>Ga0206954_1076_pt2 | contig 27081 bp, 25 predicted proteins | sample Alteio_BWOrgHeat_37_FD_153250 | JGI IMG/M metagenome (GOLD analysis project Ga0206954, IMG submission 153250) | Enriched cells from forest soil in Barre Woods Harvard Forest LTER site, Petersham, Massachusetts, United States -... | ecosystem: Environmental > Terrestrial > Soil > Temperate forest >...
GATCCCGGCGAGAATTTTCTCTTCACTCTTCGCGCCGAACCCCGCCAATTCCTGCACTCGATGCGCCCGGCAAGCCGCTTCCAGTTCCACTACGCTCGTGATCTTTAGTTTTTCGTGCAACGTCTTGATTTTTTTTGGGCCCAGTGCGGGAATTTCCATCATGGCCAATAGTCCCTCGGGAACTGAGGCGCGCAATTTTTCGTAATAATCGAGACGACCTGTCTTAACTAACTCGGTGATTTTTTGATGCAGCGCTTCACCGATGCCGGGCAATTCCTCCAGGCGATCTTCGGCCACCAGTTGAGCGATGTCGCCTTCGTAGGTATCGAGCATGCGCGCGGCATTCGTATAAGCGCGGGCCTTGAACGGATTCTCGCCCTTCAGTTCCAACAGAACGGCGATTTCCTCAAAAATGTCGGCTATCTCGGATTTATCCATGGGAGAATTCACGCTAGCGCAGCTTGGCGCTGCCCGCATCTTTTTGTCAGTCGGCGTAAAGATCGGCCCGGGCGCGGCGGTGCCGTAATTCCCGCGCATGCCAGTAACGTGCCATGACGCGTTCATCCGTGACCAGTTCACCAAGAATCTGTCCCGTGACCATGACCACCCCCAACACGGGCATGACCAGAAGCAATCCCGAAATGCCCGCGACCGCGCCGCCCAGCAGGATCATCATGACCGCAACGAGCGGGTGCATCCGCAGGCTGCGACCGACAGTCATCGGCATAAAAACAAAATCGTCGAGCAGTCGCACCAGGATGAAGAGCGCGATCACTTCGTAGGGCAGCCACGGATTGCTGGGCGCATCGTGGGCCGCCACCAACACCACGAGAAGGCCGCCCGCGATGGAACCGAGATAGGGCAACCAGGCCAGCACCGCAGCGATGGTTGCAAGCAGGAACGGGGCGTTGATCCCGAAAAACCAGAGACCGACGCCGAGGGAGATCGCATCGAGTGCGGTCAAGGCAAGCAAGCCTTGAAAATAGCGGCGGATCTGATCCTCGACCCGGTAGAAAAGATAAAGCGCCTTTTCGAAGAAAGCATTCGGGATGGCCTGCACGAGAAACCGCTTGAAGCGGGGACCGTCGAGCAGGAAGAAATAGGTGATGTAAGGCACAAGGAGGAGCGAAGGAATCCAGTGGGCAAGCTCTCGTGCGATGTCGCCCGAATACTTGGCGGGCAAATTCGAAACGTCATTCTCCAGATTGTCACTGGACGAAACCGGCGGAGGCTCATTGGCGACGAAACCGACGCTGCCGCTTGCTGGCCGGGCCGGGGATGGAGATTCGGATGAATGTGCGAAAGAAAAATAATGCTTCAGGGTCTGTTCGGCTTTATCCACGAGATTCATTCCCACTTCGCTGTATTGTTTGATTTTATCACGCCAATCGTGCGAAGCGGCGACAATTTTGGGTTCCACGATTGATCCGACGGCCAGAATCAAAACGCAGAGCAGCATCGTGACGATAAAAACGGCCCGCGAGCGGCTGATCCCCTTCGACATGGCCAGATTGACCCACGGCGACATGATATAATAGAGCACGATGGCCATCAGCACAGGCATGACCAGCCAGAGCATGCTTTGGAAAAGAACCAGCAGCAGACAGGTGGTGAGAATGATCCCCAGCCATACGATGGGACCGGCAGCGAGCGCGCGATTCATCAGGGTGCCATGTGGTGTTCGTTGGAATTAATAACGGCTTGGCGCAGCCGGGCGGCCAGTACCCGCGCCAGTTGAAAGGAGATGCGAGACGCGATGGCCGAGTGAGTCTGAAGCAGGGAATAAAACTCGGCGCGAAACAGGGCCACAATGTGGGTGTCCTCAATCGCGCGGGCCTGCGCGGTGCGAACGCTCTGGTCCAGGAGGGCCACCTCGCCAAAGAACGAGCCGGGATCAAATTCAATCAGCATGCCGCGCGCATCGCCGGGACGGGCAATCTTCACCCGCCCGCTCAAGACGACAAAAAGACCCTGGCCTTCCTCGCCCTCGTCAAAAATCACCTCGTCCGCGAGGTAGCGGCGTTCATGGAGAAGACTATCGACCATGCCGAGTTCGTGCATCGAGAGGTCCTTGAACAGGACCACATTCTTAAGCATTTGGAGGCGTGGATTGCGCTGAAACGGGAGACCGAAGAACATTCGCGAAAGCCTACGGAAAACAAGTCCCGCTGTCGAGTGGTGGTGGAGACAGATAATGGCACAGCTCGAAATTCAGTGAGAGGCATCTTTAAACATTCTGTCATCCTGAGCGGAGCGTAGCGAAGTCGAAGGATCAGCTTCTGGAGAATGAGGCGAAATCAACGGAGGCTGATCCCTCGACAAGCTCGGGATGACGGATTATTTATGGACGTCTTAAACTGCACCACTACCTGGGAACAGGGCATTCACTCCGCCTTAAAAAAGTCACGGAAGAAGACTTGCCTACACAATTTTTCACGGCCAGATTTCGGGCATGAAAATCAACTTAGCTCATCTCCTCATTGCCTTCACCCTCGGAATCGTCCTCGCCAGCGGTATTCTCGTGCAGAATGCCTATGCGGCTCAGCCTCACATGATCAATGCGCTCGAAAACCTGCGCGCCGCTCGCCATGAGCTGGAAATCGCCGAACACGACAAGGGTGGCTATCGCGACCGTGCGATGGGCACCATCGACGAGGCCATCGCCCAGGTGAAGGCCGGTATCGCCGCTGGCGACTAATCCGTCTCGTTGTTACAACGGAATCCTCGTTTCCAGGTTGTCCTTGGAAACGGGGATGATCATCGCGCTGTTTTCAGCGGACGCGGCAAGCGGAGTTTTGCCCCAAATCCGACCATCCATCCAAAGTAGAGGCCAATGATGGAACCGACGATGACGTCCGAGGGATAGTGGCGATAGATCTCCATCCGCGCCCAAATCACCGCCAACGCAAAGAAGGTCGTGATGAGGCCGAGCGGGAGATCGGTTATGAGTAACGCCGCCGCAGTTCCGAAAACCGCCGCCGCATGGCCGGAGGGAAAACTCTGGTATTTGCCCTGGAAGGTATAGGCAATGCCATAGAAACCGTCCGCGACGTGGGCATCGGGGCGGGGCCGTCCCAGGGTGAGGCGAAAGCAATCGTCGAAAAGACCAGCCAGTGATGCGCCGAGGAAGCAGATCAGGGCCACTCGCCGCCAAGCGCTGCTTTTTCTCCAGACACCATAAAGCCAGATGACGAGGGCCAGTGGTACGTTATAGGTCGGGTAATCGCCCCAAGTGCCAAGAAACCAGGCGATTTGCCGGGCCACATTCTCCTGCTCCCCGCGCCAGAAATGGAGTCTTCCCAACAAACTCTGGTCATGAGGCCAGACCAGGAGGCCCAGTCCCAAGGCCAAGGCGAACAAACCGAGCGAGAAAAATTTCCATCGGCAGACCAAAAACCAAAACCCGCGCAGGATGGTGCGTCCCTGGGCCACGCTGGCGATAACGAGCCGGGGCCCGCGAAAACTCTTAACTTTCACCATTTAGGCTTAGCAGAAAATGAGCGGAAAGGCAGCCTTTAGCCACAAAAGAACACATAGATCGCAGAGATTCCATGGAAACATGCCAGTTCTTTCTTATTTGATTTTGCGTTCCCTGCGTTCTTTTGCGGCTACTTCAGGGCGCCTTCTCTTTCGCCAGCAGATCGCGGATTTCCATCAACAGCTTTTCCTGGGTGGTAAGAGAGACGGGTTTGGCTTCTTCTTTGCGCTTCAGTCGATTGATGACTTTGATCATCAAAAAGATGACGAAAGAAATAATGAGAAAATTGATCACCGTATTCAAAAAACGACCATAGGTGATGACCACCTCGGCCTTGTCGGTGGTCTTATCCTGAATCACAAAGGCTTGTGAGGCAAAATCGTGACCGCTGGCCAGCCAGCCGACTGGCGGCATGACGATATCGTTGACCAGGGAAGTGGTGATCTGTCCGAACGCGCCACCGATGATGACACCGACCGCGAGATCGATCACGTTACCGCGTGAGATAAACTGTTTGAACTCACCGACAAAACCCAACGAATCCTTCACAACCGATGGCATCTCTAGATTCAAGCTCATAAGGGTTAACTAAGCTGCTCATCGTCGATCGACAAGGGTTTTTCAGTGAACTTCTAACGAGCACCGTTGCCTTGCGAGATAAATTTTTCCATCCGCGAATCCTTCGGTATACCCAAGTCGAGGTCCATCGCCTTTTTAAACTCCTCTTTAGCTTTCTGGGGTAATCCCTTTTGCGCGTAAGAACAGCCGAGATAGTCGTGACTCCAGACATTATTCGGCTCAATCTCGATGGCACGTTCCAAAGCACTGATTGCCTCATCATATCGCCCTAATTGGTAATAGACGATGCCCAGGCTACGCCAGGAAAAGGCATCCTGCGGTGAAAGCGAGACTGCTTGCATCAGGGCCTTCCTTGCCTCGTCGAGTTTACCCTGTTGAAAGCGCGTTACCCCCAGATTGCTCCATGCGTAGAGTGAATCTGGATATCGGTCGATGATACGCTGGTAACAGTCAGCGGCCCCATCGAACTCCTTCTTATTAAAATGATCGGCCGCTTCTTGCGCCGTGGCCTTCATGTCATCGGGCAGGCGGGGCTTGGCGGCGAGATCGGAGTTTTTGATCGCCGACCGGCTACAAGCCACTACCCCCAGCAAGACAAACAGGGTCAAGAGCATCCGGTAGCTCCTGTGCTGGCCTGGACGAGACGTCATGGCGGGGATTTTCTTGAATGTGAGCATAAAAGACAAGGTTCAAACCTTTGCGTATTTAGCTTGCGGGCCAATGTTCGTGTTGATTTAATGGCTGACTGCGCTTGATAGCCCGGCCTTGGTCGTGCGGCGCGGAGGCAACCTTTAACCCTACTCCGCCTAGGTTAAGGCGGTTTTGTTGTCTTTAGATCAGTTCAAGACCCGGCACAGTTCGTCCGTTCCGTGCCAAACCCGGCGCCAAGCGCCCCCTAAATCCCATGAGTGCAATGCAAGAATTATTAGGCAAAACGATGAAGTCGTTTTCCGAAGGCAGTATCGTCAAGGGACGCGTCCTGCAAAAACGTACCAACGAAGTCCTCATCGACATCGGCTACAAGTCGGAGGGCGTCATCAGCCTGAGCGAATTTGAAGACGGCGAACCGCTCGAAGTCGGCAGCGAAGTCGAAGTCCTGCTCGAACGCCTCGAAAACGACGAGGGCATGGTCGTTCTTTCCAAGGAAAAGGCCGCCCAGAAACAAAATTGGGAAAAGATCGTTGCGATTTTCAACAATGGCGGTCTCATCAGCGGCAAGGTCAAGGCAGTGGTCAAGGGTGGTCTCATGCTTAACGTCGGCGTCGAGGCGTTCCTCCCCGGATCGCAAGTCGATATTATCGCGCCGAAGGACCTGCGTATTTACGAAGGCAAAACCCTCGAGTGCAAGATCGTCAAGCTGAACGAGGAGCGCAAGAACGTCGTCCTCTCCCGCCGCGAACTGATCGAAGCCGAGCGCGCCGAAAAGCGCTCGAAGCTCCTCGGCGGCATCGACAAGGGCGGCACGGTCAAGGGTATCGTCAAGAATATCACCGATTTCGGCGCCTTCATCGACCTCGACGGTCTCGATGGCCTGCTCCACATCACCGACATGAGCTGGAGCCGCCTCAACCACCCGAGCGAAATGCTCAAAGTGGGACAGGAAATCGAAGTTCTCGTCCTCGACATCGACCGCGAGAAGGAACGCGTTTCCCTCGGTCTGAAGCAGAAGACCTCGAATCCATGGGACCAGATTGCCGAGAAATATCCGGTCAATCTCAAGGTCAAGGGCAAGATCACCAACCTCGTCCCTTACGGCGCGTTCGTCGAACTGGAACCGGGCATCGAAGGTCTCGTCCACGTTTCCGAACTCTCCTGGACCAAGCGCATCGCGCGTCCCGCCGATGTGCTGACCCAGGGTCAGGAAATCGAAGCGGTGGTGCTCGGCGTCAGCAAGGAAGACCAGAAAGTCTCCCTCAGCGTGCGTCAGCTTGACACCAACCCATGGGAAGTCGTCACCGGCAAGTATCCGACTGGCACCCGCGTCAAGGGCAAGGTGCGTAACCTGACCGCCTACGGCGCGTTCGTGGAACTCGAAGAAGGCATCGACGGCATGATCCACGTCTCCGATCTCTCCTGGACCCGCAAGATCAATCATCCTTCCGAAATGCTGAAGAAGGGCGATGACATCGAAGCCGAGGTGCTCGAGATCGACAAGGCCAACCAGCGTATTTCGCTCAGCCTCAAACATCTCTCCGACGATCCGTGGAAGTCGATCGAGGCTCGCTACAAGATTGGCGATTTGGTCACTGGCAAGGTCAGCAAAGTGGCCAGCTTTGGCGCTTTCATCCAGCTGGCGGACGAAATCGACGGCCTCGTTCACATCTCGCAGATCAGCAATGATCGCGTCGAGAAGGTGAAGGAAGTCCTCAAGATCGGTCAGGAAGTTTCCGCCCGCGTCATCAAGGTCGACAAGACCGAGCGCCGCATCGGTCTCTCCATCAAGGCCGCCGACTACACGCCGGAACAGCTCGAACGCGAGAAGGAAAACTTCGAAGCCATCAAGCCGGGCGAAGAGCTCAGCTCCATGGAAGCCGCCTTCGACCGCGCCGAGGAAGATTATCGTCCCGGCGAAAGCACGAAGAAGACGAAGTAATTCGACTCCAGCCCATGGCAGCCGGCGCAGATATGCGTCGGCTGTCTGGAGGCTGTCCAAAAAGTAAGCGTGACCCGCGCCAGCTTTTCGGACAGCTTCTAGGAAGTCTCCGCATGCCCAAACCCTCCTCCGCGTCCCTCACGGCCCTCAAGCTGGCCCACCGTTGTGTCCAATACGCCCAGGACAAAAAAGCACTCGACCCGATCATCCTCGATTTGCGGAAAATCTCATCCATCACCGATTATCTCGTGATCTGCTCAGGCCAGTCGGAACCACAGATCAAGGCCATTGCCAACGGGGTGGAAAAATCGCTGAAGGACGACGTTGGACGTTATCCTCTGGCAGTGGATGGTTTCCCTGCCAGCCAGTGGATCGTGATCGATTACGGCGACGTGATGTTCCACATTTTCCACGAGCAAAAACGTCCGCTTTATGCGCTGGAAGACTTGTGGAGCGATGCGCCACAGGTGTCTATTCTTTAAGCAGAAAGAGTCCGTCATCCTGAGCTTGTCGAAGGATCAGCTTCCGGCGAATTCCGAATTACCCAGTTAAGCGTGCACTCTCTGGAGGCTGATCCTTCGACAAGCTCAGGATGACGGCGTTTTAAAATAAAGTCCTTTTTCAGTAAACTCTTAGGCCATTTAGCAATCGGTCTTGAGTTTTTCCTTTTTGAAAGCCTCCCACTCTGGCAGATTCGCCGTTCTGCCATGCGCCTTTTCACTCTTCTCTTTTCCCTCTTTGTTTTAGGTACGTTGACTGCACCGGCCCAAAGTCGGGAAAAGATCGTGCTGACCGGCGGACCGGCCCTTCGTTTCATGGAGCATGGCAAGGGAGAGGTTTCACACGATGTCTACTGGTTCAATTTTGTCGACGCGAGCGTCGTTTGGCTCAAAAAAATCAAGAGTGAGTCGAAGCCGGATGAGTTGGTGACGTGGCTGATCTATCGCCCCGCCTATCAATCGCGCAGCAACGAAATGGGGCTCAATCTGATCGCCCAACTCCAGGACAAGGCGAAGCAGTTGGGCGTGAATCTCCTCTTCTTCGACAATACCGATCAGCTCATCAATTATTTCAACCGGGGACTTGACCGCAGCAAGGTGAAGATCGCGAGCTTCGACTACTTCGGCCATTCCAACAAAGCCTGCTTCCTCTTCGATTACAGCAACACGATCGATACCATGTCGATCGCCTTCCTCCACGTGAACGATCTCAAGCGGATTCACAGCAACATTTTTGCTTCCGATGCGGTCTGTAAAAGCTGGGGCTGTCACTCCGGAGAACTTTACAGCAAACAGTGGAAAGACCATTTCGATATCGCGATGATCGGCGCGATTGGCAAAACCGATTTCTCCCACGGCGCCCTGCCTGTCCTCTCCAACTCGGACGGCAAATGGAGCCAGTAATTTCCTAACCCTATTTTCATGCGTCCATTTTTCTTTTGCGTCCTCCTGTTTATCGCAGGCTTGTTTTCCTTCAGCCCTCTCCCGGCCGAAACGGATACCTACGTACCTCCTGTTGGCGAGGCTCCGCCGGTGGCACCTCCGCTTAAAAAGGGATCTCCACTCGATCACCTTGCCAACGATCCGAAAATGGAGGCTCTGCCCGTGGGCTACAAGGAAGGCCGGACCAGCGATCCGATTTACTACATCGCCCATCGTGGAATCGATGACATGGGCGGACAGGGTTGGGGCTGGGTGAAAAAAAATGGCGAAAGCTGGGGCTCGGCCAAATGGATTGCCTTACAGGAAACGCCGGGAACTGCCGTGGCCCCCTTCCGCAAGCTGACCAAGCGCGATGGCGACGCGAACTGGGAATTCAAGTTCTGGGGCAGCTATGCTTCCTATAAAGCTTACGATCCGCGTCTCGACGAATTATTGCCGGTGTTTGTGCTGCAAGGTTACGAGGTCATTGGACCGGAAAATCCCCTCAATAACAAAATCGGATCGCCCGATCGCTCCAATCATCGTCGCAGCGGCGCCTCCTCTCGTGAAGGCCGTCCGATCCTGACCGATCCCGGCGTGGATTAAGGCGCGTTTCAACGCCCCACCAAGTATTGGGTAGCAGCGGTGCAGCTTGAAAGTTTAGCAAGAGGCTTCGCCAAGTACCCCGTCATCCTGAGCGGAGCGCAGCAAAGTCGAAGGACCTGCTTCGACCAGGCAAAGTCATGTGGGTAGCGCCAAGAGATTCAGGATCAACTGGAAACCTCTCGGAGCCCACCTGTGGACAAAGCTGAAACGGCCACCTGAATAGAAATCCTTTGATATCGCGCAGTCTTTTCCCTTTACCGGACAGGTCCTTCGGCTGCGGCTCTGGTAAGCGCTGGGGTTAAAGCTTACACCTGGGTTCGCCTCCGCTCAGGATGACAGCACTTTAAATCGTGACGCCATTTGCAGTGGCGAGGTGCAGCATTCATGGCAGTTTTCGCGTCACGCCAGCGATGGAAGCAGGCGTTGCCGATTATCTTTGGAGCTTGGAAGAGGTGATTGCGTTGTTAGATTAGGGACGTGCCGATAAATCGAAAGAAGGTGATGGGGTATCGTTTTAACGGGTATCCCCATTGTGACCCCGGCAGTATTCACTCGATCGGGATACCCCAATTGCACGCTGGCATTAAAGACCTTGAGGCTAAGTTATCCGACCCTAACGATAAGGATGACAAGAGGTGGGTAGCGCGGTGGCTCGAAATTTACGCCAAAGAGCTGGAGAAAAAACGTAAGGGTTTGTTCCTTAAGCTTCAAAGCAAGCGCGGCAGGGGCGATCGGTGGAAAGATTTCTTATAATTTCAAACTGATACACCACCCAGCGCTGCAGTCGTTTGACATTTGGATGGGTTCGCGGGAAACTTGATTTCCCATGTTACCTTCTTTGCCTGTTCTCACCGGTGCTACTGGCGCTTGGTTGATGCTGGGACTCAAAGTCCTCGCCGCGCTGGGATTTATGACGGCCGCCGACATGGTTATGCTCTATGCCTGCTGAGAAAGACGACAGGTTCGGTTACTGGCGCGATCCGATTTTCCTCCTCAGTCTGGGTGCCTACTTTTGCAACCGCACCTTGATCAAGCCGAACCTGCACGTTTATTCACCCTTTTTTCATGGCCACTTCAATGATTGCCTTCTCGTCCCCGTAGCTCTGCCTATTTTTCTCCTCGTTTATCGCTGGCTCCGGCTTCGTCCCGATAACGCCCCGCCTCGATTCTGGGAAATGGCCCTGCATGTTTTGGTCTGGTCCGTTTTCTTCAAATGGTTCGGGCCCGTAGTGCTCCATCATGGCGTGGCCGACCCAACCGATCTCTTTTGTTATGCGGGGGGAGGCATTGTCTCATGGCTGTTCTGGCATCGCAGTCGGTGGCAGAAGTCACCACCACCCGCTGCAAGCATGACCGACATGTCATGATCGCATGATTGCCAGAATGTGGCCATGCGCAGATACTGGAGGTTTGACCTATGAGTCTTTGGGCCGCCTTGATTCTCTTTTTTCCCATCGCGCTGAATATCGGCTATGCCGGACTCCTGCTCTGGCTCTTGAAAGAGTATCGGCCCCGGTTTGTTGTCGGTGCAATTTGGCTTTGGGCTTTTCTGATGAGCGCCCTCTTCGCTCTTCAGTTTTTGGCGCCAAGCACATGGACACCTTTTCTGCGGCATTGGTTCTATTTCCCTTTGGCGGTGCAGATGGTCTGGAATGTTCTGTTCATGATCGTTCTCGTTCCCGGCTTGATCCTCACCTTGCTGGTGACGCGTCGTCTTCGTCCGGTGGAACGTCCCGCGCCCATTGCACATGAGGGGTTATCGCGTCGAAAGTTTCTTTATCTTCTCTCCTACGGAGCCGCTCCCGCTGCCGCCTTGAGCATGGGCATCCATGGCACCCTGACCAATCACGAGTTGCGTGTGCGTGAACTGCGCCTTCCGGTCGCTGGATTGCCACCGGAGCTAGAAGGATTCACCATCGCCCATGTGAGCGATCTTCACGTTGGTGTCTTTTGTGGTCCAACCCGGTTGAACATCATTCGTGACGCGACGAACGATCTCAAGGCCGATTTGGTTGCCGTCACGGGAGATATCATCAATCACGTGATGGCAGAATTTCCGATGGCGCTCAAAACGATCCAGAGTCTTGAATCACGGCACGGCATTTATCTCTGCGAAGGCAATCACGACCGGATTCCCGGTCCCAATCTGGTGCGCGCCGCATGCGCGGAGAACAATATCCCCATGCTCTATAATTCCAGCGTGTTTATTCCGGTTCATGGACGGAGACTTGTGCTCGGCGGGCTGCCTTGGATGAGTAGAGGTTTCGAGAACATGCCCCAACTTGTGGACAATCTTTATCCCAAACGTCAAGAGGGCGACGTGCGCATTCTACTGGCCCACCATCCCCATTTATTCGATATCGCCGAAAACGCGGATCTGGTTCTGGCTGGTCACACACATGGGGGGCAGATCATGTTGGGGGAAACTGCGGGGCTCGGACCGCTCTTCTTCAAATATTGGAGCGGCCTGTATCAACGGGGCAATACGAGGATGGTTGTCTCCAACGGTTGCGGTGACTGGTTTCCCTGCCGCATCGGTGCTCCGGCGGAGATCGGGCTGTTGCGACTGACGACAGCTAGGGCAGACTAAACATAATGCACATGACCCAGGGCAACCTCGGGAGTGAGTCTTCTGTAGCGGCGGTCTACGACCGTCGAGGTGAAAGAAAACGCGTAGATGGTACGTTCGGCGGCCATAGACCATCGCACAACCTGCGTCATCATCACAGCAGTCGGAGGGACCACCTCTGTGTGGTCCGGCGAACCGGACGGAGCCGGTCCCTCCGGTGACGGCGGTCATAGACCGCCGCTACAGAAGAAAGCCCGGAGCCTGCTTCGGGGGTTTTTAATTATATAAAATAAGTTAGTCTAGGCTAATAAGCGTTATCTACTTTACACTTTTAAAATTAGCGGATACTTTTTCCCATGGCTCGGACCATGGCCAAGACCCCCATTCCCGTCGGCATGGGAAGTCCCCGCAAACGCAGCGCCCATGATCGGGCGGAAGTGACCGAAAGCATGGAGGACTACCTCGAATGCATCTTTGACCTGGAAAATACCAAGGGCTACGCCTGCGTGTCCGATGTGGCCGAGGCCCTTCAACTCAACCGGGCCAGCACCTCCATCATGGTGAAGCGTCTCGGCAAGCTCGGTTTTCTCCGTTATGAACCTTATCGCGGATTTGCCCTCACGCCCGAAGGTTGCCGGGTCGCGGAAAAAATCCGTAAGCGTCACGCCATGTTGGCCGATCTCTTTCAATTAATGGGACTTGATCACCGCGAACATCTCTCCGACATTGAAGGCATCGAACATCATTTGAGTGAGCGCGCCTTTCGCCGCTTCGCCGAATTGGCGGCCCATTTGCGTCGACATCCACTTCCCCGGTCCGCTGCAAAACGTTAAAATACTTTTATGTCCGACAAATACCTTGTTTTGACCGACGAGCTTTACGATTACATGGTCGAACAGAGATCCGATGCACATGACCCCGTGCTTGAGGCACTTTGGGCGGAAACCGAAAACTTGGGCGAAATCAGTAAAATGGCGATCAGCCACGACCAGGCGAGTCTCCTAACATTTCTCGTCAAGCTGATCGGAGCCAAGTGGGCCGTGGAAGTGGGCACATTCACCGGGACTAGCTCCATCAGCATTGCCCGGGGGCTTGCTCCAGGCGGGAAATTGATGTGTTTTGAAAAAGACTTTCGCTGGATCAGCATCGCGCGGCGCTACTGGATGAAAGCGGGAGTGCAGGACAGGATCGACTTGCGCCTCGGCAAGGCTCACGAATTACTCGCGCATTACCGTCCACCCGGTCCGCTCGATTTTGTTTTTATCGATGCAGACAAGGAATCTTACGATCTCTATTATGAGGCTCTTCTTCCTGTCATGCGAGCGGGCGGGCTCATGGTTTTTGATAACATGCTCCGGGGTGGGGAAGTCATCGATCCTTTCAAGAAAAATACGCCAGCCAACCGCGCCATCGATCAACTCAATCACAAACTGGCGACCGACCCCCGCGTCCAATCCGTTCTCATCTCGGTGGCTGATGGAATCCACCTCTGCCGCAAACGGTGACCTTGGGGGCTAATTCCTCGAAGCTTGCGGCTACCTCCTCAGATACTTCACCGTCACCTTAACGTTGCTCCCTCGACAAACTTGGGAGGAAGGATGTTATGATCCGGGGCGTGACGGCATCACCCGCCAAATCCCTCATCGTTTCGTTACACGACGCGCATCCCGGATCGCATGCCGCCATCACCGAACAGGTCGCCTTTCTCGCTGGGTACGGCATTACGCGCAGCAGCATACTCGTCGTGCCCGAGTTTCATCACCGCGGATCAGTTTTGCAGGACAAAAACTTTTGCGCCGCCGTTTCCGACTGGCAAACAGGGGGCCACGAAATTGTCCTGCACGGTTACTTTCATGACCGTCAGGAATCGCCCCCGGAAAAGCTTTCCACCCTTTTTTGGACGCGCCTCTATACCAACCACGAAGCCGAATTCCTCGATCTTCCGCGCGAAACCGCCCGATTACGATTGGAACGAGGCCTTGCCCTGTTCAAGTCCCAAGGCTGGAATGCGAGGGGATTTGTCGCTCCCGCGTGGCTTATGGCCGACGGCCTCACCAATCTCCTGGCCGAAATGAACTTTGCTTACACTACGCGGCTGAGGGAAATCATTCCGTTGCTGCCCGGCCTTCATCGACTTAAGACTTCTCCTTCGCTTTGTTACAGCACACGGGCGGGCTGGCGGCGAATCGCTTCGGGCCTCTGGAACAAGCACCTTTACGGACAACTGCGCGAGACCGACCTCGTCCGGCTCAGTCTCCATCCGCGCGATCTTGAGTTTCCGCTGATGAGGCGGCAGATTGATCAAATCCTGCGTGCCTCACTTAAACGCGGGTTTCAGCCCACCACCTACGGCGATTATGTTGCGCGTTGATCTTCAACTTCACTCCCGGTTCTCCGATCGGCCGACCGAATGGATTTTGCGTCGACTGGGCATGCCGCAAAGTTACAGCGAACCGGAGGTTCTCTACCGCAAGCTCGCCGCTGCCGGGATGACTTTCAAGACCATCACCGATCACAACCGACTCGATGGTGCCAAGGCCATCGCTCATTACCCAGATGTTTTCCTGAGCGAGGAAGTGACCACCTATTTCCCCGATGGCTGTAAAATCCATCTCCTGGTCTGGAATCTCAATGAGACGCAGCATGAGGAAATCCAACGACTGCGCCCCAATATCTACGAGCTCGCCGCTTATCTGCGTCATCAAAAATTGTCCCACGGCGTGGCGCATCCGTTGGTCAACGTTAACAAGATTCTCACGGTCGAACATTTCGAACGGCTCGTGCTTCTTTTTCGTTGTTTTGAAGCGCGTAACGGCAATCGCGAGCCACTCGCCCAAGAAGTCGCCAACCGTTGCCTTGTCGCGCTCACGCCGGAAAAAATCATCGAACTGGCCAACCGTCACAACCTCGAACCGACTTATCCCGACGCGCATCGCAAAATTCTTTTCGCTTCCTCCGACGATCACAGCGGCCTGCACACCGGCAAGACGTGGACGCAAACGGAAAACGGCAGCAGTATAGAAGATTTTTTCCGGAGCCTCGAAGAGGGCACGGCCACTTTGCACGGGCCGATGGGCGATCCGCTCACGTTTTCCAGCAGCCTCTACACGACTGTTTTCAGTTTTGCGCGGGACAAGATCAAGCGCAACGCCCCGACCGGCGCAAGCCTGCTCGGCATGATGACGGAACGCTTTTTGGCTGGTCAGAATCCTACCGCCTTTTCGTTTGCCGAGCGTTTCGGTCACATCACCGAGGCCATCCGCACCGGACAGGCGCTCGATTTTGTCAAGCCGGGCGAAGTCACTCTCGCTCGTGAAATCAGCGCGTTTCTTTCCAATCCCAAATTAAAGCAGGCCCTCGACCGGATCATCGCCGAGGAACCCAATGCGCAGAGGCGTTCCTTCCGCATGGCCTCCCACATCGCCAACGAGCTTTCCTACCGCCTGATGTCGCAGTTCCAGCAACGACTCAACAAGGGCAATCTGATTGACGCCTTTCAGGCCATCATCGGCCTGCTGCCCGTCGGCTTCGGCATCCTGCCTTATGTCGTCGCCTTCGGACAACAAGCACCCGATCGCCCTCTGCTCACCCACATTGCCCGACGCTTCACCGGCACGGTGCCGCAACCGTTGCGCAACGAAAAACGCGCCTGGTTCACTGATACGCTCGAGGACATCAACGGTGTTGCCCGCACGATCCGCGCCATGGTCCAAGCCGCACGACATGCTGGGGCGGACCTTACCGTGGTCACCTCCCGCTCCGATCTCTCGATCAACGACATCCCGATCAAGAATTTTCCGCCGGTGGGTGAATTTGAAATCCCCGAGTACGAACTGCAAAAGCTCAGCTTCCCTCCTTTTCTCGACATGCTCGACTACATTCAGCGTGAGCGTTTCACCGAATTGATCATCAGCACGCCCGGCCCGATCGGACTCTGTGCGCTCGGTTGCGCCAAACTCCTCGGCCTGCGCACCTCGGGTATCTACCACACCGATTTTCCCCAGTACGCCCGCTTCCTCAGCGATGATGCCTTCATGGAAACGTTGGTCTGGAATTACATGCAGTGGTTCTACGGGCAGACCGATCTCGTCTACGTCAACTCGGAGTTCTATCGCCGCTGCTGGATCGATCGCGGCATCGTACCAGACAAGCTGCGCATCTTCCCGCGGGGCCTCGACACCGAACTCTTCAATCCTGCTCTGCGCGATCCTGAGTTCTGGCCAAAGCGGGGTGCCAAAGGGCCGGTGCTTCTTTACGTGGGCCGTGTTTCCAAGGAAAAGGACCTCAATCTCCTCGCTGAAATCATGCCCGAACTGCGCAAAAAGGCCGGAACATTCACGCTCGCTCTGGTGGGCGAGGGGCCCTACCGCGCTGAGTTGCAAAAATTACTCCCCGACGCAATCTTTACCGGCATTCTCAGCGGGCGGGAACTCGGCGTTGCCTATGCCTCAGCCGACCTATTCGTTTTTCCAAGTACGACCGATACTTACGGCAACGTCGTGGTCGAAGCGATGGCGGCGGGATTACCTGTTGCCGTTTCCAATGTTGGCGGCCCGCGCGAATTGATTAAAACTCCGCAGATGGGACGCGTCCTGCCTGCCCGCGATGCTTCTGCCTGGGTGACCGGGCTCACGCAAATGCTTGATCCCCTCCCTACGGCGGAAGAACGCCAGGCCCTCGCCCGGCAGGCTGGCAGCGAGCGTCGTTGGGACCAGGCTTTCGCCCGTTTCTGGGCGGATGGTCAGTAGTTTCTAGAGTGTTTTCAGAAATACTGTAGTCATGTTTTTCCTCCTTGGCCTGGAGGGCCAATGGAAATTAGCCGGTGGTGCCAACCACCGGTAGGAGGTAACAAAAGAACTCGCCCTGGAAGGGCGACGGAATCTCCCAAAGTCAAACTCATCCACCGCCCCATCCGGGGCGATTGACCTTGCGGGTTAAATCGGTGGCTTACGCCACCGGCTAATTTCTTTCCGGTCCTCCGGACCTCAAACTATCGCGGAATCTTAGCGGCTACAGTGTTTCTGAAAACGGTCTAGCGCGCTGCCCAAGTAGAGGGCCCATCTGACGCGTGAGCTTTCTCGCCATTGGGCGTTATCCAAGATTTGAGCGATGCAAACACGATTACTCCTCCGCCTGCTTGAGCTTGGCAATGACACTCAGGTCTTCCAACGTCGTGGTATCGCCCTTGATCTCGCCTGTGGGTGAGGCGGCGATTTCCTTGAGCAGACGGCGCATGATTTTACCGCTACGCGTCTTGGGCAAACCTTCGGCGAAACGAATGTCATCCGGCTTGGCGATTGGCCCGATTTCCTTGCCGACATGAGTGCGCAGGGCTTCCTTGAGTCCCGGTCCATGCTGAACGCCGTTTTTAAGCGTGACGAACGCGACCAACGCCTGGCCCTTGAGATCATCCGGGCGGCCGACCACGGCGGCCTCGGCAATATCGGGGTGACTAACGAGGGCGCTTTCCACTTCCGAAGTGCCGAGCCGGTGCCCGGCTACGTTGAGGACGTCATCAATCCGGCCTACGATCCAGAAATAACCGTCCTTGTCGCGGCGGGCGCCGTCCCCGGCAAAGTAGCAGCCCTTGATTTCGCTCCAGTAAGTTTTGCGATAACGTGCGGCATCGCCGTAAATCGAACGAAGCATGGAAGGCCAGGGCCGGCGGATGATGAGTTTGCCTCCGACATTCGGTGGCACTTCTTTGCCATTATCGTCAACCACCGCCGCGTCGACTCCGAAGAACGGTAGTGTGGCTGAGCCGGGTTTGAGCGGCGTCGCTCCTGGAATGGGTGTGATCATGTGACAGCCCGTTTCGGTCTGCCACCAGGTATCGACGATCGGACAACGCTTGCCGCCGACTTTTTCGTAGTACCACATCCAGGCTTCGGGATTAATCGGTTCACCGACGCTACCGAGCAGACGGAGCGAGGAGAGATCGTGTGGAGCAAGCCAGTCATTGCCCCACTTGATGAAGGCGCGAATCGCGGTCGGCGCGGTGTAGAAGATATTCACCTTGTGCCGGTCGATGATCCTCCAGAAGCGGTCCGGCTCTGGGTGATTGGGCGCGCCCTCGTAAATCAAACTCGTTCCGCCATTACAAAGGACACCGTAAACCACGTAGCTGTGGCCGGTGACCCAGCCGACGTCGGCCGTGCAGAAGTAAACATCCTCGGGACGAAGATCGAAGACGACCTTCGTCGTCAGATGACAGCCGAGAAGATAACCCGCCGTGGTGTGGAGAATGCCCTTCGGCTTGCCCGTGCTGCCACTGGTATAAAGGATGAAGAGAGGATGTTCGCTGTCGAGCACCTCTGCCTTGCAGACGGAACTCACCTGCTGGGTCTCTTCGTGCAGCCAGAAATCGCGACCGGCGGTCATGGTCACCTCCTGCCTGGTCCGTTGCACGACAAGCACGCTTTTGACCTTGGGACAGCCGAGCATCGCTTCGTCTACATTGCGCTTGATGCCGATGGTTGCACCGCGACGAAATCCACCGTCGGAGGTAATGATAACTTTCGCTCCGCAATCGTTGACCCGTTCCTTAAGCGCTTCCGCGCTGAATCCGCTGAAGACCACGCTATGCGGTGCGCCGATACGGGCACAGGCCAGCATGGCGATGACCGCTTCGGGAATCATGGGCAGATAGATCATCACGCGGTCTCCGGCTTTCACCCCGTGCTTCTTCAGTACGTTGGCAACGAGACACACCTCGCGATGGAGTTGCTGATAGGTGAGCGTCACGATATCGCCCGGTTCTCCCTCGAAAATAATGGCCGCCTTGTTGCGCAGGGGACCTTTCAGATGACGGTCCAGGCAATTCACACTCGCATTGATTTTCCCACCAACAAACCACTCGGCAAAAGGTGGCTTCCAGGTGCACACCTTTTTCCAGGGTCGGAACCATTCTAATTCGCCTGCCGCTTTGCCCCAGAACTTATCGGGGTTTTTTAACGAAGCTCGGTAGAGCTTTCGGTATTTTTTGAAACTTCCAATTCGTGCCGTTTTGGAAAACCGGGCGGAAGGTTTGAATACCCGCTTTTCTTTCAGGACTGATTCAATGTTGGTTGGAGAGGGAACTGAATTGTTGGTGGACATGGGATGACCTCGGAAAGATTACCGACGGAGAGGCAAAGTGGCAGGTGTGATGTAAGCAAGAACGGTTTTACGGAGCAACTCAAACACCCAACTTTTTGCAGGAGAAACTGGAAGAACGACAACATGGGTGTCGTCAATTCTTTTACAAAAGAAAATTTGCAAACTTTGTCACCATTTCTCTTGCCGCTAAACCGTCACAAGATTAGCTTGCCCTTCCCGCAGTTCAAAAAATGAGTTGAAGCTAAAATAAAATGGAAAACCGTAGTTCATTTCGACTCCTCAATGGTCCGGGGAATAACTCAAGGCGGGAATGGATGCTTAACCCCGGAACCACTACTTACGATCTCGATCTAACAAGATATAAGATACTTGTTCAAAGCATGTTGAGCATTTTTTTGTATTAATTTATCCCGTAATTATCGTTCTTTTTCTTTACGACTCTAATCTTAATAACTTGTGAGTAACTTGATTCCAACCATCGATTTAAATCAAATTTGGGCATCGATATGCCTTGAATTACAACAGGTTGTCTCGGCTGATGCCGTGACGCGCTGGTTCCATCCTTTGCGCATCCACAACTACGCTAATCAGACACTGACTTTGACTTCCGATAACAGCATTTACCAGTATTGGATCGAGGAAAATTATTTGCCGCAACTCAAAGCTGCGGCAAACCGCGTACTGGGCGAACCCGCTTCGATTCTTTTTCATTCCCGCGAGACAGCTGTCGCGTCCATCGAGGGAGACCGGGCCAAGGTTGAGCCAAGTCGGATCAAGAAAGACCTCGTGGTCAAGCCGACGGCGCCCGCTTCGGTTGATTCCCGTGGCTGCCTCAATCCCCGGAGCACCTTCGAATCGTTTGTCGTCGGCATGAACAACCAGTTTGCCCATGCGGCCGCGATGGCCGTCGCCCAAGCTCCGGCCCGCACTTACAATCCGCTCTTCCTGCACGGTAGCGTCGGATTGGGCAAGACCCACCTGATGCAGGCGGTTGGCCACCTTATTCAACAGAACAAAAAACACCTGAAGGTTTTTTACGTCACTTCTGAACAGTTCACCAACGACTACATCAGCGCGATCCAACACGGCGAGCTGGCTAAATTTCGCCGCAGTTACCGCCAGGTGGACGTGCTCCTCATCGATGATATCCAGTTTCTGGCTGGTAAGGATCGCTCGCAGGAGGAATTTTTCCACACCTTCAACACGCTTTTCGACGGCAGCAAGCAGATTGTCCTCACGGCCGACTCTCCCCCCACCGAAATTGCCAATCTCGAAAAACGGCTCACGTCCCGGTTCGAGTGGGGCCTGACGGCTGAATTGCAGCCACCCGACACCGAAACCCGTCTTGCCATTCTCCGTCACAAGATGAATGCCATGCCGGAAAAGCTCACCGATCCGGTGCTTAATTTCATTGCCGAACGGGTGAAAACCAATGTCCGTCGTCTGGAAGGCGCGCTCAACCGCGTCGCCGCCTTTGCTTCGCTCCATGGCAAGGCCATTACCGTGCCGCAAACGGAAGTTCTCCTGCGCGATCTACTTCAACAAGAGGGCCAGCAGACAGTCAGCATCGATCTTATCCAGCGTCGCGTGGCCGAGACCTACGATTTGCGCCTGGCTGACATGACGAGCAAGCGTCGTCCGGCCAACATCGCCCTGCCGCGCATGGTCGCGATGTATTTGAGTCGCCGCCTTACCACCGCATCACTCAACGAGATCGGTGATGCCTTCGGCGGGCGCGACCACGGCACCGTGCTCCACGCCAACCGCACCATCGAGGAAAAGATGAAGGGTGACGAAAAACTCCGGCGCATCGTCAATTACCTGGCCGAAAAGCTCGTGGCCACTCAGGGGCAGTAGCATTTAGACCGCCTCACCCATCGATCATACCGAGTTTGTCGAGGGATCAGGGGCAATAGAGGCTATCAGTCAATATTGATCGGTTTTGGTAAACGATCAATGGGCGGTCGAAAGAGCCTTCTTGATTTCATCCTCAAAAACGCTCTTATCGGTAAAGCCTTCGTGCCGACCGACGATATTGCCACTGGGATCGATGACAAAGGTGGTGGGGATGGCCTCAATGTTGCCATATGCCTTGGCTACATCGTCATTCCCCATGACTACCGGGTAATTGATGTTTTGTTGTTTGGCAAAGGATGAGACGACGCCCGGTCCACCTTGGTCCAATGAAACGCCAACCACAACCACGCCTTGGCTTTGATACTGTTTTTGCAGTTCGACGAAATGAGGAATTTCCGCGCGACAAGGTGGGCACCAAGTGGCCCAAAAATCGAGGACAACCACTTTGCCTTTGAAATCGGACAGTTGAACGGTTTTGCCATTGATATCCTGCAGCTTCCAGGCGGGAGCAGGTTCAGACCGGACTTCATTCACGATAAAAAGAAAACCAAGCCCGAGAACGACAGGGATGATTCGACCGGGGAGGGATAAATATGAGCGCATATCTTATTAGACGCAGAAAAGATCAAAAAATTCCAATTAAAGCAAATGCTTCAGCGTATCGGGCCCAGCCTCGGTCATGAGCAGGTAGCTTTTCGTGCCATCGGACCAGGAAGCGGTGGACCAACTATCCATCTGCGCAAACGTCGGCGAAGGACCGGGAGGATCGACCAATGCTTTCTCATCGACGATGAAAAGATGGGCCACCTCGCCCCCGGCAAGAGAAAAGCAGATCAAGGAGACGTCATGACCATGGAGGGCAAATTTTTGGCAACCCAGAGTAGGCATGGTTGTCATATGCAGGGGAATGCTCCCTGTCGGAGCGTGCCTCTGTTGGAGCCAATCCACGACCTTGGCATGATCACTGGCCATCAAACCCAAACCAGGATCGTCGTTAAGGAAATGAAGAATCGATGCGTTGTATTCGTGGCTGGCGATGGGGATCGCCGCCAGCGGTAATCGATTGCTCCACGGATGGAGACCAACAACAAAAAGAAACGCCACAACCGCAGCTGCCGCCAACCAGTGAGGCAGACGAAAACGGGGCGCGAAGTGTTCGATCTTGTGACTGGCCAAAAGAGTGGTGCGCAAATGGTCCGGTACCGGTACCGCCTGTAATTTCGCCGAGACTTTTCGATCAAAGTTCTGCTGCGCTTCCCACCAGATTTTCAATTCAGGATCGGCTTCGACGCAAGCCAGGGCTTCGGCAAAGAACGGATGACCGGCATCCTGGCCGTTCGGGCGGTAAGCTTGCAAAAGGAGTTTGGCTTCGTTTTTATCCATGAGCCGGATCTCCTGTTTCTTTGCGTAGCGGAATGATTTTAGGACTGCTCCCCGTCTCTGCCCAGCGGTTGAGCAAGATTTGTTGTAACTTCTGTTTGCCCCGGGAAAGGCGCGACATCACCGTGCCGAGAGGAATATCCAGAATATGGGAAATTTCCTCGTAGGAATGCTCCTTCAGATAGAAGAGAACCAAGGGAGCGCGGAACGTTTCCTCAATGGAGTGAAGAGCTTCCATCAATTGGGCGGATTCGAGTGGATCGACCGTTTCCGGCTGGGCGCAGGGCAATTCATGCTCCACTTCGGACAGTTCCTGCTTTGGCCAGCGCAGGTCCCGTCGCCGGATGGAAAGAAATTCGCGGTAAAGCGTGGTGAAAAGCCACGACTTCACTTTGGAAGCATCGCGCAAAAGATGACCCTTGGTGGCCCAGGCCGAAAAGGTCTGCTGGGTCAAATCGCAGGCGTCCGGTTCATTCCGGGCCAGGCTCAGGGCAAAGCGGTATAACATGGGATAAAAGCGGTCGACGATTTCTTCGAAGTCCAGGGAGTGCATGGGGTCAGACCTTTCCGGCATTCTCATCGCGCTTGCAAATGAATCACAAGTCCGATGATCCGGCCCTTTCCACGTTCCGTCACCCTCTTTTTATCCATCGATTCATCACCCTTTGGGCCACGGTTTGTGTCGCACGATCTGGATCTTCTCAGGCCGTAAGACGATTGGGGCCGGATATTTATTCCCATCCGGTGATTTTTTAGAATTCCGTCATCTTGAGCGGAGCGTAGCGACGTTTTGCTAGCGGGGTTTCCGCCGGGAATGGCTCAGGATGACAGATGGCGAAGAAAGCAAGTTTTGCAGAGGTCTCTTTTGGGCTAAGGTATGACTTGATTTTAAATAAAACATTGAGGGATTCCCCATGATCAAGATTCACAAATCCAACGACCGGGGCCACGCCAACCATGGCTGGCTTGACGCCCACCACACCTTCAGCTTCGCTGATTACTACAATCCGGAGAAAACCCATTTCCGCACCCTGCGCGTCATCAATGAGGATCGCGTTGCTCCCGAAAAGGGCTTCGGCATGCATCCGCATCGCGACATGGAGATCATCACTTACGTTATTAGCGGAGCATTGCGGCACAGCGATTCGATGGGCAACACGGCCGTCATGCGCGCCGGGGATGTGCAGCGCATTAGTGCGGGCACCGGAATCATGCACAGTGAGTTTAACGACTCCGCCGTCGAGCCTGTTCACCTGCTGCAAATCTGGCTTTTCCCCGATCATAAAAATGCCAAGCCGAGTTATGCCGAGAAATCATTTGCCGGGGTGGAACCGGGACGACTGCATTTGGTTGCTTCCAAAACGGGAAAAGACGGTTCCATTGCCATCAATCAGGATACCAGCCTTTATCTGGGCAAATTCAAAAAAGGCGATGTCGCTCATCATTCTTTGGCTACCGGACGCCACGCCTGGCTCCAGGTGATCCGGGGCGATGTCGATGTGAACGGCAGTCAACTCCAAGCTGGAGACGCCGTGGAAGCGAGCGAAGTCGATTCGCTGACGATTACCGCGACCAAGACTTCCGATTTCCTCCTCTTTGACCTGAATTGATCCGCTTCCTTGATAAAATTTATCGTGAATTAATTCGTGAATTAATATATGGCCCCAAGGGCAATCATCCTTTCAGCGTGACCCGCACCAGCATTTCGGACAATCTGTAGGATGATGGCTCGACGTTTTTTTTATCTGACGGTAATCGGCCTCATCTTGTCCACTGCGCCGACCCGTGCCGGGCAACTTGCCCCTCTCGCTCCGCCACCTAACTGGGCCGATCTGGAACCTTATCAACGGACCATCACCCGGAAGGAGTTCACGCGCCTGATCGATCAGGTCTACTCTCCCGATAAATCCTTTTGGCTCTACGCTCAGATCGACGACGACAAAGTAACGATTTTTTCCGATACGACCCGGACGTCGCCACCTCTGTTTACCCTTTCATTTGCCAAGAGCGAAAGCGACTGCGCGCCCTTGCCTGTCCATTACAAAACGCAGGCGACATCCACCGATGCGGCCCAACCGCTCAAGGGCTTACGCATCGCACTCGATCCCGGTCATATCGGTGGCAACTGGGCCCAACTCGAAGCGCGCTATTTCAAACTGGGCGACGATCCTCCGGTCGAGGAAGCCAAGCTCAACCTCATTACTTGTGAAGCCCTGGCCGATCGACTTCAGGCCGACGGCGCGACCATCATTTGGGCCAAGCACGATTATACCCCGGTGACGGACAAACGTCCTGAAGGCCTTCTCGACGCGGCGGTGGCCTGGATGAATCAACTCCATCTCAAGCCGAATGACCGCGCGGCCCACGAACGCGCGGCCCTTCTTTTTTATCGCGTGGCTGAAATTCGCGCCCGGGCTGAAAAAGTAAACCCGCAGCATCCCGACCTGACCATCTGCGTCCACTATAACGCCGATGACTGGGGTAATCCCGATCACCCGACCCTGACCGGGCATAGCCGGCTGGTGATTTTTCTCAACGGCGCTTACGAAAAATCGGAACTCGTTTACGACGATTTCAAATTCGACATGCTGCGCAAGCTTCTCGATCGCGACGCCGTTCAGGAAGAGCGGGGCTGCGCGTTGGTCGGGCAGGAGATGCTCGACACTCTCAAGTATCCGCCGGAAACCTACACCGGCTATTTTGCCCGCCATCTGACGGATGTCCCCAGCGTGTATGCCCGTGATCTGCTGGCCAATCGTCTCTATCATGGACCGGTGATTTATTGCGAAGGACCTTACATGAATGCGCGCGACGCTTACTACCGGATCATCGCGGGCGATTATCTTGGCCTGCGCACCATTCAGGGCCAAAACGTCCCGAGCATCTACCGCGAGTATGCCGCTTCGGTGGAACGCGGCGTTTTGAAGTATTTCGGAGTGAAATAGCCAGTCGGAGGGACCACCTCTGTGTGGTCCGGCGGATCGGACGGAGCCGATCCCTCCGAGAAGACACCCGCTTGGGGCTTCGTGTATATTTATTAATGATGCTGTGTTTGTCAGGAGGGCTACTTTCCCGCTAGTCTCCGCGGATGGAATTGCCGGTGGAACTTTTTCTGGCGCTGCGCTACCTGCGACCACGGCGTTCGTACGTCTCGGTCATCACCGTACTTTCCTTTCTCGGCGTCACCATCGGGGTCATGGTCCTCATCGTCGTCCTTTCCGTCATGGCCGGATTTCGACAGAAACTCGACGACAAGATCATCGGCTTTAATGCCCACATCACCGTGGCCAGCGACGGCGTGATTTACGATTCCGACAAAATCGTTGATCTCGTCCAAAAACAGCCCGACATCCTGGCCGCCAGCGCCATCATTCGCGGCCCCGTGCTGGTGGAACACGACGGAAAATTCACTCCTGCCTACATCAAGAGCGCGCCGGAGGAAGGAGACGATCCGGTTTTACCTCTCAAGCAATTTCTAAAAATAGGCGAGTATGAATTGCGCGGCGATTCGGTCATTGTCGGTGTCGAGTGGGCCAAGCGTAATTTGGCCTTTCCTGGCGATGAAATCGAAATCTACGGTCCGGCTCAAATCAGGAGGCTGGCCAATCAGCCCCAGCAAAACCAGGTCATCTCGCTGCCGGAAACACCGATCATTCGCGGTGTTTTTCAAACGGGCCAGTATAATTATGACTCTGAATTTCTCCTCGTTTCCACGGAAATGGCTCAGCACATCTACGGTTTGGGCGAAGCCGTGCAGGGCGTCGCCGTGCGGCTCAAAGACCCTTCGCAAGCCGAGGCCGTGAAGGCCAGGCTCAATAAAATCCTTCCGCCGCCCTTGCAGGCCCGGACCTGGATGGATGACAACCGGGACCTCTTCAACGCGATTGCGACCGAACGGGTTGTGATGACCTTCATTCTCTTCTTTGTCATGCTCGTGGCCGCTTTCGGGCTATGCAGCACGCTCATCACGATCACGGTGCAGAAATCGCGCGAAATCGGCCTGATGAAAGCGCTCGGCGCCACCGATCTCCAGGTTAGCGGCGTCTTCCTGTTCCACGGCGTTGTCGTTGGCATCGTTGGCGCGGTCAGCGGCACCATCTTTGGCTTGGTTCTACTCCATTATCGCAATCCGTTCCGCAGTTTCCTGATGCACACTTTTCGTATCGAGGTCTTTCCCAGTTCCGTTTACGGGCTGCCCGACATTCCGGCGGTGGTTAATCCCCTCGACGTCACTCTCATCGCGATCTCCGCCGTGGTGATCTGCATTTTGGCGGCACTGATTCCCGCCTTGGGAGCGGCGAAGCTGGCCCCCGCGCGGGCTTTGCGGTATGAGTGAGGCGGTGGCTTTTATGAATCAATTTTTGTCGCAACTGCATCAGCAAATGGCCATCTCTGAGGTAGCCGCCGCTGTCCCTAGCGGCGGAAGATCAAAGGACGATCCTGGAAAGACCCCGCCGCTGGGACAGCGGCGGCTACCTCAGAGACCTCGCTGTTTGCAACAGGCTTCTTTAGTTATCATTTTTGGCGGCCTTTGCTGGCTAACGACCGTCAACCTGGGCCGAGCACAAACCGATGCCGATGTTCCTCCGGCCCAGCCCATGTCAACGATGACACTGCATCTCGGCAAGGCGACGATCCGGGCTGAAGTTGCCGCGACGCCAGACCAGCGCGAAAGAGGACTGATGTTCCGCAGCATGCTCGGCGATAATGACGGCATGATTTTTCTCATGCCCGGTATCGCCCCAGCGACGTTCTGGATGAAGAACACGTTGATCCCTCTTTCCGTCGCCTTTTTTGACCGCGATGGCACGCTTCTCGAAATCCACGACATGAAAGCGTTGGACGAAACCATCACCCGCAGCGAGAGCAATCAGATTGCCTATGCCTTGGAAATGAACCTGCATTGGTTTGCTCTGAATGGCGTCAAGCCGGGCGACAAGCTCGATCCCGCGCCGAGCAAGTGGGGGCAACCGGGGGCTAATAAATGAAGACCTCCCTTATACAAGCATCTTTTGTGGTTTTTACTCTCCTGCTCATCGCACCCCTTCAGCTTTCTGCGGATACTCTTGCGCAACCGGAAACAGCCGCGCAAAAAGCAAACCGTGAACGAGTGGAAAAAAAGTTAGCCTCACTAGTGCTCGACAAAATTAACCTCACACAAGTCGATACCACGTTAATTACGGACTACTTAACGAAGAGAAGCAAAGAGCTTGATCCTGAACACATCGGCGTCAAATTCACTATCCTGTCTCCGGCTCCGTTATCTCACATAAATCGTGAAGCAGTCTTTAGTATAGAGAATGCCCCCTTCAGCGAAGTTGTTCAATGCATGTGCAGCTATGCAAATCTGAAATACCGAACCGACAGCGCTAATCACCAGAACATGCAGCAAGGCCACCAGGCCGACCCACTTCCAGAAATGGCTTTTGGGTTGTGTCCCGAACTCATCGTCCGTCCGCGACGCGGTGCGACGCAAGCTGAGCTGGACCAACTTTTTTTG
>Ga0206954_1081_pt1 | contig 27027 bp, 27 predicted proteins | sample Alteio_BWOrgHeat_37_FD_153250 | JGI IMG/M metagenome (GOLD analysis project Ga0206954, IMG submission 153250) | Enriched cells from forest soil in Barre Woods Harvard Forest LTER site, Petersham, Massachusetts, United States -... | ecosystem: Environmental > Terrestrial > Soil > Temperate forest >...
CAGGGGGGTCAAATCCCTGTATCACCTTCAGCATGTCCTCTACTTCTTCATCTTCGGCAAATATGTTTTGCGAAAATGCAAGATCGTCGGTTAGCGAAGTTATGGGCCGGCGCAAATAGCCGTCATCGTCAAGGCTGCCAATGATCTGCCTGCCTATCCTGAAATCTTTATCTGATAGCGGCAAAAGGTCGAGCTGCAGTTGCAGGCTTTCAAAAAATGAGCTTTGTACGGCAATCGGTATTTCCTTCCTGTCATCGTCATCGTCGCCGTTTTGGTCATATCGCGAACCGTACTCATTTACGTTGTCTTCCTGCAGGTAATCATCAATGTTAAATTCATCTGCTTCTCCCTTTTCTTCATCCGCGTTAAAGTTATCATCTTCAGGGTCGCGATCAGGATATTCTTCCGCCTCGGCGATACTGGTCAGGCTCAGATCTTCAAGCGCAGGGTTTTCCTCCAACTCTTCTTTTATCCGGGTATCCAGGCTAACGGTGGGTACCTGCAGCAGTTTAATAAACTGTATTTGCTGCGGGGAAAGTTTTTGTAAAAGCTTTTGTTGAAGATTTTGTTTTAGCATGATCGGGTAGGGCAAAAATACATCAATTACCTATAACTTTAAAATTTGAAAAAAGTTGGCATCTGCTTCCGTGTCAATACGGAATTTTTATTTTTTTGTTTGTTTTGATAATTGGTATATTTCCAAAAATTAAAGCCCAAGCTTATGTCTATTGCAAAAGAGTTTAAGGAGTTTGCCATGAAAGGCAATGTTATCGATCTCGCCGTGGGTGTTGTTATCGGTGCCGCTTTCGGAAAAATAGTAAGTTCATTGGTGACTGATGTAATAATGCCGCCATTAGGTTTTCTTACCGGGGGGATAGACTTTAAGGATTTAAAAATATTTATAAAACATGGCGACCCGGCAAAAAAAATAGCGGATGTAAGCATCAACTATGGTAATTTTATAAATATTGTGATCGAGTTTTTGATCATTGCCTTTGCCATCTTCCTGGTTGTTAAGGCCATCAATGCAATGAAACGCAACGAACCCGAGCCGGAACCTGCTCCCGATCCCGAACCAACCAAAGAAGAACTGCTGCTCACTGAGATCAGGGACTTGTTAGCAAAAGCAAAATAATTACTTACCGCTGGCTTCCGGTATCGGCTTATGGCTGGTAATACTGTTTAACTGAAGCTTGTTTACATTATTGGTAACCTGGCTGCCCTTGCGTGCTACCGTAATTACGTACGGCCACCAAATGCCGGCGGCCAGTTTTATATTGTCGTCCAGGTAGTACCTGTCCTTTCCTTTTATTTGGGTATTGTCAAATCCAGGGTAATATTCACCGTCCGAATAGGGGTCATATATGTCCAGGTAAAAACCTGTGCTCAGCATCATATAGCCTTTAACCAGAAAAAAATGCCCCCAGCCGGGACTGCTTGCCTGGTAAAATTTTTGCGTATGCTGGTATTGGATCGGGTTTTGCGGCACGAAATACATGTCCAGGCATAAGATCACCAGGTTATTATTGTCGATATTTGTTTTAATCAGGCTGTCAATATTCCTAAGGGTATCCACGCCACTATTAATATTGTTCATGCTCAGATAGCTTTGCACGTCGCCGGTATACCACCAACCGCCCTGTGGCCTGATGACCGTGCGGGCAAAAGCAGGTGTGTTGGAAAAAGTAGAATCTGCCCATTTTATAGCCATTGTGGTTACCGTTGGGCCGCAATTGACAGCCTGGTAGGCGCTCCCGTCAAACTGGTCGAAATAGAAGTTGTAGGTTTTATTTAAGCTTTTTTGAAATTTCAGGGTGCCTCCCAGCCCGATATACGTCTCCGCATTTTCAACAATTATGGCGAACGAAAGCGGTTTTTGACTGGTCGGCGTTGATAAGGTTAAAACCACCGGCTGGGTAAAATCATAGGATATAGTGGCGGCGGCAACGGTATTGTTAAGTTTTGCAGTTACGCCGCTGGCCAGGCTAATGGCGACGGCGAGGCTGTGCTGGTTTATAGAATCGGGCAAGGCAACTGTGATGGTGTTTCCAACAGTATCGATCATTGCCGCCCCTAACTCTCCGTTAATCGAAAAATTAACCAGGCCCTTCTCCAAATCGTAAGCTGGCTGCTGTTGTTGCTGCTGCGCCGGCGGCGCATCTTTTTTGCAGGTGGATAACAACGCCGCGCTAAATAACAGGAAAGGGATAAAAAGTTTGCTTTTCATAGCGCTGAATTGGTTATATAAAGGTAGATAATTATTTAATACACCTAAATTTTTTTCGGGTTGGTTTTGCCACCCGGAAGCTAAAAATGACGTTTGCTGTTTGGATACGGACAAGTACTCCGCGAATTGTCGGATAACTAAGCGAATGGTACTATGCAGAAAACAAGATTTTTAAACAGATGGGATATTCCGTCTTCGGTGACTCATTTCTTCGGCTGTGACGATTCAGGTATGGAATGATTACCGATTGTAGAGTGCTTCTGCCAAATCGTCCTTAATAAATTCCCAGTATTTACCTTTCAGGCAAAGGGGATCCGGCTCCAGATCGGCTTCTGAAAAAGCAGTAAGATTTTGACGAATCAGCGCTTCGTCGTGCGTCCATTCAAAACGCTGTTTGTGCAGCGCTATCATTTCATTCATGTTATACTTCGTAAGCAATTCATGTAAGTCCCAAAAGTCTTTTTTTCTACCTCCCCGTTGAACTACGTCAATTTTCATCGCCACGATCTCATCAACCGTGGCCATCCTTACGCCATCCTCTTCAATTGATTCCTGAAAGAAACTATCCATTGAATAATAGATATCAAGTTTGACCAGGGTGTCGTTATCCCGCCCGACCAAATATGATTTACCCATGCCGGGGTTACCGCCCAAAGTTCCGGTTACCTTGCCAAAAGATTTTTTCAGATAGATTTCGATCCGATCGAAATCTATCGAGCCATAAACAGCATCGGTGAACAGATCGATGTCGACAGACATTCTATGCCCTAAATGCAAACTTAGCGCGGTGCCGCCTACCAGGCGAAAATCCTTCAATTCCGCTGCGGCCATTAGCGTTATAAGGCTTTCTTTTAAGGGGCCGGTTACAGTATCCCAATATAGCATTAGCGTTGTTTTAGATGTTGCATAACCGGGATGCTGTTTCCGGATACGAACGGGCTGCCTGTAACTTCGTTTATTTTTTCTTCTCCGTAAAATCTCAGGATTTCTATTTTCTCCTCATCAGTGCCACGTTCAAAAACACGCCTGATCACATATTTATAATATTTCTCCCAATCGATTTTGCTCATATCCGTATCCCAAAAAAGTTGCTTACGAATGATAGAAAAGTCAGGATGTGCCGAAATATTATGTTTTTGCTTCTCCATCTTAATATCATAATAGATTTGCAGTGTCATTAAGGTGCCTTCTTCTAAACCAAGCGCTTTTTCAATTTTGAGCGATAGCGCAGTATTCATTCCCCTTTTACCCTTGGTAATGGCATTAAGCGATTGCGGGTGTTCAAAAATCGAAAGTGCAAAAGGCCTTTGCGCAAGCTTCCTTTTTTTTAGCTCACGGTCAATTACCACTCCCGGATGGATCCCCTTGTATTTTTCACTCATTTTATCCATGATCAAACGTAAGCAAAATTGTTTACATATGCAATGGAACAATAGAAGTGCGGTATTTCTTATTGTTCAAAAAATTCACAGTCTTAATAAGGATATTTTGCGCAATTAAAGTGGTAAAACAGCATTAATTACCTAACATCAATAGTCTAACATTTCAAAATGTTTTCGCAACCACCGGATCAGTTAAAATAATGTAATCACCGTTTTTGCTCAGTTTGCTCCAATCGGGATTGGCAAAATTGTCATCACAAAAGGTGGCAATATTCAATATCCGCAGTTTCGGCGCGTATTTTGCCAGCTGCGCAGCCGCGCCCAGCTTTCCCTCGCTGTGAAAGCTGCCATTTACCTGGAATATTTTGTGCCCCTTGTGGCTTTTGGCGAACCTTGCGATGGACCATCCCATAGTTGCGTCCCATAAATTTTGTGCCTGGAATAGCTGCATACCGCCCATGGAAGCGTGCCCGCCCATAATGGTTATAAATTTTTCATAATACTCGCCTGTCGCGGTGTCAACAGGCAGGGGAGGGAGGTAGGTCTTGCTGATGGCATTCAATTGCGCCAGGCTGGTAAGGCCCAGGCGGTTGGTCATATTTACATAGCGGGCCGGCGCATTTGCGGCAACAACGGGAATTTTATTGTCTTTTGCCCATTCAATAAGCGGGCGGTAGTCCTTATAGTTTTTCCAGGCGCGGCCCTCGGTGGTAAAATTCTTTTCGCGGATAAAGCCTGCCAGGTATTCGTCAAGGATATTCTGGCAATCGGTTTCAAACATTTCCATCGACAGGGCGGTCTTGTCCGGATATTTTTCCGAAAGTTTTTTAAAAAGCGCCTGTTCCAGGTAATGGCCTGTTGAATCGTTATGTTCCTCGCCAAAAAACAATACATCAGCCTTTGCCATATCACTGGCGATATCATCCAGCGAGATCACTTTTTGTTGCGTGGTGCTGTAAATTTTATAATGATTGGAAAGGGAATCCTGTGAAAAAGCAAGGATAGGAACCAATAAAAACACAAAAGTTAGAAATTTCATAACATAAAGCTATTAGAGAATGAACAAACTTAATCAACTTAACCCAACTTAGTCGACACACATGGGTAAGCGGATCAAAAATTACTTGAGTAACAGCATAGACCACAGTATTCGAGCGAACGGACTTTATTTGTATTGTGGTTAGTTTTTACCACAAAGCGCACAAAGTGAAGATCACAAAGGTCACAAAGTTTTTTTCTTAGTGATCTTTGTGAAATCTTGGTGTCCTTTGTGGTAAAAAATCAGTCTTCAATGGGTGTTGTTCTGCCGTTCGGCGCCATAGGCTAAAAGTATTTTAATGCGCTTGTCCCGACAACACACAAAATACCTTTGAAAAGAAAAAAAATAACACTACATTTGCGCTCTTGTTTAAAAAACGACGAATAGAATAAAATAGCCATGAAAAGAACGTTCCAGCCTTCACAAAGGAAAAGAAGAAATAAACACGGTTTCCGCGAACGCATGTCAACCGCTAACGGCAGAAGAATTTTAGCCGCAAGAAGAGCCAAAGGAAGAAAAAGACTTACTGTTTCCGACGAACGCAGTCACAAAGCATAAAGCCGGTTGCTTTCTTCCGCCTGAAGGCGGACCTGGGCCGGTATTTAATCCATTCGGCCTGAATACAGCAACACAATGTACACGCTTAAAAAAGAAGAACGGTTATGTAATAAAAAGCTTATTGATGGGCTTTTTCATAACGGTTCTTCTTTTTTATGTTATCCCTTCAAGGTATCGTGGATGTTAGCCGATGCCGCACAGCCATTTCCGGCGCAAGTTTTGTTTGCTGTTTCAAAAAAACGATTCAAGCGGGCGGTTGATCGTAACCGGATAAAAAGAATTAGCCGTGAAGTTTACCGGCTAAGTAAACAAGCGCATTTGTACGACCAATTGATCGGCAGCGAAAAAAAAATCGTGATCTCGTTGGCCTATATCGGCAAGGAGCTTCCGGTGTTTGATTTCGCCGAAAAAAAGATGCTGAAGCTGCTGAAGCAACTTTGCGCGGAGGCCGGGGTATGAAGGCGATTACGGATGTCCTTAAAAGTGCAGTTGGTTTTGTTTTTATCGTACTGATAAAAATATATCAATATTTTATTTCGCCCATCACCGGGGCCGCATGTCGTTATACGCCAACCTGTTCGCAGTATGGTGTCGAGGCAATAAAAAAATATGGGGCGTTTAAAGGCGGCTGGCTAACTATAAAACGTATTGCCAGCTGCAACCCCTGGGGAGGGCACGGGCATGACCCGGTTCCTTGAAGTCCATAGACCATAGACCATGGACCATGGATGAGGGTAGGTTCGCCTTCAATCCTGAGCTGCCATGGACTATGGACCATGGACCATCGACAAAAAAAATGATACTACAAATAGAGACCGCTACCGCTTCATGTTCAGTTGCTTTGGCAAATGAAGGGGAAGTTTTGGCCCTTAAACAGCTGGCCGGGCGGAATGTGCATGCGGAGATGATCACTTTATTTATTGATGAAGTGATCACTTCGGCGGGTATTAAATTTGAAAATCTCGACGCGGTTGCGGTTAGCTCCGGACCGGGTTCATACACCGGGTTACGGATCGGTGTGTCCACCGCAAAAGGTTTATGCTATGCGTTGGGGAAACCGCTGATCGCTGTTGAAACACTCGAAGCCATGGCCTCTGGCTTAGCGAACCGGCAAGGTTACCGAGAAGACAGCAGCATTCTTTTATGCCCGATGATAGATGCGCGGCGTATGGAAGTTTATACCGCTGTTTTTAAGGCTGACGGGGGCCGGGTGAGACCGACAGCGGCCGAGATCATCGACGAGCACAGTTTTGCGGACTTGCTGCAAGACACGAAAATTTTGTTTTTTGGTGACGGAGCCGAAAAATGCCGGGAAACACTCGGAAAAAACCACAATGCCTTCTTTTTGCCGGATTTTGTTAATTCAGCCGCCGACCTGACCAAAAAAGCCTTCGAAAAATTCAGTAGGAAAGAATTTGAAGATGTCGCCTATTTTGAGCCTTACTATTTAAAGGATTTTATCGCAGGGAAGAAGAAGGCTTAAACGTCAAATAACCCTTTTTAGAAAATCCGAAATCCAAAATTCGACTTCCGAAATCACTTATACGTTTTAAACCAACGGCTCCATAAACGGCCCAAAAAGCCTTGCTCGCCTGTCGGAATTGTACTCGCATTCATTGGGTGCTCAACAAGCGGCCCAAGTTTTAACGAAAAACCTAAAAATACGCTCATGCCGCTGTATGCGCTGTTCATGGTCACATTCGGCGAATTTTTATTCAGCACATCGCCCAACATACTTGCGGTTTGGGTGATCCGGTCGCTGCCGATATAAAACTCCCAGTTAGCGGTCTTCATCATAAACTGAACGCCTAAGTTGAATGTTTTTAAATCGTCGTATGAAGGCGTGAGGGTGAGAATATATTTTTGATATTGAATAGGGTTAACAAATCCGGCAACAAATCCATTGTAAAACAATTCTTTTGAAACCACCAGCGTTGGCGAGTATTTGAAGTTGTGATCGTCGTCAACCCAAAAGCTTTTTGATGCGCTTAACTCGGCCACACCGTCAATGGGCGTAGTAAATGATCCCACCGAATTGACATTGTCGTGGATCAGGTGGTTAAGTTTATTGTAAATACTATCTTCCCGTTGCGGGGTCGACAGACCGTGGATCGAAGTGGACGCATTAAAATCGTAAGTACGTGAGAGCGGGCTCCAATGAATAAAGCCAAGGTCTTTTATATTACCCTGTATAATAACATTGTCTTCGGTATGGTAGGTGGCTCCAATGCTGATGGATGCGCCCGGACTCCTGAGTGTTGGCAGGTAGTCGTGTGCAGTAAACTTGCCGGGTATAAACGCAGCGTCGTACCGCCCCTGCAGCGCTATCAACGCGCTGTCTGCTGCTTTATCAAATACGGCATTCGAACTGTTGATATTCAGCTTTTGGTATTCAACGCCTGCTAAAATACTGGCTTTAAATCCAAATTGCAGCTGTTTGTTGAATTTCTCGCGGTACGTATAGCTTATCTGGTGGTAGGTTTGGTAATAATAATGGCTGTTTAAAATATTTGCATAGTCTTGCCCGCTGTTAAAGCTGGCGGTGCCATTTAAGGCTGCTATGCTCGCGTCGGTAAGTAGGGCTTTGCCATCGGATTTCAACTGCCAGGAGACCCCCATCTCCTCGTCGCCCTGCAGGTCCGAGAACCATTTGAACATTAAAATATAGGAGTTAATATTCTCCGTTACATGATTGTATTTCGTAGGGCTGATGGCCAGTGCAGAGTTATCATACTTATCCAAAAAAACCCTGCTTTTCAGCGTCGCCTGGGCATTGCCGCTCAGAAATAGGTTGACGTTAATATTGGGGATGAAAAAGTTGAAGGCGTACATTTTGCTGGTGTCGGGGATGAAAGCCCTTTGCGAAGGGTTTTCAAACGCATCATATAAAGTGCCGGTGTTTAGAAGGGAAAATTGCTGGGCAAAAATCTTAATGGACAAGAACAATAATAGTAAAACAAGTAAAAATTTCTTCATATAAAGCGTTGAGCGCGGTCTTTATCCGTTTTAAAGATAATCTTCCAAATCCAATATAAAAAATATTATGACATTTTACCCTTTTAACGAAATAATCGGGGGATAGTTGTATAACGTATAATTAATTTTTAACCATAGCCGTATCTGTTTTTAACTTAAGGCAAAAGTTTGTGTAGAAATTTCTGTCGACCGCAGCGAGTTGCCACGACACTGCATAAAAGTTATTCCAGCCCGGCGAGTTTGTTTGCAGTGCCTGCAGGAAGTTGTCACTCATGTCCCGGTTAAATATCGGCTCTGCATTTTTCAGGATCATCAAAAAGGCCACGTTGCTTTGTGCAGCAACCAGGTTATCAAATTGCTGGTACTGGTCGTTCTTGCTTAAAAACTTGCGGTTAAGGTAGCTATCATTATAACTCTTCAATTCTGCGGCGCTATTGGCCAGCACCAGGTAATTATCGATGATGAGGAAATAAGGATGTTTAAAAATGCTGAATGCATCACCGAGTAAAAAGAAGGGCAATTTATCGTAACTGAATTGCCCCGAGTTTACATCTGTAATTTTGCTGATATTCATCAGCAGGGCACTCATCTTCGCGCCGTCTTTTACGTTTACGATCGCTAATTTCTCGAAATAGCGGGTGGTAACTATTGCAAATTCGTTGCCTAACAGATTGTTAAAGCGATTAGGCAGATTAATGCCCGTTTCGGCCTGTATCTTATTGAAAAGTTGGTCTGATTCGCTTTTGAGCCCTGTTTTGGTATACAACTGCGCAAGGTCCTTAGCAAACTTTCCCTGGTCGGAAACGGAGAAATTTGTGCCGTAAGCAGTGGTCGACGGGAAAATATCTTTTAAACGGTTAGTCACCGGCTGCTGGCTGGCAAACAGGCTTAGGTAAGCGACCGGTTGACCCGCGCTGATAGAGGTGGATCCGTCGAACATCAAAGCGCCTGTTTTGTAGTTTAATGTTAGTGCGGCAAACGCAGGTAACATCCGGAAGCTTTTAAAAATGTCTGTATTCCTGTTTTTAAATATCAGGCTGAACAAAGGGTCCAATTGGCTATAATTTACATACAGGTTTGCCAGTGAATTCGCGTTTTGCTGATCCGGCAGCAATATAAATGCAGCCTTACCTTTCTTCGGTTTGTAATTTGCGGCCTGTTGTGCTAGTTCCAGGGAGAAGCTGCCTGATAATACGTTTTCGTCCTTTTCCACCAGGTAAAACTGTTTTTGCAGTGCTTTAATGTAAATACCATAGCTGTGTTTAGCAGCTGTTTGCAGCATGGTAACCAACAAACCGTTGTTGGGCTGTTTTGCCAGCTGATTGAAGACGTTAGGGTTGAAACCCTTTGTCGCCGACAAGGTGAGCAATAGTTCGATTTTTCTGCCGGGAAATGGATGTGCCGAAATAAACAGGTTTTGCCCGGTAAAGTATTTGCTTAAGATGGTATTTTGCAGTAGTACCCGGCGCAGCGTATCTAATTCGTCGGTAGCTGCTTTGCCGTTAATAGCGCTGAACAGCGTGTCGCCTTTAAAAATGTTGTACACGCTGGTATCATTATTAAACTCAAATATTAGCGGTGCGCTATCCGGAATTACACTTATGACGCTGGCTGCGTGATTTTCGGGTGAATTTATACTTTTAAAATAAAGCACGGTTACATACGCCGTAAGCGCAAGCAAAATTAGGGTGATGAGGACGTGCTTTCTCATTGCTGCGTGCCTTACAAAGTTAGCTTAAATACTGGGTTATTCATTAAGGTTGGCGATCTGGTGCGTAAAGCCAGCGCAAACGCCTAAAATTAATGTTGAATAAATTGTCTGTTAAAATAGCTCAAACAACAAAGTATTGCCTTTATGGTGAATGATTTTAACCGCAAAGTTCACAAAGCGAGAATCGCAAAGGTCGCAAAGTGCTTTGCTTTGTGCCCTTTGTGAGACCTTTGCGTCCTTTGCGGTTAAAAATCTACGCTTTACATTACAAATAAGATTTAAAGCCATTTAAATACGCCCCGCCATGGGCGTAATTCACCCCGAATTTGCCATCTGCTAAAATTGGTTAACTTAGCCGTTTATATTTTATGAAGAAAAGAATAATTATTACGGCGTCGGTATTAGGAGCGTTGGCCGTTGTTGCAGGAGCTTTTGGCGCGCACGGATTGGAAACCATACTTACTCCTCAGAATCTCCAGATCTGGCATACCGCTGTTGAATACCAGTTTTACCACGTTGCTGCTTTGGGTGTGTTATCTACCTTAACCAGGTACAGGATCAAGATCGTTCGTCATTGTTATTATCTTTTTGTGATCGGTACCATCTTATTCTGCGGGTCACTTTACCTGCTCTCCTGCAGCAAACAGATCGATATATCCTGGCTGCCCTCGGTGATGGGTCCGGTAACCCCGATTGGGGGGCTATGCTTTATTGCCGGATGGGTAACGCTTGGAATAGCAGCCGCAAAAATTAAGTACAAATAAATGCATGCTACAATTTGCTGAGGCAAACCATATTGACCGCGAAATCCTTTTTGTTGAGGTTATACTGCCTTTGGCCATTGCCAAAAACTATACCTACCGCGTCCCCTTTGAGTGGAACGGACAGATAGCAATTGGCAAAAGGGTTGTAGTGCAATTTGGCAAAAGCAAGCTGTATACGGCCATAGTCGTCGCCATCGGCAGCCGTCCGCCCGAAAAGTACGAGGCAAAATACATTATTGAGGTATTGGATACGCGCCCGGTGGTTACCGGTGGACAGTTGCAGTTTTGGAACTGGATGGCTGATTATTACATGTGTTATCCGGGTGAAGTAATGAATGCAGCCCTGCCTTCGGCACTTAAGCTGGCTAGTGAAACCAAAATCACCCTAAACAAAGGCCTCGAAATTGACCGCACAGCCCTTCATGACAAAGAGTATCTGATTGTTGAAGCGCTTGAGATACAGCCCGAGCTAACCATTAGTGATATAGTAAAGCTTTTAGGGCAGAAAACGGTTATGCCCGTGCTGAAATTGCTGTTCGAAAAAAATATCATCCACATATCGGAAGAAGTTAGCGAGCGCTACAAGCCCCGCACGCGTACTTTTATCGCCTTACACCCCGACTATCACAACCAGGATAACTTAAAAGAGCTTTTCAGTATCCTTGAAAAACGTGCGCCAAAGCAGGCTGATGCCGTGTTAGCCTATATCAAACTGGCGCGTCATCAAAAGGCTATTACAAAAAATGAGCTGACCGAAGAAAGCGGTGCCGGATCAGCCAGCATAAATTCCCTCATTGAAAAGGAGATATTTATCGCCGAAGAAAAAAATGTAAGCAGGCTTCATTTTGAAGAAGAAGAGGATTATAACACTTTCGACCTGAGCGAACAACAGCAGGCGGTTTTAAAACACATTGGCGAAGCTTTTGAGCAAAAAGAGGTGGTTTTGCTGCATGGGGTAACCTCATCCGGCAAAACGCAGATCTATATCAGGCTGATCGAAGAGATGATAGCCGCCGGTAAACAGGTATTATACCTGCTGCCGGAGATAGCGCTTACCACGCATATCATCGAGCGGCTGCGGCTATATTTCGGTGCCAATATCGGTATCTATCACTCGCGGTTTAATGACAATGAACGTGTTGAGGTTTGGCAAAAAGTGCTGAACAATGAGTATAAAGTAGTGCTGGGGGCACGATCGTCCGTGTTTTTGCCTTTTAACGACCTCGGGCTGATCATTGTTGACGAAGAGCACGAAACATCGTACAAACAATATGATCCGGCCCCACGCTACAATGCACGCGATGCGGCCATCTTCCTGGCCAATATGCACAAGGGCAAGGTTTTGCTGGGCTCGGCCACGCCATCGTTCGAAAGTTATTACAACGCCCGGATGAATAAATATGGTTTTGCCGAACTTACCGAACGTTTTGGTGGGGTGAAGCTGCCGGATATATCGGTGGTAAGTATCGCGCAGGAAACCAAGGAGAAAACCATTAAATCACATTTCACCAGTGTGCTTTTGGCTGATATCGACACGGCGCTGGCGGCAAAGGAGCAGGTGATCTTATTTCAAAATCGCCGCGGTTATGCACCGATTTTGATGTGCAAAATTTGCGCCTATACGCCAAAATGTATCAATTGCGATGTAAGCTTAACCTTCCATAAAAGCAGCGGCAAACTCCATTGCCATTATTGCGGGTATAAAGAAGATTCGCCAAAAATATGCCCCGCTTGCGGATCAACCCACCTGGAGTATAAAGGCTTTGGTACCGAAAAGATAGAGGACGAACTGCAATTACTGCTGCCCAATGCAAGGATAGCTCGGATGGACCTGGACACCACGCGGTCGAGAAATTCATTACAAACCCTGTTGAACGATTTGGAGGAGAAAAAGATAGATATCCTTGTGGGTACCCAAATGGTAGCTAAAGGACTTGATTTTTCGGGTGTTACCCTAATTGGCATCATCAATGCAGATAGCCTGCTCAAATTCCCCGATTACCGCGCTAATGAGCGCAGCTACCAGTTATTAGCCCAGGTAAGCGGCCGTGCCGGCCGGCGCGACAAGCAGGGCAAGGTGGTAATCCAAACGTATGACATAAAACACCGGGTGCTGAAACAGGTGATCGAGAATAACTACACAGATCTGTACTTCACCGAAATGGAAGAGCGGCGGAGTTTTAAATACCCGCCTTTTTACCGCATCATCAACCTCGCCATCAAACACAAAGACCCCGAAATGGTGAATAACCAGGCAGCCTACCTGGCGATCGAATTACGAAAGCACTTCGGCGACCGGGTGATCGGGCCGGAGTATCCGCTGGTGGCCCGCATTCGCAATTATTATATCAAATCCATTATGCTGAAGTTTGAAAGGGATGCGGTATCGATCGTTAAAGCAAAAACCATTATCAGGGAGGTGATCACGCAGTTTCAAACGACCAAATTGAGCAAGGGGAGCATAGTTCAACCTGACGTCGACCCTTACTAGTCTGAACACGATTTATAAGATTTGTGGGATTAAGAAGATTTAAGAAGAATTAGCGATTTAATGATTTAAGTTTTTTATGGAGAATTTAGATATCAACGAATTAACTCACAAAATAATTGGATGCGCGATGAAGGTGCACAATTACCTGGGGAACGGTTTTCAGGAGGTTATTTATCAGCGTGCGCTGGCAATTGAGTTTAGGATGGCAGGAATAAATTTTGAACGGGAAAAGGAGATGTCGATTTATTACTATGATGAATTGATAGGCACGAGGCGGGTTGATTTTTTTGTTGATGAAAGGGTTATGGTTGAATTAAAGGCGCTTGAAAAAATTGAAGAGGTACATAAAACGCAAGCGATAAATTACCTCGAAGCCTATAATATTGCGGATGGTTTATTGATTAACTTTGGCGCTTTGAGTTTGGAATTTAAAAGGGTTTTTAATAAGAAATTAATTAAGCCCAAAAACTAAAAATCTTTTTAATCTAATAAATCTTACAAATCGTGTTCAGACAATAAATGATAACGAAACACGCTGACGGATACCGAGAGCAAGGCGCACGCAAGGCCCTGGTTGAAGAAATTAAGAAAAAAGGCATTGAAGATGAAAAAGTGCTGGCTGCTATTGGCAAGGTGCCGCGCCATGTTTTTTTTGAACCGACTTTTCAAAACCAGGCTTACAAAGATATCGCCTTCCAGATAGGCGAGGGGCAAACCATTTCGCAGCCTTTTACGGTAGCCTACCAAAGCGAGCTTTTGCACATTAAAAAGGATGATAAGGTGCTTGAAATTGGCACGGGAAGCGGTTATCAAACCTGCATCCTTGCCGAGCTTGGCGCCCAGGTTTATACCATTGAACGGATCGGGTCTCTTTATCAAAAGGCCGGGCGACTTGTGCCGCAACTAGGCTACAAGGCCCGCTTTTTTTTGGGCGACGGTTCAAAGGGCCTGGCTAAACGTGCACCCTATGATAAGATCATCGTAACCGCCGGCGCACCTACCGTGCCGGATGAGCTGGTGAAACAATTAAACATCGGCGGGATATTGGTGATACCTGTCGGCGATCAGAAATCCCAAAAGATGATCACAATACTAAAAACAGGGGAGAACACCCGGGAGACAATAGAACTGGATACTTTTAGATTTGTACCGTTGGTGGGGGATAAGGCATGGTAGAAGAATTTCGGATGATGATGAAACTTACGAAGTCTTCAAGACTTCGTAAGTTTTCCCTCTTCTTAAATGAGCTAAAAATCGATTTCGAAATAAGGTAAATTTTTAGCTATGACTCCTTTTTTGATTTCTACCACAGTGAGCCCAATATGTTCGTCGAAGGCTTCCCATACATACCAATCTTCAATTATAATCACATCTGTCGCCTTAACAGTTTTAGCAAACTTAGCAACGATCGTATTGAACTTATTTCTGGTCAATTCATCACTTCGGTAAAATGACGGTCTGAAGTAGGGGGTGATTGAAAAAAGACTTGGCGTCCAAACGAAAATGCTAATTTCCTCATTTTCTAAAATCGGCAAATCACCCCCCGCCCAAGGATTTTCGGTGTAGTGGTCCGAAATTTTACTCCACCCATCAACTAAAGAATTTGCATTGATATTGGGATTCTCCCATTTAACAGGAGTCGCTTTTCTGCCATCGAAAATTGGATCAATTACTAATCCGTCCAATGAAACAATTTCTGATGGGGTAAGCTGATGTTGCACGATGACGTTAAGTGATGCCCCCATGGCGCTAAACGACTAATATTGATGATTAAATGTGAGCCACGAAATTATTTCAAAATCCTACTTAATTCAATTTTCGTATCCCGCTCCTTCATTGTCTCCCGCTTGTCAAACGTCTTTTTACCCTGCGCCAGGCCGATCTCCAATTTCGCAAAACCCCGGTCACTGATGAATAATGCTAGAGGCACGATAGTAAGTCCTTTTTCCTCGCCGCGAACGCGGAGTTTTTTCAATTCCTTTTTCTGCAGTAGTAACACCCGGTCGCGTTTGGCTTCGTGGTTGTAGAAGGAGCCGAAGCTGTATTCGGAAATATGGAGATTGCGCACGTAAAGCTGCTGACCGATAAAAGTGCAAAAGGCATCGCTGATATTGGCTTTACCCTGGCGTATGGATTTAATCTCGGTGCCCAGCAGCTGTATCCCGGCGGTGTATTTATCCAGTATATGGTACTCAAAATACGCTTTCTTGTTTTTTATATAGACATCCTGGTTCATCACTTGCCCGATTTTGGAGTGCAAATATATTTAATAGACACGAATGTTCACGAATAAAGACGAATGGACACGAATTGAATAGATACGAATTGAATTAACACGAATTACACGAATGAGGGCGAATGGACACGAATTTAATTGTAACGTTCACCCAACATTCGTGCCCATTCGTCTTTATTCGTGAACATTCGTGTTTAAATAATTTTTATTGCGGTTTTACCACCAATACAGGCACATTCACCTTATGGCGGACGGAGTTGACGGTTGTGCCGAAGATCAGGTCCTTTAGGGCTTTGTGGCCGTGTGAGCCCATTACGACAAAGTCGATGCGTTCCTGGTTTACAATTTTAGCGATCTCGGCTGCGGCGCTGCCGTATCCTATGCTGGCCCGTGCCGCATAACCAAGGTTGGTTAGGGTAGTTATATAACTATTTAAATTATCCACATCACTTTGCGTTTCGTGGTCCATAATGTCGGTGCCGTAGTAGCGCGCGCCGGCTGTTTCAACTACATGGATGAGGGTATACGCAGCTGTTTTACCTCCCTGCATAATGGCATTCCGGATGCAATCGGTATCATTTTTTGAAAAGTCGATGGTGACGGCTATGTTTCTGTAGGTTACGGGTTCCAGGTCGGTAATATTCGCTGCCAAACCATGCGGAACCTGCGCGGGCATGTCGCGATGTTTAAACAAAAGCGGCCTCAAAAATACGTAGATCAGCAATCCGGCAACAGCAGCGATAACGGGAATAACCAGCGCATAGATCCAGATGTGTGCCGATGGGTATTGTTTCAGCCAGTCGCCTACCTGGTCCAACACCAGTTTCCCGTTTAGGGCAAGAATAAGCAAAGCGCTTGCCCAGGCAACTATTTTTACTTTCAGGCTGATGGCAAATTTACCCATCCGCTTGCGGTTTGACGTAAAGTGGATAAGCGGTATAACCGCGAAGCCCAACTGCAGGCTCAGTACCACCTGGCTTAAAATAATGAGGCTGCCCAGGCCGTCCGAACCAAAATATACAATGGTAAACACTGCCGGAACAATAGCCAGCAGCCGGGTTAACAGCCGCCTCAGCCAGGGCTCAATCCGCAGGTTAATATGCCCTTCCATTACAATTTGCCCTGCCAGCGTGCCGGTTATGGTTGAACTTTGGCCCGAAGCGATCAGCGCTACCGCAAACAAGGTTGGCGCCAGCTTACCAAAAATATGCCCCAGTAGTTTATAGGCATCCTGTATCTCGGCTACTTTAAAGTAGCCGTATTTAAAAAATGCGCTTGCGGCCAGTATCAAAATGGCCGCATTTACCACAAACGCCAGGTTGAGCGCTATACAGGTATCATACAGATTAAATTTGATTGCGGCACGCATGCCTTTCGGTGTACGGGTGATTTGCCGGGTTTGTACGAGGGACGAGTGCAGGTATAAATTATGGGGCATCACTGTTGCGCCGATAATACCGATAGCAATGTAGAGCATGTTTTGGCTCACCAGGTCTTTTTTGAACAAGTTGCCCGGTATAAAGCCTTTAGCTATCCCAGCCGCATCAGGGCCGGTAATAAACATTTCGATGAGGAACGATACGCCGATGATCAAAATCATCGACATGATAAACAGTTCCAGCTTTCGCATCCCACGGTTCATCAAAAAAAGCATTAAAACCGTGTCGGTAAGGGTTAGCGAAACCCCCCAGATCAGCGGCAGGTGGAACAACAATTGCAAGCCGATGGCCATGCCGATCACCTCGGCAAGGTCGCAGGCAATGATGGCTATTTGCGCCAGGATGTACAGGCAAAAGTTAACCACCCGTGGATAGGCGTTCTTTGAGGCCTGCGCCAGGTCGAGCCCGCGAACAATGCCCAGGCGGGCACTTAGCGATTGCAGTAACAAAGCGATCAGGTTCGAGACGAACAAAACCCAGATGAGCCGATAACCAAATGCGCTTCCGCCGGCAATGTCGGTCGCCCAGTTGCCCGGGTCCATATAGCCAACACTTACCAGGTAGGCGGGGCCTATGAATGCCAGTATCCGCCGCCAGCCGATCTTGTTTTCGGTAACGATGGAGCTATGTACGTTGCTCAGCGAATTTTTGGTGGTCTCGCTCATACCGATATTAGTAAATTATTGGCTACCTCGCGGCTGATTTGTATTTGTTTGCCTTCGGACTGCAATATCACTGACCTGTCAAACTCGATAATGTCTTTAACAAGAATAGTTTTACCAATGATTAATTCCTGTTTCTCAAGGTATTGCAAAAATGGCGCGGAGTGATCACGCACCCCGCAAATTACACCGCCTTCGTTTATTCCGACAGATGAAACCGCTTTTAGGTTATGGATCTTAAATAAACCGTTGCAATCGGGGATCGGGTCGCCATGCGGATCGTATTTGGGGTAGTCCATAAACTTGTCCAGCTGGTCGATCAGTTCGTTTGACGAAATATGTTCCAATTCTTCGGCCATTTCGTGTACCTGGTCCCACTTAAAGCCCAGTTTTTCAACCAAAAAATATTCCCACAAGCGGTGTTTGCGGATGATGTTTACGGCGATCTTTTCGCCCGCTGCGGTAAGCGAAACGCCCTGGTAAGGCGTGTAATTGATCAGTCCTTTGTCCGAAAGCTTTTTGAGCATGTCGGTTACCGATGATGCTTTGGTATTTAGCAGGGCTGCCAACTGGTTGGTGCTCACACTGGTTGAGTTTAACGAGAGGTGATAAATGGATTTTAAATGGTTCTCTTCGGCTAACGTATTCATTTTATACAAATCTAATAAATAATTTAGGTAAGTCTAAATTTATTTAATAAAAAATTTATTTCGGCTAAATGACTTTTTAAAGAAATTTTATTTGGTTGTTTGCGTAAAATCCTATATTTGCCTATACCATGGCTGCAGAATTAGATAAAATTGATTTACAGATCCTGAGGATTTTACAGGAAAACGGCAGGATAACCAACCTCCAGCTTTCCAATGAAATTGGCCTTTCGCCGGCGCCAACGCTGGAACGCGTGCGCAAGCTGGAAAACAACGAATACATTAAAAGCTACCATGCATTGGTGGATGAGGAAAAGCTGGGCCTGGGTATAAAAACCTTTATCCAGATATCGCTCGACTTCCACCAAAAAAATACCATTCAAACCTTTATCGACGAGATCAAAAATATTAAGGAGGTTACTGAGTGTCACCACGTAACCGGGCAGTGTGATTTTTTGCTGAAAGTTTATGTGAGGGACATTAAATCATACGAACAACTCATTATGGAAAAGATCAGCCGCATCACGGTGGTTAAAACTTTCCAAACCATGATGATCATGTCTACCAGCAAGAAAGAGCCGATCGTGCCGCTGGAATATTAAATAAACACGAATTTTCTCGAATTGATTCGAATTTTCACGAATTAAATGGACACGAATTTTCACGAATTGGTTCGAATTTGACGAATTAAATTGGCACGAATTTCCACGAATTGATTCGAATTGCACGAAATAAATGGACACGAATTTTCACGAATTGGTTCGAATTTTCACGAATTAAATTGACAGGAATTATTTTATCTGCCAATCGATAGGTTTCTTTCCTTCTTTCAATAAAATCTCATTCGTTTTTGAAAACGGTTTCGAGCCAAAAAATCCACGGTCAGCCGAGAAGAATGAAGGGTGTGCGGACTTGATTATATAATGTTTGGTTTGATCGATCAGCGCCGCTTTGGCCTGCGCGAATGCGCCCCAAAGGATAAACACGATACCTTTTTTTTTATCCGACAGGGTTTTGATTACTTTGTCCGTAAATTCTCCCCAACCAATCTTTTGATGGGAGTTTGGCGTGTTGGCCCGAACGGTAAGGCTGGCATTCAGTAACAATACGCCTTGTTTGGCCCATTCGGTCAGATCGCCGTGATCGGGTATGGTGAATCCGGGTAGATCGGTTGCCAACTCTTTATAAATGTTTTTTAGCGAGGGCGGCGGCGTAATACCTTTTTGAACGGAAAATGAGAGGCCGTGCGCCTGGTACTCGCCATGATAGGGGTCCTGGCCGAGGATTACCACCTTTACCTCGTCAAAGGGTGTGGTATTAAAAGCTTTAAAAATATCGCCGTTTTTGGGATAGGTTTTATGCCCGGCATCTTTCTCCGACTTTAGGAAATTCCGGAGGCTTGCCATATAAGGCTTTTCAAATTCATCCTGCAAAACATTAAGCCATGAGGACTCGATATCTACTGCCATAAATATTTATTTAGGGTTTGATTTAGCGTACAAATAAACGGATATTTGCATACTAATTTATAAGAAACGATGTCGAATATAATAAGGTTAATTGTTGCCTGCGTAATTATGGGCGCTGCTGTAGCGATGTGTGTGTTTGGTATTTGGGGCTGGGGGATATTGGTGCTGTTTTTGGGCGGATTGGTATTGCTAAGCTATTTCTTTAACGAAAATATGATTATGGCCCAGTGGTTTTTGCGCAAGGAAAAACCCGAAAAGGCTGAACTATGGCTGCTAAAAGTAACTGATTACGAAAAGCAACTGAAGAAGAGCCAGCATGGGTATTTTAACCTGCTGATCGGTTTGATAGAAACCCGTAAGGCGCCGATGAAAGCCGAGAAATATTTCAAAAGAGCGCTTTCGCTGGGCATGAAAATGTCGCACAATATTGCTTTGGCCAAATTGAGCCTGGCAGGTATATCCATGGCAAAACGCGATAAACGCGAGGCGACACGCTATTTGCAGGAAGCTACAAAGGATGATAAAAACAAATTGCTTGCCGAGCAGATAAAGATGATGAAGGGCCAGATGGCGCAAATGGATAAGCAACAGGTAGTTAGGGGCGGATACCGCCAGTTTTAGATGTAGAGACGCGATACGTCGCGTCTCAGTTTAGGTAAAGAATATCCTCCATTAAGACGCAATGCATTGCGTCTCTACTTTTCTTCTAATGAAGAATAATACTCCGGTTCAGAAGAATGGATAGGATCGTTGCCGATATGCCGGTCGTGAAAATGGTACTCATCTTCAGTAGGGCTGGATACTTCAACCATTTTCAGCAGGCTCCTGATAAACGAAAGATTAAAAGTACTTCTGTTCAGTTTTATCAGGTATTCGTTTTCGGTTATTTCGAGGATGGAATTTGTCATTGTTCGATATAATATGTCTGTTACAATAATAGCGAACACGTATTATACCAAAGTTCTATCTATTTTATGTTTTTATTAACGAATTGTTAATAAAACGCAGGTTTTCAGTAAATTATTAGTTATAAACCGGTGTTGATTAAAAATGTTAATTTCTTTTGTCCCAAAAATTACCCGGGGATTGCAAGCAATTCTATACAAACCAGCCCATCACCACATCCTTTGCAGGCATCGCTATATCCAGTTTTAGCTTCTTGCGCATACCGCCCAAATCATTGAAAACCTTATTTGGATTGGCCGCTTTCAACTCTTCTACGGTATTAAAGCCCATTTTATTCAGCACAGGCACCCATTCGGCGGGGACGCCTATCTGTACAAAATCATCTGCTGTCGCGACTTTTGCCTTTTTCTCGGGGCGCATTTGCGGGAAGAATAATACTTCCTGTATGGTGTGCTGGTTAGTCAACCACATTACCAGCCTGTCGATGCCGATGCCCAAACCCGAGGTTGGCGGCATGCCGTATTCCAATGCGCGCAAAAAATCTTCGTCCATGGCCATAGCCTCGTCGTCGCCGCGGCCGGCCAATATTAATTGTTCTTCCAGGCGTTCGCGCTGGTCGATGGGGTCGTTCAACTCCGAATACGCATTGGCCAGTTCCTTGCCATTTACAAACAACTCAAACCGCTCCACCAAACCCGGTGTAGTGCGGTGCTTTTTAGCCAGCGGCGTCATTTCTATGGGGTAATCGGTGATATAGGTTGGCTGTATCAAATTGGCTTCAACCTTTGCGCTGAATATTTCATCAACCAGCCGGCCCTTGCCCATGCTTGGGTCAACGTCAATAGCCAGGTCAACACAGCTTTGGCGCAATTCATCCTCACCCATTGTCGAAACATCAATTCCGGTATATTTCAATATCGAGTCGTACATAGAAAGCCGCTCATAAGGTCCGGCGAAGTTGATCTCATTACCCCCCACTTGCACTACGGGAATGCCGTGCACGGCCCTCGTCACAGTTTCCAAACATTCCTCTACCATGGCCATCATCCAATTGTAGTCCTTATAGGCTACGTAGATTTCCAGGCTGGTAAACTCGGGGTTGTGCGTGCGGTCCATGCCTTCGTTGCGGAACATCTTGCCAAACTCGTACACACCATCAAACCCTGCCACGATCAGCCGCTTTAAATACAACTCATTGGCGATGCGCAAAAATAACGGCATATCCAGCGTATTGTGATGCGTTACAAACGGGCGCGCGGCAGCGCCGCCATGCACGGGCTGCAAAATGGGTGTTTCTACTTCCAGCCAGCCCTGGCTGTTAAAGTAATCGCGCATGCTGCTGATCACTTTCGAGCGTTTGATAAATATTTCCTTAAACTCTGGGTTTACCGTTAAATCCACATAGCGCTGTCGGTAGCGCATTTCCGGATCCGTAAAAGCATCGTGGATATTGCCTTCTTCGTCTCTTCGCACAACCGGTAGTGGTTTCAAAGATTTAGAAAGTAAGGTCATTTCCTGCACATGAACGGAAATCTCACCGGTTTGCGTAACAAACGCGTAGCCTCCAACAGCCACGTAGTCGCCAAGGTCCAGCAGTTTTTTAAATATAGTATTGTAAAGGGTTTTATCCTCGCCCGGGCAAATGTCGTCGCGTTTAACGTATATCTGTATGCGACCGGTTGAGTCCTGCAATTCGGCAAATGAAGCGCTCCCCATAATACGGAAGCTCATGATGCGGCCGGCAATGGTTACCTGTTTAAAAGTATCCGGAAATTTTTCGAAGTTCTCTAAAATGTCCTGCGCGGTAGCAGTGATCTTAACCTCCTCGGGCGGGTACGGATTGATACCCAAAGCCCTAAGCTGTTTCAGTTTCTCTCGGCGTAAAATTTCCTGTTCGGATAAAGCAATACTCATATTTATATTTCGAGGTGCAAAAGTAGGGAATTAGTCCGAAAGTCGGGAAGTCCGCAAGTCCGAAAGATAAGAATGAATCGAATCGCGTTTTTGTTCAGAACCACCGTAGAGACGCGATGCATCGCGTCTCTATTTCCAAAGATCCTGAATAACGATTTTTTCACCTTTGCCATCCTGCATATCTTTTCTGCCTTGTTTTAGTTTTTTAGCAAGATAAAGATTGGCCTCAATGCGTTCAGTTTCGTTTCGAGGAGTGTCGCGCTTATTATTTTTCATGGTTTGATAGCATTCGCAAATGTAAATCGTTTTATTCATAAACGGGGCAAAGATGCGATGCATCGCGATCTCTACGAATGTGATTATATTTGAAAATGAATTTGAAAGTTATTGCTTTTGATGCCGATGATACGCTGTGGGTGAACGAGCCTTACTTCAGGCATACAGAAGAACAGTTTTACAATTTACTTAGCGGGTATTCCTCCCAGCATACGCTGGAGCGCGAGCTGTTAAAAACGGAAATAGAAAACCTTGCCTTGTACGGTTATGGTATAAAAGGTTTTATGCTATCTATGATCGAAACGGCTTTGCGGGTGACTGATAATACCGCTAGTGTCGACGTGGTTGAAAAGATACTCAACCTTGGCAAACAAATGCTGGATCAACCTATTGAGTTACTGGATGGGGTGGAAGAAGTGCTGCAGGCGCTAAAAGATAAATACCGCCTGGTAGTAGCCACCAAAGGCGACCTGCTCGACCAGGAGCGCAAGCTCCGTAAATCGGGCATCGCCCATTATTTTCACCATATCGAGATCATGAGCGAAAAGGACGATGCCAACTACCTGAAGCTGATCCGCCACTTAGATATTCAGCCCGATGAGTTGATGATGATCGGCAACTCGCTGAAAAGCGATATCATACCTGTGCTAAACGTTGGCGGTTATGGCGTGCATGTGCCATACCACATCACCTGGGCACACGAACAAATTGAGCACACCATTGATGATGAGAAATTTCGAAGTGTGGAGCGGATTAGGGATGTGCTGGGTTTTTTGTAGGCGTGGATTAGATCTGACAACTTTTTAAACCCCTCGGCAAATGCCAAATATCGAGAAACAAATCGCTGATAGCATTGCGAGTGTAAACGGATTGCGCGTAACAAAACTCGGCTTGCGCTTCGACAGGGTCGTTGTAGGACTCATAGGGAATCTCAGAACTTATGTCGAACAAGTTAATCTAAATGAGCGGGCTGTCCTATTGGCAATTACCGCCCCCATCAAACTTCCTGCAAAAACCGAGCATGAGCTTAAACGGCAGATCAAGGCTCTTTTGGATTCCGGGATTCTTGGCCAGGATCGAAGAATAACTATTTTCCAAAATAAGGTCTGCCTTAGGATTGTGGAGCGTTCATCGAAGCAAGCCATCAATTTTGTTGGTCTGGCGCACAATCCTGGTAGCGATGTTGAAATGCTGCTCAAATTAGCCGCTCAATGGCTCATAGATGACGCATGGGCAGATTGAGCATACCATTGATGATGAAAAATTCAGGAGTGTTGAGGGGATAAGGGATGTGCTGTAGTTTTTGCAGGTTGGATTAGATTTGACAACTTTTCAAAAGTTGTCAAATCTTTGATTATCATTGAAATATAAACCATCTCTTAATGAACGATACAGGAAAGTATCCCGAAAAACTATATAAGTATAGAAGCTGGGCAGACGAAAATCACCGTAATGTATTGCTTAAGAACCAGCTTTTCTTAGCGTCGCCGAAGGATTTCAATGATCCCTTTGATTGTAGAATTCCAACGAATTTTCATTTATTAGATTCTCCAGAAAAAATAAAACAGTATGCTGATGAATATACAATCCGCCAATTCAAAGCGCTAACCGAAGCAGGAATAGATATTGAAAAACATTTTAAGACTACAGAAGATAAATTAAAAGATATTGATAAGCTGCAGCACGAACATGAGAAAATGCTTTATGGCGAGCAAGATAAAAGATACGGCATATTGTCGTTAAGCTTAAGATGGGATAGTATACTTATGTGGTCTCACTACAGTGATTTTCATAAGGGGTATTGTGTTGGCTTTTGGGAAGAAAAGCTAAGAAATTCAGGATTAATTGGTGCCGGTGGCCCTGTGATATATAACACTGATGATAATTATCCGCTGATTACGCCTTTAAATGAACAGGAGCATCTTGAAAAGTCTTTTATTGAAACCCATTACAAGGCAAAAGACTGGTCTTATGAAAAGGAATTTAGGCTTACTCGTAATTTTTATCAGCAATATCCGACCATTTCTGATAGGATAATTCAGATCCCTGATGATTTTTTTGTTGAAATTATTATTGGAGTACAAGCTACTGAAGACACCAAAGAACAACTCAAATTAATCGCAAAAAGTAAAAATATTCCGATTTACCAAGCCACTAAAGTGCCTTTTAAATTTTTGATAGACAGAGTTGATTTGCGAGAATAAATAGTTATTCGTTAGAGTCTATTCCGGCGAAAATTTTTTTTCAACCGATTTTATTTATTTTTGACGTTTTTTAAACTCTTGCCATACCATATTAACGAAAGAAAGCTAAGACCAATAAAGCTATTGTTCCAAATACGTATTTCCAGGCATTTTCGACCTCACTTACGAGGAATGCGAGTTCCAAAAGAACATAGGCTACTATGAAAGCTGGTAAATTCCCATCTTTTTTTATGATGAAAATTTGGTAAATTATTCATGCTCCAAAAATAATTATGGCCAGTAAAAGTTTATCATCCATCGGCTCATTTAGCTAAACAAAATCAAAACTAATCCGCTTCAGCCTCCTGCAAATACATCTCATCAATCGGCCCGGCATATTTCTTTTCAATCACTTTGCGTTTGGCTTTCAGGGTAGGGGTGATCTCGCCTTCGTCCATACTAAACGGTTTGCGTTTTACTTTGAAGTTTTTGATGCGCTCGAATTTGGCCAGCTCATTAGACAGTTTTCTGATGTCCTGCCCAATCCAGTCTACTATTTCCTTGTCCTCAATAAACAGTTCGGGCTGCTCAAAAAAGGCTTCTTTCAGGTTGAAAACTTCCTGCAAAGTTTCTTTGGCGGGGACAATGATGGCGGTGATATATTCGCGTTTGTCGCCAATTAAAAATACGCCTTCAATTTTCGGGCTTTTCAGGTAGGTATTCTCCACCGGCGTAGGATAAATGTTTTTGCCATAGGCATTTACCAGCATGTTTTTCAGGCGGTCGGTAATTTGCAGGTTTCCGAGGTAAAAACGGCCGATATCGCCGGTGTGGAACCAGCCTTCCGGGTCGATTACTGAAGCGGTTTCTTCGGGCTTGTTCCAGTAACCTTTCATTACACAATGCCCGCGCACGATGATCTCGCCTTCTTCGGAGGTGAAATCTGCCTTAAAATTCTCGTGGGTTTGTATGGTGTAGATGTGTTTGGTATCCACATTCTGTATGGCCACTTCAATACCGGGAATAACGCGCCCCGTGGTGCCATACACCTGCCGGTGATCTTCGGTTACCGACATTACCGGCGAAGTTTCTGTCAACCCAAACCCTTCCAATATTTTAATGCCCAGGTCGCCAAAAAATTCGCCGATATTTTTGGGCAATGCCCCCCCGCCTGAGATCATGAATTTTAACCTGCCACCGGTACGGGCTTTTATTTTGCTGAAAACCAGTTTTTCGGCCAGGTTATGCTGATAGTTTAAAATAGGCCCCGGCTTTTTGCCGGCTTGTTTTACCTCGCGGTATTGCCTGCCAATCTTTAGCGCCCATAAAAATATTTTGCTTTTCATGCCGCCGGCCTCCGTGCCGCTTTTTATGGCGCGGTCGTGTATGCGTTCGAGCAGCCGGGGAACGCAGTTCATCACCGTCGGCCGCACTTCGCCCATGTTTTTGGCCAGCAGGTCAAGGCTTTGCGCAAAGGCTATTTGTGAACCTGTAGCCAGGCACACGTGATAAGTAGCCGTACGTTCAAACACATGCGACAATGGCAGAAACGACAGGAACAAGTCGCTTGAATCAATATTCGGTATCTGTATCAGGCATACCCGTACATTCTCCACCAGGTTATGATGGGTAAGCATCACCCCTTTGGGCGTGCCGGTTGTGCCGGAAGTATAAATGAGGCAGGAAAGATCGGAAGGCATGATGGCCTCGCGGGCAATCATTATCGCTGAATGATATTGGTCTGTGATCGCCCGGCCTTCTTCAATTAAGGTTTTAAAACCGATAACACCGCAGTTTAAAGCCGCTTTACCCAGGTTCTTCTCATAATCATCAAATGCTGGAATTATGCGCACCAAGTCCGGGCAGTTATTGGCAATTTTGGCCACTTTGCGCAGCAGAAAAGGATTACCCACCAAAATGGTCCTTGCGCCGGAATCATTTAAAATATATTCAATTTCAGCTTCGCTAAGTGTGGGATAAATGGATGTATTTACCGCGCCGATCTGCTGCACGGCCTGGTCGTAATACACATAATCAGGGCCGTTTTCGATGATCAGCGCCAGGCGGTCGCCTTTTTTGATGCCCATTTCCAGGAACCAGGCCGAAATTGCGTCGATCTTTTCCAGTGCCTGCCGGTAGCTGATCTC
>Ga0206954_1082_pt1 | contig 26851 bp, 28 predicted proteins | sample Alteio_BWOrgHeat_37_FD_153250 | JGI IMG/M metagenome (GOLD analysis project Ga0206954, IMG submission 153250) | Enriched cells from forest soil in Barre Woods Harvard Forest LTER site, Petersham, Massachusetts, United States -... | ecosystem: Environmental > Terrestrial > Soil > Temperate forest >...
TGCTCCTATATGATCAAAGTGTCCGTGTGTGTTGATAACTGCCACAACTGCAGATCCAATGCTGCTTATATACTTGAAAATTTCTTGCACATTGCCGCCGGGATCAATAACGATTGCATCGTTGCCTTCGGATATAATATAGCAGTTCTCCTTCCATTTACCATTAATAATTCTGTGTATATTCATTGATCAGGCACCTCCAAGATAAATATTCTGTCCTGTTATTTTATCACTCTCTGTACTTATCAACCAGTCCAAAACACCGATCAGTTCAGTAGTGGTTCCCACTGAAGGAAAGGCGTTTCTTTTCAATACACTTCTCAGTGCCGTTTCATTAATGTTGTCCATAAGATCGGTCTTAATTGCTGCCGGTGAAACCACATTACAGGTAATGCCGTATTGATACACTTCCTTGGCAAGGATTTTTGTCATTGAAATAATAGCAGCTTTTGACGCAGTATAAATAGCCTCGCCTTTTTCTTCATGCCGGACAGCCATGCTTCCAAAATTGATTATACGCCCGAAAGAATTTTTCATCATCAACTTTACCGCTTCCCTTGACATCAGGAAAGAGCCAAGAAAATTAGTTCTCATAGTATCTTCTGCAGCCTGGAACGAAACCAGGACAACAGGTGCAAGGGTGTGATTCACTCCTGCATTATTAATAAGAATGTCCAGCCTCGCATGTTCCTTACGAATATAGCTGAATAACTTTCTGGCCGACTTTTCATCTGCAACATCTGCCATAAAATGAGTGTAGCCTGGTAAATCTATGCTACCCGGGCCGCGGCTGCATCCAATTACCGTATGCCCTGCTAGTGCATAATATTCTGCAATCTCCCTGCCGAGTCCTTTGCGCGTTCCCGTAATGAGTATGATCTTTTTTTCTCCTGCCGTCATTCGTTACTCAGCATTTCAATATAATTACTTATTGACCTTATGCTTTTAAAAGGTACACTGGGACGGGTAGATTTGCCAGGCGCTGATGTGGAAAAGCTGGGCAATTCCTTGCGAAGTATTGCTGCAATGTCAGGTGACCTGGATATTTACCCAGGACATGGTGAAAAGAGTTCATTGGAAGATGAATTACTTTCTAACTTTCCTTTAATGAAGTTGTTGAAATGAATGCGGCAATAAAAGCAATTGAATATTACCTGCCTGATAAGATTGTGACCAATCAGGACCTCAATGATGAGTTCCCCGATTGGGATTTTAATAAAATCGAGAAGAAGACAGGTGTACTTGAAAGGCATATAAGTGCAACTGATGAAACAGCGTTTGATTTATCAGTTAGGGCTTGTGAAAAAATTTTTAAGGAGTATGAGAAGGACAGTATAGATGGAATTATTTACTGCACACAAAGTCCTGACTATATCATGCCTTCAAACTCATTCCTACTGCAACGGCATTTTAGCCTGGATGAACGTGCTTTTGCCTTCGATTTTAATCACGCATGTACCGGGTATATATATGGCCTGATGATGGCCAATTCTTTTATTAAATCAGGCGTTGCATCGAATATTCTTTTGGTCACAGCAGATACTTATTCAAAATATATCAACAACAAAGACCGGTCGACACGTGTGTTGTTTGGCGATGGCGCGGCTGCTTCTGTAATAGAAGGTGCTCCTGGCAATAGCGGAATCCTGGATATGGAAATCGCAACTTATGGCAAAGGATATGATAATTTTATGATACCGGCGGGCGGGGCACGCTTGCCAAAGTCATCCGAAACATCAGTTGAGCTGATGGATCATGCTGGAAATGTCAGGAGCCTGAATGAAATTTCAATGAATGGGTTTGCGGTTTGGTCTTTTATCAACTCAAGGGTTCCGGACCAGATAAGGTCATTGTTAAAAAGAAATAACCTTCAGCTGTCAGAAATTGACCAGGTTATTTTTCATCAGGCAAGCCTTATGACAATTGAGTCGCTTGTAAAAATATTAGGATTGAAAAAAGAACAGTTCTTCGTAAATATAGAAAAAATAGGGAATACAGTGTCTGCCTCTATACCAATCGCAATCAGGGATGCAATGGATGCTGCACGGTGGGTAAAAGGACAAAAAATCCTTTTATCTGGATTCGGGGTTGGACTTTCTTATGGTACTGTTTTGATTCAAATATGAATATGGTAATGAAAAATAAGTCAATTGATTTTCTTCTGGAACGATTTCTGGAAAACGACGCGAATGAAGCTATCGTTTATAATGAATTACCGTACAGCTATGCCTGGCTTTATGAGCGGATCACTTACTTCAATAAATACCTCGTTGAAAACATGATTCCGCCAGGGTCTGTTGTTGCCATTAAAGGAGATTTTACGCCGAACTCAATAGCACTTTTTTTCGGGCTGGTTGTCAATAATTGCATTATTGTTCCACTTACTATTGAAAAAAAAAATGAAGAAAAATTATTGAATATTTCAGGAGCACAGTTTCTTTTCTCTATTGATATAAATGATGAATTTAACAGGACGGACCTGGCCTCTGTTCCTGCAAACGATTTTTATAAACAGATCAACGGGGCTTGTAACCCAGGATTGGTATTATTTTCTTCCGGGACATCGGGAGAACCCAAATGCGCTGTACACGATTTTTCCAGGCTGCTCAAAAAATTTCAGGAAAAGAAAAAGGCACTGCGAACGCTAAATTTTCTTTTATTCGATCATTGGGGAGGGCTTAATACGATGCTTCACATCCTGTCAAACAACGGAACAGTCATTTCTACAAAAGACCGTACACCAAGAAATGTTAGCAGGTTAATTGAGAAACACAAAATTGAATTGCTGCCTGCATCACCAACATTTTTAAATCTTCTTTTGCTTAGTGAAGCATACACGGACTTCGACTTGTCAAGCCTTCGTATTATTTCCTATGGAACGGAACCGATGCTTCCGTCAACCCTTGAAAGACTCAAGATTGTTTTCCCGGGCGTGAAACTCCTTCAAACATACGGGCTGATAGAACTGGGGGTTTTGAACTCCAAATCGGAGAACGATGAGTCATTGTGGGTGAAATTGGGCGGCGGCGGTTACCAATTGAGGGTAGTTGATGGCCTGCTTGAAATTAAAGCAGAATCTGCAATGCTGGGATACCTTAATGCACCGAGTCCTTTTACCAGCGACGGCTGGTTTAAAACGGGCGATGCAGTAGAAGTGCAGGGAGAATATTTCAGGATACTTGGCAGAAAATCAGAACTGATCAACGTAGGAGGGGAAAAGGTTTATCCTGCTGAAATTGAGAATGTGATACACGAAATAGCCAATGTGGCTGAAGTAACAGTATATGGTGAAAAGAGCCCAATTATGGGAATGATCGTTGTAGCCAAAATACGTTTATCCCAGGAAGAAGAAAAGAAAGCGTTTATACAGAGAGTAAAGAGCTTTTGCCGGGCCAGGCTGGAAAATTATAAAATACCGGTTAAAATCGTCATTGATGCTGAAGTGCAATATAGCGATAGATTGAAAAAGAAAAGGGTGTGACAAATATCATCAGAGGGAAAGAAATATTTCTTAAGCCTGTAGAGAGATGTGATATTGAGCAATTGCGCGAGTGGCGTAATTCTGAAGATGTATCGAGTCACATGCTTTCCAAGGCTATTATATCACAAGAACAGCAGGAACAATGGTATAAAGCGATCTGTAAAGATCCATCAGTCCTTCATTGGGTTATCATGTCAAAGGAAGGAGTGAAACTTGGTGTAGCAAGCCTGACAAAAATTGGACTGGAGCCAAAAAGCGCTGAACCGGGATTGTATATAGGAGATAAAAAATATAGAAATTCTTTTTTCGGTATGGAAGCATACTATTATCTGCTGGATTATGGGTTCAGGCAACTGCAATTAGAAAAAATTTCCGGGACGGTTCTTTTCAGCAATGAAACAGCACTCAAAATGAATGCGTCTTTTGGGTTTTCAATGGAGTATATGGAAAAGAAGTTGGTTGAAATTGAAGGGATCGAAACAGTAGTATGTAAACTTTTTCTGAATAAAGCTGATTTTTACCTGAGTAAAATGGCAACCTTTTTTTCCAGAAGAAAATAGATTTGTTAACTCCCGTTCTATAATAAATCAAAAAAGAAATGTCGATTAAGACTATGCAAATTGGAAAGCATATTATAGGTTCCTCTGCGAAACCCTTTGTTATTGCCGAGATGAGCGGAAACCATAACCAATCCCTTGAAAGAGCCCTTCTTATCGTTGAAGCAGCGGCCAAAGCCGGTGTGCAGGCAATTAAGCTCCAGACTTACACTGCTGACACAATCACACTGGATGTTGAAACAGGTGAATTTAAAATTAAGGATGAAAAGAGTTTGTGGAGCGGGAAGACATTGTACAATCTTTACAAGGAAGCATATACCCCGTGGGAATGGCATGCCCCCATAATGGAAAAAGCGAGGAAACTTGACCTCCTGTGTTTTAGCAGTCCTTTTGATGAATCAGCAGTAGATTTCCTGGAATCTCTGGATGTGCCAGCCTATAAAATTGCTTCCTTTGAAAACATTCATATACCCCTTATAAAGAAGGTGGCTGCAACAGGCAAACCAATGATTATTTCTACCGGGATGGCTAGTATTGCTGAAATATTCGAGGCTGTTACAGCAGCCCGCGAAGCCGGATGTGAAAGCCTTGCATTGTTAAAGTGTACAAGTACTTACCCTGCTTTACCGGTCAATACAAATATTTCCACTATCCCCCATATGATGAATCTTTTTAACTGCCAGGTTGGATTGTCCGATCACACAATGGGAACAGGTGTGGCAGTAGGAGCGGTTACCCTGGGAGCCACAATAGTGGAAAAGCACTTTACCCTGAGCAGGGCTGATGGTGGTGTCGACAGTGCGTTTTCACTTGAGCCCGCAGAACTGGAAGCACTGGTGGTTGAAACCGAAAGAGCATGGCAGTCAATTGGAAAAATAGCTTATGGCCCTACTAAAGCGGAAGAAAAATCCCTGGTATACAGGCGTTCCTTATATATTTCAAAAGATATGAAGGCAGGGGATGTATTAACCACAGATAACCTTCGTTGCGTCAGGCCTGGACTGGGGCTAGCACCCAAACACCTTGAAAATGTATTGGGTTTAAAGGTGAACAGGGATATAAGCAAAGGGACACCTTTAAAATGGGAGGTTTTGCTTGCGAATACTTAAATGATCATATTTAAATATAGTTAATATGAATAATAGTTCAGTTTTAGGATGATTTCATTGAGATAATTGATCTGTTTCGGTACAAGAAATTGATAATTTAGCTATATTTGATCGGATTTGTATAATTTTAATCGTATTTAATATATATTATATGTATAAATTTAGAATTGATTACAATTTCCCGGTCGGTGAGGTGGAGCAAACAAGTGGTCAGTTGAATACACTGGTTGAGAAAAATGGTTTGCTTGTCCGGGGAAAGGGTGTTTTTCATCAATGGAATAATATAAATGGGAATCAGTATTTTTTAATAGGTGACCTTGTAGGCGTAAGAAACGCAGATGGTACTATTTCCTCAGCAGCCACGATAAAAATCAATACACATCTGCTGGAAAATTCTAATCGTATACGAGAAGTCGAAGGGCGTTTCGTCGTGATCACAGTAACCCCGGAAGGGGCTTGCGAAGTATGGACAGATCAATACGGCAGAATTGATATTTATTGGCAGGTTGTAGGGAAAGCAATCGTTGTTAGCAACTCTCTTGATTTAATGCCGGTAGCAAAAAGCGGTTCACCAATCGACACCGTCGGTGTTGCTCATTCATTGGTAGCCTTTGGGGGTCGGCCCGCCAAACAACACACACTTTATAAGGATGTCCACAGGTTAGGAATTGATCAGGGTATTGCCCTGGTTGGAGGGAAACTGGAGATACTGAAAAGAATATTTAAACCAGCGAGCACATCTCCGACGTATGGCCCCCAGGATTTGAACAGGTACGCAGATACGTTTATTGAAGCTATCAGGGCACGCGCTTCAGGCGAAGGTAATGTGGTGTACCTGTCTTCGGGATGGGATTCAACCTCTATACTCGCCACACTGGTTTACCTGTTCGGCAAACGTAAAGTACGTGCAGTAATCGGGCGGATGAGATACTCTGAAAGAAGTGGTGTTATTAACCAGTTTGAACTGGATCGCGCACGCGCTGTAGCAGACTATTTCAATATAAGGCTTGATATTATCGAATGGGATTACCGGGCAAATGCAGATGCGGTAGTGGCCAAAATGCAGGGACTGTTTCGTTCACAACATTTTGGAGTAATGCAGGCGAATCACTTTCTGATTGCCGAAGCGACTGCAAAATTGGTTAATGGCAACGAAACGATCTTTGCAGGAGAGATGAGCGATGGTGCCCACAATCTTGGATACAGCCAATTCGCAACTATCTTTCATCCTGCATCCATCGAATTCAGGGAATACAGTGACAAAATGGGATCCTATCTTTACGGACCCACATTTCTTAAGCAGCTTCAGGAGAATAAGCACGAACAGGATCCCATCTGGCAGATATTTAAACAGAAATATGCCAACTCAAAGCTGGATACAGTTGCATCAGGAGAAAAAAATGTTGCACTCCAATACTTATCAAGCTTTTTCCTTCGCGGGGGCCGCTTACCGTTATATTCTATCGATAACACACCCTTGCTGACTGAAAAAGGAAGAAAAAATTATGTAACTGAATCGGAAAAAATTTACCTCAAAGAGATTGCTGAAAATTTGGCTTCTGAAAATTTATATGCTTATTACCTCCACTTGTACAATTCATTCCACTGGCAGGGTTCAACAGTGGCTACTCTGGAACATACTGCCGAAGCTCACGGCTTGAAATGTGTATTCCCATTTAATGACAGCGGTATCATCGATTTTCTTTCAGCAATGCCTGAATCCTGGGGGCGCGGACTTGATCTGAATCCTACAAAATACCCTTTGAAATGGATGCTGAAAAACAGAATCGATTATCCCAACCACTTGCAGGTAGGCCCGCATTCTTATACTTATGATGTAGACCCTAATTTTACATTATTCGGTGAAATATTGCATGCGTCCTCTTTCAAGCCTGTTTATACAGACGCATTGAAAAAGGGACAATTTATTAAATTCCTGGATAGTGAAATGTTCGACCGCAAATATATTGATGGTATTGTAAGGCGCTATCTGCAGGGCGAAGAACTATATGGGCAGGAGATGAATGACTTAGGCATGTTGGCTACACATTCTGCTATTGGGATTTATGGAAGCTAAAAAAAGCAGCGAAGGGACAAGTGTGGTTTTTCTTGATCAGCTTTCCTTAGTTCCTGCACTGCAACTATTTCGATCACGAGATATCAGAAAGATCATCATACTTGATCCCGTCAAGGGAAAATGGCAATCTTTTCTTGTTTTTCTTCTCCACTTAAGAAGCATCAGTACCGAAAAGGCAGTTTTTTTTTCAGGAAATTTTAAAACCGATGCCGGTGAAGGCATTCCTTTTTTTGCACGTAAAACAGCTGCTCATATTTCTTTTGAAGCGGCGCGCCAAATTGTAGAAGAGTGTACCCTTTTAGCAGAATTGAATAAGGCATACGGGCGTGAAACGATTCGCCTGTTCATTGCCAAAAAGCTTCACCTGGTAGTTGAATACTGGACACACCGGATATTGATCGCTCAAAAAATCAACAACCAGAGCAACACGAGAATATGGCTGAAAAACCCCGATCTCTTTGATGGTGAGCTAATCTTAAAACATTTCCCTGAACAAGCGATACGGTTTTACAAAGTAACGGGAAGGAAAAGCAGCAGGTTGATATTTGCCTGGCTGATGGCAACAGCCCGGTCATTAAAAGCTTATTTTGGCATAGGCCGACATTACACAGAACACACCTTGCCTGAAAAAAATGCAGTTCCTTCACTACTCTTATTCCAGGAAAATACAAATATCCGTTCAGACAGGCGGCTGCGTGCGCAGCCCCATTTCTGGATGAAGGAGAGAAATCGCACCCCTCCCTTCAATATTTACCTTATTGAAACGAGGAGTTTCAGGCACAGGCTTTCAAAAGATGACAAACTGAAGATCGAACAGGAAGGTGTTACTTTCCTGCCCATGTCAGTTTTTGGGAATATTACGAGAAAAAATAAAGAAAAACCCGGACTGTCTGCTATCAGGTATGAGAAACAGAAAGCAGCGAGGTTATTTTTCTTCCAGGAACATTATCCCGGCAAATACTTTGCACTGCAGGTTTTTTTCCTGCTCAAACAGGCAGAACAGATAGGCGCACTGGTTTCCTGGCTGAACATCAAAGTATATCTCAACCGGGAACCTCAAAACTCTTTTTCAGATGCAATACAACTGGTTTCAGCACGTTTAAATGTTACGACTATAGCATACCAGTATTCAAATATGGGTTCTATCTCTCCCATGATGATGACAACAGCAGATAGGATGCTTATTTTTTCCGATATATATAAAAAAAATTACCAGGCTGGCGGTATTTCTCCAGCCTCATTCACCGCTACCGGATACCTGTACAATAGTATCGGGGAAACAGTGAAGAACATGGCTGACCATCATATGGAACAATTAAAAAAGGCAGGTGCAAGTTTCATCATTTGCTATTTCGATGAGACAGTGGAAACAAACCGTTGGGGACTGGTCAGCAAGCGGGATCATTTGTCGGAATTGCACGCACTGGCGGAAGAGCTAATTGCAGATCCTTCCATCGGCCTCATTCTGAAATCACAATACATGAGAAATTCACCAAGCCAGTTGTATCCCCGGGATTCGGTGATACAAAAAGCGAAGGCTACAGGCAGATATCTCGAATTGATGGAAGGCATCCATCGCAATGAAATTTACCCGGCAGAAGCAGCGCTGTCTGCTGATATATGTATAAGCCACAAATTTGGTGCAACAGCGGGCCTCGAAGCCGCTGTTGTTGGAGTGCGTACAATATTGCTTGATACATATGGATGTACCACTATCCAGGATGGTATTTATGGAAAGGCGGATATTATATATAAATCCATTGAATCTGTTATTGGCGCAATAGCGAAATTCCGGCAGGGAGTTCCACAATACCAGGCCATTGGAGATTGGTCGGGCATTCTCCGGGAGTTTGACCCATTTGCAGACAAAAATGCAGCAGGCCGGATTTTCGATGTTATTGTCGACAGTTTTAACCGCAATTGACAACCTTTTGCACCTCTTAGCTAAAATTACCGGCAACTATCTTGTTTCACCCTCTATCTGGATCACTTTTTTTTTGGTGACCGGTCTGCTGGCTAAAAAAGGCAAAATCAAAAATAGATTATTGCTGCTGTCTGCTATATTCTATCTATTCTTTACGAACCACTTTATTGAGAACCTGCTCATTGGCAATTTTCAATCACCTCCCGTTAGTCTGTCTGACTCGGCGGGTTATTCCTGTGGTATACTTTTAAATGGATTTATAGTTAACTCAGGCAATAATAATACATATTTTAACGAAGCAGGCGATAGGTTTACCCAGTGTGTGGAACTATATCATAGAAAAGTTATCAGGAAAATATTTACAGTAGGAAATAACATCGAGGCAGGCCGGTTCAGGGAAGCGGACTATATAAAAGATCAATTAATAAAAAGCGGCGTTAAGCCCGAAGATATTCTAACGGATAATACATCTGGCAATACGTATGAAGGAGCGCTTGTGTGTAAAAAAACATTAGGTTCTTTTAAACCTCCTTTTGTTCTGATTACATCGGCTTACCACATGCCGAGAGCTAAAATGATTTTTGACCGGGAGAAAATTAATACTATAGCATATCCATGTAACTATATGGGCCTGAACGACAAGTTTACGGTAAGATCACTGATCATTCCTAATCCGGAGGACCTGTTTAAATGGCAGATATTCTTAAGAGAAATGGTTGGAATCGTTTATTATAAATTCAGGTAAACTCTTTATGCTATTACCTGGAAACATGTTAATTGGTAAATAACTATGGTAATCTGGATTACTGGTCTTTCAGCTTCAGGGAAAACGACTTTAAGTAAAGCGTTTGAAAAAAAAATTAAAGCGACCCGTCCGAATACAGTGTTACTGGACGGAGACGTAATTCGTGAGTTATATGGTAACGACCTCGGTTTTACTGAACCCGACAGGATCGTACAAATTAAAAGATTGCAATCGATAGCGTCTTTCCTGGAGAAACAGTCTATTCTTGTAGTTGTAGCCGCCTTGTATGCAAACCATGAATTGCTGGAAAATAACCGTACCCGTTTTGCTGATTATTTTGAAGTATACCTGAAGGCTGATATAGAATTTCTCATGAGGAGAGAATTTAAAGACCTGTATAAAAATGCTCTTGCCAACAAGATAGACAATGTAGTAGGTGTCAGCATCCCATGGAATGAACCGGCGCATCCGGATATTGTCTTCGATGTTAAAGACGGATATACTGCAGACGAGATGGCGCAAAAAATTTATGCACTTACAATAGGTAACTGACGTACAATTCGGAATTATATTCAGCATATAGGGCTTATATTTTCTTATGCATTCGGGAAGTAAATTCACTTACCCGATTAGGTACACAATTATATATAACTGACATATGACACTTCCACTGATATTAAGAAAGGACCAATACCTTGAATTGGAAAAAATCGGAATTGGAGCATTTCTTCCACTGGATCATTTCATGAATGAGGCAGAGTTTTTTTCAGTAAGCGAAAAGATGCGGCTTCCTTCCGGCGAGCCTTTTACAATTCCCGTTGTTCTCGATGTAGATGAAAAATTTGCAATATCGGCACGGAATGCATCATGTGTTGAACTTTTTTTCGCGGACAAAAAAGTGGGTGAAATTATCCCTAAAAACATATATACGTGCGATAAAACAGCTATTGCTGCCCATGTATACGGAACCAATGAACGAAAACACCCGGGAGTTAAAAGATTCTATGAATCAGGCGACTGGTTCATTGGCGGTAAAACAACACTCATTGAAAGAGTGCCTTCTGAACTGGACAGGTATGAATTTACTCCTGCCCAGTCCAGGCAGATATTTGCAGAAAGAGGTTGGAAAACCATTGTAGGGTTTCAAACACGCAACGTTCCGCACAGGGCCCATGAATACCTGCAGCGTGTTGCGTTGGAACACGTAGACGGGTTATTTGTTCAGCCTTTGGTTGGGCAGAAAAAAATTGGAGACTACACACCCGAGGCTGTTATAAAAGGGTATGAAGCGCTGGTTCAAGGATTTTATCCTGCGGAAAGGGTCTTGCTGGGTATTCTTTCGACTTCTATGCGATACGCAGGTCCGCGAGAAGCCGTTTTTCATGCTTTGATCCGGAGAAATTACGGGTGTACTCATTTTATTGTAGGGAGAGATCATGCAGGCGTAGGCGGGTATTATGAGAAGTACGCAGCACATAAACTATTGAGAAGCTTTGATGGAGAAATGGGAATCAAAATTATGTACCTGCATGGGCCTTTTTATTGTGCTGTATGTGACGGAATTGTTACTGAACATACGTGTCCCCATATCATCGACACACCTGGCCTTACTCAACAGATAAGTGGAACATTAATGCGCAACATATTGAATGGTGGAAGCAAACCTGATGAACGATTTTTCAGGCCCCAGATACTGGAGGCCCTTAAACATTGTACTCTTTTTATTGAAAACTAAAGGTGAAAATGAATAACACAAGAATAGTTGCCACTATAGGGCCTGCAACAAATAATGAAGCATCGCTTGTTGCGCTTAAAAATGCAGGAATGAACGTTGTTCGCCTTAATGGTTCACATAATTCGCTCGATTGGCACGCTGAAGTAATTGCATTGGTTCATAAAACATTACCTCAAACGCCCATTCTGATTGATATTCCAGGCAGGAAGATCAGGACTACCCAGTTATCCGTTGAGCCCAGCTTCCTGGCGGGCGATATTATTATCCTGACCACAAATGTTTCGCATGATGGAAGCGAAAAGATACCCGTTAATTACGATCAGCTGCATTTAGACCTTTCACCGGGGCAAACAGTTCTTGCTGATGATGGGACCTTGCGTTTCACGATAACTGAAATTACAGGAAGAGATATTCACATGAGGGCTGAAACACCAGGACAGCTGAAAAGCAAGAAGGGTATTAACGTTCCTTACGTAAAACTGAATACACAACTTGTTACGGAACGGGACCATATTATGATTAAATTTGCCCAGGATAATCATGTAGATTTTATAGGCCTAAGCTTCGTGGAATCAAAAGAGCACGTTGAAGCAATCAGGGATATCATAAAACCTCTCAATTTTCCGAGAATTGTAAGTAAAATAGAAAACCAGGGGGGAATTAATAATATGGTCGACATCATTAGAGCATCGGATGCTATTATGATTGACCGTGGAGACCTGTCGATGGAAACAGAGCTTGATTCTATTGCATTAAAGCAAAAGGAAATCATCCTGGCAGCACGACGGTATGCAAAGCCTGTTATTGTTGCAACAGAACTTTTGCACTCCATGATTGAAAATAATTTTCCTACCAAAGCTGAGATCTGCGACATCAGTAATGCTGTGCTCGATGGCTGTGCAGCAGTAATGCTGTCAGGAGAAACAGCCATAGGGAAACACCCGGTAGAGGCCGTTTCGCTGATGAACAGGGTCGTGGATAGATCGGAACAATACAAACGGGATACAGAAAAGGCTTCTACGGAGCGTTCTGCCGTACCTGTTGCTATTGGCGATGCAATCGAGGTGATTTGTAAGGAATCGTCTATTACAAAAATTATTGCTATCACCAGGTCGGGTTTTGCTGCTAAGACGCTTTCCACAAGGAATCTTGCACAACCTATTTTTGCAGTCAGTGATGATGCAATGGCAGCGAAAAGTTTTAACTTCTTCCCTGGTGTGAAGGGAATTTTTTATCCTGAAAAATTCCCGCGTGACAGCCTGGATCATGTCATTCATATTCTAAAGTACCTGAAAGATGAAGAGTACATTTCAGAGAATGACCTTATCCTTGTAACCGCAGTAGGTTATCCTAATTCAGGAAACAGGATGAATATGATCCAGACACATGCCGTTTCTGATTTGGTCCAAACATTGAAGTGGTAGCTTTTTGCAAAAAACAAACTTTGGAAGTATGATTTCATTTGATATATGTCTTGTTATCTTTTTTGTTGCCATTCTGCAATCGATTTTTGGTGTCGGTGTTCTATTGGTGGGAACACCACTGCTAATGCTGTTGGGATACCCCTATTTTGAGGTACTCAGCCTGACACTTCCTACTTCTTTTGTGATTAGCATGAGCCAGGTAAGCAGGTATTACAGGCATATCAACCCTTTTCTTGTTAAACGCGCCTTGTATTTTACTATTCCCATTATTCCCATTGGGATGATTTTTGCAGGTTTCCTCGGCAGTATGGTTGGAATCATAATGGGTGTTTTCCTGTTCTTCACTTCTTTTAATTTTGCTTTGAAGAAATTGCTGCCACCCAACGCCTCAAATACGAGGCTGTCTTTTGTACTCTTCTTTATGGGGCTTATTCATGGTACAACCAACCTGGGAGGTGATATCCTTCCTTCGGTGGTGAACCAGAAATGCCGCCTAAAGGAGCAGAAACTTGCCACCACTGCTGTTATCTATATTATGTTCCAGGTAACACAGATTGCGTTCATACTTATAAAAAAATATCCTGTTAATTATTCTAAGTCCGGTATCTGTATTATCATAGGATTTTTCGCGTATGCTATTATAGGGAAAAAATTATTTCAAGCATTTAAAAGTGAAGGATACACCCACTATTTAAGGACCTTTATAAGAATCGTATCATTACTGCTCGTTGCTTTTAAAGTGTACAACCTAAAAAAGTAATTGAAACAACAGGTAATTAGCCGTTTAGATGGGTTATTAAGCCAGGCCATAATTGCTGCCAGGCTGGCTGGTGAGGAGATAATGTTATTTTACGAGAAAGAAATCCCTGTTACGATTAAAGGAGATGGTTCCCCTCTCACTGAGGCAGACAGAGCGTCTCACAATATTTTAAACGGCCACTTATCACTGACTGGAATACCCGTTGTTTCCGAAGAAGCGGACCATACCGTTTCGTTTGATACATACTGGTTAATTGATCCACTGGACGGAACAAAGGATTTTATTAACAGGAACGATGAATTCACGGTGAACATTGCACTAATTCAAAACGGGAAAGCTATGGCGGGGATTCTTTATGCACCAGCCCTGCAAGAATTGTACGCCGGCATACCCGGCTGTTTTATGTGGCAGGAAAAAAATGAAGTCAGGAAAATGTCACAGGTATTGCCGCGCTCAATAAATGTTAGCATGGCAAGAAGCAGGTTTCACGACCATTCCAACGCTGATATCTTTGCGGAACAAAATAAAATAAGTTGCCTGCGACCGATTGGTTCAGCATTGAAATTCGGGAGGTTGGCGATGGGCGATGTGGACGTTTATCCCAGATTTGCAGGTTCTTCCGAATGGGACATTGCAGCTGGACAAGCTATTCTGGAAGCCGCAGGCGGCCAAGTCATTAGTTTCAAAAACCTGCTTCCATTAACGTATAGTAAACCAGGGCGAAGAAATGATGAATTTATTGCTTTCAGGTCGCCATATCAACTTTCTGATTTCATCTTTTCATAAACATACCCCGGTATAAACAGGTAATAATTTTGGGCATATTAAAAAAAATCGGGAATGAATGGGCGCAATGGGTAGAAGCCATTCTTATGTCTTTACCCGGAGCTACGGGCGCGAAACTGAGAAGTATATACTTTGGCTGGCGTTTTAAGAATCCCGGCAAACTGGCCATTGGCGTTGGATGCGAATTCATTTCAAAAAAAAATATATCATTCAGGGGTAATAGCTTTATTGGAAAAAATGTTTTCTTTTCAGCAGAAGGTGGCAATATAGTCATTGGTGATAATAGCCGTTTAAACATGAACGTGCATATTAATGCGTCTGATAGCGGCAAAATAGTAATTGGGGATAATTGCCTGATCGGCCCCGGAGTGGTTATGAGAGCAACCAACCACAGGTATGACAATATAGAAGTCCCGATTCTGGTACAAGGTCATGAACCGGGTGAAATACTGATCTGTGACAATGTATGGATTGGTGCAAATACAGTTATACTTGCAAATGTATGCATAGGGGAAGGCGCCATTATCGGCGCGGGCTCTGTAGTTAATAAAAGTATCCCTGCTATGTCAATAGCTGCAGGCGTTCCTGCCAAAATAATTAAATCTCGTTCGCAGAATGAATGAAAAAAAGAACACTTTAAACTGCCCTGTTTGCGGCAGTGCCGAGACCAGTAAATTTCAGGAGTATAAAAATACCAGCGAGGTTTTTTCGGGACTTTATTTGAGTTATTGCAATAACTGCAGTATGGTGTATGCATCTCCTATGCCAAATGATGACCTGCTGGAAAAATACAATGCAGCCTATTTTCTAAGTGCCCATGGAGGCCAGCCTGCTGATATTATGTCCCTTTCTTTTTTCAAGGCCATTGCTAAAGTAAGACTGGCTTATATAATTAAATACCTGCAACTGCACGATATTACTGTCAGCTCAATTCTGGAAATAGGACCCGGGCCAGGTTTTTTCGCTGAAGCGTTTATCGAGCATTTTCCAGGGATCGAATATCTTGCCATGGAATCTGATATATCATGTTACGCTTCGCTGCAGAAACTGGGCGTGAAGATTCTGGATGCCAAATCACTAGATAGCCGCATCCAGGGTTCAATAGACCTTGTCATCATGTCACATATTTTAGAGCATGTTAGCGATCCAAAAGCGTTTTTGAATTATGTAACTGCGAAACTCGCACCCGGTGGTGCTCTTTTTATCGAAGTTCCTTGCACCGACTACCTTCATAAAAGCTTGATCGAACCGCATTTACTTTTTTTCGATAAAGATTCAATGAACTATTTGTTAAAAGAACTCCTTTTTACTGAAATCCAATTGAGCTATCACGGAGAAAAAATTGAAGACCTGAAAAGGCGTTCCTTTGGTAAAAAACTTTATCGCCAGTTGCGGTACAGGCTTATTGCTATGGGGTTTGTAAAACCTTTCGCAAGGAGGGAAGCTGGCATGGAATTAATAACCAATCCTTTAGAAAAGGCGGTGATCGTCCCATACATGGCTCACAAAGAATCTAAAATTCCTGCCTGGTGGCTGAGGTCTATTGCAAGGAAGAAATGAAAATTTAATACCTGATAATATGAATAATTACATATCGACTTTTTTTGGATTGGAGGGAAAAGTTGTTTTGCTGACCGGCGCCGGTGGTCATCTGGTAGGAGCCCTTTCAAGGGCTGCAGGTAAAGCAGGAATGAAAGTTGTTTGCTGCGATATTAAAATTGAAAACGCAGAAGCAACCGCATTACAGATTAACGAGGAGGGAGGAACCGCAATAGCCTGTCAGTTGGATGTGAGAGTGCCAGGAGATTTTTCAAAAGCATTGCAGCTAACGCTGGAAAATTTTGGAAACCTTGACTGTGTGCTCAACGGCGCAGGTGGAAATGCGCCTACACCTTTTTTTGATATTTCACTTGAGGAATGGAACAGTATCCTGCAGGTTCAGCTTACCGGAACAATGTTAAGTTGCCAGGTATTCGGAAGGTATCATGTGGAAAAAGGCAAAGGGTCTATTATTAATATTAGTTCTGCCTCTGCCGGTCCGCCGCTATCAAAGGCTTTTGCTTATTCTGTTGCAAAATCAGGCGTTAAAAACCTAACTCAGAATATTGCGAGGGATTGGGGTACAAAAGGCGTCAGGGTTAATGCACTACGACCTGGATTTTTTCCAACGGAATGGTCGATGAAAAATTTTATCACACCGGAACGTGAAGCGGCCATACTTGGTCACACACCTATGAAACGTTACGGTAAACCCGAGGAATTGATAGGTGCCGTTCTATGGCTTTTTTCTGATGCCGCGGCTTTCGTAACTGGCGCTGAAATTGAAGTGGACGGCGGATTTACAGCCATGACAATTTAAAATTTAGCTGACCCTCCAACTGAACTAGTAATGACAGAGAACCTAAAACAATTATCGGTACAGCATATACTTTTTGAACGTTATTATAAAAGCGATGCAAGGCCAAAAATTGATTCAAATAACACATCGTCACATTGGAAAGAATATTCAAAAAAAATAAGCGTCAAAAGTGTTGTGAGAAAAGGCACTGAAGACTTTGACCTGAAGGGCTATGGGTTTGGGGAGAACCAGGATAGGAATATAATCAGCCGGATATTTTCATTTTTTAATGAATTTGTGAACCTGAAAACCCTCCATATGGCGGGGCTGAAGAAAGACATTGTACAAGCAAAGAAACTTATCAAAAGAATGGGCTTGGTCTTTTCCCAGGATGCATTCCGCCAGGTATGCAGCCTGAATTTTATCAGGGAGAAGCTGAAACCTGTGATTACACCCCGAAAAATACTGATAATCGGGGACGGATACGGAATATTGTCGGGGCTTTTGCATAATGAATATCCCGACGCATGTATTTATATGATTGACCTGGGGCCTATGTTATTTTTTCAGTCATTCTATCTTAACAAGCTTTATCCCGGCACCACACAGAATATTGTTGACGGCAGCACAACAGGAAATGCAGTCTTTAATTTTTGCAGCGCAGATGATATCGGTAACCTTGCAGATCAACAATTTGATCTTGCGATCAACATAGCATCGATGCAGGAAATGGATATGCAAATTGTTGAAAAATATTTCAACCTGATTCGCTCTTGTAAAACAAAGTTTTTTTATTGCTGTAATAGGATAGAGAAAAAAATGCCGGGTGGCGAAATTTCAAAATTCATGGAATATCCATGGAAAAATTCCGATCACCATGTGGTTGATGAACTATGCCCATGGCACCAGTGGTTTCTTGGATACGGAGGTTCTAAGAATGTTATTTACCGAGGAATAAAAATCCCTTTTGTTTATCGGTATGATGGTCCTCATTGGCACCGTCTTTCTTTAATATCTAAATAAATCAGAATGAACTTCAGAACGGTGCTCATTACTGGCGGTTCTAAGGGCTTAGGCAAAAAGCTCGCCGAATCCTTTTTCGCAAATGGTGATTACGTGGCTGTTGCGGCCAGGAATAGCCACGACTTGTTCTTGCCTGCTGAAAGGTTCCGGTTTATAAAAACGGATGTACGTTACCCGGGGGAACTGGAAAAAGCTGTTTCAGAAACGGTTGCCTGGACAGGACAATTGAATGTTATGATCAACAACGCGGGTCAGTCAGCCTGGAAGCCATTGGCAGAAATTAATGAAACATTCTGGGATGATATGATAAATACAAATATGAAAAGTGTAATGTTTGGATGTAAGGCGGCAGCGCATGTAATGAAAACGGGCGATTCTATTATTAATATTTCTAGCCTTGCTGGAAAACGAGGAAGCGCAAATAATGCTGTTTATTGCGCAAGTAAGTTTGGGGTGAATGGCATTACACAATCCCTAGCAAAGGAACTGGGTACCCGGGGTATACGCGTAAACGCTGTTTGTCCGGTGTATCTGAGAACCGATGGATTGGAGGAAGCGCTGAACACAGCTGATTCTCCCTCAAAAGGAATGGATATTACTTTTTTCTTAAAGGAATTTGCAAGAACTCAAACAGCACTGGGTGTATTGCCAACTGAAGAACAGGTAGCTGATACCTGTTTATTCCTTTCATCAAAAGCGGCAGGAGCCATTACAGGGCAATGTATAAATATAGACTGTGGAGTATTACCACAATAACAGAGCAAAATGGAAAATCCATTCATTACAATAGTTATTCCAGCGAGAATGGCATCTTCACGTTATCCTGGTAAGCCCTTAGTTTCTATTGCTGGCTTGCCATTGATTGAACACGTAAGGCGGCGTGCTTTATTGGTAAAAGAAGCAAATATGGTTGTAGTCGCAACATGCGATACACAAATCAGCGAAGCAGTGGAAAACGAGGGTGGTATTGCCATTATGACTAAAAGCACACATGAACGTTGTACAGACAGGATTCATGAAGCTATAGATAAATTGCCCGGGGACATTATTGTAATGGTACAGGGGGATGAACCCCTGTTGATACCGCATGCCGTTTCTGCTTTGGTAAAACCCCTGCTGGATGATCCATCACTTCCTATCGTAAACCTTTTGTCACCGTTGGAATCCGACAAAGACTACTCGAACAGCAACATAGTTAAGGCTGCATGTAATGTGAAGGGTGATATCATGTTTTTCTCCCGCACGGCTATTCCTTTTTTCCGGACACAGGTAAAAGTCCCGGTTTACAGGCAAACAGGTATCATGGCATTTCGCCGCGCAGCGTTGAACCTTTTTAGTAATTTGCCCGCAACTCCATTGGAACAGGCCGAATCAGTAGATATGTTTCGTGCGATTGAACATGGCATGAGGATTTATGGTGTAATGACTGATTACAGTACAGTAGGGGTTGACAGACCAGAGGATGTTACTGTTGTGGAAGAAATACTGAAGGATAATAAAGTGCAGAAAAATTTGTTTAGTTTAATTTATAAAAAATAGAAATGAGTCCCAAAATCAGGGTTGGTATTATCGGGTTCGGATATATGGGCCAGATCCGGCTTAAAAATGTAAATGAACATCCTGATATGAAACTGGCAGGAATTTGCGATCCCGAGAAGAAAGAGGATATTCTTTCGCGCAATTTACCATTTTTTGATAAATGGCAGGACCTGGTAAATTCTGATATTGATGCAGTTATCGTGTGTACACCGAACTTTGCCATACCTGAGATAGCAGTATATGCTATGAATAAGGGGTGCAGTGTATTTTGTGAAAAACCACCCGGCAGAAATTACGGGGATATAGAAAAGATATGTATTGCAGAAAAGGCTAATCCGAAAGTTAAACTCATCTTTGGCTTCAATCACCGCCATCATCCCGGTATTACAGATGCAAAGGCAATTATAGAGTCGGGATCACTCGGAGAAATTCTCACACTGCGAGGCGTATATGGAAAAGGCGGAGGTTATGATTATCACACTTCCTGGAGAAATGACTCTAATATTTCCGGAGGTGGTATATTGTTGGACCAGGGCATACATATGCTGGACTTGTTCCGCTACTTTGTTGGTGATTTTGTAGAAGTAAAAGCAATGAGGGGCATTACTGCATTTGATATAGAAGTGGAAGATAACGCCGTTGTCATCCTGCGAACGGCAAAGGGCCAATTAGCCCAACTCCATTCATCTGCTACAGCCTGGAAACATACATTCAGGCTTGAAGTTGGCTGCGAAAAAGGGTATGCTGTTATCAGCGGGCTGCTATCCAAAACCGGGAGTTATGGGCGGGAAACACTTGTTATAGGAAGAAGGCCTGCCCAAAACGAAAAAATGGCAGTAGGCAACCCGAGAGAAGAGACAACATACTATGATCATGACCCTTCGTGGGATATTGAAATAGCTCATTTTGCGGAATGCATTATAAAAAATATGCCAATCACGAAAGGAACTTCTGAAGATGCTTTGAAAGTAATGTCCATTATCGATGAAGCATACAGGCAGCCTATTATTCACATGAATAAACTTAGCAGCAACAAATGAAAACGGTTGTATCAGTAAGCGAAATATCCGAATTGGATATAAAGCCATTGGCAGAATCAATGGAATGGAAAAAAATCCTTCTTGAGGAAATAAAAAATAAATGGCAGAACAAAACCGGATGGATAGATGTTCCGTGTCCTGTATGCGGGAGCAGCGATTGTATGCCAGCTTTCAATAAATTTCTGTTTGAATATGCTGAATGCAAAAATTGCAAAACGCTTTATGCGTCCTCACGGCCTCCAGGAAAGGAATTAACGCTATGGTATGGGCATTCAATAGCTGCTGAATTCTGGCAAGAAAATATTTTAAAAAGCAGTGAGTCTTCCAGGAATGAGAAAATCATAGAACCAAGGGCTCAATGGATAACAGATGCTATCTCGGAATATATGCATGATGCTTCCTCCCGCAACATAAAATATACCGACATTTCTTTTTATGGAAGAATGCTGAATGAAAAAATTTCGGAGTTGAATGAGCAACTGGTAGTTACAGCAGCAGGTATCACAGCCGGTAAAGAAGGATACCAGGGGAAGAAAATACGGGTAGTACCATTAAACTCGATCAATGATTTGACGGGACTTGATAAAACTGATATACTGGTTGCCATAGATGTATTTGACCGAATTACCAGCATACAGAGTTTTCTGGAACAGGTAAGTCAAATCACAGAGCCCGGCGCACTGGTTTTTGCCGCTTGCCCGGTATCGAGCGGGTTGGAAATACAAGCGTTATGGAATGAATCACCGTCAATAATACCTCCCGACAAATTGAACTTTCCTTCAGTTGAAGGATTGATCTCTCTTTTCTCTGCCTCTGGAAAATGGGAAATAATGGAATTAAGTACACCAGGTATGTTTGATGTTCAACTGGTTCGGCAGGCATTGGAAAGAAATGCAGGACAATGGCCACGAGTTGTGCGTGCATTATTTGAGCATATGGATGATACGGGCGACGAACTGTTTACCGGCTATCTTCAATCACAAAGACTTTCTTCTTTTGCAAGAATTGTACTCAAAAGAAAATAATAAATCATAAAGATTATATGTTGGCCAGCGCTATAAAGGATAAATTGAGAAATAATAAACCATCCATTGGTTCATGGATGTCCATGGCTCATCCTTCCATCGCAGAAATCCTCGCAATGGCCGGGTACGAATGGATAGTTATAGAAACCGAGCATACAGCTATAGACGTATCTGAAGTACTTAGGTTGATCATAGCAATTGAGCAGCGCGGGTCAATCCCATTGGTTCGGCTGGCATGGGTAGATCCAATACAGGCTAAGGCAGTACTGGATTCAGGTGCTGCTGGTGTTATAGTGCCCATGGTAAATACAAAAGCTGAAGCCGAACTTGCTGTAGCTATGACCAAATACCCGCCAATGGGATCAAGGGGGATTGGTTTAGCAAGGGCACAGGGCTACGGCGTTGATTTTGACAAATATGTGAGCAGGGCAAATGAAGACCTGTTGCTGATTGTCCAGATAGAGCACATCGATGCTGTCAATAACATAGAGGAAATTCTTTCGGTGCCGGGTATTGATGGAACTTTTATAGGGCCGTATGATCTTTCTATGTCCCTTGGCCTTCCCGGGCAGTTGTCTCATCCTGAAGTTGTTGCAGCGAAGGAAAAAGTTCTGAAAGCGACTCTTAAAAAAGGGCTTGCTGCAGGCATTCATTTCGTACAGCCTTTAACAGCTGTTGATGATTGTCTAAAAGCTATAGGAGAAGGATATAGGTTCATTGCTGTTGGAACAGATATATTATTTCTTGGTGACAACTGCCGGAAAATGCATACTGACATCCAGCGATCAATTTTAGGAAATGGTTTCTGAGAAAATAACCAAAGTAATCATATTCGACTTTGATGGCGTAATCGTGGAATCGAATGATATTAAGAACAAAGCTTTTGAGATAATCTTTAAACGCTACCCGGAACACTTCGATGATGTTATGCAATTTCACAGGAACCATGTTTCCTTATCACGGTTTGACAAATTTGAGTATCTTCTTGAAAAATTAGGCAAGGGCGGCAATGCTGTTTTGAAGAATGAACTATTGTTGGCCTTTTCCAGGAATACGCTTGAACAAATGCGAATGGTGCCATTTGTTAAAGGTGCAATTGAATTTCTTCTGGAAAAATCAACAGATATTCCCATTTACCTGGCATCTGTAACTCCGGCGGATGATCTTAAAAAAATCATTTCGCATTTGAAACTGAATAGTTATTTTAAAAAAATATACGGCTGTCCTCCGTGGAATAAACCTGATGCTATCCGGGATATTATTGCGGGGGAAAAATGTACGCCGGATGAAGTAGTACTCATTGGAGATTCTGCCGGGGATCAAAGGGCTGCCTTTGAAACAGGTATTTCTTTTATAGCTAGGGACAGCGGTCTTGCATTTGATGACCCTGCGCCCGCTGTAATACTCGGTGATCTTGAAAATTTAGCCAACTATATAAAAATGAATTAGCATGACCGGGAATTCAATATTCGTAGCATTGTCAACATTTTGTGAGCATGACAACACCCCTCTTGATCTGTTGATTAATTCGGGCGTTAACTATAAGATACATTCTACCGGAAAAAGAATTACAAAAGAAGAAATAATCCTGGAAGCCGCCGACTATGATATAATTATCGCGGGCGTGGAGAATTATGACAGAAATGTGCTTAACCATTTGAAAGGCCTTAAAAGCATTGTACGCTGTGGAGTGGGGGTTGACAGTATAGATCATATAGCCGCGAAAGAAAAAAACATTACGATCCTAAATACACCGGATACGCCTACAACAGCTGTAGCTGAACTGGCACTGACAATGTACCTGTCATTGAGCAGGAACCTAAGAATGCAGGCAAATATGATGGGTGAAAAAAAATGGCAACGCCTGGAAGCTCATTTGCTGAGCGGCAAGACACTAGGTATAATCGGTTTTGGGAGAATCGGGAAAAAGATTGCGGAACTTTGTAAACCATTTAAGCTGAAGATACTTGTGCATGACCCGTTTTTAACAGACATGGAAGGAATGGAAGAAATCCTGGTCACAAGCAAGGACGAATTGCTTGAAAAATCAGACATCGTGTCTGTACATGCTTCAGCCAGGATCCCGGGTACAGTTATCATTGATAAAGCCGGGTTTTTAAAAATGAAAAAGAACGCTTTCCTTGTAAACCTTTCGAGGGGGGGCATGATAGATGAAGAAGCACTTGTAACGGAATTAAAAAGCGGAAAACTGGCAGGGGCGGCTTTAGATGTGTTCGGTAATGAACCATATAACGGTCCACTGTGTAATTTTGAAAATGTAATCCTTACTCCGCATTCTGCCACCTTAACGATAGAAACAAGAGCTGCTATGGAATTGGAGTGTGTGGAAAAAGCATTGCATTTTCTTAGAGGGCATAGTGAAAATAAGGCATGATCTTATATTATTTGCTATATTTGCTGAAATTTTTTAAATAACCAAGGTTCAATTTAATTACACTAACATGGGCAATCAGACACTCTTCGCTGAACAATATCTTGCCGAATCCAAAACAATTATCGATCAAATTGACAGAAATGCCATTGAAAAAATGACTGTATTGCTGGTTAATTTGCGTAATAATAACGGGCGTCTTTTCCTGGTAGGAGTAGGTGGAGGTGCCGGGCATGCAGGTCATGCAGTAAATGATTTCAGGAAACTGGCAGGTATAGAATCTTATTCGCCAAGCGATAATGTCAGTGAGCTCACAGCAAGGACAAATGATGAAGGATGGGATACAACATATGAAGCATGGCTTAAAGTGAGTCATTTGAATAAGAATGATATGCTGTTCGTATTCTCTGTTGGTGGTGGAGACCTCAAAAAAAATATCAGTCCTAACATCGTCAGAGCCGTGAGCTATGCAAAAACAGTAGGCGCATCTGTCATTGGCGTTGTTGGGCGTGACGGCGGTTATACCGGTTCTGTCGCAGATGCCTGCGTAATAGTACCAACCGTAAATAAAGATATGGTAACACCACACACAGAATCATTCCAGGCACTCATATGGCACCTGATCGTTTCCGATCCGAGGATGCAATTGATGTCGAATAAATGGGAATCCAGCACTAAATAACCTGATAATTCTGAGGCTATAAAATATTAGCAAACAGATAATCCCAATAAAACCTATTCTAATGAATGCTAAGAAGGTATCAGAACTGAAAGTGAAAATATTTGCAGACGGTGCAGATAAGCAAGGAATGATAGAAATGGCTTCCAAATCTTTTATACATGGATTGACCACAAATCCTACATTGATGCGCAAAGCGGGAATTACTGATTATAAGTCCTTTGCCCAGGATATACTCAAATCCATTTCTGAGAAACCAATCTCTTTTGAAGTTTTCTCTGATGATTTTAACGAGATGGAAAAGCAAGCCGATGAAATTGCCAGCTGGGGAGATAATGTTTATGTAAAAATACCGATTACTAATACAAAAAAAGAAGGCGCTTATGAACTTATCGGGAGACTGGCAAAAAAGAATGTCAAACTTAATATCACTGCTATCATGACCCTGTCTCAGGTAAATGGAGTGATGCAGCAGTTGAACCCCGCTGTTCCAAGTTATGTTTCTGTTTTTGCAGGACGCATTGCGGATACCGGCGTCGATCCTGTACCATTAATGAAGGAGTGCGTAGACCTTTTGAAAAAAAACCCCAACGCGGAATTGATTTGGGCAAGTCCCCGCGAACTGCTTAATATTTTTCAAGCCGATGCTATTGGCTGTCATGTCATAACTGTTACCAACGATGTCCTGAAAAAACTTGAGTTAGTAGGTAAAGAGCTGGAAGAATATTCGCTTGATACCGTTAAAATGTTTTATAATGATGCTAAATCTGCTGGATTTAGCATTTAGGAGATCCTCCTTGTATTATGCAAAAAATCACCAGGAAAATTTTTTCAGGGGAAAGACATTTTTCAGGAAATACTGCTTTTGCCGAGAAGGCTTAAACTAAATATAAAAGAACTTAGAGAAAATCTCGCCCCGGTTTTTGTTATAGGAGCAAACAGGAGTGGTACTTCTATCATTACATCTATAATCTCGCAACACCCCGATCTTGAAGGAATATTCGGCCATGCAGAAATAAAATACGACGAAGCGGGCCATTCAATAGGATTTTGCGAATCCATGCATATATGGCCACAGTTGATGCCACTTCCTGAAATACGTGATAAATCCGGCCACCTCCCCTACTGGGCACTACCGCAATATATAGGATTAACATACCGCAATAAAGCAAAAACCTCCAGCGAGAGAAATTACCTGGCTTGGAGGATGCAGCGTTTTCGCCATACCTCAAACGCGCCATTGATAAAAGATCAGTTTAATACGCTTAGGATTGGGCTAATAGCAGATGTCTTTCCGCATGCCAAATTTATCCTTTGCTGCCGTTCATTAAAGAGCTTTATATCCGGATCATTACATAAATGGAGTAACGATAGATCGGGAACATCTTTTGAGAGGCCACTGGCCAGTTTTCACTGGGATATGGTGAACACGGTAGCAAGGTATGACCTTGAAATTTACTTTCCAGGGCAATATACCATAGCTTACCTCGACGATCTTCAGGAAAGTGAGGCAAAAGCAGGTGAGGTACTTGAAAGAATTACCTCTGACCTGGCACTTCCGCCGTATGAATTTAACCTGTCGGAATTGGCTAGAAACTGGAAAAAGACTGGTTCTGAAAAATTAGCGGGAGGATCATTTCGCGAAAAATGTCTTGATAATATCCTGGGAGTTGTACAGGACGAACGCAAAGTAATAGAACGGCTAAGACGCCTTGACTCACCTACTTTATGATCATTTTAATGATCAATCTCAATGAACACCAATAATGTAGTTGATAAAATTGGAACGGAAATATACCGGTTGCTTGGCATGCGCCCAACCAAATCGCTGCTGGCCAGTTCGATAGGCCATCTTAGGCATCCATTACCTGCCGATCATTCAAGGCTGATAGACTTCGAGAAAAATCAAAAAGATTACGCTGAGTATAAAAAACCGTCGAAGATTGAACACCTGAAAGCTTTCCTTTTGTGTATTTTGTTCAGTATCCGGGAATCGTTACGTATCATTTTCCTTCAAATACGATACAGGAATTTCATCCGGTTAATGCAGAAAAAAAGGATCGATGTAATTGTAAAAACCTGGTATTTTAATGAGCCGGAAAAAAACGCTGCCGATTTCTATTTTGGTGAGCTGCCACGGTTGCTGAGAGAGCAAAATCTTAACTTAATCATTCTGGCGGGTAATTTTGGAAAACTGTCAACTGTAGCTTTCGCTGA
>Ga0206954_1083_pt1 | contig 26567 bp, 26 predicted proteins | sample Alteio_BWOrgHeat_37_FD_153250 | JGI IMG/M metagenome (GOLD analysis project Ga0206954, IMG submission 153250) | Enriched cells from forest soil in Barre Woods Harvard Forest LTER site, Petersham, Massachusetts, United States -... | ecosystem: Environmental > Terrestrial > Soil > Temperate forest >...
CTCTGTTAGCGACAATTGTTCAATAATAGCATCGGGAAATGCACCTCCAAACCCAGCAGAACTACTTTTAAATAAGAAGCTGGAAACGATGATAAATGAGTTGAAGAAAACATATGACTATATCATCATTGACAGCGCGCCTGTTGGCCTGATATCCGATGCCCTGCTCATAGAAAAATATGCTGACATTACTTTATTTGTTTTAAGGCAAAATTACACCTTCAAAAAACAATTAACCATACCGAACGACTTGACTGAAACCGGGAAGCTGAAAAAAACTTATTTTGTTGTTAACGATATTCGACCGGTGAAAGGCGGCTATGGTTATGGCTATGGTTATGGCTATGGCTATGGCTATGGCTATGGAAATTATGGAGAGGAGAACAAGGGGAAAGGTTTTAAGAATTTGTTTGGCAAAACAGACAAACGATCATAGTTTTATTAATAGTAGAGTTCATTGCTGTCTTTGTAATATCTGCATATCTTCATCGCTACGCTGTGATAGCCATTTTTTTTGCATTGGAATTTCAATAACCACTTTTTTTAAGAAGAAAAATTATTAAAACATTTTTATAAAACCAGACAGGACCAATTTGTATGAGTAATTTATTAGATAGATCGCTTGAGAGGATTTATTCAGTTAAACGAAATGATTTATTTAGTAAAAGTATATACAATCTTTTTATACAGGTACTGGGTTTAGGTCTGTCATATTTTGTCGTATATTTAATTACAAATACTTTCAACGCCGATATTTTAGGCTATTATATTCTGGCAAATGTAAGTTTGCAGTTAAGCATAATTGTGGTACTATTTGGTATAAACACCGCCGTAGTACAAATAGTACCCGGGTTTTACGCAAAGCAACAAAAAGAAGCCATTAATGGTGTTTTGATAAAAGGGGTGTTGCACATTTTAATTGTGGGCTTACTGGTAACCGGTATTTTATATTTTTCAGCCGGGTTTATCGCAAATCACTTAATGAATAAGCCAAAATTGGCCGCAGGATACCGATTGATAGCATTTGCCATAATACCAATGGCCCTATTCACGTTCATAGCTGATTTTTTACGTGCGCTAGGTAAAAATATACTGTGGGCAGTAATTGTTTGTGTACTTGTTTTCCTGATCTTTATTATTTTATTCCTGATTATTTTATATACGGTAAAGAAACCGAATCCAATTGCAATTCTTACTGTGGCAAATATTGCAACCATGGCTATCAGTTTAATAGTTGTAATAGTATACTTAAAAAAGGAAAAGCTAAAATTTAGTTTTAAGTACATTAATCGCGAACCGTCGTATAAAAAGATCAGAAAACTATCCTACCCTATGTTTTTATACAGCTCATCGTTATTATTAGGCGGCTGGATAACGATATTAATGCTAGGGTCACTAGGAACTGCAACCGATACCGGCATTTTTCGCGTAGTTGATAGGGTAAGTTCGCTTAGCGTATTAATTTTGACGGCGGTAAATGCGGCATTAGCGCCCAAAATTGCAGCATCATTTGCCAGGGAAGATTTTACGCTTTTAAAGCAAAATGTGATGTTTTCTTCCAAATTAATATTTTGGCTTAGCCTGCCTGTACAGGCGGCGCTTATAATTTTTCATTCTGCCGCGTTATTTATTTTTGGGCACGAGTTTTTAAAAGGGAGTTTTGCGCTGATTATTGTATTAACGGGTCAAATTTTTAACTCGTTGACAGGGCCATGCGGGCAAGTTTTAAATATGACAAATCACCAGGTATTCTTAAGGAATGTTTCCCTGGTATCCCTTACAATTATGATTGCAATAAATTATTTTTTAATACCTAAATATGGGATAACAGGTGCAGCAATATCATCCATGTTCGGTAATGTATTTATTAATATCTTATGTGTAATTAAGATTAAAAAGGAGTTTTCATTTAATACGATGTATAATCCTTTTAAGATCTTATATGCAAAGTAAAAACGATTTTTAGAAAATTCATATCATCGTTATTTTCTTTTAAATAATTATGTTCTTATTACCCAATTTAATAATACCAGGGGCGCCAAAATCAGCTACAACCTCATTATGCGAATATTTTAAACCGCACAATGATATTTTTGTACCCAAGATCAAGGAGCCCAGGTTTTTTATTGAGGAAACGATTCAAAATTTACCTCAATCAGACCCCTTTCGAGAATATCTTATTAATTCCAGCACTTTAACGTTACAAGCATACGAAGATATATACAAGGAAAGCGGGGCGGCAAAATATCGGTGCGACGCAAGCGTTCACTACCTGTATTATCATGATTTTGTTATCCCCGGGATAAAAAAATATATAAAAGATGCCACTATCATCATTGTTTTAAGAAATCCCGTTGACAGGGCTTTTTCAAATTATACTTATCTAAAAAGTTACGATAACCATTCATTTGAAGAAGAGTTAGATCTGGAAAAAAACCGGAAAGAAGAGGGATGGAATTCCTTTTGGTTTTATGTAGGTCAGGGGTTTTATTACGAACAGGTGATTCACTATATGAATGAGTTTACAAAGGTGAAGGTTGTGTTGATGGATGATATTAATAAAAACGGGAATGCAGTAATGGATGATATTTTTGATTTTCTTGACGTAAAGCGTATTGATATCGATACTTCAACAGTTCACAATAAATCAGGTGTGCCCCGAAATAAGTTTGTTGAATGGCTTGTTTTTAACGACAATTTCCTAAAAACAATCCCTCGCTATTTCGTTAAGAAAATGTATAGCGACGCGGAGAGGGAAAGACTTCGAATAAGCATACATGATAAATTTCTAAAAAAGGGAGACGTTACGATAACAAACCAAACGCATAATGATCTTATCGATGTATTTAGTGAAGACATACTAAGATTGCAGGACCTGATACAGAAAGACATATCCGGTTGGCTGAAAAAAAAGTAATGTTATATGAAAAAATAAAATGATAGATTCTATCGAGCAAAAATCGGCTAGCCATGGGATTAGCTTAAAAAGCCAAAATGTCCGAACGTTTACATTTGTTTTAATAGTTATTCAAAGCATCGGCATTCGCTTTTTTTCGGGGCAGGGCACTTTTTTAGCAATTGTAATTATTCTTTTGTCTTGGAAAGGTTTTTCTTTTTTGAAAAAAAAAGATATTACAACCCTTGCTTTGATCATCATGTTTTTGTGCATAAACAGTATTGTGAATCCGACATTCGAGCTTTCATCATTGCTGTTTCAAATATCGCTCGTGATCTCAACTTATATATTTCTCCTGCAATATCAATCCGTCCAGTTGCTAGAAGATGACTTCTATAGGTGTTTGAAGTTTATTTTTTATCACGCGTCCGTCGGCTACGTGCTATACGTGCTTATCGCGCAAATCTTTTCCCAGGTGGATTTTGCCGGATTAAGTTACTATAACCTTTTTTATGTGTTCTACGTTTCGGCAAAAGACTATGGTAGTTTAGCGAGGAACGTTGGACTATGCTGGGAACCAGGCGTTTTGCAATTAGTTTTAAATTTATTTTTGTTCTTAAGCATAAAAAGAAAAAAGAGCATTTTCTTTTTGTGCTTAATCGGATTGGGGATATTGTCCACTTTTTCAACTGCCGGATACATAATTGTGGTTCTGAATATTGTATATTTCATTATCCTTCAAATACGTAATAAAGCAAGTGCTCCGATAATTATTCTTGTAAGTTTAATTTGCTTATCAGGTTTTTTTGCATTAATTAAAGGAAATGCATCCGATAAGTTTGACAGCTCAAATACCTCAGGCCTGGTGCGGTTGCGTGACTTTTATATAGGGGTTGAATTAATAACCGAAAAACCGTTACTTGGGCATGGTATTTTTGATGCCAAGTATTTAGAATCTAAAGTATCAGTTAGTGGTATAGAGTCGGGTTTGTTTACCCGAGGGTACTTAAATGAAAATGGCGATTTTTCGGGTGGATATACCGACGGCTTATTGGGCTTAGCCTGTTGGTACGGCTTACCTGCAGCGATATATATATATATACTAACCTTTAGAAATAAATTTGCGGGCGTTTGGTACGAAAGAATCATTTTGTTCCTTATACTCGCTCTGACATGTATCTCCGAACCCATAACCTATACATCAATTTTTTTATTGTTTTCGTTTACCTGTTTTATTTTTAAAGAGACAAAAACACTAAAAAAAGAACCGGCTTAAAACAAAAAATAAACTCTTTAGAATAAACGTTATGGGTATAAAGTTTTCTATAATCATAGCAACTTATAATGCTGGTAAATACCTTGAACGGGCCATTACCAGCGTTATAGCGAATAAGTATAACAATATTGACCTGATTATTATTGATGCTAATTCAAAAGACGAAACGATTAATATTATAAAGAAATACGAACAGTATCTGTCTTACTGGGTCAGCGAAAAAGATGAAGGCATTTATGATGCCTGGAATAAAGGTGTAAAAAAGGCCGCGGGCGACTGGATTATGTTTTTTGGTGCAGATGACATTTTACTGCCCAATGCTTTAGTGGATTACGATAGCTTTATCAGATCTTTAAAAGAAGAAGTTGATTACATATCGTCAAAAAAGCAAATGATAGATAAAACGAATAAGCTAATACGCGTAATAGGTTCAAAATGGGAATGGCCCTTTTTTTTAAAAGAAATGATGGTAGCACACCCCGGATCGCTGCATTCTAAAACATTGTTTGAAAAATACGGTTTATATGACACTAGCTACAAAATAACCGGCGACTACGAGTTATTGTTACGGCCGGGAAACAAATTAAAGGCCGCCTTTATGGATAAGATAACAATAATGATGAGCGAGGGGGGAGCCAGCGATTCAATAATGGCCGTTAAGGAACACTACAGGGCTGCCTTAAAAACGGGAGGTCAATCCCGGGTGTCGGCGCAAATAAACTTTATAATTGTTTATTTAAAATTTAAGCTTAAGAAGCTATTAAGATATTTTGGCATAAATGCTTATCTAAAAAAATGAATATTACCCCAAATTATTTTTTATGAAAAAGTCGATAATTTTTAACCTGCTGCTATTAAGTTTGTTAAGAGCAGTCGCTCAGCCTGCGGATGTGAAACTTGGTGCTTATTATTTTGATGGGTGGTCAACTATGGCTGACAAGATGCACCTTACCAAATCTTTAGTTGACTCCTTTCCGATGCGGAAGCCTGTTTGGGGTTGGGTGACCACCACCCCGGCGATAATGGATGCCCAGATAAATACGGCCGCTGATGCAGGATTGTCGTTCTTTAGTTTTTGTTGGTTTTATAGTGCCAGACCAGGCACAGATTCTTTAAATAAAGCGATGCGGCTTTTCAATGGATCGCCTTATAAAAACCGCATGAAATATTGTTTATTGGTTGCCAATCATACCGGGTTTTCAATAGGACCCGACGAATGGCCTATTGTAACGAACAAATGGGTGAATTTATTTAAAACCGGGAGTTACTTAACAGTAAACGGAAAGCCCTTAATCATATTTCTTTCTGTGAAATCATTACTAGATCAGTTTGGGTCGGCTGAAAAAGTGCGGCAGGCATTTAATATCCTCCGTCAGAAAGCCAATGAAAACGGACTTAGTGGAGTTTCAATTGCTGCGTGCCTTGGGCCGGGAAAAAACGAAACATCCGTCGCCGAAGAATGCGGGTTTGATGTGCTAACAGGATATAACTACAGCCCGATCGGCTTTGTACAAGGCCAGAAACAAATACCGATAGAAAACTTACAAAAACCGGAAGTTAAAATATGGGACAAATTCCATACCGTAAGCAATTTACCCTGCATCCCGTTGGTTACGTTAAACTGGGATCCAAGGCCATGGTCTAAAGGATCAAAATATTACGCTGAGGCGCCATCTTATACAGGCTATTCAGCCGAATCAGTATATAATTCTGTTAAACACGTCGTTAATTGGGTAAATAATCATCCTCAATATGTAACAAGAGAAAAACTTGCCATTTTATATGCATGGAATGAATATGGCGAGGGTGCGTGGTTAACCCCATCAGCCAATGACAGACTGAAATTATTAAGCGGAGTAACAAGGGCGTTACGTGAATAGTAAATCTTAATTTTTAGTTTTCTCCCATATTAATTTATTTAGTTTGGCAGCGGAAGTTGCCCAACTATAGGTTTCGCTTATGCTTTGTTTAATTTCCTCGAGTCTGTTTTCTTCAGGGCTATCGATTGTTTTTAACAAAACGGTTTTTATCGATTCCAGGTCCGGGCTGATATGATTTGCGCCGAAAAAGCTAAAATCACTCATCGCTGTGCGGTTCGAGCAAATGGTAGATATGCCTGACGCAGCAGCTTCTAGCGGCGGAATGCCAAAGCCTTCAGCCAGCGACGGATATACAAATACTAATGCCGATCTGTAAAATTCTTTCAGATCAGCATTAGTAATATTATTAAGGAAATAAATATGCTTACTAATGCCATCCGGCAACGTGTTGATTATCTGGTCAAGTTCGGGGACTTCGATGTCCCTTTTGCCTATAAATACCAGGTTTATGTTTTTATGGTGTAACTTTAGATCAAGGTATGCCTTCACCAGTACCAATTGATTTTTTCTCGGCTCAATGCGGCTCACACATAGTATATAATTATCAACCCCGAATTTGTCGTTTATATAGCTCCGGGCGGCATTTTTATCATACGGTTCAAAATAATCCGATGCAACGCCGTTTGGTATAATATGAATATTTTCCGCCTTTAATTTAAAATGTTTTATTAACGCATCTTTTGAATACTGGGATACTGTGGACACGATGTCAGCCCGAATTGCGGAGAAATAAAAAGTAAGGCCTTTAATTAACCGGTAACTAAAATCGAATTGTTCCGGGAATTCCTTGAACAAGATATCATGAATAGTGACAACTTGTATACAATTTTTTATCGGCGGGATCACATATTGAAAATGGGAGGCGTGGATCTTGTGTTTTGAAATTATTTGGGGGATTTCGATAAACGTACGGTACAATTTTGATCCTGATTTTTCATATGTAACATATTTTATATTTTTTGAATTCTCAAAAACCGCTTGAGGAGTGTCGGACTCACTTCCAATAAATATTTCAAAATCTCCTATTTCGTCAATTATTTTGTACAAGTTTACAATGTATGTAAGTGTTCCTTCAAAATGTTTGTCGAAAGCTCGACCATCGACAAAAAGTCTTGATTTCATGATGAAAAACGATAATACATTGTAATTTTTGCGAATTTATTAATATTTTTGATGAAATAATTAAGTTTTTAAATATTACTCTAGTTTATAACAGTTTATTGAAGTTGGCGTTAAGCCTCTTAAATAGTTATTTAAAAGGACATTCAAATATTTTTGTGTTCAACCGCTTAATATGTTTAGATGAAAAAAACTTTTCTTAAATTATCGCTGATATTGGGGATACCTTTAACTTTTTTGTCTTCTCTTTGGCTGAAGCTGGTTATGAGGTCAAAACAGTGGGGGAGGACCGAGGATAAGATCTTTTCAATAATAGGAGTTTTACCAATCCTGGATCATTACTATCAGCCGTTAGTTAACCCCAAAAGACATTTAAAAAAATCATTGAGAGATGACAGAGTTTTGCCTGGACTCGAATTAAATGTTCAGGAACAATTAAATATCCTTGATAAATTTGATTTTAACCATGAACTTTTAGAATTCCCCCTAAACAATGATAATGAGACTAGGGAAAAGATGTTTTTTTATAATAATGGATCCTATTGTTCAGGTGATGCGGAATATTTGTACAATATATTAAGGCATTTTAAACCGCAAAAGATTATTGAGATCGGCTGCGGCTATTCAACGCTAATGGCATTAAATGCTGTGGATAAAAATAAAAGCGAAGATAAAAATTATTATTGTGAGCATATCTGTATTGAACCATACGAAATGCCCTGGCTGGAAGATAAAAACGTAAAGGTAAAAAGAAATAAAGTCGAGGATATAGATGTTACTTTTTTTGAACAATTAGAGGCTAATGATATATTATTTATTGATTCCTCTCACATCATCAGACCGCAAGGTGATGTACTTTTTGAATATTTAGAAATTTTACCAGTTTTAAAACGCGGAGTTATCGTGCATATACACGATATTTTTACGCCGAGGGATTATCTCGATGATTGGATATATAACAAGCATCTTTTATGGAATGAACAATATCTGCTTGAGGCATTTTTAACATTTAATGATAAATTTAAAATAATAGGGGCTACGAATTACCTTAGTCATAACTATCATGATGAGTTTTCCGCTAAATGCCCGGTGTTTTCGAAACAACCCGGTAGGGAACCAGGCGCTTTTTGGATAAGGAAAATTCAATAAATAGGAAGATTACAATTGTATTCTGCATTCATTTGCGGACTTTAATCGTGGGTTTTATCCATAAAACGGAGCCAAAACGGGAAGCAGGTTATAGGTAAATTGCAGTAAATGAATAGTTTGATCTAACTTTGCACAAGATTTCAATATTTGGTCAAGGTTGATTGTTTTAAATTAATATTTTCAGCAAAGTAATTTATGCGATCAGAATTAATGCGTTTGGCTATTGTTGGAACAAGTGGTATCCCCAATAATTATGGTGGTTTTGAGACACTTGCAGAATATTTGGTAAAATACCTTGCTGACCAAATAGACATAACTGTTTATTGTTCGTCCAAAGACATGGTCAGTAGTTTTCCAGAGTACAACGGAGCAAAACTTAAATACATCCCTGTAACTTCGCATGGAGTTTTCGGTATTTTATACGATAGCCTATCAATATTAAACGCTGCAAATCAATTTGACAAGATACTTTTACTAGGTTTTGGCGGCGGATTTGTGATGCCGTTATTAAGCAAAGCAACCAAAAAAAAGATCATAGTAAATATTGGCGGGCTCGACTGGAAACGTAATAAATGGTCGCCAACTGCGCGTAAGGTCATAAAAAAGGCTGAAGAGTTGCTGATAAAAAACTGCGGTTACGTAATTTCAGATAACATTGGCATAAAGGACTATTTGCTGAAAGAATATAAACGAGAAAGTACGTTAATTACTTATGGAGGCGACCAGGCAATGCAAAAGGAGGTCGCGGATGAGTCCAGGCAACAATATCCTTTTTTAAATAGTAATTATGCTTTTATTGTAACCAGGATACAAAGAGATAACAATATAAACCTAATGCTGGATGCTTTTTCGGCCCAGGACCAGTTGCCCTTTGTGATGGTAGGTAACTGGGATAATTCGGATTATGGCATTGAAACAAAAAAGCAATACAGCGGTAAACCCAATTTAATACTGCTGGATGCTATATATGACCGTGATAAATTAGACGTTTTGCGGAGCAATTGCACGCTTTATATTCATGGACATTCAGTTGGTGGCACAAACCCTTCTTTAGCCGAGGCAATGTACCTGGGTTTACCAGTAATTGCATTTGCTTCCGGCTATAATGAGTACACTACTGCAAATGAAGCGTTGTATTTTTCAGCTGCTGCTGAGCTTACTGAAATTATAAAAAATTATAAGTCTATTGATCGGAAGAATATCGGCAATAAATTAAAAGAAATTGCCGAAAAATATTACCGCTGGGAGCGCATTGCAGAACAATACAAACAGGTTATTGTATCAAATTGAAACATTAAGATAATAAATTTAAACATCACAAAAAATTTGAAAAGTATTGAGTGAAGTGCTTTTTAACAAATGCTGGAATGGTCCGCTATGATAGTTTTTTAACAGAATTGTTACATCCAATCTTGTGAGGAACTTATTGCGATTGAATTAGTCTTGTAAATTTGAAGTTGCTTAAACTCAAGTGAAAAATCCTCTTTTCTTTTTTGTACTGGATTAAATGGAGCCTATTACCAACGATCTCCTGCAATTGAAAGTGCCCGTTTGTAATTATCAGGCAGTCCCTGGATAACAGAAATAAATACTTTAGAAACATCATTTTATTAGTATTCAATATCATTTTATGCAAGAAAAGTAACCTTTAATAGCGGCAAATGATACTTTTTAACCCATTTTCCCGCCCAAAATGGAACCTAAATTAACCCAAATGGTCGTAAAATAGTAGTAAATGATAGTCTGGATTTCATTTTAATCGCCCCGATTAATTAAAAAAGTAAAAATAAAAAGCCAAATACATGTTATGTTTGCGGATCGTTAGCTAGCATCTTATATGAATAACATAGTTGTTTTCGGCGCCTCGGGCCAGTTAGGGAATTGCCTGAAGGCCTTTGCGGAAAAAAATAAGGCAGATTTGATTTATTTCCCTTCGGAGACGGAGGCTAACATCCTTGATGATGATGCGCTAAACCAGGTTTTTGAAAAGTACAAACCTACATACAGCATAAACTGCGCCGCTTATACAGCAGTTGATAAAGCTGAAGATGATAAGGAAATGGCTGCAAAGATCAACGAAACCGGCGCGGCCAACCTGGCGCGGCATTGCGCAAAAAGCGGTTCGGCGCTGGTACATGTTTCTACTGATTTTGTATTTAAAGGGGATAAACCTGCACTGTTATCAGAAGACGACATCGCTGAACCCATTAATGTTTACGGTCAGACCAAATTGGACGGCGAACTGGCAGTGAAAGCCCTGCTAAAGCAACATTTTATCATACGTACGAGCTGGCTTTATTCGGAGTACGGGAATAATTTTGTAAAAACCATGTTGAGACTTGGCGCTGAGCGCGACGAGTTAAAGATCATTGCCGACCAGGCCGGAACCCCAACCTACGCCATGGACCTGGCCGCCGCTATTATGCAGGTGATCAGCAGCGGGAGCACTGCTTATGGCGTGTATCACTACAGTAACGAAGGGGTAGCCTCCTGGTTTGATTTTGCTAAAGCGATCTTCGATATTTCAGGCACGCAGGTGCGGGCATTGCCCATAAAAACTTCGGAATACCCTACCAGGGCGGTACGCCCCGCATATTCGGTAATGGATAAGAGCAAAATAAAGCATACTTTTAACATCGAAATACCTTATTGGCGCGATAGCCTTGCTGTTTGTATCGACAGGCTGAAAAATATGTAAGCGAACTATGAAAGGAATAATCTTAGCAGGCGGATCGGGTACCCGGCTTTATCCCATTACCAGGGCCATCAGCAAACAGTTGATGCCGATCTACGACAAACCGATGATCTATTACCCATTATCGGTATTAATGCAGGCGGATATAAAGGATGTTTTGATCATTACCACACCGGAGGACAATGAAAGCTTTAGGCGGCTGCTGGGTGATGGAGCTGAACTGGGATGCAGTTTTACCTACGCCATACAGGAAAAACCGAACGGGCTGGCCCAGGCATTTGTAATCGGCGAGAAATTTATAGGGAAAGATAAAGTAGCCCTGATCCTTGGCGACAATATATTTTATGGCACCGGCTTTAGCGAGCTGATCCGCAGTTTTAATGATGTGAGCGGTGCGGCGATATTTGCTTACCCGGTTGCCGATCCGGAGCGTTATGGGGTGGTGGAGTTTGATGAAGATTTGAAAGCGATATCTATTGAAGAGAAGCCTTCACAACCAAAATCGAACTTTGCGGTTCCGGGCCTGTATTTTTACGATAACCATGTAATCGAGATCGCCAAAAACTTAAAACCGTCGCCACGTGGCGAATATGAAATTACTGATATAAATAAATATTACCTGGAGCAGGGTGATTTGCACGTTGGCGTGATGGATAGGGGCACAGCCTGGCTGGATACCGGAACTTTCGACTCCTTAAGCGATGCATCTGAATACGTAAGGGTGATTGAAAAGCGCCAGGCCACCAAAATTGGCTGTATTGAAGAAGTAGCTTACCGCCGCGGATTTATCAACGACGATCAACTTAAGGTTTTGGTAAAAAAATACATTAAAAGCGGCTACGGCCTGTACCTGGAGACTTTGCTGAAGTAACTGGAGTTTCACGTAAACGCCGTATTCGCCTCACCCCAAACCCCTCTCCAAAGGAGAGGGGCCTACAGAGAATTCATACTCCCCCCAAATAAATTCACGACTTTGCATGAAAGCCCTCTCCTTTGGAGAGGGTTTGGGTGAGGCAACACGCGATGCCTGAGTTAAAACCTCTTAAAATAACGAGCCACTCACGTACGCTTGAAATAGAAATAAAATGGCGTTCCGCTGAGGATCAGCAGTAAACCAATGGTGGATGCCGCGGGTTGTGTGATGACGGTATTTACGATCAGCACGATGCAAAATAAAATAATGACAACCGGTATCATCGGGTAGCCAATCACCTTCGATTTAATTACGCCTTTCATTTTCATCCTGATCAGACCAAAAGCGCCCAGTGCAAAAAAAGCGTATGAGGCAAAAATGATGAGATTGGTGATCTGGTCGAATGTGCCGCTAACCAGCAATATACAGCTCCAGATGGCTGAATAAATAAGCGCCACATTGGGCGTGCTGAAACGGGGATTGATATTAGCCGCTTTTTTAAAGAAAACTTTTTCCTGCGCCATCCGGAAGTAAACCCTGGGATACGAAATAATACAACCATTTAGCGCGCCAAAAGTGCAGGTCATGATCAATAGTGCAATAACCACCGACCCGGTTTGACCCATCAGGGCCCGCGCTACCTCGGCTGCCGCTATTTTGTTTGGGCTAAGCTGCGCCAATTGCGATAGCGACAGCACCCGCATGTACGAATAGTTGAGCAATACGTAGAGCAGCATGGCAATGCCAACCCCGCCAATGATGGCAAGTGGAATATTACGCGTCGGGTTTTTTATTTCGCCGGTAACGTAGGTGATGTTTGTCCAGCCATCATAAGCCCACAATGCGCTGAGCATGGCTACAAACAGCCCGCTGAATAAAGCCAGGCCCTGTGGGGTGTGATCGGAGAACGCTTTGGTATCGTTATTAACCGCCGGATGCCCTGCGAACATCAGGCCTGAAACGATAAGCAGCAAAATGCCCAAAATTTTTGCGCTTGTTACGATGTTGCTTAAAGCCCCGCCGCGTTTGATGCCCCGGCAATTGTACCAGGTTAATAAGATGACCATGAGCACACCCAGCATTTTTATCCCGGAATCAGCAAACGGAAAAACGGAATTGCCGATGCCTTTGTCTTTTACTGCGGACAAAGGTTCGGGCAGCGTGTACAAAGTGTTGGCGGATTGCGCGAACACGAATGACAGCGCCGCAATGGCGCCGCTGCCTATAATGGTAAAAGTAGACCATCCAAAAATAAAGGCGGTGAAATCTCCGTAGATGAGGCGAAGATATTCGTACACACCGCCGGTTTCGGTTGTCATGGTGGCAAGGCCGGCATAGGCAAATGCGCCAAAGATGGTGATCACACCGGCGATGATCCAGGCCAGCAAAATATAGTCGCCGTTATGGAGCATTTGAGCCATGGGCACAATTTTTTTGAACACACCCGAGCCGATCATGATGCCGGCAACCATCAATATCGCTGTGGGCAGGTTAAGCGCCCTGATGAAATTGGGGCTTTTTTGGCTGTCTGATGAAGTTTCGTTTTCTGTCATTATAGGTTATTCCAGTGCGTATTGGTTAGGCCGCCGGTCTTTAAAAAGATCGTTATAAGCGTTAAAAGATTTATCGCGGGTAAGGTTGGGGGCGATCTGAATAGTTAAAACCCTATCCTCTTCTTTACCCGCCTGCACCAGCGGCGTACCGTTAAAATCGTAGATAACTGAACCGCCGTTAAAGGTGAGGCTTTGTTCGCTATCATCTTCAAGCGTCCGGGTTTCCGTGCCGCAGCGGTTTGCTACCGCGACGTATACTTTATTTTCAAGCGCGCGTGCAGGCATGCCGATACCCCAAACCGTGGATACCAGGTTTGACGGACAGGCGATCACGTCAGCACCCATCAGCGCCAGGCTCCTTGCCGACTCAGGGTAACGCCAGTCATTGCACACCATGACGCCAACCCTGCAATCAAGGAACGGGTGATCTACTACAAAGAATCCCGAATTTCCCGGCTCAAAACACAGCTTTTCTTTGAAGAAGAGGTGAGTTTTACGATAAACCCTCATGCTGCCATCAGGCAGTGCAGCCAAGGCTGAGTTGTATGCTTTATCACCGTCTTTTTCGGCAAACCCGGCCACGATCATTGCTTTAAGTTCAATAGCCAGCTGCCTGAAGAATGCAAGGCTTTCTCCGGTTGCATCTTCTGCCGCTTCTAGTGCTTCCTGTTTTGTTAAAAAGGAATAGCCCGTTGTACACAGCTCCGGTAGTACAATAATATCAGCCTGGCTGCCGCCCAGTAGTTTCGCAATTTGATCAAGGTTGTGTTGTTTGTTACCGAAGGAAGGGGTGAATTGTACAATGCTGAGTTGAACCATGTGATAAATTTAGTTTTTTCAAACCAAAGTATCTACAATTGCTATGATGTTATCAGCCAGGCCGGGTTTATTAACGTCGACCCAGGTTATCTCCTTATCCTTATTGAACCAGGTCATTTGCCGTTTGGCGAAGCGGCGGGTGTTTTGCTTAATTAACGCTATTGCCGTTTCCAGGTCGGTTTTACCGTCGAAATAATCGAATAGTTCCGAATACCCAACGGTCTGCAACGCATTTAGGTGCCGGTAGGGCAGCAGCGACCGGGCTTCGTCAAGCAGTCCGTGTTTCATCATTTCATCAACGCGTCGGTTAATTCGGTCATACAAAACCTCCCGATCCATACCGAGCCCGAACTTAATTATCTGAAACGGCCGCTCGCCGCTGCCTGATTTGCGGAAAGATGAATAAGGTTGGCCGGAAGTTTCGAATACTTCGAGCGCCCGGATGACGCGTTGAGCGTTATTCAGATCGACCTGTTCATAATAAAGCGGATCGGCTATTCGCAGCCTTTCCTGTATAGAACTGATGCCCTCAGATTCAAATTCTGCTATTAATTTTTCGCGAATACCAGGCTTTATGTCAGGAAAAAAATCGAAACCCTCGCAAACTGCTTTGATGAACAAGCCGGAACCGCCAACGAGGATCACAAAGTCGTTAATTTTGAAAAGCGCATCGAGTACTTTCAGCGCATCCTGTTCATAGTCGCCTGCTGTATAGGTTTCAATGATGGAAAGGGAGTCGATAAAATAATGTTTAGCTGCAGCCAGTTCGTCCGGGCTTGGTTTAGCGGTACCGATGGACATTTCCCTGTAGAACTGCCGCGAATCAGCCGAAACGACAACAGTATGATAACGCCTCGCTAACTCAATGCCAACAGCCGTTTTGCCCGATGCTGTCGGGCCGGCAATTACAATGAGGGTTTTTGCTGTTAGTTCATGGTTCATAGTTCATGGTTCATAGTAGAAAAAAGTGATTTAGCCAAAAGCGATCATTGCAGCTGCCATGAACTATGAACTATTAACTATGAACTATATTAGTACTCCTCGCTGCCGGGCAAACGACTTTCGTCCTCGAAATTTTCATCATCCGAAAATTCGTTGCTGAACTCGTCTTCTTCCTCATCTTCGGCTGGGGCCTTAACTACCGTTTCAACACCTTCGTCTTCCGAAATTTCCGTGAACTCTTCCGTATCCTCTTCGCCAAAGGTCATTTCGTTAAGGAAATCAAAGTCATCGGCGCCTGCCGGTGCGGCAGTAGGTGTAATGATGTTGCCAAATTGCTTTGGTGCTTCGCCAACCGATTTTATAATAGCCGGGTAGGTGGTTCCCGGATTGTCCTCCAAAATTATCTTGAGTAATTCTACATGAAAATCAAAGGGCCTGTCGAAATTGAAGGTATAGTAGAACTTTTGATGCGGGTCGTCGATATATTTCAGCAGCTTTACTTTGTCCATTAACGCAACACCCCGGTCTATTCTTTTTTGGTTGGGCATAAAAGTGATCTCTTCGCCCTTTATCCATTGGTCGTTACTGATATAAAAGGAAGAGGGGTATTCGCAGTTATAGCCTGTTGATTGGTGGATCGCCCGGTGAAGATCTTCAAATGTTTGGTTTGATTTAACGTCAATCTCACGCATCACATCATCGTAATCTTCAAAATTGATCCTGAACCTGTAAAGTGCCATTTCTAAGTATATTTTTGCAAAAATAATAATGTTTTAGTTTTATTTCGGAATTCGGATGTTCGATTTCGGATTTGTAGTAACGAAATTTTAGAGCATTTACCCCAAAGGTAAGTATTCCACAACTGTTCTTCTTTATATCGAACCCCAAATTAAATAAATCCGAAATCGAACATCCGAAATCCGAAATCATCCCCCCACAACTTTTAAGCCAATTTCGGTGCCCTTTGCAATTGTATAGTTCATTGCCGCCTCGCGCGAGTTGGGGATTTCCCCTTCCAAAATAGCTTCCCGTATCTGATTTTTAATAATGCCCACCTCGCGGCCCTCTTTTATACCGAATAATTCCATAATATCGTTGCCGGTGACGGGCGGCTGCCAGTTTCTTATTTGGTCGCGTTCTTCAACATCTTTTAATTTTTGTTGAACAAGCTCAAAATTCTGCCGGTATTTTTTAACCTTATATTCATTTTTGGTGGTAATGTCTGCTTTACACAACAACATCAGGCTTTCAATGTCGTCTCCTGCCTCAAAAAGCAAACGCCGCACGGCCGAATCGGTCACAATAGACTGCGCCAAAACAATGGGCCTTAGGTGAAGCTGCACTATTTTTTGTACAAACTTCATTTTTTCGTTCAACGGCAATTTTAGCTGTGTGAAAAGTTTGGGCACCATTCGCGCGCCCCTGTCCTCGTGGCCATGAAAGGTCCACCCATGACCGGGCTCAAAGCGCTTGGTGGCAGGTTTGGCAATATCGTGCAAAATAGCGGCCCATCGCAGCCACAGGTCATCGGTGGTTTCACAGATATTATCCAGCACCTGCAGCGTGTGGTAAAAATTGTCCTTATGTCCCTTGCCGTCTATATAGTCAACACCATACAGCGCGACCATCTGCGGGAATATTTTATGCAGCAGCCCGGTATCAAACAAATAATTAAAACCGATGGATGGTTTTGGCGATAAAATGATCTTGTTCAACTCGTCGGTTATACGCTCCTGGGAGATGATCTTTATTCTTTCGGTCAGGGCCGTTATCGCCGCCACCGCTGGTTCATCAATTTTAAAATTCAATTGCGTAGCAAACCGTATAGCGCGCATCATCCGGAGCGGATCGTCCGAGAATGTTTCAACCGGGTTGACCGGTGTGCGGATCAGTTTATTTTCCAGGTCAGCTAAGCCGTTAAAAGGATCAAGGAGCTCACCGAAGGTATCCGGATGCAGGGATAAGGCCAATGCGTTGATCGAAAAATCGCGGCGCTTCTGGTCGTCTTCCAGTGTCCCGTTTTCCACAATGGGCTTCCGCGAGTCTGAGCGGTACGACTCTTTACGTGCGCCAACAAACTCTACTTCCAAATCCCGGTACTTTAATGAAGCGGTGCCAAAGTTTTTGTAAACAGCGAGTTTTACCTTAAGTTTTTTGGCTACAGATTCGGCAAATTGTATACCGTTGCCGATAACGACGATATCTATATCTTTCGAAGGTCGGTTCAAAAAAATGTCGCGCACAAAACCGCCTATGGCAAAAACCTGCAGGTTTTGGTCGCCGGCGAGTTTTGATATGATGGAGAATATGGGGTGTGTTAAATGTTTTGTCATTCGATTTACGATTTACGACTTACGATTTTAGAATGGATTGAATGATTTTCAGAAATCGTCAATCGTAATGCTATCGTCTTATAAATTCAAATTGGCCATTCGGCGCCAGGCGCATAATGGTCGACGGATTTTTTATTTCCATGCTGTGCTGCTCCAGGTCCACTACATAATCAACGCCATCGATAATCTCCGTATCGATCTGCGAAAAGTACTGGGGCGACGGCTTGCCGCTTATATTAGCAGATGTTGACACCAGGGGCCTGCGTAATTGTTGTATTAGCTGCTGACAAAAAGGATATTTGGATATGCGTATACCAATGCTGCCGTCGCTGCTGATCAGTGCCGGCGAAATATTTTTGGCGCCGGGAAACACCAGCGTTAACGGGTTTTCCGCATATTCAATAAGGTCGTAAGCCAGGGGGTTAACATCGGCAACATAGCTTTCCAACTTGTTTTCGGTATCCAGCAAAATGATCATGCTTTTGGCTTCATCACGTTGTTTCAGCCGGTAAATCTTCTTAACGGCATCGGTATTCGTCGCGTCGCAGCCAATGCCCCATATCGTATCGGTAGGGTAAAGGATGATCCCGCCTTCACGAATAATTTTTAAAGCCTTTGCAACTTCGTCTCTAAGCATCCGGCAAATATAAGCGCATTGTGTTATCATTGGGTATTGGTGTGACAGTTTCCCGGGCAGACGCATTAAAACAGTTTTAAATAATTGGGGTCTAAAGGAAAAATTTAAAGCGTAGTTTTAACCGCAAAGAGCGCCAAGGTTTTCACAAAGGGCCACAAAGAAAAGCACTTTGCGACTTTAGCGGTTCTCACTTTGTGCTCTTTGCGGTTAAAATTATTGTCACAAGGGCGATACTTTGTTGTTTGAACTAATTTAACGGAAAATTTTATTCGAAAGAATTTTAATGCGTTTGCCCTGTGATAGTTCCCGGGTTTTCCCACCTGATGGATTTATACTTTTTTAGGGTGTTCCCGGTATTTTAAAATACCATTCCCTATTTTAGTACCGGCAAGTTCCCCTGATGTGCCTGCGATGAATAGAAAAATACCGCTTTGGTTTGTATTGCTGCTCCTTTGGTTTTCCTTCATAGGCGCGCTGGCTTTTGGATGGGCTGTTTGGCGGATAAAAACAAGCCGGCAAGGGGCGCACACGGCTACTGACCGTGCGATCATCACCATAGCGTCGTCCCCTTCGCTGCTAAAAGAAAGCTTTGCTGAACTAAACCAGGGAAGTAAGCTGATCAGCCACGATTATTATCCGGACCTGAAAGGCTTTAAGACAGAAGGCACATACCTTGACAGTAACTATCTGCTGTTGGCAACCTACAGCAAAAGCAAGGACCAATCTGTCGTGAAACTCATTCGCCTGGCCGACCAAAAGGTTATTTATCAATGGGCGCCAAATTATAAACAGATCGTTAAGCAAATCGGCAGTCGTAATAAGGATTGGGCTGATCAGGATATACACAATTTGCGGCTGTATCGCCCTTTATTGTTGCCTGATGGATCGCTGATCTTTACCAACTTACTGTCGCCGCTGATAAAAATTGATAAAAACTCCAGGCTGGCTTGGGCGGTCGACGGCATTTTTCACCACTCCATCGAACTGGATGCAGATAGCAATATTTGGGTGCCGTCGGTTATTGAGCAGTCTCCATTTTTTCCGAATGTTTTGAGCGATTTTAAAGATGACGCCATAACGGAGCTGTCGCCTGCGGGCAACATACTGCTGCGACGCTCGGTTGCCCAAATTTTGTACGATAATGGTTATCGGGCGCTATTGCTTGGCGCGGGGCCATACGAAAAGGACTTGCTGCATGTGAACGAGATACAACCCGCGCTGGTGACGGGGAAATACTGGGCCAAAGGCGACCTGCTCATCAGCGCGAGAAACAGGAGTGCGGTTTTTTTATACCGCCCATCGACCAACAAAATTTTATGGCTGCAAACCGGCCCCTGGCTCAACCAGCACGACGCCCGTTTTTTGGGTGATACGGCTGTCAGCGTCTTTGGAAATGATATGGTAAGGGTTTTTGGCGACGAACGGCTTTTGACCGGGAGTAATGAAGAGTATATTTTCAACTTTAAAACTGGAAAAATAACAACACCCTATACCGCTTTTTTAAAGACCGCGAAGGTAGCTACCGTAGATGAAGGAAGGGCAGAGGTTTTACAAAACGGAGACTTGTTTGTTGAGGAAACCAACCAAAACAGGCTGCTTCGGGGAAACGCACACAGCGTTATCTGGCAGTATGTTGATCGTATTGACGATCATTCTATTGCAGCGCTTTCCTGCTCAACGTTTATAACCAGCGAGGAATTTAATAAATTGACATTTTTAAACAAAAAGTAATCCGGAGATGGTTGTAGGCTTGGTATCGGTTTTGGGGTATATCGGTCCCGGTTTGGGTGGAGGAGTCATTACGGCTGTACTTGGATTTTTTACGTCGATTTTCCTGGCGCTGTTCGCCATCATCTGGTACCCGGTAAAGCGGCTGATAAAAAAGTTTAAAGGCAAAAAAACGGATGGAAATGCTGCTGATTAGCTATGAATTTGCCCTTTTTTTTATCCTTGCTTTTGTGGCAGACCGGGTGCCGTTTATCCGGGCTGCAAAAGAAATTTCTGCGCTCAGTAAGGAGTCTATAAAAACAATGAAATCGGTTATCATCGATGATTCGGAGAAGCAGAAGGTACTGCTGGCTAACGCTGCCGCGATATTTATTCGGTCGTTAAAAATTACCGGCCTTATCCTCCTCATTTTGATTGGCGGCTATCTTCTTGCGTTTGCGGGTGACGAGTTCGGCATTGTTAAAATCAGCGTTTTATTCAGCTTCCTCGAAACCGCAACGGGCATAATCATCTCGTTGCTGGCGTTCGGGTCTTATTTTTTGTTAAAGAAAATCTATGCCAGGGCCAGACTATAATATCCTTTCGCGGTTTATCCATAAAGTTGCGCTGCAGTACCCCGCCGTAGCGGAAATGTCATTTGATATTGAAAATGCATTAGTTAAAAAAAAACAAGGCCAGCCAGCCAATCACGTTTTTATTTCGGGTCTCGCCCGGTCGGGTACTACCATCTTGCTGCAATATTTGTATCGGACTGGCGCGTTTACTTCATTGACCTATTCGGACATGCCCTTTGTGCTGATGCCCAATACCTGGAAAAAGATCTCGCACAAAAAAAACGCTTCCGTACAACAGGAACGGGCACATGCGGATGGCATCCTTATTGGCCCGGATAGCCCGGAGGCTTTCGAGGAGATTTTTTGGCGGGTGTTTTATGGTAAGAATTATATTCGTGATGATCGTTTGACGGAGCATTATGTTGATGCCGATTTGTCGCGAAAATTTAAAAACTATATCGGGAATGTTTTAGGTGCCGGAACCAGTGGGGATAAAAAACGCTACCTGTCAAAAAATAATAACAACATCCTTAGGATTGATTACCTGCAAAAGGCTTTTCCCGAAGCCCATATTGTCGTCCCCTTCCGGGATCCACTGCAGCAAGCCATTTCATTGCTCAATCAACATGTCTGTTTCTGCGAAATGCATAAGACCGATCGGTTTTCATTAAGTTATATGAACTGGCTGGGGCATTTTGAATTCGGGCTGAATCAAAAACCGTTTTTCCTGGGTGATGAAGGGGTTTTTAGCGAGATGCAGCGCCATACCAAAACCGATATTAATTTCTGGCTGCTTACGTGGAAAAACTATTATCAGTTTTTATTAAGCCACACAGGCCATAACACGATCTTGCTTAATTATGAAAAGTTTTGCTCCGATCCGGAGTTTACGCTTATGGCCTTGTTTTCAAAAATAAATATTCCGAACCCCGTTTTTGAATTGCAGCCTTTTACACCTGCTATTAAAAGTGTTGCCGGGTTTGACAAAGATATTTTGGACGAATGCAGATCGATCTATAAAACCCTTGAAAAGCAAAGCCGATAAGCAACTTGATCAGCCATTCGGAATATAGGTTTTTAGCGCATCAATGATCTCCATTTCGTCTATCAGTTGCATGCACTTTGGCACGCCGTACAGCTTGCATGTATTTTTTACGCAGGGTTCGCAGTCGAGTTTTCCATACCGGATGACACGTAAGTCCTTCTTATTATACGGGGCAGTATTGTGCTCATTTCCGGCGCCAAACAAAACGATGGTTGGCGTACTGACGCTATTGGCCAAATGAGCCGGGCCCGAATCGGTAGTTAATACAACGGTAGCGGCCCCTAATACATGTGACAGGCTGATCAGGTCGGTTTTGCCGGCAAAGTTTTCCAGCCTTTCGGTATGGTCAGCACCTTGTATCACCTTATCGATAAATTCAGCTTCTTTTTTCGAGCCAATAAAAGTGAAATGTGTTTTGGAAAACGTGGCGGTAAGCACATTAAGGATATGAGTTGCCTTATCAAGCGGCATGCGACGGGATGATGCTTCAGAGTTGAAGTTGATGATTACCATGTCCTCAATTGGCTTTGCGGGCTTATCCACGTCCAACTGTACCCGGATGTCATTTGCTTTTTTACCGCAAAATTGTTCAAGCAATGAAACATATTCATCTACGCGATGAACGTTTTTGGGCTTTTTAAAACTATCGGTCAGCAAAAAAAAGCTGCCTTCCTTGCTAAAACCAACCCGCTTTTTTGCACCCGTTGCTTTGGCCATCAGCTGCGATGAAAAAGATTCGGGCAGGTTAAAAAAGAGATCGTACTTTTCCTGCCTCAATTGCTTTCCAAAAAAGTAGGCACCTTTAAGGCCGGGATGTTCCTGTTTGGAAAAGGGATAAAGTTTATGAATACCCGGAATTAAATAGGCGGCCCCCGCCAGTTCCTTTTTTACAATGGCATCAACTATCGCATCAGGATAAAACGCTTTCACAACACCAATAAATGCCGAGCTCATTACCACATCCCCGAGCCAATTAGGAAGTCGGACAAGAATTTTCGGGCCGGTGATTTGCGACATTTCTGGAGGATTGTGCAAGACTTAACCGTAAAGAACACAAAGAGCAGGACACAGAGGGCACAAAGTTTTAATAGTTTATCAATTATTTTCTCAGTGCTCTTTGGTCTTCTTAGTGTTCTTTGCGGTTAAAATTGAATTGATTTTTAATATAAAGCGGTTATTTGGACCGATCTCGTATCTATACCGAAACATTATTCTCTCTCAAAGCATCATTCAGCGAAGTTTTTTTATCGGTCGATTCCTTGCGCTTGCCGATGATCAGCGCACAGGGCACCTGGTATTCGCCGGCGGGGAATTTTTTGCTGTACGAACCCGGGATAACTACGGAACGCGCAGGTACTATTCCTTTGTATTCAATTGGTTTTTCGTGCGTTACGTCAATTATTTTGGTTGATGCCGTTAACACCACGTTCGCTCCTAAAACCACCTCCGACTCCAGGTGAACCCCCTCAACTACTATTGACCGCGAGCCCAAAAAGCAATTATCTTCAATGATCACCGGTGCAGCCTGTACCGGTTCTAAAACGCCCCCGATACCCACGCCGCCGCTCAGGTGCACATGTTTGCCAACCTGCGCGCAGGAGCCAACCGTGGCCCACGTATCCACCATGGTGCCTTCATCAACATAAGCGCCGATGTTTACATAGGAGGGCATCATGATCACTCCTTTTGCCAGGTGCGCGCCATAGCGGGCGATAGCATGAGGCACCACGCGAACGCCGGTTTTGGCATAGTCGGTCTTTAATTTCATTTTATCGTGGAATACAAATGGTCCCACTTCAATTTCCTCCATTTGCCGGGTTGGGAAATAAAGGATCACGGCCTTTTTTATCCAGTCGTTGGTATGCCACCTGGTGCCGATCACTTCAGCCACGCGCAGCGTGCCTTTGTCGAGTTTCTCAATAACGGCATCTATAGCATTAATATATTCGATGTATTGTAATAATTTCCTGTCTTCCCAGGCTTCTTCAACTAATTTTTTAAGGTCTTGCATCGTTCATAAAAGTTTCGGCAAATTAACGGAATTTTACGGAATTTGCGGGGTTTTGTAAACCTCAACACAGGGCAGGCGCACTTAATTAATTTGAATGACCAATAGTTTTACCGCAAAGGTCACAAAGTGAAAACCGCGAAGGTCGCAAAGTGCTTTTCTTCGTGGCCTTTGTGGTAAAAAAGACCAATGTTAAATAAGCACCGTTTTACTATTCATCCCTAATGCGTTTGCCTGGACCCCGACATCCAAAAGTGATACCCAAACGGGCTTGCCTATCCTATAAATCTTTGTAAGTTTGAACACGCATCATGGCAGAAAAAGAAAAACTACGAATTGATAAGTATTTATGGGCCATCAGGGCGTTTAAAACCCGTACGCTTGCAGCTGATGCCTGCAAGGCCGGGCGCGTAAAACTGGAGGGGCAAAATATAAAGCCAGCGCACGAGGTGAAAATTGGTGAGGTTTACCAGGTGACCAAAGGCGCCGAAAGAAGAATATTGAAGGTTACCGGCATGGCAGAGAACAGGACTGATGCAAAAACAGCGGTTAACTTTTATGAGGATATTACGCCTTTTGAAGAAACTCATGCATTTAAGTCGGTATTCCAGGCGCCTGTTTTGAAAAGAGACCGTGGGGCTGGCCGGCCAACAAAAAAAGACCGTAGAGACATTGATGACCTGAAGGATGGTTTTTTTGACTGACAATTTACGCGCGAAGAAAAACGGTAAAAAATGCGAACCCAATTGTTAAATTTTCGGCAGATGCTCGCGTGTTAAAGGGGTGAAAAAAATCGCTTTTAAAGCATTTTTCGAACATTTGATTTCGCTACGTTTAAAAAAAATCATATTTTTGAATATCTCATTGATAAAAAAGTAATATAGGTACACAATAATTAATATTATGGAAAAAAAGTTCTACTTGAATATTTTTTTATTACAACCTGCACTTGCCGCAATTAAATTGGCCATCAATAGAACGCCGACCATTTTATTTAAATCTTCGCCCGGATTTTATGGAACTGCCTTTAATTTTAACAAACAAAAACCTTCCGGAAACGCATATTCAATTGCACCGGTTTTTTATAAAGTATTTAACCCTTTAACGGCCGCCTGGTTTAAATGATTTAGACAGAGAAGACTACTGTTGACGCACCTGCTATTTTAATTATTATTACCCCCGGTCCTGCCGGAAAACGTTTCCCGACTAAGCCGATAATAGAAATTTCGAAAGTGTGTAATGTGAGTGATTATTTACAAATGTTTTAAATGATAAACAGGCATACTACTTTTTTTAAGGCTTTAAATCTCGCCATTGATTATATTATACTAAATATAAGCATGGTGTCGATTTACCTGCTCGAAAATCATTCAGCCGTTTATTATTCCACTAACCATCGCTACCTGCCCATCGTTTTAGTTTTTAATTTGATATGGTTGCTGTCGGCAAATATCTCCGGGCTTTATGAGCAGGTATTGAATAAAGACTCCATTAAGACCTATCGGGGTGTAATTAAAACCTATTTAATTTTTGTAAGCATTATTTGTTTTACCATTTTAATATTGATAGGTACCGAAGCGTATTTTATAACCCGGCAATACTTATTTTATTCACTCGCCCTTTTTGGCTTCCTGCTGGGTTTGTGGAAACTGGTTTTCCTGAGCATCCGCAAAAGCGATCGAACTGCGCTGCTGGATAGCAGGGAAGTGATTATCATAGGCGCAGGCCGGATCGGTTATGATCTTTACAACTTTTTTAGTGAAAACCCAGCCCAGGGCTATAACCCCATCGGTTTTTTTGACGACGACGCGGAGAAAATAAAGGATAAACGATTGTACCTGGGAGAAACAAATCATTGCATCGATTATGTTTTGACCAATAAGGTGGATGAGATCTTCTGTACGCTGCCTATATCCGATCTCAACAAAATTGAACAATTGATGGTTGATGCTGACAAAAACCTTATCCGTTTTAAATATGTGCCCGAGTATTTCGATTTCGCTAAAAGACCTACCGTGGTACAAAGCTTCGGGCATATCCCCGTAATTTCTGTAAGAACGGAGCCGCTTGAAAACTTGCTAAACCGATCGATAAAAAGGCTTTTTGATATCGTTTTCTCATTGATCGTGATCATCTTTGTTTTCAGTTGGCTTTTCCCCATATTGTTTATAATCATCAAACTGGAGTCAAGGGGGCCTGTTTTCTTTACTCAGGTAAGGTCGGGCAGAGACAATCATCCTTTTAAGTGTTATAAATTCAGGAGCATGTACGTGAACAAGGATGCCGACGACAAGCAGGCTACCCGCAATGACAACCGGATTACCAAAGTTGGCGGCATTTTACGGAGGACCAGCCTGGATGAATTGCCGCAATTTTTTAATGTTTTGCTGGGCAATATGTCGGTTGTTGGTCCGCGGCCGCACATGATCAAGCACACCAACCAATATTCAGCGTTGATTGACCAGTTTATGGTAAGGCATTTTTTGAAACCGGGTATAACAGGCTGGGCGCAGCAACAAGGACTGCGGGGCGAAACGAAAACGGTTGAGGCGATGTTTAAGCGCGTAGAGGCCGATGTTTGGTATCTTGAAAACTGGTCGTTCCTGCTCGACCTTAAAATTATTTTCCTGACGATAAGAAATTCCTTCCTGAAGCCTGACCAAAACGCATTTTGATCGTACCGGTCCCCATCATTGTTACACGGTCAATATTATTTCGGCCAGTCCAGGCATTTGGTGCATTCCGGGCGACCACAAGGGCGCCCCTACAGGCGTTTATGCTGTTTCGTGCCATTTTGTGTACATCAAACGCCTTCGAAATGGGTGCGAAGGGCAGCAAAATTTTTTGCCGGGCGGTAAAAGCCGTTCATTTTTGAAAGTCAAACGAATATCAGAGGTTTACACCGACCTATTAAAAAGCGATTTAACCGGTTGCTTGATGTTAAGATTTGAAGGAAAACAGAAAACCCCCAAAATTAGCTTCGAGGGTTTTCTGTTAGACTATAATCGTTTTATTTTTTC
>Ga0206954_1084_pt1 | contig 26163 bp, 23 predicted proteins | sample Alteio_BWOrgHeat_37_FD_153250 | JGI IMG/M metagenome (GOLD analysis project Ga0206954, IMG submission 153250) | Enriched cells from forest soil in Barre Woods Harvard Forest LTER site, Petersham, Massachusetts, United States -... | ecosystem: Environmental > Terrestrial > Soil > Temperate forest >...
ACGGTAACCCTGCTCTGCCTCGGGCGTGCCCGTCACCATCGCATGAATAAAACCGTTCCGCTCCACCTGCACGGTGTGAAGTACTTTCCGATCCGGATTTTCCTTCAGCAAAAACTGGATCCGACCGTCCAGCGCCGAAAATCTTTGGAACTCGGAATCATTGTTTCTCGTGAACGCAAAGTCCCGCTCCAGGTCTCGCTGCATTTCCAAACTCTTGCCCCAGGTCCCACCCGCGGCGCTGACGAACGACTTTCCATCCAGAAGAGCCGCGGCGTCGTTGTAGGCCAGGACACACAGGTAATGGTCGCTCGCAGCCGACAGCCACGTCGCCAGCTTGCGAGCGTGGCCGAGCGTCGCGTCGTAGGCGTAATTGGCATCCAGGAACGCGATTCGACGCACATTCGCCGGAATCGCCGGCACCGCATTGAGATATCCGAATATCAGGCTGCCCCCGCCGCTATGCCCGCTAAGCACAATGTCGAATTCCGAGTTGGCAAAGTACCCTTCCACCGCCTTCAGAATCCCCGGAATGGCTGTATCCGGGTACTTTTTGCGCCAGGCCGGCCAACTCCGCAGCTCGTTCTCCAAATACACAACAACCAGGGATCGGCCGGGAAAGCGCGCCCGCAAAAACCTTGTCTGCGCCCCGATATGCTGAATGTCATAATGCCAGTCGTCACCCGGATGAAGCCGTTGCCCAATTGTTTGCTCGATCGTATTGCCGTTCGGCAAAGCATAGAACAAGAGCGTGATCGGCTGACGCGCCGTCGTCGCGTTCGTTGCAGGAGCATTGATCACCACACGAATCTGCGGCTCATACCGGAACTCCGCCACTCGCTCCCCAAAATTGCCGGTAGACACCAACTCCCCCGGCCTGCCCGGTTTCAACTGTGCGCTGCCGGTAATTCGGTTCGTCGCGCCGGCCTCGATGAGCCCATTCGTCGAATAACGGGCATCGAACGCGCCTTCATCGCTGACCAATCCCGCCAGTTGCGGATCCGACAGAACCTCGCTCAGGCGCCGGATCTGGCCGTTCAACTCAACCCGCTGCGAAACCAGCCGCGTGCACTGGCTGTAATCCACCCAGGCAGCCGTGTGACCCAGATACAACGGTTGAATCGGCAAGCCATTCGTTCTCTGCCACCCATAAATCGCCACCTTCCCTGGCGCGGAGGCGAGGCGCGGAGTGACCACGATGTCCTTCTTGTGTCCCGCAACCAGAACACCCAGGGGAAACGTTTTCAGCCAAGCCACTCTCTGCGTCCAGACCATGGCGTTGTGCTCCAGAAACACTGCCATCGACGTCATCGATGGACTCGGCGGTATCGGCATCGGCTCCAGTTTCAAATCCGCCGCCGCGTAAATCGCGTCCACCATTTTACGTGTCGGCAATGCACAGCCGCACAAATCCGCAATCTTCTGCGCTGTGTTCGGGGAGACCGGGCAAAGCAGATAGTCCGTCTCCGAGCCAACAGCGAGGTAATCGGGCGCGACATAAAACGTCAGACGATTCGTCGCGACCGCACTTTCGTTGGTGACGTTAACCTGCCTGAAATTGCGAAGAAAATCGGGCACGTTGCCCGCCCGGATTTCGCGCAAGATCCTCTCCTCCCTGGCTTCCAGTCTGAGGTCTGTCACCTCACGCCCGAACGTGCTGCCTCCGGGAGAATCCGCCGGCCGTGCCGGCAAGCCCAGGTGCTGAGCCTGCGCGCCCAGCGCCAGCAGCATCCCGACGAGGACCAGGCTCTTCGTCATTTCCGCTCGCAGAGGCCGTGCCTCTGGTTGACTTTCGATCTACGCCGCGCCCGGGACTTTTGCCACCACCTCATCCTTGCGCGGAAAAAGCGGCACCGGCACTCCGATGCGGTGGCCGGGCTTCAGTCCACCCCAGGCGGCCGCAGCCAGTTTATCGGGGATTCTGTCCAAACCCAATTGGGCGTAAATGCGTTCCGCGGTTCCGGGAATGAACGGCCACAGCAACACAGCCAGGATCCTGCAAACCTCCGCCAGGTTAAACAGCACATCATCCAATTCCCGGGCCCGGGCAGCATCCTTGGCCAGCTTAAACGGGGCGGTTTGATCCACGAACTGATTCGCCCGGGTAACCAATGTCCAGATGGATTGCAACGCGCCCTGCAACTCGCTCCGCTCAAAAGCCGCTTTGGTATTACTCACCGCATTGTCCGCATCGGGCGCCAGCGTGTTGGAAATGCCGGGCACGACTCCGTCCCGATAGCGCTTGAGCATCGAGAGCGACCGGTTCACCAGATTCCCCAGCCCGTTCGCCAGCTCGGCCGAATAGCGCGCTCGAAACCCCGAGTCCGTCCAATTCCCGTCCGGGCCGATGTCCAATTCGCGCACCACATAAAAACGAAACGCGTCGAGTCCCCATTCGTCAATGACCGCCACGGGATCAACAATGTTGCCGGTGCTTTTGCTGAGCTTTTGCCCATCCTTTTGCCACCAGCCATGAACGAGAACCTTTCGCGGCAAAGGCAACCCCATCGCTTTGAGCATGATCGGCCAATAGACCGCATGGAATTTCAGAATGTCTTTGCCGATCAAATGAATGTCCGCCGGCCAAAGCGACAGCGACCCCGATCCGTTGCTCAACCCTGCCGAAACCAGCGCCGGATCGCCGCACGCCGCCGGAACACTCACATAATTCACCAATGCGTCGAACCAGACATACGTCACATACTCCGGATCGAATGGAACCGGAATCCCCCAGTTCAACCGATTGGCCGGCCGCGTGATGCAGAGATCGTCCAGAACATTGTTCTTGAGAAATCCGATCACCCAGTTGCGGTGAATCTCCGGGCTGACGAATTCAGGATTCTTCTCAATGTAATCCAGCAACCAAGCCTGCTGCTCGCGCAGCTTAAAATAATAATTCTCCTCCTCCAGGCTCACGACCTCGCCGTAAGCAGGATCGAACGTCCCGTCCGGACGGCGATCTTTCTCAGTCAAAAATGTCTCTTCCCTGGCGGAATAAAAACCGCGGTAAACTTCGCGATAAAAACAACCGGATTGATTCAGTCGACTAAGGATATTCTGAACGATCTGCTGATGGCGCGGTTCCGTGGTGCGAATGAAATCGTCGTTGCTCAGCCCCAACTTCAACGCAAACGCTTTCCAAACCGCCGACAGCTCATCGCAATAGGCTTGCGGCGTTTTTCCCTGCGCCAAAGCCGCCTGTTGCACCTTCTGACCATGCTCATCCAGGCCCGTCAAAAAGAAGCTTTCCTGACCCAGGCTGCGCCGCCAGCGAACTATGACGTCCGCCAGCACCTTTTCATAGGCGTGACCCAGATGCGGCTGGCCGTTGACATAATCAATAGCCGTCGTCACGTAAAAGCGCTTGCTCATCCGTGCTTACTGTGAACAACCCTACCCTCCTTGGCAAACGGTTTGCAAATCCGCCCGCAAAACCGGCCCGCCCGAGACTCGCGCGAAACGTAATCTCAGCTTTCGCTCAGTCGCTTCACCGGCTTCTCGTAGAGCATGCGGTGGGCTTCCTTCAGGATGCCCGGAATCTGCTCCGCAAACGGGCTGCCGCCAATCGAACCGTCCAGCTTCAACCTGCCCGCTTTGGACGCGTTCTGGCCCGGAAACCAATGTTCCGCCTGGCCCAGCAGGTTGTATCGCATCTTGCCCCAAGCCACCATGTCCAGCGACTTCGCATAGGTCCAAAGCCGCAGGATCTCCAGCAGATTGATTTCACCCGGCACATCGACATATTGCGGCAACCGTTCAAACCAGCGTTCGCACCAGTCCCCACCCAAAATGCGCCGCATTTCCTCCCGCAACCGTGCCTCAATCGGCGCCACCACCGCGGCCGCATTTTCATAATGTTCCAGCGCCTGGATGTGCTCGTCGAAATCCGTAGGACGACTCGCGCCGCAGCTCAACGTGTGCACCTCCGGACGCGCCAGACAATACAAGTCGTTAAATTGCATCGGCGAAAGCGGTTTGCACAGCTCCACCAGTTTGGGAGGCGGTTCATACAGTTTTCCCCCTTTGTCATTCGGACTGATGATGAACACTCCCATGTCCCGTTGCCGGGCCGCCTCAATCGCCGGCCAATTGAGGTGGTTCACAAAATACCAGTGCACGTTGAAGTAATCGAACTCGCCGCTTTGAACTGCCGCGAGAATGATGTCCGTCGTCGCGTGCGTGGAAAAACCGATGAAACGGACCCGGCCCTGCCGCTGCAAACTGCGCGCGGCTTCCAGGCAACCGCCCCGGTTGAGCGACCAGTTCAGCAACTCACGGTTGTTCACGCCGTGCAGCGAAAGCAGATCAACGTAATCCAGTCGAAGGTACTTCATCGAGGTCTCGAACGTCTCGAGAAACTCCTTCGCCGTTGCCTTCGGGGCGACCTTCGTCTGCACCACGATTTTCTCCCGCGGGAACGACGGCAAAATCCTGCCCAATTGCATCTCCGAAGTGCCATACCCGCGGGCCGTCTCGATGTGATTGATCCCCAACTCGATCGCCCGCTGGATCGTGGCCTCCAGGTTGGCCTGGTTGTCCGCCGGAATCTCCTCGGGGTCAGTATCCTGCCACTTGTGCTGGTATCGCATGCCCCCGCACGAAATCACGGGGAGTTGAATTTCCGTCCGGCCAAAACGGCGAAAGCGCATGGCCGACGACTTTATGCCAGCGGTTGCCGGCAGGAAAGCCTCAACTCCGGTTTCCCCGCAGGAGCGAACCCCTCCCGGTGCCATCGCTTTGCCGGGCTTGCCAAACGCGCTAAATTACCCCGGGCAGCGCCGCGTTCACCCCGGTGTCATCTGCTGGACGGCATCCGGTTCTCCACCGTTTCCAGCACTCAACCCGATGTAGAAAGGCCGTTGACAGCCCCTACCCTTACCCTTAGCCTTTTCCTCGAAGCTTATTCTCTAATCGATCAAAGCCATGTTGATGCGCATTTGCCTGATCGTCGCCATCCTAGCGGGAGTGGCGATTGGCGTCCTCAATTTCGTCACCGTAAAGGACAAGGTCACTGCCCTCATGGCCGATCGCGACAACGAGAAACGTCAAAAAGAGGACACCCAAAGGGAACTCGCCTCCACTAAGAGCGAACTCAAAAAAACCCAAACTGATCTCGCCCAGACCAAGGCTACCCTCGAAACCACCACCCAGGAACGCGATCGCGCCGTCGCTGAGGCCACCACTTCCAAGAAACAGGTCGAGCAGCTCACCACCGAACTGACCAAGACCAAGGAAGAGCGCGACACCGCCCAGTCCGAGCTCGCCGCGTTCAAAAACGCCGGGATGACGCCGCAACAAATCATCGGCGCCGTAAAGCAAATCAAAAAGCTCGAAGACACGGTCGCCGCTACCGACGCCGAAAACAAAGTCCTGCTCCAGAAGGTTAAGAAGCTCGACAACGAGCTGTCCCGCTACCGAACCCCCAATTACGAGGTGCCCCTCCCGGCATCTCTCCAGGGGAAAGTGCTCGTTTCCGATCCCAAATGGAATTTCGTTGTCCTGAACGTCGGCGAAGATCAGGGCGTGCTGGAATACGGCGAATTGCTCGTAAACCGCAAAGGCCGACTCGTCGCCAAAGTAAAAGTCAGCAGCGTCCAGAAGGATCGCTGCGTGGCCAACGTCATCCAGGGCTGGCAATTGGGCGATGTCCTCGAAGGCGATATCGTCATCCCCGCCCACCCAGCCTCATGAGGTCCATCCTCCGCCAGCCGCGCCAGGTGTTCCTGCTGCTTCTCCTCCTCGCAGCGGCGGTTCTGGCGGGGTGCGCGACGACCGAATCCGAAAACCTCTCCGAACGTCCCTGGAACTCCCCTAGAGGCTGGGAAACCGGCCTCCCCAGCGCCCTCACCGAAGGCCGCTGACGTCCCCGCAGCTCATGCCCTGAGCTCGCCCCCTCCGTTATTTCGCCACTTCGATGCAGCGCGTCTCCCGTATCACCGTCACCTTAATCTGCCCGGGATACTGAAGCTCCGTTTCGATTCGCGAGACGATCTTTCTGGCCAAGCCAAACGCCTCGTCATCAGCAATTTGCTCCGGTTGGACGAACACGCGCAACTCGCGGCCGGCTTGCACCGCATACGCCTTCTCCACACCCGTAAATCCCGCTGCAATCTTCTCCAGGTCTTCCACCCGCTTCAAATAAATGCTCATGCTTTCTGAACGAGCACCGGGACGCGACGCGCTGATCGCGTCGGCCGCACTGACCAGTATCCCCAGCGGCCCTTGAGGTTGCACGTCGTTGTGATGCGATGCCACGCCGTTGACCACCGCCTCCGATTCCCCGAATCGCCGGATGAAATCCGCGCCCACCAGGGCGTGAGGTCCTTCCACCTCATGGTTGACCGCTTTGCCGATATCATGCAGCAAACCCGCGCGCTTGGCTTGCTGAATGTCAACCCCCAACTCCGCCGCCAGCAGCCCCATCAGGTGCGCCACCTCCACGGAATGATCCAGGATGTTCTGCGAGAAACTGTGACGGAAATGAAGCCGGCCCAGCAGCTTCACCACCTCCGGGTGTAACGGAGGAAGACCTGCCCGCGTCACCGCGTCCTCCCCAAGGCGCACAATCGTGGCATCCATTTCCTGATTCACCTTGGAGACGACCTCCTCGATGCGTGTCGGATGAATTCGCCCGTCCTGAATCAAACGTGCCATGGCCTCGCGGGCCACCTCGCGGCGGACCGGATCAAACCCGGAAAGCAACACCGCACCTGGCGTGTCGTCGATCAGCACGGTCACACCGGTCGCGGCCTCGAAGGCACGAATGTTGCGCCCTTCCCTGCCGATAATGCGGCCCTTGATCTCATCGCCTTGGAGTGCAATCGCGGCGGTCGTGTTCTCAAAGGTGTGCTCCCCCGCATAGCGCTGGATCGCTACGCTGATGATGCGCCGCGCCTCCGTCTCCGCTTTCGTTCGGGCCTCGTCCAGAATATTCCGCGCCAGGTGCGCTCCTTCGGCTTGCGTTTCGCCTTCGATTCGTCGCAGGAATTCTGCCTTCGCTTCAGCTTCGTTCAGGCCGGTCATGCGCTGCAACTGTTCCCGCGCCTGCCGATTGACCTCCGTCAGCTCCCGCTCGCGCTCTTCCAATCGTTGTGACTGCTGCTGCTGCTGCGCCTTTTGTTCATGCAGATTCTTTTCCGTCTCCAAAATCCGCTCCAGTTGGGAATTAATCAGCCGCTCCCGCTCAGCCAGGCGCCGCTCCTGTTCTGAAACCTCAGTGCGCTGCGTCGAAAGCGAGCGCTCAATTTCTTCGCGCAGCTTCAAACCGTCCGAAACGGCCGCGAGCTTCGCGTCGCGCACCACTGCCTCCGCCTCAGCCCGCGCTTTCGCCAGCGCGGCGTCGGCGGCTTGCGTGCGCGAAAGGCTGCTGTTCTGTTCTTTCCAACGGAAGTAAATAAACGAAGCCAGCCCGCCGGCGACCGCCAGGGCGGCACCCTCCACAATATTCTCCAACGAAATCATTCCAGAACCGCGCGCGGGCCACAATCCACCCAACGCGTCGGCGTCAACACGTAATTCACAACCCGATCGTGGCTCTCCGCCGGAACTTCCCTCACAATTTGTTCATCGAAAGCCACGCCGCAAGTCACCCCACAAATCACTTCCAGCAACCGATCGAAATAGCCGCGACCACGGCCGAGCCTGCGACCTGACACATCAAAACTTACACCAGGCACTAGCGCAAAGTCCAGCTTGTTTAAAGCCCCGACGCCACAGCCGTCCGAAGGTTCACGGATGCCGTATTGGCCTCGCACAATGTCCTTCTCGAAATCCCGCACCTCCCGCGCTTCATATCCGCCTGCAGCTGCGTCGAAACGCGGCAGCAATACCCGTTTCCCAGCCCGCACCGCTTCCAGCAGGCACGGCCAAATGTCGGGCTCCTGCGCCAGCGGCGCGTACCCCAGGATCACGCGCGCCGCCTGCCACATCGCAGCGCCCTCCAGGCGTTCCCGCAGTTCCCTCGAAGCCCGCATCCGGAACTCATCCGACAACGCCCCAATCCGTTTTTGCATGTCGGTCCGTAATCGGCGCTTCAAATCGCTGACGCCTGGATTCAATGCGCCGCCTTGCTTTCTCCGGCCGCCGTGACTCGAGCGGCCTGCGCCGCCGCCCGCCACTGATCCAGGCGCGCCTTGATGTTTTTCTCCAGTCCCTGCTCGGTGGGCTCGTAGTACCGCCGCACCGCGCCAAGATAATCCTGAACCACATGATGGCCCTCGTAATTATGGGCGTATTTGTAGCCCACCCCGTGGCCCAGTCGCTTCGCTCCCGCATAACTGCCATCTCGCAAATGCTCCGGCACAGCGAGTGTCGTTCCCGATTTCACATCGGCAAGCGCCGCATCGATAGCCGCCACCACCGTGTTGCTTTTCGGTGCGGTGGCGATATAGATCGTCGCCTCGGCCAACGGAATGCGCGCCTCGGGCCAGCCGATAAATTCCGCCGCCTCAAACGCCGAAGCCGCCAGCACCAGCGCCATGGGGTCCGCCAACCCTACGTCCTCCGCCGCGTGAATGACGATCCGTCGCGCTATAAACCTCGGATCCTCTCCCGCATGAATCATCTTCGCCAGCCAATACAGCGCCGCATCGGGATCGCTCCCACGCATCGATTTGATGAAAGCTGAAATCGTGTCGTAATGGGCGTCCTCATCGTCATAGACGACTGCCTTCTTCTGGATGCTCTGTTCCGCCACTGCCAGGGTGATTCGGGTAAATCCGCCGTCTCCAGGCGAAGTCGTCAGCGCGGCAATCTCCAGGGAGTTGAGCGCTTTGCGGGCATCGCCGTCGGACAACTTGGCCAGGTGCGTCAATGCCTCAGGATCCACCTGTAACTGCATCCGGCCCAGGCCGCGGTCCACGTCCGCCAGTGCCCGCTCAAGTAGGCTGCGCAGCTCACCTTCCGCGAGCGGTCGCAACTCAAAAATCTGTGACCGCGAGACCAAAGGCGAGTTGACAAAGAAAAACGGGTTATGGGTCGTGGCCCCGATCAATTTGACTACTCCTGACTCCACCTCAGGCAGAAGCACGTCCTGTTGAGCCTTGTTAAAGCGGTGAATCTCGTCCACAAACAGGATCGTCGACTGCCCGGTGTTGGCGAGACGATTGGCTGCGCCAGAGAGGACCCGGCGCATTTCCGCGACATTTGATTCCACTCCGCTGATGCGTTCGAATTTGCTGCGGGTTTGGCCGGCGATGATCTGGGCCAGAGATGTTTTTCCTGTCCCGGGTGGCCCGTAAAGGATCAGTGACTGAATGCGGTCCGCTTCAATTGCGCGACGCAGCAGCATTCCTTGACCCAGAACATGGGTTTGCCCGCAGAATTCCTCCAGGGTTCTCGGTCGCATCCGCGCCGCCAACGGCTGATGCCGATCCGCCGGCTTCGATTGGGGCTCGGACTCCGCCGCCGCGGCGAACAAATCATCTCGCGCCATGCCTCCATTCTACCCCGGGCCTCGAGACCCTCCAAGCTCCAACCCACCCCGCTCCCCGATCGAAATCCGGGCTCCCCGGAAAAAACAAAACCCCACCAGTGCCGTGTGTAACAGTTCCGTTGAACTTCTTTAGAAACAGGCGGGACCCGCTGGATTGTTTTCGACTTCCAGTTAAGGCCTGTCGGCTGCAACCACAACTAAAGTCCCTTGGCTTTTTTCATTACGGTCCAAGGACATAGTTTCTTATCACGTGCATAGGCAGGGTAAAATTCTAAACCCAGTCTGCTCTTCCAAAGAACGAACTGCTTGGGGGAGATCTTTCTCTCACTCATCAGCAGCTTCTGCTTTTACTATCGGACTGTGTTGAAAAATCTCAAGAAAAAAATTGCCCGAAACGCCGTAGTGTTTTCAACCACAGTGTTTCGCGCAACGCCAGCTTTCGCTGCGCGACGCTCAAATACGCAACCACATGCGAAAGTGAGGCCCAACGTCCGGCACCTCAAACTCGCCACCGATAATTTCAAAACCCAGCTTTCGATAAAATCCCAGCGCCACCACTCGCGCGTTGCACCACAGCAATTCCACCTTCTGCTCCCGGGTAAAAGCGATGCATCGGTGCACCAACTCGCGGCCGTGTCCGTGTCCCCGTACCTCCGGAGCCGTGGCCATGCCGCGCAATTGCAGCGCCGTCGGTCCCGGTTGCTCCGGCAACGGCGCGCGCAAGAGCGTCGCGATCCCCACAAGCGCGCCCCGGTCGAAGGCTCCGAAATGCCGCGTGGTCGGTTCCTCATCGCCCGGGAATTGCGCCGCTTCCAATGGACGCCCCGGCCGCAACACTGATATCCGCAACGGCACTGTGTCTGCAGTGGGAATCACCCGAATGTCGTAGTCTTCGCGAGGTTTTGGCTGTGGATTCATGCGCGCTTTGAAAACCTAGCCGCCGAAAGGATGCGCCGCAAGGTCCAGCGTACTGAGCCCTCAGGGTGGAAACAAAAATGTCAGTGCCCGGTGCACTCGCAATCGCCAGTAAAATTCATTGTGCTGATTGCGCTGAGCATCGGCCCACTTGTCACGACGCAACCCACTGCGCTCCAAGCCTTCAGTCGACATCGGCGTGGCATCGACATACCACTCCAGACCGGACCCCCATCCAATGCGCTTCAACTCTGCGGCCATTGCAGCGGTGAGCGACCGCCCGTCGTCACCGCCGGTGAAGTCGACACTCCCGGAATCCAGATAAATCCGCACTGGCTTGGCGGGCCCATCGTATTTCCGCACCACCTCGCTTAAAAAGTTCGTCTGTTCCACCGAAAAAGCACCCGACAAACTTGCCGCGCCTCCAAAAATCGTCGGATGCTCCCACACCAGCGCAAGACTGCACAAGCCACCCATCGACGACCCCAGAACTGCGGTATTCGTCGCCCCCCGCAATGTGCGGTAGGATCGATCGATCTTCGGCATAAGCTCTTCGATCAGGAACGAAGAATAATTCTCAAACGCGGTCGAATTCGTGGCTCCCGGTGGTCGGTGCCGGGCGGAGTATTCGGCGTATCGGCTCATGCCGCTGTTGTCCACGGCGACGATCAACACCTCGCGCATCGAACCCGCGCGGGCCAACCGGTCCGCGGTAATATCAAGTTCCCAATTCCCCCAGCCAAACCCCACATTCGTGCCGGCCGCGCTGTAAACATTCTGACCATCGTGGGCATACAGAACCGGGTAACGACGGTCCGGTTGAGAAACGTAGTCGCGTGGAAGACAAATACGGACCGTGCGCTTGCCCGGAAGGAACTTGGATTCCAATTCCCAGGTCACAAAACGGTCCTCCGCTTGCACCCATCGAGTCCCCGCCAACAGAGCCATGAGAAAACAAAACCGCCACATGCGCACAGGTTAGATTGGTGGATCCTAATTTCCAAGCCGCTCTTGGCCAACACCGCTCCACCTCCCCGGTCGGCTGTTCGATGCCTGATTTTGCTTCATCACCGGGCGTGATTGCCCCAAATTGACATGGTGCATTGCACACTGGCAGGCTCTATTTCAGCACCGTCCATGGCTTGCCCAGATCTCCTCGCTCGCAGGGCTGCAGGGCGTGCTTCGCCCATCGCCGGTGGCTCTTACCGGCACGCATGACCGCCTCAACTTTTTCTCCGGAGGCTGTCTCCTCCCTCAAAGAAATCCTTGGCCCGGACCAAGTCCTCACCGCGCTGGAAGATCTTATTCCTTACTCGTTCGATGGTACCGCCGCCTTGAGCCAACTGCCTGGTGCGGTGGCCTTTGCTCATTCGGCCGCAGAGGTGAGTGCTGTGCTAATACTCGCCGACCGCCTCAAAGTCCCGGTCGTTACCCGCGGTTCCGGAACCGGCCTCAGCGGGGGCAGCCTACCGGTTCCCGGCTGCATTGTTCTTTGCCTGACCCGAATGGATCGGATTCTGGAGCTCGATCGCGCGAACCTCACCCTTCTGGCCGAGAGCGGGGCCACCACCTTGCAAATCGCCAGCGCCGCCGACGAGGCGGGCCTGTTTTACCCGCCAGACCCGGGTTCAATGAAAATCTCGACGATCGGAGGCAACGTGGCGGAAAACTCCGGTGGCCTGCGGGGTTTGAAGTATGGGGTCACTCGCAATTACGTCATGGGCCTCGAGATCGTGCTGGCCAGGGGCGAAATTGTCTGGATGGGCAACAAGTGCGTCAAAGATGTCGCGGGCTATTCACTCAAGGATATCTTCATCGGCTCGGAGGGTACGCTCGGTGTGATTACCCGGGTTTTACTCAGGCTCATTCCCAAGCCTGCCGCGCGCAAAACTCTCGTTGCCACTTACAGTGAAATGGAAGCCGCAGCCCAAACGGTTTCTGATATCATCGCCGCCCAAATCATTCCGTGCACATTGGAATTCCTCGATCGTACCACGATCCGATGCGTGGAGGATTTCGCGCACGTGGGCCTTCCATTGGATTGCGAAGCGCTGCTGCTGATGGAAACCGACGGACACCCGGCCGCCGTGGCTGAAGAAGCACAACGAATGGAAACCCTCGCCCGAAAAAACGGCGCGCTGGAAGTTCGCGTAGCGGCCACTGAAGCCGAAGCCATCCGACTTGCTTCGGCGCGCCGCAGTGCCTTCTCCGCGCTGGCGCGCGTCGCCCCCACCACCATCCTGGAGGACGCGACGGTCCCGCGCAGCGAACTAGCGCGGATGATCCGCTTCGTGGCTCAGGTCGCCTCGAAATACAACCTCCGCATCGGCACGTTCGGTCACATGGGTGATGGGAACCTCCACCCCACCTTCCTGACCGACGAACGGAATACCGAAGAAATGCATCGGGTCGAAATGGCCTTCAAGGAAATCTTCGATGAAACTATTCGTGTCGGGGGCACCATCACCGGCGAGCACGGGATCGGGCTCGCCAAGAAATCCTTTCTTCCAAAATTCGCTGGCGACGCGCAAATGCGAGTCCTCCGCGAACTCCGCCGCGTTTTGGATCCCTCCGGGATCCTCAACCCGGGCAAGGTCTTTGACGCCTGAGCCCGCTGTCCTGTCAAACCGGGCTTAGTAGCGGGAACGACCGGCCCAATATAGGTGCGCTCGGTGTCTTCAACCAGTTCTCCAACACTCCAGCGTATACCGAACGAAAGTCCACCGTGTATCCCAGGTCGCCCTGCAGTAAATCCTTCGGTGCCAGACTCGGATAACGACCCAATAACCCGGATTTGATCCGGTTGCCTGCTAAAAACATCGGCGCTGCCGCTCCGTGATCCGTACCCCCACTCGCGTTTTCTGCCACCCTGCGGCCAAACTCGCTGAACGTCATCACCAGCACGCGCGAGAGGTTGCCCTGTTCCTTCATGTCGCTAACGAACGCCTGCACCGAATTCCCGAGGTCCTTGAGCAACCGCTCGTGGGCGGCGCTCTGGTTGGTGTGCGTATCGTAGCCACCTTGAGAGACGTAAAACACCCGGGTCGACAATCCCCCGCCAATTAATTTCGCCACGAGCTTGAGTGCGTTCCCTAATTGAGAGGCCGGGTAGTTCCCCTGCACCTCTGTGCGGCTCGCGATACCGCGGATCTTGTCCGAACTGACCTGGGCGTCCATAGCGACCCGCTCCAGGAAGTCCAGGGCCCCGCCCGGATGCGTTGCTGCACCGCCTATGGCCGAAATGGTACCCCCCGCATTTTCGCTCATCTCGCTCTCGGGCTCGTTCAGGCGGCGATACGATTCTTCCGTGCTCATATGCCCGCCTTCCGGGCGGTCTGCGCTAATAAACCGGTAGTTTTGCGGTGTCTCCAAACTCACGCCCAACGGCTGCGCCGCTGCAAACGCCTGCGGCATTTGCCGCCCGATATTCACCGCCACAGTCGGGTCACAGCCCGAACAGGTATTGTCGAAAAATCGACCCAGCCACCCGTGGGCTTCGATACGTTGTGAATCCACTGCGGTCTGCCAGATCTCGGTAGAGCGAAAATGGGACCGATTTGGATTCGGGTAACCCACTCCCTGAACGATCCCCAACTCGCCCTTATCGAACAACTCTTTGAAACCGGTAAGACTCCGGTGCAAGGCGAGCTCGTCGTTGAGCTTCAAGAGGTCATCCGCCTTCAAACCGAGCTTCGGCCGCGCGTTGTGATAATAATCGTTGCCGTGCGGAACCACGGTGTTCAACCCGTCGTTACCGCCCGCCATCTGCAGCACAACCAGAATGTTGCCGTCCTTGCCCGTCACCGGTTGCACGAGCGAATCGGCCGCGTTGGCCTGCAGTGTCGCGATCGTATTCGCTAGAAACGCTGGCACCGTCCAGGACAAAGCTCCCCCCAGAACCGTCGACCGCAAGAACTCGCGCCGCGTGCGCAGCTGACTTTGGTTGCTCATAACCGCATGGCCTTTCAAGCAAGTTGATATTCTGGCGTGCTCATTACCAGGCGAACGGCATCTCGAATCGTTCGATCGTCCAGGACGCTGCGCGCGGCCAGAAACTCCAACAAGGTCTGGCGCTGTTTGGGTTTCAGTTGATCCTGCAATAGCCGTCGTTCGATGGCCGCCAACAGGGCCGCCCGGTCGCTCCGCTCCGAATCGGTGAACAGCTTCGTGACCTCGATTCCGCCGGTGCGGGCATTCCGCAACCGTCGTTCCAGAAGCGAATTCGCTCCCGGATTGCTCACCAGTTGCGCGCCTGCCGCCGGCGCCGGATCCCCTTGGACGAGCGTCGCCGCTTCGTTATAACGGGCCAGGAGGTTGTTGGTCGTGATCCAGCTCAGTCCGCCATCCCAACCCTTCACATTGGGCGGGGCGAACAGGTCCTGTCCCAGGCTTCGGGTCAGGCTGAAGCATACCAGGGCCGGCGGCAGGTCGCGTTCTAACATCCGCACGCTCCCTACCAGCCATTGAACCGGGCTCTTGACCTGGTTCCGGATGAGCGTCGGATTATAGAAATCTTCACAAAGGAAAATGGAGCGCAGCAAGGGCTTGAACTCCCCTTGCGCTCGTTGGAACTCGGCAACCAATTCTTCGCTGACCACGCGCGAGGGACGTTCTCCGGCAAAGAAGTTCCAAATCTTCGAGGTAATGAATGGCGCGCTCTGGGGATGCGAGGCCACCATCTCCACGAAATTACGGCCGTCGAACGTTCCCGTGCGACCGAATATCGTCTTGGGTCCCGGATCGTGTTGGAGGCCGCGATAGACAAATCGACGCGTCGGCCGGTCAAACGACCATCCGGTCAGCGCCCGCGCGCCCTCCGTGACATCCTGCTCGCTGTAATGCCCTTCACCCAACGCAAACAACTCCATCAACTCCCGCGCGAAATTCTCGTTCGGATGCTCCTTCCGGCTCTGCGCCTGATCCAACCATATCAGCATCGCCGGATCACGCGCCACCTCCAGCAGCAGATCAGTCCAGTTGCCGAGTGCCATGCGCCGAAAAAGTTCGTTCTGACGCCACATCAGGTAAGCGTCGCGTACTTTCTCCGCGCTCGTGGCAAAGTGCCCGTGCCAGAACAACACCATCTTTTCCTGAAACGGGCGGGGACCTGTAGACATCCGCTCCAGCCACCAGTGGCGTAACAGCATCAAGTGCTGGCGTTCCTCCTGCTGATTCTGCCTCACCAACTTCCGCCGGTCCTCCTCGCTCGCTTCCCGCATTTCCCGGAGGCGCTCCGCCCGCTCGGGGTCCGGCTTCGCCCATTCGGGATCAGGCGTTGGATCCGCAGTGCTCTCATAGTCCACCAGCCAGGCGACTGATCGCTCCGGCCCCCACTCCAACAGCCGCTCAATCTGCGCCGGGGGCCCTCCAAACCCGGCCCGATTTAACAAATGCGCCACCGTCTGGAAATTCCATCGGGTTTCCGGCAGCGGCGCTAACATACATCCTCACAGACGCGCTGGCCGGCAAAAAGGTTTCAGACGGCCCAATCCAGCCCGCCTGGTCAGGAAAACAGCTTCGAACGATACACCCCCGCGCGCGCCAGCCGAAAACTCAGCCCGGTTCCCAGACATCCAAAACCGTATTTCGTGCTCCGCCGAAAGTTGATGGAGGACGCCTCCGCGAAATATTTTGTGGGGCAACTAACCTCGCCGATCGTAAAACCGTGCCAAAGGATCTGGGCCAGCATCTGGTTATCGAACACAAAGTCATCCGAATTGTGTGTCAGATTCACCTTCTCCAACACCGCGCGAGAGAACCCCCGATAGCCTGTGTGATATTCAGAAAGCTTCGCGCCCAGCAACAGGTTTTCCACCGCGGTGAGGCCGCGGTTGGCGACATATTTCCACAAAGGCATTCCTCCTTTCAGAGCATAGCCGCCGAGGATCCGACTGCCCAACACGCACGGATAAAGATCATTGCCAATCATTGAAACCATCGCGGGCAGCAACTGCGGCGTGTATTGATAATCCGGATGGATCATGATCACGATGTCCGCCCCGGCTTCCAGTGCCAGTCGATAGCACGTCTTCTGGTTGCCTCCATAACCCTTGTTCACATCGTGCACATGGACTTGCACCCCCTCCAGGCTCCGGGCCACCGCCACCGTATCGTCCCGGCTCCCGTCATCCACCAGGATAACATGGTCCACTAACCCCTGGTCTTTTACCTCAAGATAGGTCTGGCGTACGGTTTTGGCCGCATTATACGCCGGCATCACCACCACCACTTTTTTCGTACGGTACATATTCGCCCGGGACTATTGCTTCGCCGGAGCAGAAAGGGTGCCCGAAAACCGCTCGGACTGAGAAGCATAAAACCAAACCGGGTCCCGCTTCGGGTTCAAATCCAGACCGTGCTCAACTTCCGCGGTGCTCCCGCCTCGATGAAATCAAGGCTGAAATCAAGGCTTCCCTTTGGCCCTCGCCCGCGTTAATCTGGCGCTGAAGGAAGCATGCGCATGATTCATTCAAATCGGGTGCTTGCCAGGTCCGGGCAGGACTCCGAATCACCGTGTCGCCAGGGATTCACCCTCATCGAGTTGCTCGTGGTCATTGCCATCATCGCCATTCTTGCCGCGATGCTTCTGCCGGCTCTCACCAGGGCCAAGGTTCGCGCCCAGGCAATCAGTTGCATGAACAACTCGCGCCAACTCATGACCGCCTGGCGCATGTACGCCGAGGACAGCCGCGATTGGCTGCCGTTTGGCTACACGGTCAGCCCGCCCAACAACCAATACCTCTGGGTCAAGGGAATTATCGATATTAACAACGATCGCTATCAGGACAATTGGGATGCTGATACCACCCTCAAACAAGGCGTCATCTGGCCCTACTGCACTTCCGTAGGCATTTTCCATTGCCCCGGTGATACCAGCACCGCCATCAACGCCCAGGGCCAACGCGTGCCCCGACTCCGCAGCATGTCCATGAGCAATTGGGTCGGCGGCAACGGCGACTCGCCCGATACCAAATATCGCGGTTACTGGGGTAACAACGGCCGCTGGCACGTTTACCGGAAAATCACGGAAATGCAGCGCCCCGGTCCAGCGAACACCTTTGTGCTGCTCGACGAACGGAAGGACAGTATCAATGACGCCTATTTCGTAGTCGAAATGGACGGGTATCCCGATCCTACGACAACGAAGATTATTGATTGGCCAGCCAGTTACCACGGCCAAGCGGGCGGTTTCGCTTTCTCCGACGGTCATTCGGAAATCCATCGCTGGCGAAATTCTGACACGATGCCACCTCTGGGCACCGGCCTCTCCGTCAAAAGCAGCCCGAATAACGTGGATGTCATCTGGATGCAGAACCATTCATCCCAGGATCACGATTAACCCATTTCCTCGCACTCGATCCGCGCCCGCGAATCCCGTGCTGCAAACCCGCCCGTCTTTTCCCAGTTGCGGCCACCCACCGCATCCATTATTGTCAAGGCGGTGAAGAAACCGAAATACGCTTACGCCGTGGTCGAAGGCCAATGCACGGGGGGGGAATTATGCCCGCTCAGCCGCGTCCAAGCCGGTTCCGTGGTCTGCATTAAGCGATTGACGGCTTCTCCAGATATAACCAATCGCCTCCGTGAACTGGGCTTTCGCGAGGAGCAGCAAATCCGTCTGCTCGCCCAGGAATCCAATTTGATCTGCCAGGTTTGCAACGCTCGTCTCGGTATCAGCCGCGAATTGGCGGATTCCATTTTCGTCGAGCCGCTCCCGCCTGCGTTGGAAGCGGTGTAACCCTCACCTCCGCGGCATGTCCTCTGCCCCTCAGCCGCTGACTTCCCTGCCCCTCGGCACCAAAGCCACCGTCGCGGAAATCAAGCTCCCTGCAGCGCAGAAACCGCGACTCATGGAAATGGGCCTCCTCGTCGGGACTGACGTCGAGCTTGTGCGTTTCGCACCCCTGGGCGACCCGGTAGAAATCAAAGTCCGCGGTTATAATTTGACGCTGCGCAAGCATGAAGCCGAGCAAATCCTCGTTCGATAGCGGCCCCAAAGCCGCCGCGCGGATGCCCGACCCTCAGCGAGAATGACGCGCCCGCCGTCTCCTCCCTACGTCGTCCTGACCGGCAATCCTAACTGCGGCAAGACGACGCTCTTCAACGCGCTCACCGGCCTCCGCGCAAAGGTGGCCAACTACGCCGGGGTTACCGTCGAACGCAAGGAAGGACGTCTTCAGGGCGTATCTCCCGGACTCAACGCCCGCGTTCTCGACTTGCCGGGCACTTACAGCCTGAGCCCGCAGTCCCTCGACGAAGAGGTCTCCCGCGACGTCCTTTTGAATCGACTGACGGAATTACCAGCGCCTTCGCTCATCGTCATAGTCGTTGATGCCTCAAACCTTCAACGAAACCTGTACTACACAACCCAGGTCGTGGAACTGGGTTATCCGACCCTCGTCGCGCTAAACATGGTCGATGTCGCCCGCACCCAGGGCCAGGTCGTGGATCCTCAAAAGCTCTCGGAAGCCCTTGGCGTCCCCGTGTGTCCCGTGATCGCCAGCGAAGGTGAGGGCCTCCCTGAGTTGCGACTGGCTATCACCCGGATGGTCACTCAAGCCCAGGCCGTCGCTGCTCGCCGTTTCTCCGAGTTGCCGCAGCTCCTGCAGGCCGAGGTGGATTCCGTGGCCCGCTTGGTCGATGCTGCTTTTCCCCAACGCGGCGCCCAGGCGGAAGCGGAGGCTTTGCTGATTCTATGCAATGAGAAAGCGCTGACTTCGAGCCTCAGCCATTACCCGGAACCAGTGCTGAATTCGGTCGCCGAAGCCCGCCGGCGCCTCGAAGCCGCCGGTGTAGATTGGAGGGGCGCGGCGATCGAGGCTCGTTACCAGGTCGTCGCCGGGATCGAACGCGCCGTAACCACGCAATTGGCGGCCCCCGGCGAAACCATGAGCGACCGGCTGGACCGCGTCCTGACTCACAAGGTCTGGGGCACCCTCGTATTCGTCACGGTCATGGCCTTGATGTTCGAGAGCATTTTCAGTTTCGCTCGCATCCCCATGGACCTGATCCAGTCAGGTGTAGACTGGTTCGGCGGCATCGTCGGAACTCACATCCCAGGCTCACCCAGCGGCGACCTTAGAAGCCTGCTCGTCGATGGCATTATCTCGGGAGTGGGTGCCGTGGTGGTCTTCTTGCCCCAAATTCTCCTTCTCTTTCTATTCATCGGCTTCCTGGAAGATACGGGTTACATGGCCCGCGCTGCGTTCCTCATGGATCGGCTCATGAGCAAGGTTGGTCTCCACGGCAAGAGCTTCATTCCTATGTTGAGTTCCTTCGCCTGCGCCATCCCGGGCATTATGGCCACGCGAACGATTGAGAGCCCAAAAGATCGGCTCGTCACCATCCTCGTCTCCCCATTGATGAGCTGTTCAGCCCGCCTGCCGGTCTACACGCTACTTATCGCGGCCTGCATCCCCAACAGAACCGTGCTCGGCTTTCTCGGCCTCGCCGGACTCACCATGCTCGCCATGTACCTCCTCGGCATCAGCGTCGCTCTCCTCATGGCCTGGCTCTTCAAACGCACTTTGCTCAAGGGCGAGACCCCCATGCTCATCATGGAATTACCTCCCTACAAAATGCCGTTGCTTCGGGTCGTCGCGCGCCATACCTGGGACCGCTCCAGGCTTTTCTTAAGACGGGCCGGAACCGTCATCCTTGGCATCAACATCCTGCTCTGGTTCCTCGCCACCTACCCGCGCAGCAGCAGCATTGAGCACGACTTCGCCGCCCGACGCGTCGCGCTCACCAACTCTACGAGCTCCATCTCCACCAACCTCGCTACGCAGTTGGAGTCGCTGGACAACGAGGAGGCCGGAGAAAAACTCCGTGGCAGTTTCGCCGGCCACCTCGGACGAGCCATCGAGCCAATCATTGCGCCTCTGGGTTTCGATTGGAAAATGGGTATTGGTATCGTCGCATCGTTCGCCGCTCGCGAAGTTTTTGTCAGCACCATGTCCATCGTTTACAACGTCGGGAAAGGAGACAAAAGCGAATCGCACCTCACGAGCCTCGCAAAAACCCTCCAAGCTCAACTGCGCCCCGACGGAAAGCCCGCGTATTCCACGCTGACCGCAATCAGTCTTATGGTATTTTACGTCTTCGCCCTCCAGTGTGTCAGCACCGTCGCCGTCGTTCGGCGGGAAACAAACTCGTGGAAATGGCCCTTGTTTCAATGGCTCTACATGGGGGGCCTGGCCTGGTTCCTCGCTTTCCTGACCTACCAGGGCGGGCGTCTTCTCGGGTGGGGTTGATCTCTTACCCCATTAGTTGCAGCCCGCGATCCAGACGCTGCAACGTCCGCTCCTTGCCTAACACCGCCATCAGGTGATACAGGCTGGGACCCGCCGCTTTCCCACAGCAAGCCAGCCTCGCCGGGTGTACGAGCACGCCGGCTTTCACCCCCAGCTCCCTGGCTACCGACCCGAAGGTCTCCGCGATCGGATCATGCTCGAACGGCGACAAAGCACACAGAGCCTCGCGCAAGCGCAACTGTCGCGGTTTATTTTCTGCCACAAATTCCTTCTTCGCGGCCTCGGCATCGAATTGAATATCCTCCGTGAAATAGAACCCCGCGTAAGCAGGGAGCTCGCTGAACAACTTGAGCTTGCCCTTGCACGTATCCAGCGCCGCCTTCACGTACGCCGCCGGAAATCGATGAGTGTCAATCCCCGCACGGCCCAGCGCATGAATCGATAATTCGTAAAACCGGTCATTCGGCATCTCGCGGCTGTATTCCCCGTTGAGCCAGGTGAGCTTTGTCAGGTCGAACCGCGCATTCGCTCTCAAGATGTGCGGCAGATCAAACGCCTCGACTACCTCGGTCAGCGGCAGCTTCTCCCGATTATGTTTCGGCGACCAGCCCAGCAAACAGAGGTAATTTACCACCGCCTCAGGCGCGAACCCGTCCTCTACGTACGTCAGCAGCGAGGCGCCTTTATCGCGCTTGCTCATCTTCGTTCCATCCGGGTTCAGAATCAACGGGATGTGAGCATACTTGGGAGGCTCGACACCAAACGCTCGAAACAGCGCGATGTGTTTTGCCGTGTTGCTCAAATGATCTTCCCCGCGGATCACATGCGTAATGTTCATTTCGAGATCGTCCACCACGTTCACGAAATGAAACACCGGCTGCCCATCCGAACGCACGATGACGAAATCCGGATCAACCTGCTCCCGATCGGTCAGCTCACGCTTCACATTTCCCACGACCTGGTCCGGAATGACAACCGGTTCCCGGGACATCTTGAACTTGACCGCGCCTTGGTGCTCGTAGGCTAAGCCCCGTGACAAAAGACCCTCCACTCGAAGCCGGTAATTCTCCCGCCGCTGGCTTTGAAAATAAGGACCGTAATCTCCCTTCGACGCGCCGGTGGCATCGCCGCTCACCGGTCCTTCATCCCAATCCAGCCCCAACCACCGCAGCCCATTCAGAATGACATCGACCGCTTCCTGCGAGTTGCGCGCCACGTCTGTGTCCTCGATTCGCAACACAAACGTGCCGCCCGTATGCCGCGCATACAGCCAGTTGAACAGCGCCGTCCGCGCTCCTCCAATGTGGAGAAACCCGGTCGGGCTCGGTGCGAAACGAACTCGTGGTTTCATTTTGTCTAACCAGGCGCCGCCGCCCGGTCACCGCTCACGATGGGAAGATCCTCGCACAAACGCAACTCTCGCCTCACCCGACGCACGCACGTCGGTCCCCCGACGTGTCCGCGTATCTGCTCCACGCGACGAACTCAACCCGGGCTCACCTCCGCTGCCTCACCCTGATTTTGGGGTCGCAGACTCGTGGACTCGCCGCGCGCCTGGATCAAGCGCTCCAAGCACCCGGCACAATGCCTGCAGCCTCGGGACCTGGACCCCCACCTCGCGCGCATTGCGCAACGGATTCAGAAACAGGCTCTCGAGCTCGAGCGATTGCCCTCGCTCGAAGTCAATCAGCGTAGACGCTTTGTAAGCGCCCATTGTTTGCGTCCGCGCGATCTGTTTGTCCGCCAATCGAGACTCGACCTTCAAATTAAGCGCCTGGGCTACGCGGATCACTTCGTTCATTAGTTCCCGAACCAGAGCTTCCCAGCACGGTTCCTTCAGCAGCGCATCGGTCGGTCTGCAAGGACCGCTCCGAAGCACCGGAACCGCGGCATTCACCAGTGCCTCATAGCCGGCAGCCGCTGCAACTCCCAGCCCATTGAACGGGATGTTCCAAACCAGCTTCTCCCAATGGGCGCGCTCCAAGTCGGCACTCACCTTGCAGGGCACGCCCGCCCTCCGGAAGAGGCTCGCGAGACTGTGGGTGCGCGGCTCCGGCCAGCGACGCCATTCGCCCAGCACAATTTGTCCATGGTCCTGATGTTGAATCAACCCGGGCTCGAGCCGATTTAGACAAACAAAGCAAAGACCGCCAAGAATCTGCGCCTCCGAAAAAAGCGTCGCGAGCTGCTCTTCGTTTCCGAGCCCGTTTTGCAAAGTCAAAATCGCCGTGTTCGGCCCTACCAACGGCGGCAACAATCCCTTGAACTGTTCGTTTGCCGTGGTCTTCAGCCCGATCAATACGAGGTCACAGATCCCGATTTCCTGCGGACTCTGCGCGCATCGCGGAAAGGCCCGGAAATCACCCTGAGGACTTCGCACCAGAACACCCCTCCGCCGAACCGCCTCGTAATCGCTCCGCAGGAGGAAATGCACCTGCTCGTTCAATGTCGCCAGTTTAGCGCCGTAATAGCTGCCTACGGCACCACAACCGACGACGGCGATTTTCATGCGCGACCTCGCAGAGCCCGTTCCGCAACTCGATTCCCGGGCAGCCTTACCCTCAAGCCGAATCAAACCGCAAAGCGTGCAGACAAAGAAAAAGGCACCCTGAAAGACAGGGTGCCTCTAGGAAAGAGTGCCCGTTTACTTCGCCCCGAGAATGGCGTCTTTGGCCGCTTTGGAGACCCGAAACTTTACTACGCGCTTCGCCGGAACCGTGATGGTCTGACCCTTCTTGGGTCCGAATTGCATCGTCATTTGACGCGCTGGCCGATTCACCAGCACCAACTTGCCCAGTCCAGGCAGGGTGAAAGTGTTCTTCGCGTGCTTGTAAGCCAACTGCGAAATGGTGTCGAGGATCTCTGCGGCTTGCTTTTTGGTGACCCCGTTTTTCTCCGCGATGGTGGCAGCGATCTGTGATTTCGAGAGTGCTTTAGCCATAGTGTCTTGAGCGTGTTTATTGTTGTATGGTTGTTAACTAAAGTCGTTCGACTCGGTTCGAATTAAGACGGTCCAATGTCGTCGCGCAAGCGAAAAATAAAGATATTCTGAGGATTTTTCAGGTCTGAAGCTTGACTTCACTCTCGGTTGCACCACCATTTGCTCCGTGGCGCTGTTCACTATCCAGAACGAGTTTCGCTACGAAATCGTCCGCAAAATCTTCGAAGGCGGAATGGGAATCGTCTACGAAGCCGAGCAGCACGGTGCCCGGGAGTTCATCAAACGCATCGCCATGAAAGTGATCCGCCAGCACTACGCGGATCAAAAACAGTTCATCGAGAACTTCATCGGCGAAGCCAAACTCGTCGCCGATCTCATCCACACCAACATCGTCCAAACCTATCACCTCGGCGAAAGCCGCGGTGTCTATTTCATCTCCATGGAACTGATCCGGGGGGTGAATCTCGAGCAGTTTGGACATCAATTACGCGAAAAAAACCGCGTTCTTCCGGCCGAATTGGCTGTCTTTATTGTCAGCCGCGTCGCTCGCGGCCTGGCCTACGCCCACGCCAAAACCGACAAAGACGGCAAGCCGCTCGGTATTGTCCACCGCGACGTCAGCTCCAAAAACGTCATGATCGCCTTCGAAGGCGATGTGAAATTGACCGACTTCGGCATCGCCAAGGCCCGAGGCTTCCTCGTCGACAACGAGGGCGAGGTCGTCGCCGGCAAAGCCGATTACATGAGCCCCGAGCAGGCCAACTTCCAAATCACCGATAAACGTTCCGATCTCTTCTCTGCCGCGGTCGTCCTGGCCAACCTCCTCCTCGGTCGCAACATCTTCAAAGGTGCCAGCGCTGAGGAATCCCGGCAGCACATGATGAATATGCCGATTCCGGATTTCCGCACCCTCGACCCTCGCATCGACGAGCGCCTGAACGAGATCCTCCACCGCGCCCTCGCCCGCGACCTCGATAAGCGCTATCCCAATGCCGACGAGCTTCTCTACGACCTGGAACATTACATCTACCATTCGGGCTACGGGCCTACTAACGAGACGCTCGGCAAATTCATTCGCGAGCTTTTCGGGCAAACCGCTCCCACCAACCTCGCCTCCGGCGGCAAAGGCGACACGCTGATCCTCGATCCCGCAGCCCGTCGTTGAGCCCCCTCACCTCGGCCCGCCGCCTTCCGCCATGAAGCGTTCCCGCGCCAGCTCGGTCGTCAATATCGGCCTGGTTCAAACTGCTTGTGGCCTCGACCCCGCCGCCAATGTCCAGCGCACCCTGGCCGCCTGCCGCCGCGCCGCCAAAAGGGGCGCGCAAATTATTTGCACTCAGGAGCTTTTCCGGTCTCAATATTTCTGTCAGGAGGAAGACCACCGCTATTTCAAACTCGCGGAAACCATTCCCGGGCCCACCACGGAGCTCTTCCAGGAGTTCGCCCGCGAACATGAGGTGGTCGCAATCGCCTCCCTCTTCGAAAAACGCGCCGCTGGTGTTTATCACAATACCGCTGTCGTCATCGATGCTGACGGAGCCTTGCTCGGCAAGTACCGGAAAATGCACATTCCGGACGATCCCCTCTTCTACGAAAAATTTTACTTCACGCCCGGTGATCTCGGCTTCCGCACCTGGCAAACGCGCTTCGCCCGAATCGGCGTGCTCATTTGTTGGGATCAGTGGTATCCGGAAGCAGCCCGATTGACGGCTTTGCAAGGCGCCGAAATCCTGTTCTATCCCACCGCCATCGGCTGGCACCCTCGCGAGAAAGGCAAATACGGCAAACGCCAACATGAAGCCTGGGAACTCATCCAACGCAGCCACGCCGTCGCCAACGGCTGCTACGTCGCCGTCGCCAACCGCATTGGCCACGAACGCCTCAACGGAGCCGGCATCCAATTCTGGGGCCAAAGCTTCATCGCGGGTACCTCGGGAGAGATTCTCGCACGCGCACAGACCAACTCAGAGGCTGTCCTGGTCGCGCCGGTCGATTTGGGAACCGTCGAAACTACCCGCACCCACTGGCCTTTCTTGCGCGACCGTCGAATCGACGCGTACGGCGATCTCACCCGTCGCTTCGTGGACTAACGTGGCTCCTATCTGGATCACCGGAGCCGGTGGCCTCATCGGATCGCTGCTGGTCCAAACCGCCCGGAGAGTCGTCCCCGAGCGCACTGTTCGCCCTCTTTCCCGCACCGACCTCGACCTCACGGACTTCCAGGAATTGCGCCGCCGTTTCAACGCCGACAAACCCTCCGCCGTCATTCACTGCGCCGCCCTCACCCGAAGCCCCGAATGCGAAGCCAACCCGGCCGCCGCCCGCCGACTGAATACGGAATTGACCGCGATCCTGACAAACCTGGCCATCGATATCCCACTCGTTTTCTTTTCCACCGACCTGGTGTTCGACGGAAAAAAAGGAAATTACGACGAATCCGACACTGTCAATCCGATCAATGTTTACGGTGAATCCAAGGCCCTCGCCGAACAAGCTGTCCTGGCCAACCCGCGCCACACCGTCATCCGAACCTCACTCAACGGCGGGCGTTCCCCCACCGCCGATCGCGGCTTCAATGAACAAATGCGCCGCGCCTGGGCCAGTGGTCAACCGCTCGATCTCTT
>Ga0206954_1085_pt1 | contig 26130 bp, 25 predicted proteins | sample Alteio_BWOrgHeat_37_FD_153250 | JGI IMG/M metagenome (GOLD analysis project Ga0206954, IMG submission 153250) | Enriched cells from forest soil in Barre Woods Harvard Forest LTER site, Petersham, Massachusetts, United States -... | ecosystem: Environmental > Terrestrial > Soil > Temperate forest >...
GAGCAATCCGGCGAGCAGTCCGATCAGGAATCGGTTTCGCATTTTTGAGTCCAAGGTCGAGATCAGCCAACAAGCAAAAAGAAAGAGAAGCAGGACGTAAGACTGTCCCCGCTCGGCGTGCAGTCGCCAGGCCGAGGTATAAGTGAAGCCGATAAAAAAAAGGGCGAAGAACCAGCGTTGGTGGAAAGCCGGAATCTGGCGCAACCAGAGCCAGGCTGTGGCGAGCAGTAACGACCATTGCAGTAGAAACCAAAGAAATTGCGCGATGCGATAGGGCAGGACCGCCAGGGGCAGATGGAGCAGCAGTAGGGCAGGAGTGGCGGTGGTTTTGCTGACTGGCAGCAGCGGGTTGCTGTAAGGATCGCAGTATTCGGGTGGTTGCGGTTCCTGCCATTTGTAGTGATAAGGGTCGATGTGATGGGCGAGCAGTCGGATGCCGGTGATGCGGTTGCGCAGATCGATGGCCCCGCCCTGGGTGACGTTGAGGACATCGATGGCGAAACTGACGAGGAGTAAAAGTCCCAGGGCCGCCCAGCCCATCATCGGTGTGATGCCTTTCATCAGAGCTTATCCCTAAATAAGGAGAGGGCGCGTGGCGAGTCGAATTTTGGCTGAACAGTCTCTAGGACTTTTCGCGGGTCAAGTTTTGTAAAATCCAGGGCATGCCTTTCATGTACATCACGTGTCGTGTGGTGCCGGTGAAATGACGGGCGACAATTTTCGAATAATCGACATCGGGTTCCCAGTAAAATTGACGGGCTCTGGAAACAACATAACGATCGCGTGGCAAAGGAACTAGCGGCGCGGATTTCATGAGGCAGGCGGTTACGGTCTGCTCGATCACCCAATTGATGGGGGGCGTCTGCCAACCTTGCAGGAGTTCATTTGCAATTTCTTGTGAAAGGGAATGATGAGGGACCAGGACGACTCCAGAGTTGAGGGATTCTGGTGGAGTGATGCCGAGTTGCGCCGCCCGGGCGACAACGCCATCGGCAAAGTTGTTCCCGGTTTCTTCGCAAAAATAGGCGCCTGTTTTAGAGGAGGGAAGGAGATCGAGAAGTTCCGTTGGTTTGGCAAAGGCCAGAATATCGGGATCGCTGAAGAGAAATCTGCCCCGTTGCGATAACGCCAGGAGAAGACCCAATTTCCGGCCCGTCATATTGTCCGTGATGAAACTCTGGACGTGTTGCGGATATCCGCCTTCAGCCATGATGGCTGGCGTGGCCTCGAATAAGTTACTCCCGGGCAGAAGTTTTCCCAACGACTCGCGCATTTCCTCAGTGAGCGAACCATCAACGTAAATTTCCAATCGCACGGCATTACGTAAAAAACGGAGCCAGCTCCAGGCCGTCCAGAGCGCATCATTGAAGGTTCGCGGCGTGGTGAGAATGGCGAAAGGAACCGGTCCGTTGTGCGTTTCAATTGGAGGCAAACACTTCCACGCATCGCGAATGGGATAGGGGCGACGCGTCTCCAGCCACCAGACCGGTTTTGTGGTTAATTTGCGAACGATCTTGTTCAAGGGCACTCCGTCAGGCGTGAGAAATGTGAACGGTATTGCTCCAGAAGACAAGAATACGCGTTTGGGCTTACCAATACGTGATACTCCAACGATCCGTCATCCTGAGCTTGTCGAAGGATCAGCCTTCAGAATGCGCACGCTTAACTAGGTACTTCGGAATTCACTTGCCTCATTTTTATTTATCGTCCCCTTTGTTGGCGGGGATAGTATAAGAAACGGCAAGCAATACATAAGAAACGACAAGCAATATTGCTCCAACAACACTAAGCCTCGGTATTAACTTAAACGTAATATTCCATACTGTATCGATAATGAAACCGTAAAAAAATATTCGAAGTAGCATTAAAACACATAAAAATGAGGAAGTGTAAAATAGAGAAAAAGAAATAACTCGAAGAGTTTTTTTCATAATGAATGGGGATCGTGAAGAGAGGATATGAAGTTATGATCCTTCGACAAGCTCAGGATGACAGCATTTTATTCCACAATTTTACGGTGAGCGTGTTTTGGGATAAAACGAAGAGGCTTGATCTTTGATCGCTGACGAGTCATCACACCGGGGTTGCTATGAGATGCCTGGCTCTTTTATTCGCACTTGGTGGCTTGGTTTTTTTCTCCGCTTCCGCCGTCGCAGCCGAGCCAACCATAGGTAAGTCCTTCCCGCCGTCGCTTGAATCGTATCAGGATGCCAGTGTTGCCAATGTAGGATCGGTTCTCGTCGGTCGTATTCAGGCTGAACCGTTCAATCTGATCGCCACCGTGATTTTTTTTCTCGCGATTATTCACACTTTCCTCGCCCCGAAAATTCTTCACTGGTCGCACCAAATCCAGCATCGATATGAGGAACGGCTTCGGGAGATTCATGGTCCCGATCTCAAAGAGAAAATCCCCCGACAATTTCGTCAAAGCATTACTGCCTCGCTCCTCCACTTTCTCGGTGAGGTCGAAGTTGTTTTCGGTATTTGGGTGATTCCTCTTGCCCTGGCCATTCTGATTAACAAGGGACCTGAGGTGGCCCGGAACTACTTCAACCACACGGTCACTTATGTCGAACCGCTTTTTGTCGTGGTCATCATGGCTATTGCCGCCAGTCGGCCCATCGTGCAATTCGCCGAGCACGTTCTGGGTCTTATCGCGGGAAGATCACCTGCGCGTTGGTGGTTAACGCTTCTGACGCTTGGCCCGTTGCTCGGCTCGTTCATCACGGAACCGGCGGCAATGACCATTTGTGCTGTGCTGCTTGGACGTGAGTTTTACCGGCTCGGTCCTGCCAAGCGGTTCATGTATGCGACGCTCGGCCTTCTTTTCGTCAATATCTCCGTTGGCGGCGCACTGACCAATTTTGCCGCACCGCCCGTGTTGATGGTCGCTGCGAAATGGAGTTGGAGCTCGGCTTATATGTTCGAGCAAGTGGGGCTGCGTGCTTTGGCCGGAATTATTCTAAGCAATCTTATCTACTTCCTGATTTTTCGCCGTGAATTTTCCAGCTTGTCTGCCAGCAGTCAGATTCTTCCGGGGGATGAATCGCGGCGTCAGGAACCGGTGCCATTCTGGATCACTGGCGTGCATCTGATTTTTCTGGGATGGACTGTCCTGGTCGCGCATGAACCGGCGCTTTTTATCGGAGGCTTCCTCTTTTTCCTCGCCTTTACCACGGCGACCACAGCGTATCAGGATGAAATCAACCTGCGTTCACCGATGCTGGTCGGCTTTTTCCTTGCGGGCTTGGTTATTCACGGGGGCTTGCAGGGATGGTGGATCGAACCGGTGTTGAACCGGTTAAGTGCCTTCCCGTTGCTCGTTGGCGCGACGATCCTCACCGCCTTTAATGATAATGCCGCGATTACCTACCTTGCCACGCTCGTGCCGAATTTCAGTGATCCACTCAAGGACGCGGTCGTTTCCGGCGCGATCTGCGGCGGCGGACTGACCGTCATTGCGAACGCGCCCAATCCGGCAGGCCAGTCGATTCTCCAGAAATATTTTCCTGAAGGCAGCATTGCTCCCGGAGGCCTTTTTCTAGCCGCGCTTGTTCCGACGCTGGTCATGCTTTTTTTCTTCGCTTTGCCGAGATAAGGCAAATTCAGCGTGGCCTTCTCTAGGAGCTCAATTTACTCGGTCTTTGACAATTTCCCCAATTTACTGTCCCTTTGCAGGGTATGGAGTATGCCTGCGAGATCATCGGCCTGGTGAAACGGTTCGGTCCCAAAACAGCAGTCGATCAGCTCAGCTTTCAGGTTCCCTCCGGCATGCTTTACGGGTTCCTTGGCGTCAACGGTGCGGGTAAGACCACGACATTGCGCATGATCTCCGGCCTGATCCGTCCCGACGCGGGACGAGTTCTTGTCACCGGTATCGATGCCGTGGCTGAGCCGCAGCGCGCCAAGCAGCCGCTCGCCTACATCCCCGATGACCCGGTGCTCTACGGCAAGCTCAACCCGATGGAGCATCTCGAATTTGTTTCCGCACTCTGGGGTGTCGATCCCGTCACGGCCCGTAAACGCGCCCAGGAACTTCTTGAACGGCTCAACCTGTGGGACCGTCGCCACGAGTGGATCGAGTCCTACTCGCGCGGGATGAAACAAAAGATCGCCCTGGCCAGCGCACTCATCCATGAGCCGAAATTGATCCTGCTCGACGAGCCGCTCACCGGCCTCGACGCTTCGGCGGCACGGTTGGTCAAAGACATCCTGCTCGGCTTTCTCAAGCAGGGTGGGTCGGTCATTCTTACCACGCATATTCTCGAAGTGGCTGAACGCCTGGCCGAGCGCATCGGCATCATGAGCGGCGGTCGTCTCATCGCGGAGGGTACGATGGATCAATTGCGTTCCCGTTCGGGCCAGGCCGCGGGATCGCTTGAAGATATTTTCCTGCAATTGATCAATGAGGCGCGTGGGCAGGTGCTTCTTTAAAAAGTCGGACTTGAAGTGTCGCTATATGATTAAACCCAAATGACCGCTGCCGCCCTGAGTCATTCAGTAGCCGGGTCTCTTTCCCATTCCATTCGCATGGGTCTCGCCTTGGTTTGGATCGACATCAAGCAGGGGCTGCGCAAGCACATGGCGGGAAACACCTGGCGGGCACGCCTGCTTCAGTCTGGCGGGGCGCTTTTTGGCCTGACTTTTCTGGCCGGATTGCATCTCGCTGCCTTTTCGCTCGTTACTTATACTTGGCTCTCTCCATCGGAGAATAAAGCCGGTCTGATGGCTGGACTTAGCACGTCGATCTGGAGCTTTCTTCTTTTTGTCATGATCAGCGGCGGGTTGGTGCGCGCGCTGGTCGTCTTGCATGAGCAGGACGACAGTAACTTGTTGCTTAGTTCGCCGGTTTCGCCTCGCGCCGTTCTGGCCGCAAAACTTTTCGGCAATGCCCTACAATCATGCGTGGTCGATGGCTTCATCATCGTGCCCTATATCAATGTCCGAGTCTGCACTTTCGGCGGTCATCCCAATTTTTTGTGGGGCTATCCAGTCTGGCTGGCTTTGGCGATTATCGTTACCTGTATCGACGGTCTTTTATCTTTCGGTTTGATCCGCTGGCTGGGATTGCGCCGGGCCCGGTTTTATTCCCAGGTAGTGCCCTTCGCGCTGATTTTCGGGGTTACGCTCCTGACAGGCTCATTGAGCGTTTCGATGGCCCGGATGGGATTCAACGTGGGGCAGGCGCAGATGCCGTTGGCCATGCAGGCCCGGTTTATTGAGTTGGCCAATACACCTTTGGTTTGGATGGCACGGGCGGCAGCAGGCAGTCCACTCTATCTTATCTCGATTTTTGTCACCGCTATCATTCTATCGCTGATTACGCTTCGCCTGACTGAGCGTGCCTTTGTCGAGGGCACGCAGCATCTGGTGGAAAACACAACCACAGCGGGTCCCGGTAATGCCGATGGATTGTTTCGTTCCGGTGTTCTTCTGCTGGAAGTGCGTAAAAATCTGCGCCTGATCGTCCGTACACCGATGATTGTGCTGCAATGCATCGCCCAAATCATGACGCCGATTGTCGTCGCATTGGTCATGGGACGCGACAATGTAGCGATGGCGGTTGCGTTTTTCATGATCTTCTCCGTCGGTGTTTTAGCTGGCATGTTTACGATTGCCGCTGGAACAGTAGAGGAGTGCGATGATCTTCTGCGCATGTCGCCGCACGGCGAGCGGTGCTTTCGTCTGGGCAAGATGTTCAGTGGTTGTCTTTGGCCGTTGGTGGGGGCGCTGGTCGTGGGCCTCGGTTTGGCGTTGGCGGGAGAACAGCTTCAGGCTGCGGCGGTCCTGCTGGGCGGGATTCCCCTGGGGTTGGCCTCCAGTCTTGTGGGGGAGACTTTCGCGACACCGGTCAAGCCGGGCACACGCCCAAAATTGCTTAGCGATCCGATCATGATGATTCCGCTGCTGGGCATGCAGATCACCAGCGGACTTGTCGCGGGGCTGGTGGTCTTTTGCGCTGCGCTTTCCGAGACGTTTTTCCTGTTCAGCCTGCTGGCTTCTTATCTGATGCTCATTATCGGTGTCGGCTTGGCCCAATTACGCAAACCACTTTTCTAGACGAGGAGTCTAATGTACCTATCAGATTCGAGCTGATGAGCGATGGTTTACAAATCACCCGAACCTCAGACATGTTCCGAACCAGTTCCGGTAATTGCACGGAATCAAATTATTTGTGCAAGTCGGACGTCCCATAAATGATTGTGACTTAAGATTTCTTCATTCGTAAAGAGTAATTAAAACTTTAAAGTGCCCACTACTCTTCAAGCAGATGAAGTCTGGAGAGATTATTTAAAATTCTTTTTTCTGGCTGAGTAATCTGAGAAAACTCTGGTCGTCATGAACAGGGCTTGGTTACGTGCATCGGCACAACAGTTCTATTTCTCACCGCTCGTGTGGGATCGGATTGGTTTTGCCTTGCGCACGTGGTTGGCCTCGATGCTGACTCTTTACGTGGCCTTTGCTTTGCAGCTGGAATCACCCTACTGGGCTTTGCTGACGGTGTGGCTAGTGGCGCAACCGACGCCCGGCATGATGCTTTCAAAAAGCATATATCTCGTGATCGGCACAATGGTCGGCGCCGTCCTCGGCATCACGCTCATCGCGCTCTTCGCGCAAACTCCCGAGTTATTTGTTCTGGCCCTGGCCCTGCTTGTCGGGGGATGCACGGTCGCTTCCAACGTCCTGACCAACTTTCGCGCCTATGGCACCGTGCTGGCCGGTTATACTGCTGGCATTGTCGCGTCGGGAGCGATTAATACGCCGGATCAGGTTTTCTTCATCGGCATGGCGCGGGCGTCAGCCATTCTGACGGGCATCGCTTGCTCCATTTTGGTGACTTCCATCTTCGCACCGCATCGCTCCGAAGCCGTGACCCGGAATAAATTGCTGGCCGCACTTAAAGACGCGACGCGACGGGCGGTTTATTCCTGGCAGGCCAATAATGAAACGCGGATACAAATCGGGCGAAAATTGATCTTCGATTTGATCTCGCTCGACACGTTGATTGAATTTGCCGCAGCGGAGTCGGGCGCATTCCGAGTCCAGGCCAACCGGGCACGAAGCTTAATCGCGCATATTTTCAGCCTGATCTCCGCCCGTCGCTCCCTGGATGCCCATCTCATCCGTTGCGGCTGGCCGAAACACGATGCTTTGGACTCATTCCACGAGGTCATCATTGCTTTTCTAAATCAGATGCCGGAGCAACTGGATCGGGGACGGATCGATGAATCGATCGACTGGACCCATGTCTTGCGGCAACAACTGGAAGGTTTGCAGCCGGAGCAGGATACCGCCTCGCCCGATGACGTTGTTTCGGAAAGGCTCGTCATTGACCGCCTGGACGACCTCCTGAGGCATTTGGATGGAGCGCTGAAGGACTGGCGCGATGTTTTGCAGAACCGTTGGGAAGATAAGCCACGCCTGGATTTGAATTTTCATCGGGACCTGCGCGCCGCCTGGATTAATGGCCTGCGTTCTTTTTTAGCGGTGAGCGCAACCGGCGCCCTTTGGATTGCGAGCGCCTGGGATCACGGCACTCTTGCGCTGGTCTTTGTCGCGGTTTTGATGAGTTTGTTTTCTTCGCTGCCGCACCCGGACCGGGTGGGTTGGAATTTTTTTAAATCCGGCCTGATCGCCGCTTTTTTTGCTTTGCTTTGCAAGTTTTTCGTTTTGCCCATGGGTTCGGGCTTTGAGTTTTTGACTTTGGCGTTGGGTCTGTTTTTTGTTCCTTTGGGATTAGTCATGGCCAATCCCTCGACGACCATGGTTGCGACAAGTTTTGCCTTCGTCTTTGTCTATCTGATTCGTCCCGACAATTCGATGACGTATGATTTGACTGACACGTTAAATACCGCGCTAGGGGTGCTGTTGGGCGTTCTTTTGGGTACTCTCTCTTATGTGCTGATTTTCCCACCCAGTCCGCAGGCGGCGCGGCGCTACGTGACTTATCGCATTCGCCGTGGGCTCGAAATGATGGCTCGGCTGAATCCGATTCCCCGTTTTTGCTCGTGGGAAACGCGAATGTACGACCGGGTGAGTCGTCTCAACGATCCACAGAACCCTTCCGCAATTCCGACCGACGAATGGCTCGACGCGGGGCTGGGTGCACTCACGCTCGGCAACGAAATTTTGCGTCTCCGTCACTGGCTGCAAACGGAAAGGCTTTCGGCCGAACTTAAGACGGCAGTAAAGAATATCATCGATGCCTTTGGCCGTTTTTTCCTTGAACCACAACAGGCGGTCGCTGAATTGAAGGGTCGGATGCAGGAGATTGCCCAGGTCGATCCCGGACTCGGGCAGTCAGAGCGTCGCTCCTGGGCGCGCATCCTGGGCGCCTTGGAGGAAATGGATGTTTATCTGGCCCACCATCCGCGCCTCACGAAACCTCAAGAGGCCAGTTAATCTTGAAATAGATTCTATGCTCAAGGAAATTGATCTCGACGGCATCTTTATCGCGCCCTTTGCCGGATATTTGTTCGTGGCCTTGCTTATCTTTATTCCGGTGCGCATTCTTTTTGACCGTTATGCGATTCACCGTTGGGTCTGGCATCGTCCGCTTTTCGATATATCCATCTTTGTTATCATTCTTTCCCTCATCGGCTTGATATTTTAGTCAAGGTTCAAACCATGCGCATTCCCTCTTTGCCCAGCCTTCCCATTTGGACAAGCTTGGATCAGCCAACGCAGCGGCGTTATCTGATAACGGTTGCGACCGCCTTTCTTGCTCTTGTCCTGGTCTGGACGCTTTGGTGGCATTACCTGCGTTCTCCCTGGACTCGGGATGGCCGCGTGCGCGTGGAAGTGGTGAATGTTGCAGCGGAAATTTCCGGAAAAGTCGTCGACTTAGCTGTCGTGGATAATCAGACGGTTCACAAAGGAGATATTCTTTTTACGATTGATCCCGTTGATTATCATCTTGCCCTCACTCAGGCAGAAGCCACCGTGCAGAGTCGTCAGTATGACCGCGACATCGCGCAGCAGAATGCGGAGCGGCGGCAGAAACTTGGGGCGGAGGCTGTTTCCGCGGAAGAGAGAAATACGTCGCTGAGCAACGCTTCCGTCGCGGAAGCGGCCTATCAGGCGGCGTTGGCGGCTCGAGAAATGGCGAAGGTCAACCTCGACCGCACAATCATCCGCTCGCCGGTCAACGGCTACGTCACCAACCTGATCTTGCGCGTCGGTGATTACGCCACTCCAGGCCAGGTCAAGATGACCTTGCTCGACAGCGATTCATTTTGGATCGCGGGCTATTTTGAAGAAACCAAGTTATCCCGCATCCATGAAGGTGATTACGCTCACGTGAGATTAATGGGATGGGGGCCAGAAATCGCAGGGCATGTCGAAAGCATCAGCCGGGCCATTGCCGATACCAATAGTAATGCCGATTCTTTGGGCCTCGCCAATGTGAATCCGATCTTCACCTGGGTTCGTTTGGCGCAACGCTTGCCGGTCCGAATCAAGATCGATCGCATACCCGACGACGTTAAAATTGCCGCCGGTCAGACCTGCACCATCGTTCTTGAGTCGGGAAAGAAACCTTAAGGCCTGCGAGTCTCTGCTTTCCCTGAACTTGAGAAGGAAAAGAGGGGAGCCGGTTATCAGATTTGAACTGATGACCAACGGTTTACAAAGCCATGAACTAGTGTTGATTATCAATGACATGAGAATATTGATTTTTATTTAGTTGTCTAATTGTGGACAAATAGGCATAATATGTTCACAATGAGACTGCGAACGGTGGCTATAGCTAAACATCCCAATGTGCGTAAGGCAAAAAGATGGCAGGTTTGTTACCGCGATGGTAACAGCAAGCGCAAATCTCGCTTTTTTGCCAGCCGCGCCGAAGCCGAGACCTATGCCGATGCCCGCCGGACTGAATTGCTAAATTTCGGAGTTAGAGCGCTCACCCTTCCTGATTCTGTCCGGCGCGATGCCCAGCAGGCCCTCGAACTCCTCCAGCCCTACGGTAAGACCATTTTAGAGGCCGTTGGCTTTTATACCGCTTACCTTGAACGCACGGCCAAAAGCTGTCGCACGGAAGAATTGCTCGAAAACTTTTTGTGGGCAAAGGAAGGCGAAAAGGTGTCGCCTCGTCATTTAGCTGATTTGAGAAGCCGCTTGGGGCGGTTTTGCAATGCCTTTAAAGGCCGCATGGTAAATTCCATTGAACCGAGCGAAATTGCCGACTGGATACGGAGCCTGCCGGTTGGCTCTCAAACGCAACATAATCACCGACGGGTCATCCATAATCTCTTTAACTATGCCTTGCTCCGGAAATTTGTGAGCCAAAATCCGGTTAAAGATACACCGCTCATCCGGGTAAAAGATACTGAGGTTGAGATTTATACTCCCGAGGAGATGGCGCTCTTGCTTGAACACGCCGATCCCAGGATTATGCCCTACCTGACCTTGGGTGCCTTCGCGGGTCTTCGTTGTGCTGAGCTTGAGCGCCTTCAATGGCAGCATGTTGATTTTCAGACCGGCTATATTCGGGTTGGCGGAGACATTGCCAAAACCCGGAGCAAGCGACTCATTCCGATTTTGGAAAACTTACGGCAATGGCTCATGCCTTATGCCAAGCCCCAAGGGAACATCCTGCCAGTTGAGTTGCAAAATACGTTCCGTGATCTGATCCACCGTGCCTGTCAGCAGGCTGGTATCAAGAAGAAGAATAACGGTCTCCGGCACTCTTTTGCTACGTACCGGATGGCGCAAACAGGTGACTCAGCAAAAACCGCGCTGGAAATGGGGAACAGTCCCGGGGTCATCTTCAAACACTACCGAGAACTCGTTACCCAAGAGCAGGCTTCGGCCTATTGGAATATCAGGCCGACAGTCGAGCCTAATGTGATCCCGATGACAGCGGCGGCTTAGTTAAAGAATCCAAAAATACCTTGTCTAAGGGTAAGCAAGAAATACCTCGCGAGCAAAAGCTCGGGCAATGTTCCATCAATAGCTGAAAGCCGCCCTTTTCGCTTACTAACTGCGATTAATTTTCAACGGGGTCTGGTGCCCTAGTCTTGGAATTGATGCGCAAACTAGCATTCTGGATCAAGACGCGTGATCCGCTGGGATTGTAGTCGATGATGAAAAGCAAAGGCTGTTCTGGAAAATCACGATCCGGAGTTTTTACACTTCCAGAGACACGCAGGGAACCATATCGCCCTGTCGGTGTTTTGAAAACGACCCACGTCTCCACTCGCTGCGGCGGTTCCAATGGTGCCGTGTAGGTGCCTTGATAGCCGGTTTCGGGTGCCGCGTACGAGTCAGTCGGATTCATAAAGCCGCCTCCGTTCTGAAACCAAAACGTCAGTTGCACCATGGGCGTAAATCTCGAGTGGGTCGAGTCCGAGGGTTGTGCGGGGGTATCCACCAGCTTCATGCTAATGGCCATGGTACCATCCGAAGCTATGGTGGATGCTTGGCCCGTTTGGGGGTCGAGATAGCTGACTGCACCGCTGCCCATCAATGGCAGATAACCCATCCACGAGTACATCGGTTCTGCGGGTGCCAGCTTTTTGAATTGAAAGATGACCGGATTATCTGGATCGGCAACGTAAAAATCAGGCCGAGTGTAATCGACGTAGTTGTACATACTCATTGCTGGCGAATTAGAGAAGGGGATATATCCAGCTTTGAAAGCCATAACTCCGAGGTTGATGCCATGAAGGTTGCCGATATGAAAATTCCCGTCGGCACCGGAAACGACCACACGATCCTCACCAGTAGAAGGTTCGGCGTTCGTTGGTGTATATTTGATCTGGACTCCGGGTAGCGGTTTTCCTTCCTGATCAACAGCCCGGCCATAAAAGTCGATCGGCATGTGGAATTGTACATCCAGCCCCGCCAGCTTGAGTCGATTAAGCCAAGCTGCCGTCTGTTTCTCCTCAGGAGTTTGCGGCGGAACGTGGGTTATTTTGACGAGCTTTGGCATGGAATTGAAGTAGACCTTGCCTCTGGAAGTCTTGAGGACATAGCCGACTGCCAGGTACAGCAGTACGCAGTTCAAGAGGGAAAGACTCCAAAGTCGAAGTGTGGTGGCTGGTGGCCGACGGCACAGCAAAAGGACGAGAATAGGAATCGCGACACATCCAATGACCAGCAGAAAGGGCCCGAGTGCCATCAAAAGGAAACCCCCTACCATCGGGCCATTGACCCATCCTCCAGGGGAGCTAGCGCTGGACCCAAAGAGCAATAAGACAACAAGTCCAAAAAACAGGATGGCTGCACCGCAAAGTAGCAGAGGCAGGAAAGCAAGGGGCAACCAGAGCATAACACTGTCTCTCTGCCTGGGCGTCAAAAAATAAAAAATAAGCTGGCCAAAGAATATAAATCCAACCGCCCAATACCCTGGCATCCCGGCGGTTAACAGAAATGGCGTTGCCCACCAGAGGAGGAGAGCCACGTTGCGATACGCAGTATTGGATTTATTCACGAGAATCTGTCCTCCTGATGTGAGAAGCGGCCACAGATTCAGTGTGTGCTCGATGGCCAGTCAAGGTTCATTTATTGGGTGGATATTGGTGGTTAAAATCGTTGATTGAACGAAGCTGGTACATCCACGGGCTGGTAGGCCTGAAAGCTGGGAGGAAACGATGAGGATAAATCTACACTGATATAATTCAGTTCAAAGGCTACAACCCGTTTTTGCAAGTCGCGAAAATATCTTTGGGTTTTCCATCCTCTAACGTGCTCAATAAGAGGAACACCGCCGGAACACCAGTTTTCCTTATTCGCCATGGCCAAGATGCCAGCGAGGTTGAGTTTTTTTGTGAGTCTCTTGGGCTTAAAAGCCTGAGAAAGGTTGTAATAGATTTTGTAACATTCTTCAATTTGCAGAGTGCCGAGAGTCAAAGGCCGTTTAAAGGTGCCGAGAATTACGCGGCCATGAAGTTCCCACTCGATCCGAGCCACATCCCCATGCTGCTGCATCTGCCTGAGTTTTTTGTCGTAAATCCGACACTTACGCTTACTGCCCTTCCAAAATAGGGACTCACCCGGATAATGCACGGGATCGCGGTGGATACCGGGAAGCCTATGATTCTTGTACACCCTGACGAGAACTGCGGGCGAAATCTTGGCATGGCCCACCAAGTCAATTCGCGTTAATCGAAATTCTTGATTAGGCCTAAGATCGCAGACCCCTGAAACTAGCTCCAAAAGACGGGCAATGGCCTGATCGAGCTGATCCTGTGTCTTAATCAAAATGCCGTTGCAGTCAAAGAGTAACCGCGACATCTCCGCCTCAGCCCAGCGTACTTCCCCACCGTTAACGCCTAAACGAAGACCGGTTTGGGTATGCCTAAGGCGTCCAGAGCACAAAACAATCATCTTCTTTTCTTCATTAATTATTCCATCTACCCACCGTTCCTTTTTCCAGCCCGGTGGCACAATGGACTTCATTTTCCCCGACAGGTGAACACTTATCGTGTCGATCATACGTCACTCCCGGAGGAAGCACAAAAATGCGCCGATTGTTGGGTGTTACTGGCCTTTGGCCCACACACAGACGCTTCGACCCGAAAATGCCTGAGAGCTTCACGCACCTCCTGAAGGTCAAATCTGACGCAACGGCGTCCAAATTTGTATACAGGGATTCTTCGGCACGCTACCCAGGTTTCAATTGTACGGGGACTGACACCTAACTGAATTGCCAACTCATTTTTTGTTAAAAGTCGAGTTGATGCTGATTTACTATTTGAATTTTCCATGGGCGTATTTTCGCCCATGACCTAGACCGTTTCGGGGACACTGATTGTTTAAAATGTGTCCCCGTTCTTACGATATTGATAAATGCGACCTGTATCATCACATTCGACGCGATGCACCCATGGTGCGCCAGGGGGTCTTTTGAGACCGAGTCTTTGAATGGTTTTCTTTATATCATCCTCGGAAGTTTGGGGATGAAGCCTTAGAACGTCATATCGTAACTGATAAAGTGCACGTATCGAATAAAAGCATAGGGGAATTTGATTTGGAGTAACACTATGATAGGCATCCTTAAACGGGGTTAATTCTTCTTCGCTAACAAGAGTTTTTCTTTTCAAAATAGACTCGGCAAACTCGACTCCAGCCCATCCAACTAAAAGCCATGTTTTTTGATTGTTAAAAGTTTCCGTGCTTTGAGAGATGGGGGAACTTGCAGGTTCCCGCCTCATAGCCTTGCCTAACTGGATGAAAAAACTGGTATTTTTTTGAGCATATGCTTCCCCACAAACTCGAAGAAAGAGAGTTAACTCGTCATTGGATTGGATAAAATTTCCTCCTGCCCATTTGTCCAATAGCGCGGAAGTAGGTTCCCCTTTCCAAAACAGAGCAAGCGCATTTTCTACAGAATCCTTTACCTCTTGAGTCACTTTGAAAATTATTGTGTCGTTCATTCTTCGAGCCCCTGTTTTAAGCATTTGTACCAAGATTATTCTCGCACTCAATAAAGAGTACCATGATTACCATCCGAGGGAGAATGGCTCTCGGCGCAGGTGCAAGAGCATCGCGCCGTTACGTTTGAGGACTTTGTGACGACCTCCGCCGATAAGGGCAAGGTGCGCAAACCGACGGCGAGCGGGACGTATCGTCTGGTCGGCATTGCCGAGGAGGCATTCGTCGACGGGCAGTTGGTGCGCATGCGTCCGACGTTTGGAAGTTTGACGATTTAAGTCCAACTCGAAAACACACGGAGTATGTTGATTTGCCTAGGACATCCAAGTTGCGAGCCAAGTGGTTGCGGCCATCCAAACTACGATGGCGGTAACAACCCAACATGCGGTGATGACCTGCGGGCGCAGTTCCTTTTTGACAAACCAAGCGATGAGCAAGAAAGAACCCACGATGATGAGGGGGATAACCCAGAGATGGGAAGAACGCACCGGGTCATCCTTTTTAAAGCTCAAGGCGCAAATGAACGTTGCGAGAATCGCATAAAGGATGAGCAACGATGTTTTCCGCCAGGTGAGTTTCTTGTCCTTCTCCGGATGCCAAATCCAAACGGGAGCCAAGAAGGCCACCAAAAGTCCGAGGTAAGCTAAAGGAAAAAAATCGGGCCAGGGCCGTGTCAAGCGGTCGGCCAAGTTGACCAGTCCATTGGACAAGGCGAACGAGCACAGAAAAATTGCCTGCAAGGAATTGAGCCAGGGAGGCGGAGGGATGATTTTTCCAGAGCGAGCCTCCTCGGTGTTTATGGTGAGATACATTTGTACGATGAGCCAAGATGCACCAAAGAGCGCCATGGGCAACATCTCCCAGCCAGCATGGGGGGTATCGTTCGCCACGATGAATTCCTAGCACATCAAGGTAGTTTCAACGAGCAAAGTTTAACCAAATAGGATTCTGTGCGAGTGGTAGATTCGACGGAAAATACCGCGAAGCTTTGCTTCGCCGACAAGTGCGTTCCCAAGTGCAACTTGATGTGGCGACGCCAGGACGGATGCTGGACTTATAAGCCAGTCAAACACAGCGGCAATCAGGATAAAGTTGAGGAACGTGGGAGACAAGGGCTTTGATGCTGATGCCTTGAGGGAAAGGATGCTGGCTCAAGATTGTCTTGCCTGCGTTCCACCCAGATCGGGGCGGCGTTCTCTCCCGGCTCTGAAAACGGTTTCGAGGTATCATTGCGGAGCAATTATAGTGCGTCGTACTCCCTCTATAGTTCCATCTTTATTGTACACAATATCAAGCGCATCTCCAACTTGAGTGAGTGCGCTGGCATTGTCTGTAAATTGTGATTCTTTCACAATATCCCCATTTTCCATAAGAATAATAAGTTCTGATTTACCGCCAGAAAACCAATCATTGTTCGTTCCTTTGCTCACGCGTTGTACTATATGGGTTTGGTAATGATGAGAGTTAAATTGTTCAACAGTTTCGGCTTTTTGAAATGCATCGTAAGCCCATACGCCTCCGATCACTAGCAAGACGATCAATAATAAACATCCAATTCCTTCATTTTCTTTGCTCATTCGATTTCTCCGGGTTGGTTTATTTGTTACGATGGCTATGTTATGGGCTAGTCGAGTCTTCTCGAAAATATCGACGTCTGTTTTGGCTTTTAGGCTTGCCTGCTCGCGGGCCTCGTTTTCTTGCTTTTGATCTTCCAAGGCTTTAGCAACCATCTCAGGGTTCTCACGCTTGATCTTGTCAACAAGGACTTGAATGCGTTCTCGTTCTTTTTTATTTACAGTCGAAATAGATTGAATGAAGTCGGGCATATCGAATTTTTGAGTATCCGTTTTTTTGCTCCTTTCCGTTAGGTAATACTTGAGCGCGAGAGACTCGTATTTTTGCCCTTCATCAAAAAATTGGGTGCGATAAAGCTGCTGTGCTCTAATCATATAAAGCAGGGCTTCCTTACTTTTTATGTCAATTTTGGCATCCCACGATTGGATAGAAATCAACTCGGTAGGTGCGATTCCTCTTTGCATTTGCAGCTTCCTCATCGCATCCGTTATTTCGCGAAAGATGCTCTTTTCATCGGCGCCACTGAGGATTTCAAAAAGCTCCCGGTAAAGGTCTTTCGCGATCATCTCAATTTCCCCTGCGCGAATGGTTAAGGACTAGGCGGCATGGTGGTGGTGGGCTTTTTGATTCCGCTAGAAACTCTGGTTCCAGGTTTTGGCAGTAAATGAATCGCTTTCGCGACGTAGCCACTGTTCCGGCGTGCTTGAGTGAGTATCTGTGAATGAGTCATTTTCCTAGCCCTCTCCACTCCCTCCTGAGCCGCTTGGCCGAACCGTTGCTGGATGCTCATTTTTTGATTCTCTCCCAAGGGTTTTTGATCTGGAGTTAGCTCCGCTTGCGTGTCCGGTTGATCGACGTTTTTAGGCGTAGGCTTTTGATTTTTTTCCATTTTATACTCCAGTTGGGGTTAATTGTTCATCCGCTAATGATCTTAAAATCTCCTAGACGGAGCTTTTAACCATCCCGCCTACCCTTTTATGCACATGGCTTCGATATCGGCTTAAAGTCATCAACGCATACATATCTGCATCCGTCTCATCGTCACATTTGAGCAGCCTGCGAATTTGCCGAGCCTTTTCGGGCTGTTCCCACTGCCAAAGATGCCTGAGTTCATGCGCAGACATGTAAAGCAGCACCTCGTAGGCATTTTTTAAATCAATGATGTCGCGCAAATAAAAGCCCGCCAACTCTTCGTTGACGGTGTAGGTAAACGGATATTGCAGGGATTTGCCGACGCACACGCGCACGACGCCATTGTCGTAAGCATCGCCATCAAAACCGACTTCTTCTTCCGTACCCGGTATGACCTCGCCATAATCATCAATGTCTGTCCATGCGGCCTGAAAGATAAATGTGACATCCCCCTGGAGCTTTAGGTCTTTGGCGATCCCCGAGACTACTTGTTTGATGTCCTCGTTTTTCCAATCAGTAAAATTATTGAGCGTTATTTCCACGGAAATTATGAGCGCCGGGTTTGCATTCTAACCAAGGCATTTGAGGTGTTCTTCCGTCTCTGTTTTGGGTGTCTTTGGATTTCTTCTAACGGTGTAAATAAATATTCCAATCCCAACGACTATGGCTAGTGCGGCGGTAATCATGGGTATGCCTAGTAAAGTCAGTCGTTTGAAGCTTGCTCCTCACGCCTTAAGCGTCGTGCTTCAGCTTCGTACCAGCCGCTGTTTACGCGAAGTTGGTGGAGCACCTGTGAATGCGTCATTTTTCTCGCCCTCTCTATTCCCTCCTGTGCCGCCTGTGCGAAACGTTGTTGCACTGTGCCCTCAATCAAATGTGCCGGGGTGTCCAGAGTAATTCCCGACGAGGGGTCTTGGAGGGCCTTCAGATAACGTTCTTTGGGCGTCATGTTGATTCTCTTTCTTTGTTTCTTCAGGTGAAAAGAGGTTATTTCGTAAACTTAATGGCCAGTCCCTTATTCGTTGGCATATTCGCAATATAGGAAGGAGTATAGATCGTATTTGCCGTGGCCGTTGTCGTCTCGTTTCCGTAGGAATTGGCGTCAACCGTTGTTTGGCTGGTTCCAGGCGAGTAAGTCGTCATACCAGTTGCCGTCGTCGTATCGTTCCCAGAAGAGTACGCATTTACCGTAGTGGAAGCGGTTCCAGGCAGAAGAACCTGCTGGTTCCCCTCGCCAGTGACAATTACAGCATCAGCGCCTAATACTGCGGCGGACTTGATTAGCTTTTGGTACATGTCCCCCGCGCTTGCCCATGTTCCGCCTTGAACCGAGACAACCCCGATTACCTCATACTTTTGTTCCGGTGCGCCGAAAAGCAGCTTAACCTTGTGGTAGTCCACAGGGGCGTAGGTGTTTTCACCCAGACGGGTTTTATACCCATAGGTCGTGCAGCCTGATAAGAAAATGCAACCGACAAAAATCGCGAAAATTTGAAGAGGGAATGAGTTCTTCACTGACGGCCATGTTAAGTCGTTGAGAAGAGCTGACAATATAAAAGCGGCATATACTACCGCCCTCAAAACCCATTCGAGGGGGTAGCTTTTCGGATGTGGCGAAGGTGAAACCGCATATTCTCATTGGGCGCAACATTCACCGAATCCGCAGTGAAAAGGGCATGACGCAGGAATTTCTAGCTGAAAAGGCTTCCATAGATAGGCGTTCACTCCAGCGTATTGAGGCAGGGCAGTGGAATATGACTGTGGACTACTTGGATCGATTGAGAGATGCGCTCGGATGCTCCTGGTCAGAGCTTACGGCAAGGTTGTAAAAAACCAATTGTCGTAGCACTCATCAGATTTTCGGTCGCAACGTATGCCGATTGAGGAACGAGGCGAGGCTCACGCAGGAGCAACTGGCCGAGAAAGCAGACATCAGCCGTCGCTTTCTACAGGAAATTGAGGCAGGCTCAAAAAACCCCACCGTGAACGTTATTACTCGGATTAGGTTTGCCCTAAAAAGTACTTGGGAACACCTACTTGGGTAAATTTTGTATTCTCACTAAAGCTTCGGTTAATATTCTCATCTAATGCCAGATGAAGAGAATTATTGGCTTGGTGCTAATCTTGAGAAAAATGTCGCCAAATTCGTTTAAACTTAAAAAACGTGAAAACACCGTACTTCACCTCATGAGGGAGTTGCAAAAAATAGCTTTTTCTAAACAAAAACTGGAGTCTGAGCCATATTCGTTTTTAACCTCATTTTTTAACTTCTTCACAATCTCAAGCCGGATGGAATTCATACGCCAACAGCCCTGTTACTTGAGAAGTGCCTAAGGCTATAATCCGCGAGCGGGTTTTGCCGGGCGATTATTTTGCTGAGATTGAAAATGAATTGAGGGCAGCGGTAAGTTCCGCGTCTTTGGCAGGATCTCCACCGAAATCGTAAAGGCACACTTCGTACATGTGGCCAGCGGCTACAGTCATCCATAAAGTTGTTTGGATTACGTTGCCTTTGCCGTTATCTTGTGTGCCGGTTAAGACGCAAAAGGTGATGTCATTTAGCTTTTGATTGTTGCAGCTAACGATTTTGCCGCCGCTTTTTTGATACCCGGACTCGATCCCTTGGACAAGAGGCGAGTTAGTGTCGGTTGAGGCGGTTGAGCTTACCGGTTCGACGAACACTTCAACAGCTTTAGTGTGGTCGCCTTTGACGGCTTCCACCGCATAGCCTCCTGGCGCCGGTGGATTAACAATGGCCCAGTCATCTGCAACGGTGAGCTGACAGCCAGAGCTTGGGTCTGGCAAATTTTTGGCTGCGACCTGGCTTATCGTGGCGATGAGCACGGAGAGCAGTAGGGGTAGCTTTGTGCGTAGAGTGAAGCCGGAGAGAAGGGAGTTCATTCAGTTTGATGGTGAGGGGGTGGGCTGAAACGTCAAGATGGCTGTTGGTTATTTTGCGTTTTTGATTTTTAAGATTAGCCAGATGACGATTCCAGCTAAGCCCGTGGAGAAAGCACCTTTTCCGCAGACTTCACCGAGTTGAAAATCTGTTAGCCCGAGTAGGTGTGAGGGAAAGAGGAAGGCGAATAGGGTCCAAAGTACAAATAAAATTGCAGTCACGGGAAGGACGTACTTCATGCTGTCTCCTCGTTCGGGTCAATTGCTGCGTTCCTGGCGGTGGTTAGTTGTCTGAAAGGCCCTCGGGTGACAACTCTACTTCAAGCGTCAGCGGGGAGTCAGTAGGCACCTAGCCCAAGAAGACTCCAATCCAGAGTAACCATATAACCGATTATCTGGGTATCGCAGGAATCTTTGTTTTCCAGATGAAACTGCCAGATTTATCGATGTAGCCCATTTCACCATCGATTGCCACTTGCGCCAAGCCATTGACAAAATGGCTTCGCCATCACCGCTTGAGCGATATACTACAATATATCACTTGAAATTCAAGGATTTAAATTCTGGCCTGCTGAAGTTGGGGTAGTGCATCCCATTATGGATGTGGCTAACCTCCGACATATGCGCGAGCGCTCCCCATCAAGTCGTCTTGTGGTGATTAGCACCATAAGCATCTTCTTGCTGAGTATCTTTCTTGGCCGAGGCATTCAAACTATACAGCAAGCTTTGGCCACCAATGAATGGCCTTCCACATCAGGGATTATTGTCGAGTCCAGGTTGGAAAGATCAGCGGGAACTCATGCCTCTTACAGTCCCATTATTCGCTACAGTTATGTCGTCAATGGTATTTCCTATCAAAACTCACGAATTGATTTCGGTTTGTTTTGGGGACGCCAATCCAGCCAACAGATTATCCATGCGTATGCGCCAGGAGAAAAAATCCCCGTCTATTTTTCTCCTGAAAATCCGCAGCAAGCAGTTTTACTGAATGGTTTGCAGACTGGATCTTTTCAGAGGCTCGTCATGAGCACGCTCATCGCTTCCTTTCTCGTTCTATTTATATGGGGACCGATTTTGGCTCGGAAATATGGAACGGCGCATTCGGACGGAACCGTTTGGTATGGCGCAAACTCCCCAGGCTCGAAATTCATCTACGCTACCGCGACACTGATTGTCATTCAGTTCGTGTTTTTACTTTTCTCACATTGAAATTATTTGGGAATTATCTGCCTTGTAAATGGTTTATCTGGCTGCCAGCCGATGAATCTGCCAGTCTACGGGCACGCAGTTGGCCATCGAATCCTTGGGGAGAAATATCCATGCAATATTCTGAAGGTGCAAAAAACTGGCTTCGGCTGGCTCTTTTGTCAGTAATCAGCGGAATAGCATTGCTATCGTACAGCTACGCTATTACTTGGCTTTCCAATGCCAGCACCTTCGAAAATTCTTTCTCGCTGACAACGTGGATCGTCCCTCTGGTGGGATTCGGAGCAACGGCTTTGGCGTTCGTCTTCAGTCTTAGTAATGTGGTCTTGCGTAACGCAGCGATACGCGGAATTGGCGTTGCCGCTGTCCTGGCCGCGCCCCTGCTGGGATTCAACTTTATCCAATTATCATCCTATCACCACGGAAATACCGGTTCGCTCTCCCTATTTCATTTGGGATCCATTGGCCTTTGCCTGCTGATATGGTGGATTCTACTGCATTGGCGGCCAACCGATCCCCAAACGGAACGACTGTCTCCAGCGCAACCTATCACCGCCCGGACTCTCTTTTGGACTCTCGTCTATCTTTTGATACTCGTTCCCTTCTTTTTTAGCCAGTTGGGTGTCGATTTGACTTACGAGCTGACCAAACTTCCTGCCGATGCTTCGGGGCTTCCCCATGACGCTGCCGCGCAGACGAAAGTTTTTCAACAAGACATGGTATTGGTTTTTACCCATTCAATGACCCGGATCATTGAACGCAGCCAGGGAATACTTGCGTTGGTCATGGCCGTAGGGTTGCTTCTCTGTGCTCGACGCAACAGCCAGCATCGCCTCACATTGGGCGTTCTGGCTCCGTTTCCAAGCCGCCAGGATACGTTGCTCCTTGTTATCTACGCGACAAGTGCAGTCGTTTTCGTCATTGCGTGCCAAGCCTTGACGGGGATGCCTGATCGCGTGGCCCAAGCTTTGCAGAGCGCGACACTCAACGACTCTCGATCCATTGAGCAAGTTCGCATCAGTACGCTTTTTATCAGTTTTCTTCCCGGATTCGTATTTGTGGCGAGCGGGATGTTGATTGCCGGACGGCTCTTTCGCACCGCACAACTTCGCACGACCTTTTGCCTCATGCTGCTGTTTTGTTCATTGGGATTGACTGGCGTGGCTCTCTACTATGCCATGCCAGGTCTTCGCTGGATCGGCGAGGTGACCTTAATTACGGCTATAGTTCAAGGCACGGTATTTTGGTGGCGGCGTGGCGCATGGGTGACTGACCACAAGCCCGATGTCGGAATGACCGCCCTGGAAGCGGCGCAATGGGGTACGTTCAGTTTAAGTATCCTGGGAGGATCCGTGTACGCCGTTGCGATTCTTATGGCCTATGTCAGCGTAGCTGATATTTCGTATCTTCTCTCATGGAGTGAAGCTCTCAAGAACGGCGGCCATGCTCCCCTGGACAAAATCTTTTTGCTATTTGCACCAAGTGTGTTTCCGAATGCCTTTCTGGCCGGACCTGCATTCTTTACTCTGTGCTTGTTTATCAGTTCGACGACAAGTTTGCTGGTGTCCCTATTTTATGGCGGAGTGCAAGGTTGTATGAAAGGAATTCGCTCTCTTTCGAATATGCCTCATCCACCCTTGGCAACGACATCCCCGTTAGGGAGACAATAATCCATCGGGAGTAAGTTGCCCGTAGACCTTGCCTGCCGGATCAAAAGTCGATGGAATAAAGTTTGGAATTGATCCATCGCTATTCGGCACTTCGGCCAGAGGAATGAATTTGACCGTGTTGCTCTTGTAGCAAACGGCGATTCCCGGTTTCGGCTCAGGCTTGGGATATTCTTCACGCCACCATTGGAGCCAGGTATGGGATTCACCACCAAATCGAGGGAAAGGTTTCATCAGGGATATGGCAGAACCACCAGGAACATAGACCACTTTATACCCCGTCATGAAAACGATCGGTAGTCCATCCGGAGAGCTTGAGCTGACGCAGCAAGTGACATCAAAACAAACATTCTCCGGCTTGAGGTGCTGCCCCTGGATGGCCTTGGTTTTCCCTGACAAAGGAATGTAAAAGATGCCCGGATAAGTTATGTATTTCTCATCAAGCAATTTTTGGAAAACTTCCGTTGAACTTTTTCCGTCCGGATAGTTGCCATCATGGTCCAGTGAGTACTGGAACATGGAGAGGGCCAAATTGCGGGTTTGCTGCATCCAGGCATTTTCTTTACTTTTCTGAAGTCCAGGCCCCACAGGTGCAAAAACCAGACGCGATAGAATCACTAAACTCCCAATGAGTAGTCCAAGCTGCAATACGGTTCTCCTCCATGTTCGTTTGGATAAAGAATTTGGAGGTTCCGTCTGATGGTTTCTCACCGAGATTACAATACGATCACCATGATGCTAACATGAACGCAGCGGTAAAGTCGTCAAGGCGCGATCTCTTCGCTGATTCATAATGCGGCAGAGTTCGGCGGGCGGGAGGTTGTATTGATCGCTGAGGAGCATGTCTTTTCCGTAAGTGTCACGAATCCATTTCCGGCGTGCGATGCGCTTCCGCCACTTGGGTGACTGGTCGGATTGGGTTTCGCTGAAATTGAACCCTATGACCGAGCGATTCTCAGATACCGGCACGAGGGTGATGTCACTCACCTCAGCCCAGCGGAACGAATACCGCCGCCATGTGTAGATCATGACAAAATCGTCCTTCCTCACGATCAGGCAGGTGCATCCTGGGATGAACATCAGGAGGCCTAATGGAATAGCCAATCCAAAGAAACCAATGGTGGACCAAGCCAGCACTGGATACTGATGCCGCATCAATACACCAACTGTAACAAAAGCTGCCCCACCAACCACGAGAAGCAGCGCCTTCCATGGGCTGTATTTGAAAATCAGGTCGGCATCGGAATCGACCAGTACCGGATCGACGGAGCCCACCTTCTCAGGGAACCGCCAGGTCAGGCGCGGCCCCAGCATATACGGCACGAGGAAAAAGATAACACTCCGGCCTAGCACAGAGTCGTAGAAAGAAGGCAACTGAAGAACCTTCAGTACGCCGGTAAGAGCCATAGCAAAGACCAAATAGACAATGAACCGTACCCCATAGGGTCGAAGCCATGCAGGCAGCACCGTTAGGATCAACTCACGGTTTTTAAAGGCGAAACAAAAATTCCATGCGATCAGCGCGGACAGGACAATAAGAACGACATTACCGGACCAGATGACGTCCGTTCGCCGATAGCTTTCCCGCAGACCAAAATAGTTTAGCGGAACCATCAGCACGAACAGCATTACCCAAGTCCAAGTGGGTAAACGAAGAGCTGGAATTTTGTCTGCCGAAAGGCTCATAGTGGTCAGATTATACCGGCGACTCAAGAGACTCAAGCGTATCTCCGCTCGGTATGAAAGATGACTGATCTCTGTATAGAGAGCCGTTCTTTCAATGTGCCTGAAACCTGTCCGTTCCTATGGGGTCTAATCCCTATAGGAAATTTGGACAGTCTTAGTGGCGGGGAGCGTTATTTGTATTGTTGTCGGAGTGCTGCTCTTTGGGAGCTTCTTGCTTGGCCGGGGCTTGCTGTTGCTGATGGGCCGCCTGGTTAGCTTGAGCCTGCTGCTGCTGATGGGCCGCTTAATTAGCCTGGGACTGTTGCTGATGGGCCTCTTGGTTAACAGAGTGAAATCTGGTTGACGTTTGGTTGTCGATTGAACCCGCAAACGGCGCGTTTATGTGCGCCTATGTGCGCAAACCCTCTTTCCCATAAAAATGCTCAAGTGCCTCGTGGTAGAGGTCTTGAGAGGTAAAAAAGGTGAGCCGGTTATCAGATTTGAACTGATGACCAACGGTTTACAAAACCGCTGCTCTACCACTGAGCTAAACCGGCATGATTGTCGCCACGAGAGAATATCTTACGCTTTGGTCAAAGTGGGCGGCAAGCAAATCAAGCGGGGTCTGCGAACAGCTAGCTTGGCCTTGGCCAGGCGCACGCGATGAGTATCCGGCTTGCTGAACTAAGCCAAATGTTTTTAAAGCTGTAACACTTACCACTACCAATATAATGCTTGCTATCGAGGACCGGAAAGCTACAATCTCAGCGTAGAAGATACTTATGTCCGCTACTCTAAGTCCACTCAAAATAACTGGCTTAACGTGGTTGCTTCTTACCGCGTTGACTGGAGCCTCACTTGCCCAAACCAGCGTATCCACTGTGCCGATGGGATACTTCACGGTCAATATTGCAGCGGGAACGGGGACTTCCCCCGTTTTGTCGATTCTTTCCTTTCCTCTGCTAGGAGTCGCCTCAGCTTCCGGCACCATGGCTGGCGTCGTCACGGGAGTAACCTCCAATACCATTACCAATAGTAGTGCCGCTTGGACTGCCGGCCAGCTTTCACAGGCTGCCACCCCTTATCTTATCCAAATTACGAGCGGTACTGCGGCAGGTCGTTTTTTCCTTATCTCCACGAGTACCTCTAACACCACGACCAGCGTCACACTCGACTCGAGTGAGACGACTGATTTGACCACTCTCGGAATTATAACCGGAACCGACACTTACCAAATTGTTCCCGCCGACACGATTTCCTCTCTCTTCGGCACACCGGCAACCACGGGAATTGTGGGCGCCACGACCGGGAATTGGAATTCGGCTGATCAAATACAACTCTTCACCGCCTTGCACGGTTGGGCTTCCTATTACTATAACACAACACTGTCAAATTGGTATCAAGTCGGCCCCCCGATCGCTTCTGGAAATATGGTGATCCGCCCCGATGTCGCCGTCATTTACAATCGCATTGGATCTACGGCCTTAACGCTGACCCTGACCGGCCAAGTATCCTCAGTAGCTCGGCAAGCTGCGATCAATAATGGCGGAAACACATTTCTCGCCAATTATTGGCCGCTCGATTTAACCTTGGGGACCAGTAATATTCAGAATATTCCCGGCTGGGTGACGAGTTCGTCTTACCTTACCGCTGATCTTGTGCAAATGTATACCTCAGTGCATGGATGGGCTGAGTATTTTAACAATGGGACCAATTGGATTCAGGTGGGACCTCCGATTAATAGTAATAATGTTGCCATTCCTGCAGGTACGGGAATCCTGATCATTAAACAAGGATCGGCAAGCGGGCAAAGCGTTTTATCCCAATC
>Ga0206954_1086_pt1 | contig 25994 bp, 27 predicted proteins | sample Alteio_BWOrgHeat_37_FD_153250 | JGI IMG/M metagenome (GOLD analysis project Ga0206954, IMG submission 153250) | Enriched cells from forest soil in Barre Woods Harvard Forest LTER site, Petersham, Massachusetts, United States -... | ecosystem: Environmental > Terrestrial > Soil > Temperate forest >...
TAAATCCCCTGTCACGAATAGAAATGTCACCAGTGTAAAACAGATCATCAAACAAGAGCCCCTTTGCCCCAAGTATGTGACCTGCATCAATCATGGAGAAATTTTCATACTCTTCAACAGAATTTTCAATCACATAGCCTCGAAGTTTTGCAATCTCGGCGGTCTGCCTTGAGGCAATAAGTACTCCTTGCCCTTTTTGGTTGTGCAAGTGGTCAAGATGTGCATGTGATACAAAACTTATTCCATTTCCAGTCCCGCGTTTTGGATCAAGGTTGACTGTCTTGTCACCATACATTACAACAATTCCATTTGATGTCATCCTAACTTTTGAATTCAATTTGAGATTTTTGCCACCAGATTGGATATAAATTGCAAGATTAATCGGGCACAACATCTAGTGTAATGGATTAAACACCGATCTGACAATTTTTCAATTAAAATTAGTAAAGTGTTTATTCAGATTAGTGCAAAACCAATCATGCTAAATCTTGCAATATTGATCTCAGGCAGAGGAAGCAATATGGAAAATATCTTAAAAGCCGTTAAAAAAAATAAAATCCCAATCAAGCCAGTGCTAGTGATTTCAAACAAGCCTGATGCAAAAGGCCTGGCCATTGCACAAAAACTAGGCGTAAAGACAGAGGTTGTTGAAAGCAATGGCCTCAAGGGAGGAAACTGGGAGTATGATTCTAAACTAGTATCAGTCTTGGAAAAATACAAAGTCACACCACAAAATGGCCTCATATGCCTTGCAGGTTTTATGAGAATAATGAGTCCAGAGTTTATCAGGCATTACAAGGGAAAAATATTGAATATCCATCCAGCCATACTGCCCTCATTTCCAGGATTACACTCTCAGAGACAGGCACTTGAATACGGCGTAAAATATTCTGGATGTACGGTACATTTTGTTGATGAAGGAGTGGACACGGGTCCCATAATTTTGCAGGCAATCGTAAAAATAAAAGATGACGACACAGAAGAGAGCATATCCAAAAAAATCTTGAAGCAGGAACACAAGATTTACCCAAAGGCAGTAAAGCTAGTTGCCAAGGGAAAAATAAAGATAGTTGGAAGAAAAACAGTAATTTCCTAGCTGTCAGGTCCGCCAAAAAAATACATTACAACAAGTTCTTTTTTGTTTCCGTGAAACTTGTGTGGAATTTTTTTAGATACATAGTATGACATGCCTTCTGAAATGGAATAGTCTTTTCCATCAATTGTAAGAAATCCATCACCCTTTACAATATAGTAAACCTCGTCACTTTCATGTGGCTCTTGTGTGTCTTTTTCACCAGGTCCTAATCTGAGAATCCCCGCTGCAATGTTTTCTTTGTTTAGAAATGTATGAAAGTATGTATCACTTTTTGCAATTTTTTTCACATATTCATTTGTGTCAAATGTTATTTTCAATGATACCACTACAGACGAGTTCTTAATGATTTTAACTAAAGACCGTGTCTATGTGATAGACAAATTTCCAAAGATTAAATATCCAAAAAATCATTCAAGTTTGTTTGACTGGACAGAAAATAGACGGTATTGCAGTAGCATCATCAGTTAAGGACAGGGTAAGATTGGCAGTCAAGGAATTATCAAATGATGGCATTGTACCATGCCTTGCCACGGTTCTTGTAGGCGATGATCCGGCTTCGGCTACATATGTAAGAAACAAGCAAAAGGCATGTGCAGATGTTGGAATCACTACAAAAGACCACAAACTTCCTGCCACGTTTTCTCAAAAAGAAATGAATTCTTTAGTCAATTTGTTAAACAATGATGAGACAGTTCATGGAATTCTAGTGCAACTCCCACTACCAAGCCAACTGGATGAATTTACAACAACCTCCAGAATATCACCACTAAAAGATGTGGATGGACTGACACCCTACAACATTGGCCTTTTGACGTCAGGAAGATCAATTCTCAAGCCTTGTACCCCTTCTGGAGTAATGGAATTGTTTGACTATTACAAAATAAACTTGGATGGAAAAAATGCAGTCATAATAAACCGAAGTCATCTTGTTGGTAAGCCACTTTACAATCTGATGCTTGAAAAAAATGCCACAGTTACCACATGTCACTCTAGAACACAGAATATCAAAGAACATTGCCTGAGTGCTGATATCATAGTAACAGCAATTGGGGATAGGTCAAAGTTCGTCCTAACACAAGACATGGTAAAGGAAGGTGCTGTGATAATTGATGTTGGTACAGCAAGATTAGAAGGAAAACTTGTAGGAGATGTGGATTATGATAACGTCATCAAAAAGGCGTCATATGTAACACCTGTTCCAGGCGGAGTAGGACCAATGACCATAGCGATGCTTTTAAAAAACACCATCACAGCTGCATCAATTAGTAAAGAATTTGTCCAACCCAGTTGAAAAATCAAGGCTCCGCAAACAGCTCCTAGACGCACGAGATGAGCTCTCACTTGATTTTATAAAAATTGCAAGCAACAAAATCCGGGACAACCTAAGAAAGATTGACTTTTACAGACAGGCCACATCAATTGGTACATACTATTCAATTGGAAGTGAAGTTCAGACCCATGATTTACTACAGGAATTTTTCAATCAAGGCAAAGAAATTGCCCTTCCAAGAGTTGATAAAAATGATCTAGTCTTCAAAAAAATTACTAGTTTATCAGATCTTGAGCTTGGTAACTTTGCAGTGATGGAACCAAGGGAAAAATGTGAGACAGTCAAAAAACTCGACGTTGTGCTGGTTCCTGCAATAGCACTCACGCGTGAAGGATACAGGCTAGGATACGGCTTTGGGTTCTATGATAGGTACCTGAATGGAAAAAAATCAAAGAAAATCGGTTTAACATACGCAAAACATGTGTTAAAGTCATTTCCCCATGATGACCATGATGTCAAGATGGACTGTATCGTAACAGAAGATTCTGTTATTTACGCCAAGTAAAAATAGCAAACCTCCGTTTAGGCGTGGAAACTGAATCTACCAGATAATAACAAAGTTAGGATGATTTTATTTAATAGTAATAATTCCATATTTTGATGAAAAAAATTCGATTGCGTAAGAAAAGTATTCCATCTTTTTATTTTAAAAGAATTCCAAAACAAAGAACAGACTGGGATAAATTAATTGAGACTCCAATTATTTTAGAATTGAAGGACGGAAATTTCTATGCTGGATTAATTGATGATTATGAAAAAAGAATTATTGACATCTTCACTTGTAAACATCTTGTCCATAAAAAAGTAGGAGAACACTATAAAGAAAAGATATGGAAAGATTACGACATCATGGCATTTTTTCCATTCGGAGATATCAAAAACATCTATTGTGCAAAGGATGGATCATTAAATTTAGAACAAATGCTGGAATTGACAATAAATCCGTATAGAATACCAGTTAAAGGAATCGAATGTGCGTGGCTTACAGATAAAAAACACTCTAAAAATTGTGATGAGGATCTGCATGAATCATTAGCAAAATTGTACAAGGAAGGAAGTGCACATCAAGACAGCAAAAGGAAGAGAGATGAACTCATAAACGCATTCAATGTTGTTCGTAGATTCATTTTAGAAAACAATGGAAAAATTCCGTAGATTAATTCAGTTTGTGAAGATAACATTGAAAAATCATATGCTTTGAGGAATTTTATGTTATAATGATTATGCTGTCCTTTTCGAGCCATGAAAAATCATATTTTTTCAATAATTACTGATATCAATTGTAAGATGAGTCCAAGAATAACTATGATTATCCCAATTCCCTCTGTAATTCTCTTAGGAAAGTTTTTCAGCATTGCATTATACGAACGAGGTAGATCAACCGGATGATCTAGGTCTAGGTTAGTTTTGTCTAACGTTTTTTCAAGATCTACAATGGCCTTGTCTGCCACTTTTGTTGATATCCATCCAATAAATCTCTGCAATAGCAAAACAAATCCTATGATTTGCAATAGTATGCCAGAAATGTTAAGCCAATCCCAAATTTGGAACATAAATACAAAATCATTTGATAAAACATAGTAATTAAAAAATTTCCAACAAATCATAACTTTCGTTATTATCTAGTAGCTTCAGTTTCCACGCCTAAACGGGGGGTTTACTATTTTTATTTACGCCAAGTAAGACCTTTTTTTCCAATATCTGCTCTACAATACTTGGAAGGCCAGTTGATTTTTCCCACTCTCAGGTAAGCATTTGCAATTGCCACATCCAATGTTTCCCCAACTGCAGTTACTCCAAGCACCCTTCCACCGCTTGTCAAAATTTTACCATTTTCTTTTCTTGTTCCAGAATGAAAGACTTCAGAATTGGGAGTAGAATCATCAAGGCCTACAATTTCCTCATTTTTTGGATAGGACTCGGGATATCCTTTTGATGCAAGTACTACACATACAGCACTGGATTTTTTCCAAGATATTGCAGGCAACGAAGAAAGAGTTCCGTCAATGCTTGCCTGGATATATTCAAGCAAGTCAGAGTCCATGCGCATCATTATTGGCTGACATTCTGGATCTCCCATTCTTGCATTAAACTCCAAGACATACGGCTTGCCATCTTTTAGCATTATTCCAGCATACAAGAATCCCTTGAAAACAATTCCTTCTTTTTTCATAGATGAAATTGTTTTTTCAATAACATTTTTTTGAATTTCATTTGCAGTCAAATCATCAATCACAGGAGTTGGAGAGTAAGTTCCCATCCCTCCAGTGTTTGGACCCTTGTCATTGTCATAGATTCTTTTATGATCTTGGCTTGTGGCCATTGGGTATGCAGTGTTTCCATCGGAGAGTGCGATAAAAGATGCCTCTACTCCATCTATTCTTTCTTCTAGAATAATTTTAGAGCCAGCATCTCCAAAGTTTTTCTTGACTAGCATTTTTTCAATTGCGTCAATTACCTCAGAGGAGTCATTGCAGACAATCACCCCCTTTCCAGCAGCAAGCCCATCTGCTTTGACCACCAGAGGATAATCAACTGACTTTGCAAATTCAATTGCCTTTTTTGGATCGTCAAAGACTTCAAACCTTGCAGTCAAGATTCCGTTTCTTTTCATGAAATTTTTTGACCAAATCTTGCTTGATTCTAGTTGTGCAGCATCCTTTGTAGGACCAAAAATCCTGAGGCCTTTTTTTGTAAATTCATCCACTATACCATTTGAGAGAGGAACTTCGGGACCCACAACTGTTAGACAATTATTCTCTTTTGCAAATTTTGCAAGACCTTCAATATCATCTGAGGAAATATCTACATTGTTTTGGGTTCCACCATTTCCAGGAGCAAAATAAATTTTATCGACTTTAGCGCTTTGTGCAAGTTTCCAACCTAGTGCGTGCTCACGTCCACCAGAGCCTACAATCAAGACGTTGACCAACGCTTTCGGCTTCAATTATGAGGTATATATTCCAAAGATTGGTTTTAGAAATACTCATTAAAGCACCACCTCAACATATTTTATTGAACCAAGTAGATGCAACAAAATCAGTTTATCTCTTCACACATGGTAGAAGAGATTTAGAGACAAGTGCAACAGATGCGCTTGTTGCAAACGGTTTTGCAAAAGAAAAGATAATGTCTGCCAAGCCTGACGCTGTAGGAAACATAGGTGATTACATGGCAATGCTTTGGATGCCACCGACACCAGATCAAATAAAGATCCAAAAGATAACAAAGGTGGAGACAGTCAAGGCAGAAGGCATGATTGGACTCTGGAAAGGAGTCTCAAAAGAAGACCTTTTCATAATACCTCTAAAGTAAATCACAGATTATTTTTTACTCTAAATTTATTTTATTTACAATTTCATTCAAGATACTTTTCTTTCACATAATATCTTGGACAAGAGCCGAAATAAAACTCTCAAACTCAGAGTCTTGAAATTTGACGGTCTCAACTTTGCCTTGGCCAATCGCAGCTTGGACTGCTTGCAGGTGATAGCACTGTCTTCCCTTTTCCATTGCATTATAGTAATAATCCGCACATGAGCAATACCCCAAATCCAAGTCAAGCCAATGTTCATTGTCTTTTCCTACTACAGTCCAGATTTTTCTGTTGCTTGGCTCAAACAAGTGCAATTTCACTCCGTTTGATGATACAATAGACTCTACATTTCCAGTCTCTTTTTTCACAAGAATTTAATTGAAAAAAGACAGGTATATCTTTGATGGTAAAAACTAGGATCGTTCCTTCACAGCCAGCATTGGTTTTAGAGGATACTCAAAGATTTCTTGTTGTTACCGATTTGCATATTGGATTTGAGATTGGCATGATCTCAAATGATATCAACGTCAGGCCAGAGAGTATAATTGAAGAAATTCATCTTGCCCTGGACACATTGATAAAATCTGAAAAACCTGACAACTTGGTACTCCTTGGTGATATCAAGTCAGGCATAGATTCAATCTCAAAGATAGAGTGGCAGATGGTGCCAATGTTTTTTGAGATTGGAAAGAAGATCAATACCATAGTGATTCCAGGAAATCATGATGGAAACCTGTCCCATCTTGTTCCAGAATACATCACCATGACAGGCCCATCAGGCCTAGTCATAGGAGATACTTTACTGACACATGGCCATGTTATGCCATCAGAGAATTTTTCCCAAGTAAATAAAATAGTGATGGGCCATCTTCATCCAGTATATTTTCAAGAGGGTTCAGTTCTTGATGGACAACGACTGTGGGTGTCAATCAAGACAGAGAAGAGAAATATTTTCCCATCAAGCAAGGGAGATCTTGAGATAATCGTAATGCCATCTTTTAACAAGTATTTTTATGCCACACACAAGCGCTATCATAAAAAATCAATTTCTCCCATACTTGAAAGAATCAAGGAAAACCATTCTGCAAAGATTGTCACACTTGACGGCTCCATAATAGGAGACGAGTCAATACTCAAAAACATAATCTGAGATTAAAAAATCAGCCCACGTTTTCGTAGGATTCTAGCGGCTTCTTTGTGGTCTCGTTATGTTTTAGCCACTCTAGTGTCTTTGCAAAAGAGTCGGCAAGCTCTGTAGTTATCAGCACAGGAATTCCAAGCTCTACTGCCTTTCTTCTTATCTGATATTCATCATAGAGCATGCCAACATATTTTTCAAGTGTTGAAGTACTTGGCACGTTTATGATAAAGTCAATCTTTCTTTCATATAGCAAGTCGGCAATGTTTGGCTTTCTTTGCGGCTCACTTATCTTATAGACCACGTCAACATCGCCTATTCTTTTGTCTGACAAAAATTCGGCAGTGTGCTCAGTTGCAAGTAGCTTGTATCCAAGGCCTTTGAGCAAGAGTGCAGTCTGGAGTAGTTTTTCCTTGTTCTCAGATCCTCCTGCACTAATTAGAACAGAGCCCTCTTTTGGAAGAGAGTATCCTACAGACGTTAGTCCCTTTGCAAGTGCATCATAGAAACTCTCACCAAAGCACGCGGCTTCTCCTGTAGACTGCATCTCAACTCCAAGAATGATATCAGCACCATCAAGCTGCATAAAGGAAAATTGTGGAACTTTGATTCCATAATGAGGTATCTTGCGCCACCTATCTTTTGCAACCAACGGAAGTGGTTTTCCAAGTACTGCGCGTGCTGCCAAGTTGATAAGATTCATCCGTACAAATTTTGATACAAACGGCATGGAGCGAGACGCCCTGATGTTAAGCTCTATGACATAGACCTGATCCTGGTTTATCAAAAATTGCAAATTAAAGGGACCTTTTATCTTAAACGCAATTGCTACTTTTTTTGCATAATCAAGTATGGTATCTATCACCTTGTTGTTCAGAGTCCATGGTGGAATGCACATCATGGAATCACCAGAGTGGACTCCGGCTCCTTCAATGTGTTCAATGACTGCACCAATGACCACATTTTCTCCATCTCCTACACCATCGACTTCAGCCTCTAGTGAATTTAGCATGAATTTTGTTATGACAACAGGATAGTCTGGTGATACGTTTGTGGCCTCGGCAAGATATTTTTTGAGTTGTGATTCAGACCATACAACTTTCATTGCAGCACCACTGAGGACATACGAAGGTCTGACAAGAACTGGATATCCCACCTTGGTTGCAAATTTTTTGGCATCAACAAGACTTGAGAATGCCTGCCATGGAGGTTGCCTGATATTTAGATCGTCAAGCACTTTGCTAAAGGTGGAACGGTTTTCCGCCCTGTCAATGTCTTCAAAGGATGTTCCAATTATTTTTATTCCATTTTGTGCAAGCTTGGGAGTCAGGTTGTTTGCAGTCTGTCCACCCACAGCAGTTACAACACCATCTAGTTTTTCAAAATCTGCTACATCAAGTACTCGCTCTAGTGTGAGCTCTTCGAAGTACAATCTATCACAGATGTCATAATCAGTTGATACTGTCTCAGGGTTGCAGTTGATTACAGAGACCTCTTTTACCCCATTTTCTTTTAGTCCCCAGACCATGTTTACGGTTCCCCAATCAAATTCTACACTGCTACCAATTCTGTATGGCCCTGCACCAAGTACTGCAATTTTTTGAGAATTCGACGTTACCTCAAAGTCATTAACTTTTCCACCATATGTAAGATACAGATAGTTGGTCTTTGCAGGCCATTCTGCTGCAAGGGTATCAATTCGTTTTACCACAGGTATGATTCCTGCATCTTTTCTTATTTTTCGAATATCAAGATCATCTTTTCCAACCAGTCTTCCAATCTGTTTGTCAGAGAATCCAAGTTCTTTTGCTTCACGTAGCAACTTGTTGTCAAGTGTTGATTCCTTGAGTCTTTTCTCAGTTTTTACAATGTTATCAATTTTTTCTATAAACCATGGGTCTATGGCAGAAAGTTTGTAAATTTGCTCGACTGACATTCCCTGTCGTAACGCTTCTGCCACATAGTACAAGACCAAGTCATCAGATTTTTGTAGTTTATTTTCAATCTCTTCAATGTCGTATTTTTTGTCAGAATTTCGGTTTGCAACAAGTCCGTCATTTCCAATCTCAAGCATGCGTATTGCTTTTTGCAGCGACTCTTCAAAGCACCTGCCAACACCCATGACTTCACCTACAGATTTCATGGTAGGGCCCAGGTTACGATTTGCAAGCTCAAACTTGCTAAAGTCCCATCTTGGATGCTTGCATACGATATAATCAAGGGATGGTTCGAAGCATGCAGTGGTTGTTTTTGTGATACGGTTTACAAGTTCTGGCAGAGTGTGTCCCATCACAATTTTTGCAGCCATGTATGCAATAGGATATCCAGTTGCCTTGCTTGCAAGAGCAGATGAGCGAGAGAGTCTGGGGTTCATCTCAATTGCAACATACTTGTCTGAATACGGGTCTAGCGCAAATTGTACATTACACTCTCCAACAATTCCAACATGTTTTGCAGCACGCAATGCCGCAGAACGCAACATCTGATATTCATAATTGTCAAGTGTCTGAGATGGTGCAACCACAATGTTATCTCCAGTGTGTACTCGCATAGAGAGGACATTTTCCATGTTACAGATGATTACATTATTCCCAGTATAGTCTGCCATTACTTCATATTCAATTTGTTTCCAGTGTCCAATGTATTCTTCAATCAAGACCTGTCCAACAAGACTTGCATTAAGACCCCTTGTTACAATTTCATGGAGTTCAATTTCATTGTGTGCAACTCCTCCACCTTTTCCTCCAAGAGTATACGCAACACGTGCGATTACAGGATAACCAATATCTTTTGCAACTTTTTTTGCCTCCTCGAAATTGTAGACAGTACTACTTTTGAGAACAGGTACATTACATGCAATCATGGAATCCTTGAAGAGCTGTCTGTCTTCAGTAGCCCTGATTCCTGTTACCTGAGTGCCAAGTACCTTGATACCATATTTTTTCAGGATTCCAAGCTCGTCTAGTTTTACTCCACAGTTGAGCGCTGTTTGGCCTCCAAAGCCAAGCATTAGACCATCTGGTCTTTCTGCTTCTATGATAGATTCTACATATTGTGGATTTACTGGAATAGAGTATACCTTGTCTGCAAATCTTGTATCAGTCTGTATTGTTGCAATGTTTGGATTTACAAGAACACTCTTGATTCCTTCTTCCTGTATAGCCTTGAGGCACTGGCTACCGGAGTAGTCGAATTGACGGTCACTTAGTGACTTTCGCCTGCTTCTCCGATTTTGATTGCCCCACTGCCAAGAACTAGAATCTTCTTTAACGACTCATCTTTTGGCATTGTCCTCCCCTATGAGTTTCTTGAGCTCTTCAAAAATAAACATGCAATCAAAAGGTCCAGGTGATGCTTCTGGATGAAATTGTACAGCAATTATTTTCTTTTGCTTGTGTTTTATTCCCTCTACAGTGTTATCATCAGTATTTGTAAACCATAATTTGAAGTCAGTATTTTTTAGCGACTCGGGATCGATGCAGTATCCATGGTTCTGGCTTGTCACATAGACTTGGTTGTTGTCAAGGTCAATGCAAGATTTGTTTTGTCCTCGATGACCATATTTTAGCTTGTAAGTATTTGCACCACCTGCTAGTCCAAGAATTTGTGCTCCAAGACAAATCCCTAATGTTGGAATATTTTTTTCAATCACATCTTTTGCAGTCTTCATTGTTTGCACACATTTTATCGGGTCACCTGGTCCATTTGAAAATATGATCCCCTTTGGATGGTATGATAAAATTTTCTCAAGTGAATAGTTCCATGGTACCTTGATTACCTGGTAGCCAAGGCTGCGAACATTTCGCAGTATAGAATTTTTCACTCCAGTATCAATGACTACAATTGATTCAGGACCCATGCCAAATGTTTGTGGCTCTTTTACTGATACTGTATTCATAAATTCCTCATCATTATACTTTTTAGCAGACACTAGTTTCTTTTTGATTTCTTGTACGTCAATTATAGTATCAGAGACCACAAGTGCTGCCATCATCACTCCACCTGTTCGAAGTTTTATTGTAAGCTCCCTTGTATCAATTCCTGAAATTCCAGGGATTTTTTCATTATACAGCCATTCATCAAGTGTCATGGCCATGTTCCAGTGGCTTGCAGTCATGGATAATTCATGCACTACAAGGCCACGTGCCTGTATCATCTCAGACTCGAAATTCTTGCGTATGCCATCAGCATCTTTTGCCATTGGATCAGGTACGCCATAGTTTCCAACAAGTGGATACGTAAGTGTCAGAATTTGTCCGCTGTAAGAGGGGTCCGTGAGCGCCTCTACATAGCCAGTCATCCCAGTATTGAAGACTGCTTCACCAAAAGCAATAGTGGAATATCCAAAACCCATCCCTTCAAAAATAGTGCCGTCCTCTAAAATCAACATACCAAACTTGTTTGCATGTTTGGCTTTAATTGTCGGTATCCTTGAAACCCTCTGCATGTGGATTTCAATAGGAATTTAAATTTTATGCCGATCTAAGTTTGAGAATTTCCAAAAACTCAAAATATCGAATCAGAAAATATTTAAAAATAAAATCTAGAGTGCCTTGAACTGTTCAGTCCACTTGTAGTATGCTCTAATCATTTCCATGCTTACACTTGGCTTTCTTCTGGATATAATTTCCTTAAAGTCTGCCGTTGTAAGTACACGTGGCTGTGATTTTGGCTCTCCCAATACTTCTTCTCCAAAGTTTGGAGAATGGAACAAGTCATTTACAACCATTAATTGTGCAGACTGGCAAATGTCTTTGACATCAGATGCACTATACCCATCTGCAAGTTTTGCAAGCTCCATTGCCTTTACTTTGTCATCTTTGTGCAATGGTGTAGTATAGAGATTGAACAGTGATTCTCTTGCTTCAAGTGATGGAAGGGATACATAGACTCTCTTTGTAAATCTTCTAAGAAATGGCCAGTCAAGACTCCATGGCTTGTTTGTTGCACCGATGACGTATAGTTTGAGGTCTTTTCCTTTTCCGTTGATTCCGTCCATTTCAGTCAAGAATTGGTTTTTGACACGAATCTCTCCACCAATCTCACTGTTACGGTTACCAAGAAGTGAATCTACTTCATCGATAAATAAGATAACTGGTAATCCTTCTTTTTCCGCCAAGCCTCTTGCCATCTGGAATAACTTTGAAACATTTTTCTCAGCTTCACCTAGCCACTTGCTCATCATTGATGCTGCATCTACGTTGATGAAATAGCCATCAATTTCATTTGCAGTAGCTGCTGCAATGACTGTCTTACCACATCCAGGAGGACCATAAAGTAAGATTCCTCTTGGCCATCCAAGTGGAAACAGGTCTGGTCGTTTTGCAGGATATACAATTGATTCTCGTAAAGCATTCTTTGCATCATCTAGACCGATAACTTCTTCCCATGTTACATTTGGTTTTTCCTTCATGATGAGTGAATCTAGTTCATTTTTGGTAAGGGATTGTTTTTGTTCTTCAGGAGTTGCCTTTGGATCTACTGCTGGCTCTAGCTCTACATTGTTCATCTGTAATGCTTTGATGCGGTTCTGATATGCTGCAGTTCTCTCTTGGTATACTCTGTTTAGTTTGTTTTCAGGATAAAGTTGGATTAGTTTAACAAGTGATTCGATTGCTCTTTGATAGTTTGCAATTGCCATTCCTCGTGCACCTTGGGAATCAAGTTTTATTGCTTCTGCCGCAAATTTACTTGCGCTATTTTCTAATTCTTGTGGGGCTAGACTCATGATATCATCAACTATATCTCGACTGCAGTTCTTCCAAGGTAATCACCGGTGTTAACTCGTCTAGTAGAATTTGTTAAATTAATTGAACCTACATCAGATTTTGGAATTTCAGTCTGTGCAGGCACTATTTTCACGGGCGCTACAACGGGAACAAGTGTATCTAAAAGAGATGGAATCTTGAAATCATCAATTTTACCTTGAGATTCTTTTTGGAATGCAAGGTCTCCAATTACATCGTCGTGCAATGTCTGGATTTGGCGTAATGCAAACTCTGCAGATATGGTCAAATCCTCAAGTTCATCTTTCATGCCATTAACAGAATTTGCTGCATTTAGTATGATTTCGACAAATTCCTGTAAAAAGTACTTGATGTCTCGTTTATCTTGATATTTTGTGAGTAAATATTCAGCAGCGTGCATTACTTGCCTGATGTCTTTTAGTTCCTCAACAGACAGAGTCTCAATAAAGGCATCATTTGCATCCTTGTCTTTTTGTGATATTTTGAGTTCAATCTTAGAGGAGAGTGTCTTTATTTTATCAAGATGTCCAGTCAAGTCAGATTGACCATCACTCTTTGTGAAATTAAGCATGCTAGGCCTTACCAGAAATCTAGATTAGGGAACTGCTTGCATATTTTAGAGTCAGCGATTAATTTAGCTTCATCCAATAATCTGCTTGAGGTTTCATTTGCCTTGGCAAAGTCAAGAGTGGTGCTACCCAGGTGAGCCGCATCTATTATTATTCCACCCAGTAATAGAGACAACTCACCTAGCTGAAAGTCCATTGCAGGCATAAGGGCCAAGAGTTTAGACCTAATTGTTCTGACAACAGATATGGTAGGAGACAAGACGATAGGAACATTTCCAAGACCGACTACACAGTCAAGGCTTCGTCTTACCTGTCGTAATGATTCTATAGTATAAGCAAGTTCAAGTTCATATTTTACTTGTTTTTCAAGTGTGGCAAGTGAGTGGCAGTTGTTATCTAGTTGTTTGTACAGACTCAGATTATTTTGATTTACATCGTGTCGATGCTGTACAAGAATATCAAGTAGGCTATCTACAATCTCTGTTGCATAGTCAATTCGTGGCTTGATTGTACTTGCTCGTACAAGATGGCCTTTACTTTCATTTTCAATTACCCATTTTGATTGATTTATCATTCCAACAAGAGACCTGACTTTGTACTTATACGGTCCTTGTTACACCAAGTTGTGTCACCATGGTAACATGAGCAGAAGATACAGCTTAGTATTTTTTCGAATCTTTGTTCAATGAATTTAGCTATTCAGTTTACCTTCCAACTTGTCAATCCCACTCATGGTCAAAGGTCAAGACTTAGCCGTCAGCCTGGAAGAGTTTGGGTTGAGCAAGTACGAAGCCCAGGCCTATGTTACTTTGATTACAAAGGGTACAATTTCTGCAGGTGAGCTTGCATACTATTCGAACCTGCCAAGAACCAAGGTTTATCCAACTCTACTAAAACTTGAAAGAAAAAAGATTGCAATAATATCAAAAAGCAAGCCAATCATGTGTACCGCAATTGCGCCAGAAGATGCTTTTGACGAAATTATCCAAGAACAGATTAACAGAGTAAATGCAATGAACAGTCTTATTACAAAATTAAAACAATTAAGCGAAGACAGCAAAAAAGCCAGAGGCTCAGAAGAGCAGAGGTATTTCCACTTGGCTGCAAATTATGTATTCAAACAACTACAAACCATGGTAGAAGGATCCAAGACATCAATACATGTAGTCATTGATTCATGGGGGCTCAACTTGCTATCCCAGTGCAAAGATGTACTTCTCCATGCATTGCGAAAAGATATTGACATCAAATTGGTCATTCCACCAAGTCTTGTAGGTTCTGAAACATTCCACGGGCTTCCAGCAGGAATCAAGATTAAGACATCAGATATTGCACAAAATATTTTCATTTTCGATGATTCTGAAATCCTCATGATAAACAGCAACAATGGCAAAGGCGCAATATTTCACTCAAATGACGTGCTTGGAACAAATCAAGTCAAGTCATTTGATCAGATATGGAAAAATGGAATCAAGATTAGCAATTTGGGTGACATGACAAAAGGCGATGCACAAGAAGCATTAAAGGCAATTCAGATAATAACCCAAAACGGATTAGGCTATGTTTTGAATTCCATGATAAACTCAAAGAACAAAGCAGTTGATATTTTGAATTTTTTGAACAAAAATGGCATTGATCTTGAATCAAAAACACTTGATGAAATAATATCGCTTGTAGATTCTACACTTGACATAACATGCTCTGGTCATCTTCGTTACGAGCCCAATGCAAATCACTTTGTGATAGAATCCAAGGTTAACAGTGGCCACTCTATTCCATGGGCGTTACTGCTTGAAGGATATCTCAATAAAAAAGGAATCAAGACCAAGATGATTTACAATGACCACGTACATAATGGCGAGAGAATCCACATCAAGGTAGATTCTAAAATTAGCGTAACTTCATAGGTTATAGAAAGTTAGCTTTCATATCCATAAGACACACATATCTATATAGCATACCTACTTGGTTTATCACAATATGACTACAACAGTCAAAGCGTTAATCGCTACAACCTTGTTTGCCCTAGTTGCAACAATATTGGTGTCAAGCACACCAGCGTATGCAATTAATGGACATGGTGTATCGTATGGTCCTGAATTTGGAGGAGGAAAACTCGTGAAATATTCAGATGGTCTTAAAATCAACGGAAAAGCATTTGACATCTCAAAGTTTTCACAGAAAATTTCAACCCAGACACTCTACGTGAATAGTATTTCAGATATCACTCTGAAGATATACCATCACGATGGTCCACAAACTATCCAACATGTGATAATTTTCATGAACCTAAAGGGAACCGATCCACAATCATACCAGAGCAATACAAGGATAGAATGGGATAAAACAAATGGCGTATCTACAGCAGATCCAAATGGCGTATTCAAGAGCGTAACTGCAAAAGCTACCTATGATACAAACTTCATGTACGTTAGCTTCAAGATAGTTGCACAGAAACCAATGGACACAACTCACTTGATAGTAAGATCATGGGATAGAAACCTATCATCATCACAAGTAGTAGTACTCAACGCAGTCAAGATTGGATATATGCCAGCAACATTTTCCAGCACGTCTCAATAGATGCCAAGATACAGCTAAATCATTTTTATTTTTATATTTTTTAACAAATATTGTACCTTTATAATATGATGTAGTTCATGTCATCCTTGAATGCAGTTATCAACAGATTTTGATCCAAAAAAGATAGAGGACGAAGTAAAAAATCAGCTATCAGGACTTGATCTAGAAAAATTAATTTTTGAATCACAAAACAAGACAAAAAAAATTGCATTCATAGAAGGACCGCCCACCATGAACGGAACTCCACATGCAGGGCACCTTCGTGGAAGAATAATGAAGGATTTGTGGTACAGATACATGACTTTACGAGGATACAAGGTGACTTTTAATGCAGGTTGGGATACCCAGGGACTTCCTGTAGAATTACAGGCAGAAAAAGAACTAGGAATCTCAGGAGGCAAGTCTCAGGTCATTGAATCAGTGGGAATTGAAAAAATAGTTGCCGAGTGCAAAAAAATTGTTTATAGATTTAATGAAAAATGGGTCGAGCTTGACAAACTTCTTGGCATGTCATTTAACCAACAAAAGGCATACTGGACTTACAAAGACGAATACATTGAACGTGAATGGCAATATCTGAAAAAGGCCCAGGAAATCGGAATTTTATCTGAATCATACAAGGTAGTAGCATATTGTCCAAGCTGCCAGACATCGTTGAGCCATGCAGAGGTAAACCAAGGATATGATACGGTAGTAGACCCATCATTATACTATAAAGTCAAGTTACATGACGAAGATCTTTACCTGATTGTTTGGACCACAATGCCATTTACACTAGTTACTGATACAATGGTAGGCCTAAACCCAGATGAGAATTATGTTCACGTAAAAGTTGGGGATGAAACATGGATTGTTGGAGAAAAAAGATTAGAGGAATTCATGAAGGAGGCAAAGATTGAAGATTATACAGTAACCAAGACCATCAAAGGATCATCACTTGAAGGAAAAAAATACATCCATCCGCTGTTAAATGAAATTCCGGGACTGGAAGAATTTTCAAAAAACCACAAGTTTCATATCGCAGTTGCAGAAAATTTTGTAGACATTCAAACTGGCAGTGGTCTTGTACATCTATCTCCTGCAAACGGAGAAGAAGATTTTGAAATTGCGTCAAAAAGATCAATACCGATTTTTAATCCAATAAATGATGAAGCCAAATTTACAACAGAGGCCGGGGTATATGCAGGATTATTTGTAAGAGATTCTGATGAAAAAATAATAAGTTCACTCAAGGAAAAAGGCGCGCTGGTCAGAATCGGCAAGATAAAACACCAATATCCATTGTGCTGGAGATCACAGCACAAGCTTCTCTGGCTTGCAAGAAGAGGGTTTTTCTATTTTCTTGATAGATTAGGAGACAAGGCAGTAAAGGCGGCAGAAAGTGTCGAGTACTTTTTTGAGCCTCCAAGAAACAGGTTTTTGGAGATAATCAAGGACAAACACCCTTGGTGTATCTCAAGGGAACGTATCTGGGGTTGTCCTTTGCCCATGTGGAAATGCAAAAACTGTAGCCATAGCAAATGGTTCTTCTCAAGAGATGAGATAGTAAAATCAGCTTCTGAGCTTCCAGATGGACCAAACTTTGAGTTACACAGACCATGGATAGATAACGTTTCCATCAAATGTGAAAAATGTGGAAATAAAATGGAAAGAGAACAATTTGTTTTGGATACATGGCACAACAGCGGTGCCGCGCCATATGCATCGCTCTCCGATCCAGAATACAAGGAACTCATCCCAGCACTTTTCCTAACAGAGGGAATAGACCAGACAAGAGGATGGGCATACACACTATTGATAGAAAATGTAATTTTCAATAACGCACCAATTGCACCATTCAAGTCATTTTTGTTCCAGGGTCATGTACTTGACAAAAATGGAAACAAGATGAGCAAGAGCAAAGGAAACGTAATGGATGCAAGTGAATTACTTGGAAAATATTCTGTTGATTTGATAAGATTATACTTTATGTGGAAATCAAGTCCGATTGAGCCAATTAATTTTAGCACAGACGAACTTGTATCAAGACCATACCAGATACTAAGTACGCTGTATCACCTTCATCTGTACTTTAAGCAAAATAGTGAATATGACAAGTATGATAAAACACACAACATACAATGGGCAAAAGAGAAAAACCTCTTAAAAGAAGCAGAGATTTGGGTTTTGTCAAAACTACAAAAATTAATTTCTTCAGTTACAGAGTCACAAGACAAGTGTAGATTCCACGAAGCAGCAAGAGCAATAGATGATTACCTGATAAATTCAGTAAGCCAAGTATATATCCCAATTACGCGTGAAGAACTTTGGGCAGAAGACGACTCTCAAAAAGAGAGAAGATTTGCAATATACGCAACACTTGCTGAGATACTGCAAATCCTAGACATACTTCTTCATCCAGTTTGCCCATTTACAACCCAGTATCTGTATGGCTCCATGTTTGCAGGAAAAAAGAACATACTTCTTGAGGACTTTCCAGTATCACAGGCGTCACTTACAAATGACAAAGTCGAGGAGGCATTTGACTTGATGAAAGAGACAGTATCAGTGTCAGCAGCTGCAAGAATGAAGGGCAAACTCAAGAGAAGATGGCCTCTTGATAATGCAATAATTTGTGTAGAGCCGGGCCAAAAGGCAAAGATAGAATCGCTTTCAGAGTTATTGTTGTCACAGCTCAATGTAGAAAAATACAACATCATTGAACTAGAAAAATCAGAAGGACTAGAACTGGTATCAGATCTTTTACAGAAAGAAATTCCAATAATTCCCAAGGTAGAACTTGAAAGAAAAAAAATAGGACCCAAGGCAAAACAAGACATGGGAAGACTGTTAGACAAGTTTTCACAGACAGACCCAAGTGTGATTGTAAACAATCTTTTGAAAAATGGAGCACACACATTTGATCTGGGAGACAACAAGATTGAATTGTCAAAAGAGGATTTCATAGTTGGCTACTCTGAAAAAGATGGGTTTGCAATGTCAAACCGTGACTCTCTAATTGTATTTATCAGCACAACCAGAAATCGTGAAATGCTAGCAAGGGGGCTGATAAGAGACATTGCAAGAAGATTGCAAGTATTACGAAAAGAAAGAGGATACACCCCCACTGATATTTTAGAGGCCGCATACATTTTGGGCCTTGATGAAGAGTCACTTGAGATGGCAAAAGAAAAACAAGCAGACCTTGCATATCTAGTGAGAGTGAAAAAAATAGAGTTCGAAGACAAGGCCAAAAACTACAAAGATGAGGATCTGGATGGTCAAAAGATTCGAATCTCAGTTGAGTAGCGCTTCATCCATTGCATTAAATAATAAAAAAATACACAATATCCCATGCCAAAGCAGATAACCCTAGACGGTTGGCTCATTTCGCACTTTGCCGTTTTACTAAAAAAGGCATCTTCTCATGTTACAAAGACCAAGACCCCGCTTGTATTGTACAGAAATACACTAGAGGAGGAGGAAGAGGCATACCAAGAGACAGTTTGTACCATCACAGAGGGATACATCATAGTACAGGTCATCACATCAGGTGGAGGAGTAGTGCCAAGTTTTCAGCAGCAATTTGTCTTTTCACTAGACGAGTTTCCAAACTGGCTTATGCGAAAAAGCAAGGATCTGTTTCTCCAGTGTGTCGACACCCTTGAGGAACAATTTAGCTAGTATTCATGTATACACTATATCATAAAACCAGAATTTTGTGATAATGAGGCTTAAAAATACCATCATGAAAAATATCATAGTTTTGAGGGCCGGACCAGGCAAGAGGGTGTCATTTGACACTCGGTACCGACCCCAAAACACTTTTCGTATCATAATGTAAAACATCATGAAACATTAGGTGAAATCAGCAGTACTGGTATAACTGCATTATGCAAAAAACCAACACATGTTACAATCCCCCATACACACAAAGAAAACCATTTCAAAACTTGTGAGCAAAACCAAATTTCACTCATGAACAGCATCAAACTTTGTTCTAGATCCCAACAACATTTTGGATTCACGGTTTGAGTGATGACAAGGCATCAAACAGATTATAAAGACCATAAAAATGAAAAATCACAATGCGTCTACTAGAGTATCAAGCAAAGTCTTTGTTTGCAGAATATGGAATTCCGATCCCAAAAGGATTGACATCCATAGACATCGGACAAGGCAGAAAAGATGCAGCTGTACTAGGATTTCCATTTGTAATCAAAGCTCAGATGGCAGTAGGAGGAAGAGGAAAGGCAGGTGCAATCCAGAAATGCCAAAACGCTGACGAATTTGAGCTAAAGTATCCCGATATAATGCAAAAAGTCGTCAAGGGAGAAAAGACCAAGGCAATCTTACTTGAAAAAATGGCAGACATAAAAAAAGAACTCTACCTTTCGTTGTTTTTGAACAGAGGTAAAAGATGCTATACAATAATTGCATCAGGAGAAGGTGGAGTTGAGATAGAATCTGTCAAGAACCAAATAATACATGAGGTAGGACTTGGCAACGTTGATGCAAAGACTGCAGAAGAAGTAGGAAAACAGATGGGACTAAAGGACAAACCATTAACTCAGTTTATTGATATTTTACAAAAGTTAGCAAAGATTACAGTAGAAAAAGAAGCTGAACTTGCAGAAATTAATCCACTTGCAGTGTTGGGCGATGATTCAGTTGTCGCACTTGATGGCAAAGTCATCATAGATGACAATGCAATGTTCAGACATGACGAATTGCGCAAATTCCAAGAGGTTTCTGAGCTTGAAGAGCGTGCAGAGAAAAGCGGATTTTCACTTGTCGAACTTGATGGGAATATTGCAGTAGTAGGAAACGGTGCAGGCCTTGTCATGTCTACTCTTGACATGTTATCAGACAATGGCGGCAAGCCAGCATGCTTTTTGGACGTAGGCGGTGGTGCAACCACTGAGACAGTGTATGAGGCACTCACTTTGATTAGCAAAATGAAAAAAGTAAAAGGAATACTAGTAAATCTTTATGGTGGAATTGTCAAGACCACAACAGTTGCAACAGCATTTCTCAAAGCATATGATGATAAAATAATTGATCTTCCAGTATTTGCAAGAATGTCAGGTGCAGAAGCTGACAAGTCAAAAGAAATGCTCAAGGGTTCAAGAACAAAGATGTTCGATACCATTGAAGAAGCAATAAATGCAGCAGTAATTGAGATGAATAAAAATGGTTGATCTTTTCGAATTATTAATTGGCAAAGAGGGCGACAAGGACTACAAAAAGAAACCTGTCATAGTTCAAGGAATTACTGGCAAGTTTGGTTCATTTCATACACAACAAATGTTAGCATATGGCACAAATGTTGTAGCTGGGGTAACACCTGGAAAGGGAGGACAAGAGCATGAAGGAGTCCCAATCTATGAGACAATGAGTGAGGCAGTAAATGCAACAGGTGCCAAGATTTCAATAATATTTGTACCAGCAAAGTTCTTTCTTTCTGCAGCAGTAGAGGCCCTAGAATCTGGAATAAAATTACTAATTGCCATACCAGAACATGTTCCAGTAAAAGATGCTTTGACAATAGTTGAATTGGCAAAGAAAAAAGATGCAATTGTGGTCGGTCCAAACACCCCAGGAATCATAATTCCAGGAATAATCAAGATTGGAATCATGCCAGCATCGCCATTCAAGGAAGGAAGAATTGCAGTAATCTCAAGAAGTGGAACTTTGATGTACGAAGTATCACATAATCTATCAGTTGCAAACTTTGGCCAGAGCATATGCTTTGGAATTGGAGGAGATCCAATCAACGGTACACCACTAATCCAAGCATTTGATACGATAAGAAACGGAGCAAACATTGACGGCATTGTAGTCGTAGGTGAAATTGGAGGAGATGCCGAAGAGATGCTTGCACAACATATCATTGATACTAAATTTGACAAGCCAGTAGTAGCATACATTGCAGGAAGAGCAGCTCCAAAAGAAAAGAGAATGGGTCATGCAGGTGCAATAGTTTACGGAAATTATGGATCTGCAGAATCAAAGGTATCCATGTATGCCAAAGCAAACGTACCAGTTGCCAAAAGACCGGCCGAAGTACCCATGCTCTTGGCAGGAAAGCTTGGAAAAGGTAGAATCAAATAGCAGGAAACTGGAGAAATAGAAAATGCCAATCACAGATCCACTGAAAAAATCAATTGCCCAGAAGGCTAGACTTCACTTTAAAGTCTGTTTTTCATGCGGTGCAAAAAACCCAATCAGTGCAACAAGATGTCGTAAATGCCATAACGTTTACCTCAGACTAAAGAACAGAACACTTGGAATCAAAAAGTAGTTAACAATCTCCACCGCAACCACAACTATCATCATCATGAGCCATTTTTAGTGGATTTTTTGCATCATGTTTTGCTTTTTGATAGTGTGCCACATTTAGGATTCTTTCAGCAACAACATGATTTGTACTAGTGGTTTCCAGCCATTTTTCTATTTCATCAATTTTGTAAATATTCCCGCTTGAGAGAATTTTCTTAAACGTATCTTTTATCATTTCATCCTGTTCGCTGTCAAGGGTTCCTTTGCAGTCAATGGATGCTATTTGGTTGAGCAAAACAAGTGAGTGTTCTGAAAGCGGCATAAATTATTCAATTTGCAATCAGTATAAGAATTTTCTAAGATCTCTTGATATATGGGCAAGTGCAAGATTTTTCTGAAAGCAATTTGTTTATCATCAATTTAAAAAATTATGATGAAATAGCTGGTACAAAGTCTGCACGTTTGGCAAAGAGTGCTGCAAAGATTGCAAAAAAGCACAAAGTGAAAATCGTAGTTTGCCCTCCCCAGCATTTACTGTCAGAAGTAACCAGGTCATCCTCAGACGTATTTGCTCAACATCTTGATACTGCAAAGGCAGGCAGTACAACAGGCTTTGTCATTCCAGAGATTGTAAAAAAATCCAGAATAGCAGGGACTCTCATAAATCATAGCGAACACAGGATACCATCAAACGAAATCGAAGATTTGGTGATAAGGCTCAGAGAATTACAAATGATATCAGTTGTTTGTGTACAAGATGTAAGCGAAGCATGGATGTATGCACAACTCAACCCTGATTATATTGCAATAGAGCCACCGGAGCTAATTGGTAGTGGAAAGGCAGTGTCCAAAGAAAAACCAGAGATAATAACAGAATCAGTCAAGGCGGTAAAAAAAGCAAACAACTCTACCCAACTATTATGCGGTGCAGGAATTGTTTCAGGTGGAGATGTATCACGTGCACTAGAACTTGGTGCAAGCGGCATACTTGTTGCAAGTGGCATAGTAAAAGCAAAGAACTGGGAAAAAGCAATAGAAGAATTTGCATTGGCCTTTGTCAAAAAATAATAGATGTTTTATTTTTGCATGAATGATATAACCCATAGATAATTTTCAACTGCATGACCGTAGAAAATGACATACTCGAAGAGCTAAAGAAGATAAGAGAAGCAATTACACCCAAAGTAGCACCTCCAGCACCAGAACCAAAAGGAGTCATTGCAGAATTCAAAGAGTTTATTGGAAAAGCAGGAGTGTTGGGTCTTGCCATCGGTTTCATAATGGGAACCGTGATTGGCAGAGTAGTAACAGCCCTAGTACAAGATCTCATCATGCCAATTCCTAGCGCATTCATAGCAGGCGGAGACTGGCGAAAAGCAATTGTCACAATACCAGTAGGAAATGGAATGAATTTTGGAATAGGAGACTTCATCGGTGTCGTGATTGATTTTCTCATAATCGCCATGGTTATCTTTGTGATAGCAAAATTTGGGCGAAAAGCGGGCTTGAAGTAGCCCTTACCTAATTTTTCATCACACCATACCAAAGACATTAGGAAGGCTTGAAATATTGAATCAGGTCTTTATTTCGCATAATGCTTCCAAGACTAGAATCAATAAAACAGGGAAGAGTGAAGATAGGCCTCACCCAGCAAAAACTTGCATCACTAACAGGAGTCAGCACTTCGATGATAAATCAAATCGAGTCTGGAAGATGCCAGCCAAGCTATTCTACTGCAAGAAAAATATTCGAAGTATTATGGTCCTTAGAAAGCCAATCATCACCAAAGGCAGGAGATATTTGCAGTAAAGAGATTGCCAAGCTCAAGGCCCATGATTCACTGCAGGATGCAATAAAAAAGATGCAAGAGCTGTCAATCAGTCAGATGCCAATCTTTGACGGTACCGAAGTGGTAGGTGTCATAACAGAGGACGGCATTGTAAAACACATTCTAGATAGCGACGAGACTGAACGAAAAAGAATCAAGATATCAGAGATAATGGATGCAAGGCCACCAATTGTAGACTATAACACTCCAGTCAAGACACTCGTATCTTTGATACGATACTCAAAATGTGTCCTAGTGTCAAAACAGAGTAAAATTGTTGGAATAATTACTGCGTCAGATACCCTAAAGCTTGTCGACTAGGATTTTGGATGAGAGCATAGCTCTGCAAGTACACCATGCAATGATTTTGGGTGCATGAATATTATTTTGGTTCCACGTGAGCCAGGCCTTATCTCCCCAAGAAACTTTATTCCGCACACTTTCATCCTGTCAACTTCTTTTTCAATGCCTTCTGTTTCAAGTGCGATATGATGCAGACCCTCTCCCTTTGTTGACAAGAATTTTTTGATTGGGCTGGTCTCTTTTGTAGCCTCCATTAGTTCGATCCTCGAATTATTTAGGTGAAGTATTGCAACTCTAACTCCTTCTGATTCCACAGTTTCAAACTCTACTTCATCAACTCCTAGGGCTTCCTTGTACTGTTTTACTGCATCATCTAGATTATTTACTGCAATTGCAACATGGTCTAGTCGCATCTTAGAATGTCTCCTTTGGCTGGTAAATTCCAAAGACCTCACGGAATGTATTGCTTATCTCTCCGAGCGTAGCGTAATTGTTTACGGCATCAAGGATAAACGGCATGAGGTTTTCATTCTTGTCTGCAGCACTCTTCATTTTTTCTAGTGCATGTTCTGCCTTTGTATTATCACGTGTGCTACGAAGTTCTTTTAGATGCGCCATTTGTTGTGTCTGGATGCTGCCATCAATTTTCATAATGTCTGGTTTTTCTTTTGTAGTATCAGTGAACTTGTTGACACCAACTATGACTCTGTCCCCTCCGTCAATTTCCTTCTTTAGGCGATATGCATTTTGTCTTATTTCAGACTGGAAAAATCCTCGCTCAATTCCAACAAGTGAGCCTCCCATTCTGTCAATTTTCTTCAGATACTTGTTTGCCTCTGCTTCTATGGTATCAGTTAGATTTTCCAAATAATACGAGCCAGCAAGAGGGTCAACTGTTTTTGTGATTCCGCTTTCATGTCCCACAATCTGTTGTGTCCTCAAGGCAATCTTTACTGCAGCTTCTGTTGGCAAGGCAAGTGCCTCATCTTTTGAATTGGTATGAAGTGACTGGCACCCTCCAAGAACTGCGGCCATTGATTGTACCGCAACACGCACAATGTTATTGTCAGGTTGTTGCGCAGTAAGGGATTCACCACTTGTCTGTACGTGGAACTTTAGCTGGATTGATCTTTTGTCTTTTGCATGGAATCTGTCTTTTAGTATCTTGGCGTAAATTCTTCTGGCAGCGCGGAATTTTGCAATCTCTTCCAAGAATTCACTAGTGCAGCAGAAAAAGAATGATAACCTTGGTGCAAAGCTGTCAATTTTCAATCCCCTGTCAACACAGGTCTCAATGTATTCTATTGCATTTGCAAGTGTAAATGCAACTTCTTGTACTGCGTTGCATCCTGCTTCTCTCATGTGATATCCTGATATCGATATTGGATACCATTGAGGAACTTTTTTTGAGCAATATTCAATCATGTCACCAATTAGTCTCATAGAGGGACGCGGTGGATAGATGTACGTGTTTCTTGCAATGTATTCTTTTAGGATATCATTTTGTGTAGTGCCTCGCAATTGCTTGCTGTCCACTCCTTGTTTTTCTCCAGTTGCAATGTATAGTGCAAGCAGTGTAGATGCAGTAGAATTGATTGTCATAGATGTACTAACTTTGTCAAGCGGAATTCCGCCAAAGCATTTCATCATGTCTTTTAATGAAGTAATGGAAACACCGACTTTACCCACTTCGCCTTCTGCATGAGAATCATCTGCATCATAGCCAATTTGTGTTGGCAAGTCAAATGCCATTGAAAGACCTGTCTGGCCCCTCTCAAGCAGATACTTGAATCGATTATTTGTCTGCTCGGCAGTACCAAAAC
>Ga0206954_1087_pt1 | contig 25924 bp, 21 predicted proteins | sample Alteio_BWOrgHeat_37_FD_153250 | JGI IMG/M metagenome (GOLD analysis project Ga0206954, IMG submission 153250) | Enriched cells from forest soil in Barre Woods Harvard Forest LTER site, Petersham, Massachusetts, United States -... | ecosystem: Environmental > Terrestrial > Soil > Temperate forest >...
TGGATCGTTCAATTTCACCAAGATCGTTAATAAGGTGATTTCCATTGCACCGGGTGTAGACAATTTCGCGGTGCCCGGCAACGCGTTTACCGGGTCCATACCTTCCATCAAGGTAGGTTATGGGTATGGTGTGATACTGGGAGGAGTTATTCCTGTTAATCCTGCAGACGGTCAGCGCCTGATCAATCCCGCTACCGGTCTTTACCAGACCACCATCGCCAACCAGGTGTTGGCAGATCCCAATCCTGACTATAAACTCGGGTTTACCAACAACCTGAGGTATAAGAGCTTCTCACTTGGATTTACATTCGACTTTACAAAAGGCGGACAGATATTGTCATTTACTTCGGCTGTTTATAAATCGCGCGGCGCATGGATAGGCACTGAAGCAGGCAGGGACCAGCCGCATATCCTTCCGGGTGAAATACAGAATGGCACCAAGTTCACGCCAAACAACATACAGATACCCGCGCAAACCTATTGGGGCGCTCTCGGTGGCCTGCAAAGCGAGTTCAACGTGTACGATGCCACGGTCTTCAGGTTGAGAGAGGTTTCTCTTGGCTATGACCTGCCGGTATCCGTTACGCAAAAGCTCAAGATCGGGCCGGTTCGGTTTTCATTGTTCGCACGAAATGTATTCTTTATCGCGCCCAATTCCATCATTGATCCGGAGGTCAATACACAGGGAGCGGGTAACATCAGGGGACTGGAGCTGCAGGGAACACCCAATGCCAGGACCATCGGTGCTAGCGTGAAAATTTCACTATAAAGTTTCTAAAACCATTATTATGAGAAAGATTTCAATGATAATCATGCTGGGCGGGCTGCTGTTCTCGTCCTGCCAGAAATACCTGGATGTCAATACCACGCCGAACAATCCAACTTCGGTGCCCGCCTCCACCCTGTTGCCCAATACTACGATAGGCCTGGCGTTTGCGAATGCCAATGACCTGGATCGCGCCACATCAGCGCTGGTGCAGCATATCGCGGGTGTGGGGAACCAGACCCAGTTATACGATGTATATGCACTGGATGGCAATTTCGATAACCAGTGGAACCTGGAAATATACAGCGGCTGCATAGACAACCTGCAGATCCTTATCAACCAGGATTCAACTACCAGCCCTGCCTACTCGGGAATTGCGAAACTGGAAATGGCCTACGTGTTTTCGATGGCCACCGATATCTGGGGAGCGGTTCCCTATTCACAGGCAGGGCAGGGCCTGATATTCCCCAATCCGCGTTTCGATAAAGTGGAAGATATCTACCAGGGAAATGCTGCCCTGGGCATCAGAGGGCTGTTCGACCTCGTAAACAGTGGCCTGGCCGACCTGGGAAAAGCAAGCCTGCTGAAGCCCGGTACGGATGATATTGCGTACAAGGGGGATCTTACCAAATGGCAACGCATGGGAAATACGCTGCTGTTGAAATTCGCCATGCTGATCAGTAACCTGAATCCAACCCTGGCCAAGACGACTATTCAGAACGTGATCACAGGCAACAACTATATCAACAGCCCGGCCAATGAGTTTGCAGTTCCGTTTTCGCTCAGCGTAGGCAACCAGAACCCCCTCTTTTCATTCAATAACCTTAACAGGCCGGCCGACCAGATGTTGAGCCAGCGGCTGCTGAATCTCTCGAAGAGCCTGAACGATACCGTGCGCCTGGCCAAGTTCTTCACCAAACCTACCGGGGCTTTCGTTGCATATGACAATGGACTGACGATCGCCGCGGCGCCGCAGGCACAGAGATCGAAATACAATACTTACCTGACAGGGGATCGCTCCGGCAATACCGCAGACGGCAAATCCGGCGGGGACTCGTCTATTAAGATACTCACTGCTTCGCAGGTTGATTTTATTCTTGCAGAGTCTGCACTGGTACTGGGAACGACCGGCGATCCCAATGCCTTGTACCAGGCCGGGATCACAGCTTCCATGCAACGCGTGGGCATGACGGCGGCGGAAATCTCAAACTATTTCAGCACCAATCCTACGGTCGTTACGCTTGCGGGCACAACGGAACAGAAAAGACAGCAGATCATCACGCAGAAATATATGTCGCTGATCGGGAACGGAATTGAAGCGTTCGATGATTACAGGCGAACAGGTTATCCGGTACTGGCACTGGTAAACAATCCGCAGGGAGATAATCCAGCTGTGATACCTACCCGGTTGCCGTATACACCGAACGAACTTTCCAGGAACCCGAATGCCCCCAATCCCAGACCCAAGACCGATGTTAAATTGATCTGGGCCAAATAAACCATTACTTATCATGAAAACCATAGCCATGAGCAACAGTTTTAAGATATCAGCGATCGCGATTTTATTCACGGCTTTCGCCAGCTGTACCAAACAGGACCTGGGCGGCCTTAACCAGTTCTCCGACATACGGCCGGTCAACCCCATCACGGTGCAGAACGCCGTAGATTACCGGCCGGGGCCTACCGTTACGGTTTCCAAAAGCGGTACCGGGGCCTTCTCGATCATACTCGCATTGCCCGCCACGTCGGCCAGGAGCATCAAGGAGATCACCTCCGTGGCGATCAGTACCAGCTATACTGCCATAGAAGGAACCACGGGACTGTACAATACAGCGCCTATACCTGGCAGCGGCAAAACCGCTACGTTCAATACCAGTCTTACGGAGTACCAGGCAAAGGGCGGCAAGCTACCCCCGGCAACAAATGCCGAGCTGACCTCCCAATTCTACTTCCTGGTAACTTTGGATGACGGTTCAACGGTGCTAACCACCCCTGTACGGGTATTGTACCTGGATTAACCGGCTGCCAATACCGAAAAAGCTGTTCCGCAGGGAGATTCACCTGCAGAACAGCTTTTTTTGTTCCGGCGCTTGCCTTTTCGGAAGGAATATCTATCTTTGCCGCCCCAAAAGTTCTTTTTAAAAGAATGATTGATTTGGGAGTTCCGGTAAAATGCCGGGACGCTATCACCAATAAAATCGAACAACATGGCAAAAGAAGTCTCCGGCTTTGTAAAGCTGCAGGTGAAGGGCGGTCAGGCTAATCCCGCGCCTCCTGTAGGACCGGCGCTCGGCTCCAAGGGCGTTAACATTATGGAGTTCTGCAAACAGTTCAATGCAAGAACGCAGGACAAAATGGGAAAAGTGGTTCCCGTCCTGATTACCGTTTATTCAGACAAGTCATTCGACTTTGTCCTTAAAACCGCACCCGCCGCTATCCAGCTGATGGAAGCCGCCAAGATCCAGAAAGGAAGCAAGGAAAGCAACCGTATCAAGAACGGCAAAGTGAGTTGGGAACAGGTAGAAGCTATTGCAAAAGACAAGATGCCCGACCTGAACTGCTTTACCCTGGAAAGCGCCATGAACATGGTGGCCGGAACGGCCCGCAGCATGGGATTGACCATTGATGGCCAGGCTCCCTGGGCGAAAAACTAATTTATTCATCTTTCCCGCCTGAAGTCGGGAAAAAAACTTTAGAAAATGTCTTTGACCAAAAAAAGAAAAGCAGCTGAAGCTAAGGTGGATAAAACAAAAGTTTATTCCCTGAAGGATGCTTCTGCCCTTGTAAAAGAAGTGAATTGCACCAAATTCGACAGCTCCGTGGACCTTCATATCCGCCTGGGCGTTGATCCCAAGAAAGCCGACCAGCAGGTACGGGGCACCGTGAGCCTTCCTCATGGTACCGGCAGAACCAAGAAAGTACTCGTGCTTTGCACACCGGATAAAGAAGCTGCTGCCCGCGAAGCAGGCGCAGATTATGTGGGCCTTGACGAGTTCATTACCAAGATCGAAGGCGGATGGGTGGATATCGATGTGATCATCGCCACACCTTCCGTAATGCCTAAGATCGGCCGTCTCGGTAAAGTGCTCGGACCCCGCAACCTGATGCCCAACCCCAAAACCGGAACGGTTACCAACGATGTGGCCGCAGCGGTGAACGAGGTAAAAGGCGGTAAGATCGCGTTCAAGGTAGACAAGGCAGGGATCGTACACGCTTCCATCGGCCGCGTGTCTTTTTCCGCCGACAAGATCGCAGAGAACAGCAATGAACTGCTGAACGCCGTAATCAAGCTGAAGCCATCTTCTGCCAAAGGGATCTATCTGAAGGCCGTTAGCATGGCCAGCAGCATGAGCCCCGGTATCACACTCGACACGAAAGCAATATCATCCAACTAAGTCCTGGTGATCCCGTGCGTAAGCGCGTGAAATGACCCGGGTATTTAAAACGTTAGTTATGACAAAGGAACAAAAGAATGAAGTGATCGCTGCTCTGAAAGAGAAGTTCTCACAGTACAATAATTTCTACGTGACCGATACCGAATCGCTCAGCGTAGAACAGGTGACCAAGTTGCGCCGTACCTGCTTCAACAAGCAGGTGGAAATGAAGGTGGCCAAAAACACCCTCATCCGCAAAGCACTGGAGTCCCTCGACAACGAGAAATATGCAGGCATGTATGAGTCGCTGAACCATGTTACTGCCCTCATGTTCTCAGAAAATCCCAAGGAACCCGCGCTGATCATTTCTTCTTTCCGCAGGGAAGCCAATTCCGAAAGGCCCGTGCTGAAAGCGGCTTTCATCAACGGTGATGTGTATTCAGGAAATGAAAGCCTGAAGGCCCTCACCCAGATCAGGACGAAGAATGAACTGATCGGTGAAGTGATCGGCCTGCTGCAATCACCCGCCAAGCGTGTGCTGGCCGCCCTTTTGCATCATCACGAGAAAGCGGGGGCAACTGCCGCCGCAGCAGAATAGACCGGACTTTCCGCTGGTAAGCGGAATTTTGAAAATATCCCAGGCCTGAGGGAAAAATAAAGGCAAATTTTTTTAAACCATCCGCCGGATCCCTTAAGAACGGGACGTGAAGGCGGGAAAAATTTAAATGTTATGGCAGACGTAAAAGCATTAGCCGAATCACTGGTAGGCTTAACAGTAAAGGAAGTACAGGAACTGGCAGACGTACTGAAATCACAGTACGGTATCGAGCCAGCTGCTGCAACCGTAGTAGCCGCTGCAGGTGGTGATGCGGGTGGCGGAGCAGCTGTTGCTGAAGAAAAATCATCTTTCGATGTAATTCTCAAGAGCGGTGGCGCAAGCAAACTCACTGTCGTTAAGATCGTGAAGGAACTCACTGGTCTCGGACTGAAAGAAGCCAAGGACCTTGTAGACGGCGCACCGAAACCTGTTAAGGAAGGCGTTTCCAAAGCCGAAGCAGAAGAACTGGCAGCCAAACTGAAGGAAGCCGGCGCTGATGTGGAAGTGAAATAAGCCCACCTCTTTTTAATTTATTCCCCTCCCGTCCCGCTGTATTGCGGGACGGGATTTTTTTTGGAGGGTGGATTAAAAAAAATAGCCCCGTTCCATCCTTGTATGCGGGATTGAACGGGAGCATTTTTCTCATGTCGATAGGAGAGATCAGAATTTGAAAGACAGTCCTGCATTCAGGATGTACTTTCCATAACCAGCCTCTATAAACAAGCCGGAATTCTTTGTAAGGAAGAACTTGGCGCCGAGGCCCACCTGGTAAGCCAGCACGGAAGGCGTATTGTTCACATTCTGTGGATTGCCGCTGCCGTCGGTGAAGGTCTGCGTCCAGGTATTGATGCCGATCGCGGTGCGCACATACGGTGAAATGGTTCTGCTGGAAACCGGCATATAGTTCACAAGGTCTAACATAAAGGCCCAGTTATCCAGTTTCCCTGTCATGTCCGGGGAGCCCGAAGAATTGCCAAAGGAATAGTAGGGAACGCTCACGTTGCCATGGGTCACCAGGATGCCGATGCTGGAACTGCGGCTGAACTGGTAATCGATCGCCCCGGTAAAAGGTCCCGTCTGAGTGGAAGTGCCCCTGTAAAAATTGAAGAAATCGGGCAACTGGTCCGCATCCAGGTCGGGAAAACTGTAACCAAGTGAAATATTGAGGGAAGGCTGAAATTTGGGCAGGTTCTGGTCCTGTTGCGGAGCGCGTCTCCGCGGGCGCGGGCCATAACCGAAACGCGGACCCATCATGATACCGATCTGTGCGTCGGCAGCGCTGCAGCCCAGTAACAGGGCCAACAGGGTGGAAAACAGTAGTTTATTCATGGTTCATATAGATTTCCGGCTGAGACCGCGGGGTGAGGGGGGTGTTTAGCGTGAAATCTCTAAAGAAATGTTATAAATCAGCCTGTTATGCTGTTTTTGCCCCCGGGCCCAAGAATCGGGCCATTTACAAATTAAGTTTTTGGGTTTGGCGTATGATTCCGTACTTTTGCGATCCCTTAATTTAAGGCTATCTGGCAGCATTTAGAACATAAAATGGTTCTGCCCCCTGTTCCGTTTTCCGGGGATCGGAAGATCGCCCGGCTTATTCAGATAAAACCGGTTTTTACAAAATACTATGTCAACAACAACTTTGAACCAAAGGGTCAGTTTCGGAAAGACAAAGCATTTGGCCGAAACACCTGACCTGCTCGACATCCAGTTAGAATCTTTCAGAGAATTTTTTCAGTTGGAGACCACACCCGATAAAAGGAATGTGGAAGGGCTGTTCCGTGTATTCAAGGATAACTTCCCGATCACGGATACGCGTAACATCTTCGTACTGGAGTTCCTGGATTATTTCATCGATCCCCCACGTTACACCATCGAGGAGTGTATGGAGCGCGGCCTTACTTATGCCGTACCCCTGAAAGCAAAACTCCGCCTGAGCTGTAACGACGAGGAGCACGTAGATTTTCAGACCATCGTGCAGGACGTTTTCCTTGGCAACATCCCTTACATGACCCCGCGCGGCACCTTTGTGATCAACGGGGCTGAACGTGTAGTGGTAAGCCAGCTGCACCGCTCACCCGGCGTATTCTTCGGCCAGTCGGTTCACCCCAACGGTACCAAGATATATTCCGCCAGGGTGATTCCTTTTAAGGGTGCCTGGATGGAATTTGCGACCGACATCAACAACGTGATGTACGCATACATCGACCGTAAAAAGAAGTTCCCCGTTACCACATTACTCCGTTCCATCGGTTTTGAGACGGATAAGGATATCCTGGAACTCTTCGGTATGGCCGACGAGGTGAAAGTAGATAAGAAGTCACTGAATAAATATATCGGCAAGAAACTCGCTGCCCGCGTACTGCGTACCTGGGTGGAAGATTTCGTTGACGAAGACACCGGGGAAGTGGTGAGCATCGAACGTAACGAGATCGTTATGGAGCGTGACACCGTGCTCGATGAAGCAGGCATTGCCACGATCATTGAAATGGAAGCCAAAAGCGTCTTCATCCAGAAAGAAGATGTGGGCGGCGATTATGCCATCATTTACAATACGCTGAACAAGGATACGTCCAACAGCGAACTGGAAGCCGTGCAGCATATCTACCGCCAGCTCCGCGGCGCAGATGCCCCCGATAATGAAACGGCCCGTGGCATCATCGACAAACTGTTCTTCTCCGACAAGAGGTATGACCTCGGCGAAGTAGGACGTTACAAGATCAACCGCAAGCTGAACCTCGACTATCCCCTGCAGAAGAAAGTATTGACCAAGCAGGATATCATCGAGATCATCAAATATCTCGTACGCCTGACCAACCAGAAGGCCGAAATAGACGATATCGATCACCTGAGCAACAGACGTGTACGTACAGTAGGCGAACAGCTCTATGCCCAGTTTGGCGTAGGCCTTGCCCGTATGGCACGAACCATTCGCGAAAGGATGAACGTTCGCGACAATGAAGTATTTACGCCGGTTGACCTGATCAATGCGAGGACCCTGTCTTCGGTGATCAATTCCTTCTTCGGTACTTCGCAGCTGTCTCAGTTCCTCGACCAGACAAACCCTCTCTCCGAGATCACGCACAAGCGTCGTATCTCCGCACTGGGGCCCGGTGGACTGAGCAGGGAAAGGGCAGGCTTTGAAGTGCGCGACGTGCACTACTCTCACTACGGCCGCCTGTGTACCATCGAAACACCCGAAGGACCGAACATCGGTCTGATCTCCACACTCTGCGTACATGCCGCCATCAACGATATGGGCTTTATCGAAACGCCTTATCGCAAAGTGGAAAACGGGAAAGTGAACATGAAAACGCTCACTTATCTCAGCGCAGAAGAAGAAGATACCGCCAAGATCGCACAGAGCAACTCGCCGCTGACAGATAAGGGCGAATTCGCAGAACAGAAAGTTATCTCCCGCGAAACGGGCGATTTCCCCATTCTCGACAGGGAAGATGTGGAATATATGGACGTAGCGCCCAACCAGATCGTTGGCCTGAGCGCTTCGCTGATCCCCTTCCTCGAGCACGATGATGCCAACCGTGCCCTGATGGGCTCGAACATGCAGCGCCAGGCAGTACCGCTGATCCGTCCGCAGGTGCCCGTAGTAGGTACCGGCCTCGAAGGAAGGGCCGCGCGCGATGCAAGGATACAGATACACTCAGAAGGAAACGGGATCGTGGAATTCGTGGATGCCAATGAGATCCACGTGCGCTACGACCGCAACGATACCGACAGGCTCATCAGCTTCGACGATGATCTCCAGATATACAAACTGACCAAGTTCATTAAAACGAACCAGGCCACCTGTATCAACCTTCGTCCGGCCGTAAGGAAGGGACAGAAAGTAAAAAAAGGAGATTTCCTCACCGAAGGATACGCTACCAAAGACGGCGAACTGGCACTGGGAAGAAACCTCCAGGTGGCATTCATGCCGTGGAAAGGCTACAATTTCGAAGATGCCATCGTGATCAACGAAAAAGTGGTGCGGGAAGACCTGTTCACTTCCGTGCACATCGAGGAATATGAACTCGAAGTGCGCGACACCAAACTGGGTGAAGAGGAACTGACACCGGATATTCCCAACGTTTCAGAAGAGGCCACCAAGGACCTCGACGAGAACGGGATCATCCGTATCGGCGCCGCGATCAAGGAAGGCGATATCCTGATCGGCAAGATCACTCCGAAAGGAGAGTCAGACCCTACCCCCGAAGAGAAATTGCTTCGCGCGATCTTCGGCGACAAGGCAGGTGATGCAAAGGATGCCTCCCTCAAGGCACCGAACGGTACGGAAGGGGTAGTGATCGACAAGAAGCTTTTCCAGCGCGCCAAGAAAGACAAGAACGGAAAGATCAAGGAAAAAGCGCTCCTGGAAAAAGTAGAAAAAGTACACGAACAGAACACGGAAGATATCAAGGAGCAACTGCTGAGCAAACTGCAGATCCTGCTGAAAGACAAAGCTTCAGCCGGTGTGAGCAATAACTTCGGCGAAGTGCTGGTGGGCAAGGGATCCAAGTTCAATGCGAAGGCCCTGGCCGCTGTGGACTACCAGAATGTGAATCCGCTGGGATGGACGGGCGTGAAAGCCACCGATGACCAGATCAATACCCTTCTTCACAACTATAACATCAAGTTCAACGAAGAGCTTGGCCGTTACAAGAGGGAGAAGTTCAATATCTCCATCGGCGATGAACTGCCTGCCGGTGTGCTCAAACTGGCCAAGGTATACCTCGCCGTAAAGCGCAAGCTGAAAGTGGGTGATAAGATGGCCGGCCGCCACGGTAACAAAGGCATCGTAGCCAAGATCGTTCGTGCGGAAGACATGCCTTTCATGGAAGACGGAACGCCGGTGGATATTGTACTGAACCCGCTGGGCGTGCCTTCGAGGATGAACCTGGGGCAGATATATGAGACCATCCTCGGATGGGCCGGTACCAAGATGGGGCTGAAATTTGCTACCCCGATCTTTGACGGCGCTTCTACGGATGAGATCGAGAAATATTGTATCCAGGCCGATATACCGATGAACGGTCATACTTACCTCTATGATGGTGAAACGGGAGAGCGCTTCCACCAGAAAGCTACCGTTGGTGTGATCTACGTGATCAAACTGCACCACATGGTAGACGACAAGATGCACGCACGTTCCATCGGGCCATACAGCCTGATCACGCAGCAGCCATTGGGTGGTAAGGCACAGTTCGGCGGACAGCGTTTTGGTGAAATGGAGGTTTGGGCACTCGAGGCTTATGGTGCCGCCAACATTCTCCAGGAACTGCTGACCCTCAAGTCCGATGATATCATCGGTCGTGCGAAGACCTATGAGGCGATCGTGAAGGGCGACAATATCCCGAAACCGGGTGTGCCCGAATCGTTCAATGTACTCGTACACGAACTTCGTGGACTGGGACTGGACCTGAAATTTGAGTAAACGCATCAGTTATATTGTTAAACCCGTCCCGCTAGATTGCGGGACGGGTTTTTTATTGATCCACCGGCCTGATCCCCAGCGGGCGAATTTGTATCTTGCAGTATAAACTTATCGTATGCGCCGCCTTCTCTTTCCCCTCCTCCTGCTTTGTGCAATCAACAGCCAGGCCCAGTTCAACCGTAATATTGAATATCTATTTATTGGTACGGCAGGGAAGGAGATCCACGTGCTTCGCTTCAATCTCACGAACGGAACTTCCAGTGAAGTAAGCAGCCTGACGGATGTGGAAAGCCCCACTTACCTGTCTGTAACAAAGGACCAGAAATTTTTGTACGCCGTGAACGAAACCAGCGGCGAGCAAGGCGGATCATTGAGCGCATTTTCCTTCGACAAAGGAAAAGGGATCCTCCATTTCCTCAACAAAACACCTTCAGGCGGAGATGGTCCCTGTTATGTGGAAACAGATTCTACCGGCAAATGGGTGGTGGCAGCCAACTATGGCGGTGGCAGTCTTTCCATATTTAAAACAGGAGCGGATGGATCGTTATTGCCGTTCGCGCAAAACGTAGAACACCAGGGATACAGCGTGAACTTTACGCGCCAGTCGAAACCGCACGTGCATTGCACCGTATTTTCTCCTGATAACAAATATGTTTTCGCCACCGACCTGGGAACGGATAAAGTGTACCGCTACACATTTAATCCAGGGAACCCGCAACCACTTTCCGAAACGGATACGGTTATGACCGATGTGCCCGACGGTTTCGGCCCGCGGCATTTTGTTTTTCATCCCACGCAGAAATCCGCCTACCTGATCAATGAACTGTCCGGACAGGTAATCGCCTACCAGTGTACAGATAATAAGCTGACCGAGATACAGACGATTGAATCGACCCGCGAGGGCGACAAGCTCGACAAGGGGAGTGCCGACATACGGATCACGCCCGATGGAAAATATTTATATACCTCCAACCGAGGCAAGGCGAATGACCTCACCATTTACAGGGTAGGATCTACCGGTCTGCTCACGCTGGTAGGTCACCAGTCCTGCCTTGGCGCACATCCGCGAAATTTCGCGATCGATCCCACTTCGCATTTCCTGTTCGTGGCCAACCGGGATACCAATAATATCGAGGTCTTTACAATCATCAGGAGCACAGGGTTCCTTCAGCCGGTACCGGGGAGCGAGATACATATCGACAAGCCTATGTGCATTAAGATCATACAGTGATAACGGTGGAACCGATAAATCATATTTCAAATGCCAGATACCCGCCTGCTTACTTTTAACGAGCTGGTGGGAGTAAAATTCCAGCTGTATAACAGTCTCTTCACTTCCCTGCCTTTCCACCGGATAGAAAAGACCGGCCTCCTCGTATCGATCCTGCTGATGAATTGCGAGGAAGGATATGCAAAAAAGAACAGCCCTGTGGAGATCATCGATGCTTTTTTCGACCGGCAGACCGCACTCACGACCACCGCGGAAAAAGCAGACCTGCTGTTCCGCATCGTACAATATGTAGAGCGGCAGGTGGTCCTGTTCGATGCACTGGAAGACGCCGCGTTTGCGCAGGTAAATGACATGACGGGAAAAGGAACGCTGAAGCAGCTTTTATTACAGGCCGCACAGCAGCACCTTGAAAGCGAACTGCTGGAGCAGTTGCAGTCCTTCTCTGTGAACGTGGTGCTTACCGCACATCCCACGCAGTTTTATCGCGGTGTGGTGCTGGGGATCATACATGACCTGGCGCATGCCATCCAGCTGAACAGCGAAGGAAAGATATACAGCTACCTGCAGCAGCTGGGGCGAACGCCCTTCTTCAAACAGGAAAAACCTACGCCGTATGATGAAGCAGTGAGCCTTATCTGGTACCTGGAAAATGTTTTCTATGCCGCGGCAGGGCGCATCATATCCTTTTTACAGAATAATATACCCGGCATCGCGGAGCCATCTCAGGTATTGCATCTTGGCTTCTGGCCGGGAGGCGACCGTGACGGCAACCCGTTTGTGAATGCGGCCACGACTTTGCAGGTGGCCAATGCGCTGCGGGGAAGCATTCTCCGGTCTTACTACATGGAGGTGCGCAAGCTCAAGCGGCGACTCACTTTCAAGGGAGTGGACCAGGCGCTGGCGCGATTGGAAAAGCAACTGTACGAGCACCTGTTTCTGCCGGATCATCCGTTGAGCCTGCATAAGGAAGATATACTGCTGGCGCTGCATGACATCAGGCGGCAGTTATTGGAAGACCATAGCGGTCTTTTTGCAGAGCTGGTTGAATCGCTGATCCATAAAGTGAATGCATTCGGATTGTATTTTGCCTCGCTGGATGTACGGCAGGAAAGCAGTGTGCATGGCAGGACACTGGAAGCGTTGGCAAAAAAAGGCGCCCTCCCCGCTGCGTATTTGAATGCGGACGGGAAGCAGAAGATGGAATTGCTGGCGGCAGCGAACGCGATGAAAGAATCAGTGCAACTGGAAGATGAGTTGCTCCGCGACACAGTCGATTCCATGCGGGTGATCAGGAAGATACAGGAAACGAATGGCGAGCGCGGTTGTCACCGCTATATCATCAGTCAATGTAACAGTGCGCTCAATGTGATGGAGGTATACGGGATTTTATTGCTGGCGGGCTGGAACAAAAGTTCGCTTCGGGTGGATATCGTTCCGCTGTTTGAGACGGTGAAGGACCTGCAGGGTGCGGGAGCGATCATGGATGCCCTGTACAGTGATAATGCGTACCGGCAGCACCTGCAGCAACGGGGCAACCGGCAGACGATCATGGTGGGATTTTCGGATGGCACCAAGGATGGTGGTTACCTGATGGCCAACTGGAGCATTTACAAAGCGAAGGAAGAGCTTACGGCTTTGTCCGCGAAATATGGGGTGGAGGTGGTTTTTTTCGATGGGCGCGGGGGTCCGCCGGCACGAGGCGGTGGAAAAACGCATCAGTTCTACGCATCGATGGGAAAGAATATTTCAGGCCGGGAAATACAGCTGACGATCCAGGGGCAGACGGTGAGTTCCAATTTCGGGACGGTGGATGCCGCGCAATACAATATTGAGCAATTGATGCACGCGGGTCTTTCGAACCGGATGCTGCAGGAAGACGATACCGTATTGCACGAAGAGGAAGAGGAACTGCTGACCCGGCTTTCTGCCACCAGTTACGAGGCCTACCAGGCTTTGCGAGACGATCCCTGTTTCCTGGAATACCTCGGGCATGCGAGTCCGCTGCGTTTCTATGCGGAGACCAATATCGGTAGCCGGCCGGCGAAGCGTGGCGCCGCCTCGAAGCTGGCATTGAAAGACCTGCGGGCAATACCCTTTGTAGGCGCCTGGAGCCAGCTGAAACAAAATGTGACGGGCTATTATGGAGTGGGAACGGCGCTGCGACAGGCTGAAGTGGATGGGCGTTGGAAAGAAGTGCGGGCGATGTACGGGCACTCACTGTTTTTCCGGACACTGATGGATAACTGCGAGATGGCGATGGAGAAATGTTATTTCCCGCTGACGGCATTCCTGGCGGAGCATCCTGTATATGGACAATTGTGGAAGAAGATCGAGGCCGAATATGAACTGACCCGCGAATATGTACTGAGGCTTTCGGGCAATGGGGAACTAATGGAGGGGAACCCGGTGGACCGGTTGTCGATCCGGATGCGGGAAAGGATCGTACTGCCCCTGGCTACGATACAGCAGTATGCCATTACCCGGGTAAGGGAAATGGAAGAAAAGGGCGAAACGGGCCCAGAAAAGAATGCATTTGAAAAATTGGTTATGCGTTGCTCTTTCGGGCTAATCAATGCAAGCCGGAACTCTGCCTGATGATTTATTAACATTATAATAATTTATATATGTATATCTTGATCGATATTTCATAAAACTCAAGTAATTTTATCATAATATGTCATATTATTAAAAATAATATATGATTTTATTATGAGTAAATCCACCCTCAAGAACATCACACCCTTTATTGTCCTCTGCCTTATTGCGGGTCTTTCGGTCTTCATCCGCACGGTTCCCAATTTCAATGACGGGGGCAAACTCTATAACGGCGCAGATATCGCCTGGCTGCTGGTGGCAACGGCATTGGTATTCCTGATGACACCCGGCCTCGCATTTTTTTATGGTGGGATGGTACACCGGAAGAACGTGCTGTCTACCATGATGAAAAGCGTAGTGGCAGCGGGCATCGTCAGCGTTCTCTGGGTGGTGGTGGGGTACAGTCTCTGCTTTGGCACGAGCATCGGCGGCATTATTGGTAACCCCCTGACACATCTTTTCTTTAAAGGAGTAGGCTCCGGAGCTCCCTGGACGCTGGCGCCCACGATACCACTGATGCTGTTTGCCCTGTTTCAACTGATGTTCGCGATCATCACGCCCGGACTCGTAGTGGGCGCCGTGGCGGAAAGAATAAAATTTACGGCATATACCCTGTTCATCGTTCTGTTCAGCCTGCTGGTGTATGCACCGATCGCCCACTGGACCTGGCATCCGGATGGTTTCCTTGCAAAAATGGGCGTGTTGGATTTCGCAGGGGGAACGGTGGTACATCTTTCCGCAGGCTGCGCCGCGCTGGCAGGTGCCATCGTTCTGAAAAGACGCAAAACACACATCGAGCACAGGGAAATACCGCCCGCGAATATTCCCTACGTGCTGATCGGCACCGGGCTGCTATGGTTCGGCTGGTTCGGTTTCAATGCGGGTTCTGCCGGTGCCGCCAATGCCCTGTCTGTGCACGCTTTTGCCACCACGAACATAGCCGCTGCCGCCGCCGGCCTTTCCTGGATGTTCTTTGATGTGATGAAAAATAAAAAAACCTTCGGTACTCGGCTTCTGTATCGGCGCGGTGGTGGGACTGGTAGCGATTACGCCTGCGGCCGGATTTGTAGCGATCCCGCAGAGCATCTTCATCGGTGTGGTCGCCGCAGTGATCTCCAATACCGCCGTTTACTTCAAATCGCGCTCCACGCTCGATGATACGCTCGATGTATTTCCCTGTCATGGTATCGGTGGGATGGTGGGCATCCTGATGACCGGCATCTTTGCCAGCAAGGCCATTAATCCGGCGGGCAACGATGGCCTGTTCTATGGCAATTTTTCATTTTTCCTGGTGCAGCTGAAGGCGCTGCTCATCGTAGCGGCGTACAGCTTCGTCGTTTCTTTTCTCATTTTCAAGTTTGTGAATTTCATTCTGCCGATCCGGGTCAGTTCAGAAGAAGAAGAGATCGGGCTGGATGCCACGCAGCACAATGAAAAATACCTGCAGGGCACGTTGCTTGTGACAACCGAAGGGATGGTAGCGGTTACGGAAACGTCTCTGTAAGAGCCCAGCCGGGTCAGCGTACGATGGGATCGCAGAAGTTTATTTTTCACTTTTTCCTGCGAGCAGCAATTCGAAGAATTTCAGGTCGAGCCAGCGGTCGAACTTGTACCCCACTTCGCGAAAATGCGCCACCTCTTCAAAACCGAATTGTTTGTGCAACTGCATGCTGACCCCGTTGGAGGAGTCGATACCGGCGATCATTGCGTGGTAGCCCTTTGCCGTCGCATCGTTGATCAAAGCTTCGAGCAATTTTTTTGCAATGCCCTTTCCCCTGTGTTCCAGGTGCACATACACTGAATTTTCGACCGTGAACCGGTAGCAGGGCCAGACCCGGAATGGCCCATAACTGCAGAAGCCTGTTATCGTTCCATCTTCTTCGGCCACGATGACAGGGAAGCCCGACCGCTCTCTTTCTTCAAACCACTGCTGCCGCATCCCGAGGGTGTGGGGCTCATAGCTGTATACCGCCGTGGTATTCAATATCACGTGGTTGTATATGTCCAGTACCTGTTCCAGGTCATTGCGAGTGGCCGGCCGGATGATCATGTTACGAATGTAAGCAAACTGCCTGCTGCGAATGATAGCTTTTATTCACCTGTCTGCACATCACGTGCAAAACAAATAATGTTGATTCCATCCACATTCATCCATCCGCGTTTAGGAAATGACTGCTACTTTTTTCTGGCTCTTGTCCGTTGCCTGTTGGTTCTCCGGCCTTAGACTGCGGACCGTTTTGCCGGCCTGCCAGAGTTCGCTGTCGCGTAATTCCGCCAGCTCAGCCTCCAGTTTTTCACGGTAGTCCGGCTTGCTGTTGCTGTCGATCGATCGTTGCGACTCGGTTCCTGCGGCAACACTGTCATAGAGTTCCTCGAACAATGGCCGTGTCGCATCGCGGAACCGCTTCCACCAGTCAAGCGCCCCGCGTTGTGCCGTGGTCGAACAGTTGGCATACATCCAGTCCATCCCGTTCTCTGCCACCAGCGGCATCAGCGATTGGGTGAGCTCCTCCACGGTCTCATTAAAAGCTTCTGAGGGTGAATGTCCTTTTTTGCGGAGCACTTCGAACTGCGCCGCGAAAATGCCCTGGATCGCGCCCATCAGCGTACCGCGTTCTCCGGTCAGGTCGCTGTATACTTCTTTTTTAAAATCAGTCTCAAATAAATATCCGCTTCCCACCGCAATGCCCAATGCCACCACCCGGTCAAAGGCACGCCCCGTGGCGTCCTGGTAGATCGCGTAGCTGCTGTTCAGTCCGCGCCCCTGCAGGAACATCCGGCGCAAGGATGTTCCGGATCCTTTAGGCGCCACCAGGAAAACGTCTACGTCTTTGGGCGGAAGGATGCCCGTCTGGTTATTGAAGGTGATACCAAATCCATGTGAAAAATAGAGCGCCTTGCCGGGTGTCAGGTGTTTTTTTACCGTAGGCCACAACGCTATCTGCGCCGCGTCGCTCAACAGGTAACAGATGATGGTGCCCCGTTGCAGCGCTTCCTCAATGTCGAAAAGCGTTTCCCCGGGCATGAACCCGTCACGAACTGCCTTGTCCCAGCTCTTTGAATTTTTTCGCTGCCCCACGATCACATCGATGCCATTGTCGCGCTGGTTCAGCGCCTGGCCGGGTCCCTGAACACCATACCCGATTACGGCTACGGTTTCATTCTTTAGTACTTCCCGCGCACGTGACAGGGGGAATTCTTCCCGCGTGACCACGTTTTCTTCGACGTTTCCGAAATGTAACTTTGCCATTTTGTATTTTTTTATGGTTGGATGGATTGACTTTTTATTCGTGCAACCGGGTATCGGCCGGCACTTCGGCCGCTTCGAATTCCCTTAATTTTTCATGGAAGCCATGACTGCTTTTGATGATGGCCACCCGGGCGCTGCGCACAAATTCGATCAGGCCGAAGGGTTCCAGGAATGCCACCAGCTGATCGGTTTCTTCCCGGTGCCCCGTCGTTTCAAAAACGGTGTAATCATGCCGGATCGCGACGGTCCTGGCCCCATATTGCCGTAACAGCCGCTCTACCGTTACTTTTTCTGCGATCACTTCTGTGGGTACCTTATACAATGCCAGTTCCTGCCATACGATCTCATCCGCAGTGTTGAAATACACTTTCAGCACTTCCACCTGTTTTTCGATCTGCCTGCAGATCTTTCTTACGGCTTCTTCTGTTTCATTGATGACGATTGCAAACCGGTAGATATCGCGGCTTTCGGAGGGAGAGGAGTTCATGCTTTCTATGCTCACCTTTCTCCGCGAAAAGATCATGGCGATGCGCGTGAGCAGCCCCACCTGGTTTTCCGTGTACACCGTTATGGTAAATTCCTGTTTCACATCCTGTTTTTATTGCAGCCTGATCTCGCTGACACTGCAGCCCTGCGGTACCATCGGGAACACGTTGTTCTCCTTACCTACCATCAGTTCAATGAGGTAGGCACCATCCCATGCGAGCATGCGCTGAAGACTTTCTTTCAGACGATCTCTTTCACTTACGCGCTCTCCTTCGATGGAATAGCCGCGTGCCACCGTTACATAATCAGGACTGGCAATGTCAACAAATGAATATCTTTTATCGTGGAACAACTGTTGCCATTGCCGCACCATCCCGAGAAAGCGGTTGTTCAGGATCAATATTTTCACGCCTACCTGGCTTTGCATGATCGTTCCCAGTTCCTGGATGGTCATCTGGATTCCTCCGTCGCCAATAATGGCCACTACAGTACGTTCGGGCGCGCCGAATTTGGCGCCGATCGCTGCGGGAAGTGCAAACCCCATGGTTCCCGCACCCCCGGAAGTGATATTGCTTTTGGTTTCATTGAACCGGGCATAGCGGCAAGCCACCATCTGGTGCTGGCCCACATCGGTGACAATGATTGCATCACCACCTGTGAGCTCATTCAGCGTGCGGATCACTTCTCCCATGGTTAGCGGACCTTCGGTGGGGCTCAGTTCATTGCGGATGACTATTTTCTCTTCTTCCCGTGCATACTGCCTGAATTTTTCCAGCCAGCCCGGATGTGTTTTTTTTTCGACGAGGGCCGTCAGCAACGGCAGTGTTTCCCTGCAATCGCCCCATACAGGTACGGTTGATTTTACATTCTTGTCTATTTCAGAAGGGTCGATATCGAGGTGTATGATCTTTGCCTGCCGCGCATATTTGTCAAGGCGCCCGGTCACGCGGTCGTCGAAGCGCATTCCTATGGCAATCAGCACATCGCACTCGTTGGTGAGCACATTGGGACCATAGTTTCCATGCATGCCGAGCATGCCCGTATTGAGATAGTGATCGGTGGGCAATGCGCTGAGGCCGAGTATCGTCCAGGCCGCCGGAATGCCTCCCTTCTCTATGAATGCGCGGAATTCATTTTCGGCGCCGCCCAGTATCACTCCCTGGCCGAAAAGCACGAAAGGTTTTTTTGCCTGGTTGATGAGCTCCGCTGCCTGCCGGATATATTCCGGCCTGATCAGCGGCCGGGGGCGATAGCTCCTGATGTGCTCACACGGGGTGTGCCCGGTGTAAGAGAATTGCTGCAATTGTGCATTTTTGGTAATATCAATGAGTACCGGTCCGGGCCTGCCGGAACGGGCGATATAAAATGCGCGGGCCATTACGCCGGGGATCTCCGATGCATCGGTAACCTGGTAGTTCCATTTGGTAACAGGTGTGGTGATGTTGATCACATCCACCTCCTGGAAGGCATCGGTGCCCAGCAGGTGCGCATACACCTGCCCGGTGATACACACCACCGGTGTGCTGTCGATCATGGCGTCTGCGAGACCCGTGACAAGGTTCGTAGCGCCGGGGCCACTGGTGGCAAATACGACACCTGTTCTGCCCGAACTTCTCGCGAAGCCCTGTGCTGCGTGGATGGCACCCTGTTCATGACGCACAAGTATGTGTTGCAACTGCCCGCCGTAATCGTACAACGCATCGTATACGGGCATGATGGCGCCGCCGGGATAACCGAAGATGATGTCGACTCCCTCGGCCACGCAGGCTTCCAGCAATGCCTGTGCACCTGTCAGCGTCTCTGCCTCCGCCATCAGTGTGGTTTCGCTTGCTATTACTGTTGCTGTTGTTCCTCTCATGCCTGTTACATCTTCATTTTAAAAAGCATTACCTTTTCGGCACCGGGATGCGTGCAGCCCGTGGGTTGCACGCATCCGTAACGCATCCCTCTGCCGCACTGCTCACCAGCAGTGCGTATTTATACAATACACCTCCCGATACTTTCAGCGGAGGCTGCGTCCAGTCCTGTTTTCTTTTTTCGATCAATTCCTCACTTACCTGCAGCGTCAGCTGGTTGTTTACCGCATCGATGCAGATCATATCGCCATCTTCCACCAGGCCGATCAACCCGCCCTGATATGCCTCCGGTGTGATGTGCCCCACGACAAAGCCGTGCGTACCGCCACTGAACCTTCCATCGGTGATCAGCGCCACCGATTTTCCGAGGCCCGCGCCGATGATGGCTGAAGTAGGTTTGAGCATTTCGGGCATGCCGGGAGCGCCCTTCGGGCCGATATAGCGGATCACGATCACATCGCCGGGCTGTACACGGCCATTGCCGATATCTTTTATGAGATCGCTTTCATTGTTGAACACGCGGGCAGGGCCGGTAAATTGGCGGCCTTCTTTTCCGCTGATCTTGGCCACGCTGCCACCCGGTGCAAGGTTGCCATACAATATCTGAAGATGCCCGGTTGTCTTTACCGGGTGTTCCACAGGCAGGATCACCTGCTGTGCAGAAAAATCAAGGTCGCGTGCCGCTGCGGCATTTTCGCTCACTGTTTTTCCGGTCACGGTCAGGCAATCACCTTCGAGCAATCCTTGCTGCAGCAGGTATTTCATTACGGAAGGAATACCGCCGTGCTGGTGCAGGTCTTCCATCAGGAATCTGCCGCTGGGCTTGAAATCGGCGAGCACAGGTACGCGATCGCTCACTGCCTGGAAATCATCCTGTGTAAGTGAAATGCCGACGCTCCCTGCCATGGCAATGAGGTGCAGCACCGCGTTGGTGGAACCGCCCAGCGCCATCACGATCACCATCGCGTTGAGGAAAGCTTTTTCAGTCATAATATCACGTGGCCGGATATTTTTTTCGAGCAGGAGCCGGATAGCCTGGCCCGCTGCGGCACATTCGTGTTCTTTGTCGGGACCCAATGCGGGATTGGAAGAAGAATAGGGGAGGCTCATCCCAAGGGCCTCGATGGCGGATGCCATGGTATTGGCAGTATACATGCCGCCGCAGGCGCCCGCACCGGGACAGGAATGTTTTACGATCCCGGTGAAATCGGAGTCGCTGAGCTGCCCCGCTATTTTTTTGCCCAGCGCCTCAAAAGCGGAAACGACGTTCAGGTTTTCACCTTTGAAATGGCCCGCCGCAATGGTTCCACCATACAGCATGAGCGAGGGCCTGTTTAACCTGGCCATCGCCATCACGGAGCCAGGCATGTTCTTGTCGCAACCCGGTATCGTGATCAGGGCATCGTAGTATTGTGCTCCGCAAACTGTTTCTATGCTGTCGGCGATCAGGTCGCGGCTCACCAGCGAATAACGCATCCCTTCCGTTCCCATACTGATGCCATCGCTCACACCGATCGTATTAAAGATCAATCCTACCAGGTCGCTGTCCCAGACGGATCGTTTCACCAGTTGGGCGAGACCGTTGAGGTGCATGTTGCAGGTGTTGCCGTCCCATCCCATACTGGCAATCCCCACCTGTGCCTTCTGCATATCGGCATCCGACAGACCGATGCCGTACAACATGGCCCTTGCGCCCGGTTGCGAGGCATCCTGTGTGAGTATACGCGAATAGCTGTTCAATTGATTCATGGTTTGGTAATGCGGTACCCCGGTTAAATGATAGTTGATTTTCTGAGTTCCACATTGTTCCGGTTGATCTTGCCATAGATCTTGTTGGCAATGTATTCCGTGAGCAGGTCACCGATCGTGGAAGTGAAATAAAAATTGATGGGATCGATGTCTTTTGTCACAAAGGCATTCGAAATGGTCCACTCCACGGCTTCGCGTACTTTGTCGGCTTCGGCTTCAAGACCTATGTATTCCAGGAGCATGGCCGCGGAAAGGACGGACCCCACCGGATTGGCGATATCTTTTCCTTTTGCCTGGGGATATGAGCCGTGTATCGGTTCGAACAGGGCGGTGCATACCCCGAAGGAAGCGGAAGGCAGCATACCCAGCGATCCGCTCAGCACGCTGGCTTCATCACTAAGTATGTCGCCAAACATATTCTCCGTTAATATCACATCGAACTGCGCCGGGTGCTGTATCAGCTGCATCGCTGCGTTGTCTACATACATGAAATCTACGGTCACTTCAGGATAACCCGCGGCCATTTGCTGCACGGTCTTCCGCCAGAGCCGGGACGTTTCGAGCACATTGGCTTTGTCTACCAACGTCAATTTTTTCCTTCGTGCCAGCGCTGCCGCAAAAGCCAGTTCCGACACGCGCCGTATTTCATCCGTTGTGTAAGTGCATTCATCCAGGGCGCTCGTTCCGTCGGCACTCAATTCTTTTTTTCCGAAATAGATACCGCCGGTCAGTTCCCTGAAGATCACACAATCGACCCCTTCCAGCCGCTTGGGCTTTAGCGGGGAAAGATGGCGAAGGGAAGGGTACGCTGTAACGGGGCGCACATTGGCAAAAAGCTGCAACGACTTGCGCAGTTTGAGCAGCCCCTGCTCCGGTCTCACCTTTGCCGAAGGATCGAGGTCATATTTGGGGTCTCCGATCGCGCCAAACAGGATCGCATCGCTGTTGATGCATGATTCGATGGTCTCATCCGGTAAAGGATTACCTGTTTTGTCGATCGCATCGGCGCCCATCAGGCAGTACGTATAGTTGAACTCATGCCCGGACGAGCGCGCGATGGCATCGAGCACCCGTACGGACTGCGTTGTTACTTCGGGACCGATCCCGTCTCCATTGATCACCGTGATATTCTTTTTCATAGGGCTGATAATAGTTGTTTAGCTAACTAATTCCGTTTCGAATGATTCTATCTGTGCCTTCAGGCTCAGCAGGTAATCGATGTCGTCATAACCGTTCAGGAGGCATTCTTTTTTATAGGGACTGATATCAAATGTTTGTTTTTCCCCCGTGGAAAGTATGGTAGCGGACTGATCGGGGAGATCGATGAGCAGCTGCGTAGCCGGATCTTTTTCTGTCTCGGTAAATATTTTCTGAAGGAACCCCTCGGTTACCTGCACCGGCAGCAGGAAATTATTGAGCGCATTGTTCTTGAAGATGTCAGCAAAAAAACTGCTGATCACTATCTGGAACCCCGCATCCCGGATCGCCCAGGCCGCATGTTCCCGCGAGGAGCCGCAACCAAAATTTTTACCTGCGACCAGTATGCAGCCGTGGTAGGCGGGATCATTCAGTGGAAAGTCCGCTTTCGGTTTTGTTTCGTCATCATTTTCATAGCGCCAGTCGCGAAACAGGTTTTTACCAAACCCATCGCGGGTGGTGGCTTTGAGGAACCTGGCCGGTATGATCTGGTCTGTATCCACATTCTGATATTTCAACGGCACTGCGGAAGAGGTGATGGTATCGATTGCTTTATTCATATTTTTTTCTGTTTGATGTTCACAGCCAGTCGCGCACATCTCCCACTTCGCCCGTGATCGCTGCAAGGGCCGCCGTGAGCGGGCTCGCGAGCAGGGTGCGTGCCTGCGGACCCTGCCTGCCCTCGAAATTCCTGTTGCTCGTGGAAACACAATATTTCCCCGCAGGGATCTTATCCTCATTCATTCCGAGGCAGGCGCTGCATCCGGGTTGCCGCAAACAGAATCCCGCTTCTTCAAATATTTTGTCCAGTCCTTCGGCCTGTGCCTGCAGTTCCACCTGCCTGCTGCCGGGTACGATCCATACTTCCACGTGGTCCGCTTTGTGTTTTCCCTTTACAAAAGAGGCTACCAGCCGCAGGTCTTCCATGCGCGAGTTGGTGCAGCTCCCGATAAACACATAGTCGATTTTCTTCCCTTTCATGTGCGACCCCGCCGTAAGTCCCATATAAGCGATAGATTGGCGCCAGGCTTCTTTTTCCGTAGCGGGAATCTCGTCTTCTGCCGGAAGCAGGTCATCCACACCGATACCCATGCCGGGGTTGGTTCCATAGGTGATCATGGGAACGATCTGCGCGGCGTTTATGTTTATCTCCTTATCAAAATAGGCACCCTTGTCGGAGTAGAGTGTTTTCCAATGCGCCAATGCTTCTTCCCATTGCTGGCCTATTGGTACGCGCGGTTTACCTGCCAGGTACGCAAAAGTGGTTTCATCGGGCGCGATCATACCGCCACGTGCGCCCATTTCTATGCTCATGTTACAGATGGTCATGCGTGCCTCCATGGACAGGGCGCGGATAGTGCTGCCTGCATATTCCACAAAATAGCCGGTCGCCCCGCTGGCGGATATTTTTGAGATGATGTGAAGGATGATATCCTTGCTAAGTACACCTTTTGACAACGTGCCACGGATATTGATCCGCATCAGCCTGGGCTTTGTTTGTAACAGGCACTGTGTTGCCATCACCATTTCCACTTCGCTGGTCCCTATGCCAAACGCGATCGTGCCAAAGGCCCCGTGTGTGCTGGTGTGGCTATCGCCACAAACAATGGTCATGCCCGGCTGCGTAATACCCAGTTCGGGACCGATCACGTGTACAATGCCCTGGTACTTGTTGCCGAGCCCATAAAGTTCGATACCATGGCGTGCGCAGTTATCGGCCAGCGTGTTTACCTGTGTTCTGGACAGTTCATCGCGGATGGGCAGGTGCTGGTTCACCGTGGGTACGTTGTGATCGGCTGTAGCGATTACCTGCGCCGGCCTGGCCACCTTTAGGTTTCTTTTTTCGAGACCGGCAAAAGCCTGCGGGCTGGTTACTTCATGAATAAAATGCCGATCGATATACAGCACGACCAGGTCATTGCCCATGTGCCGGACAACGTGGCGGTTCCAAATTTTATCAAATAGTGTAAGTGGCATTTTTCGGAATTGTCGATTTTATCAGGCAGGCTCCTGGCTGAGCACATAGGCATCCGCCAGCTGGAGCAGGTCGCCGTCGTTGATTTCTTTTTTACTGTCCGCCGCCTGTAAGAATTTTTCATAGAGCACGTCAATATCGTTCCGGGTAAACTGGTACCCGATCTTCTGGAACCGGAAGGCGAGCGCGCTGCGACCGCTGCGTGCCGTCAGTACAATCCTGGAAGAGTCAGCGCCTACTTCTTCTGGATTGATGATCTCGTAGGTAATGGCGCTCTTCAGGAAACCATCCTGGTGAATGCCCGAGGAATGTGAGAAAGCATTGCTGCCGACAATCGCCTTATTGGGCTGTACGGGCATACGCATTACCTCTGAAACGGTCCTGCTAAGCGGGTTGAGCTGTCTTGTGTTGATACCGGTATAATAGCCCAGGTACTCGTGTTGCCGGAGGATCATCACTACTTCCTCGAGGGAGGTATTGCCCGCCCGCTCGCCGAGTCCATTGATGGTACATTCCACCTGGCGGGCGCCGCTGAGCACACCGGCAATGGAATTCGCGGTGGCCAGTCCCAGGTCGTTGTGGCAATGGCAGGAGATGACCGCGCGATCGATATTGGGAACGTGGTTGACGAGATACGCAACCTTTTCGCCGTACTGGTGCGGCAGGCAGTAGCCAGTGGTGTCGGGGATGTTCACCACGGTAGCGCCGGCACGGATCACGGCCTCCACTACCTGCACGAGGTATTCATTGCTGGTTCTCCCCGCGTCCTCGGCATAAAATTCCACATCATCTGTAAAGTTGCGGGCCCAGCGAACACACTGTACTGCGCGCTCCAGGATGTCCTCGCGGGTAGTATTGAACTTGCCCACAATGTGCTGATCGGAGGTGCCGATACCGGTGTGAATGCGTGGACGGCGGGCATAGTGCAGGGCCTCGGCGGCTATTTCAATGTCTTTTTTCACTGCGCGGCTAAGGGCGCATACTATGGTATCACCGATCACCTTGGAAATCTCGGTGACCGAATCAAAATCGCCCGGCGAGGAGACCGGGAACCCGGCTTCAATAATGTCCACGCCCAGGTTTTGCAGCAACAGGGCAAGCTCCGTTTTTTCAGCCGTGTTCAGCTTGCAACCGGGTACCTGTTCTCCATCGCGGAGCGTGGTATCAAAAATCTGGACCTGCTGTTTCATGTCAAAAGATTAAAAGGATACATTTGATGTACAGTCGAATGTATCGTGGAATGCAGCGTATATAAAATCATAATGCCGGGACTTTTACATTGAATAACCCGGTGTGAAATCGCTGAAACGCAACAGGATCAGGCATTTGGCAAAAATGGAATTACGATGTCCAACACGCATTCCGATAATCTTTTTCAGCTGGTGAAGTCACTGGAAAAGGGCGAAAAAAGAAATTTCA
>Ga0206954_1088_pt1 | contig 25877 bp, 19 predicted proteins | sample Alteio_BWOrgHeat_37_FD_153250 | JGI IMG/M metagenome (GOLD analysis project Ga0206954, IMG submission 153250) | Enriched cells from forest soil in Barre Woods Harvard Forest LTER site, Petersham, Massachusetts, United States -... | ecosystem: Environmental > Terrestrial > Soil > Temperate forest >...
GAGCAATTGGTAAAACCCTGGAGGGATGTGGATACCACCAAATTTTATTTAATAATCGTAGATGCATTGGGCGATGGGGTTACTACTTCGCCATCCAACAGCGTTAAGCAGCACGGGGCCGAGTTTCCATCATTTTCCATCCGCGATATGGTGGCCAGCCAATACCAGCTGCTTACAGCCAAGTTCGGCATCAGGCACCTGCACGCTGTTATGGGCATTTCCATGGGCGGATTTCAAACTTTTCAATGGGCGGTTAGCTACCCCGATTTTATGAGCCACCTTATCGCCATCGTCGCCACGCCGCAGCCCAGCAGCTATGACCTGGTGGAATGGAGCATCATGCGCAGGATAATAGAAAGTGACACAGCTTTTCATGGCGGCCGGTATAAGGTTAACCCCATTATCGCTACCGGAACCCTGTACACCCAGTTAAACTCGATGACGCCGCCTGCCATTATAAAAGGAATGTCGAGAAGCGCGGCGGTAGCGTATATGAAATATACCGAGGCCGCAAAAGTGCACGACTGGAACGATACTTACTACCAGCTAAAAGCGCTGCTTGACCATGATATTGCAAAACCCTACAATGGCTCCCTGGCCGAAGCGGCCAAACAGGTAAAAGCAAAAATGACCATCATTGTAGAAGCACAGGATCACCTTTGCAACCCGCAGCCCGCTACGGAATTTTCAAAACTGCTGCCTGCCAAACTTATTGTGTTTAACAGCGATGCCGGCCACATGGGCGCGGCGGAGTGGGACGACCCGGCGATGAAAAAAGGCATCGAAGACGAACTGGCGGGAAATTGATGAGGATACAGTTTCATTGATCTTTAAACAAGGCTTACGCAAAGAAAAACCACAACAGCCGGTTTAATTCCGCTTGAACCTTAACCGCTGTAAGCGTCCCGCTGACGTCATCAACTACTTTTCAGCGGGGCTTCAATTTGGCGAAAAATATTTTCACCGGGCGATCCATCCCTCGATTTCCATTCAAAGCTTTCCGTGAGTATGATTAAGGCATCACCGTCTAAACTCAATACGCAATGCGAGAGGCCGTTGTCCATTTGTCCGTCTGTTTGTAATTGGCAAAAGGTAAAGTTCAGACGTTCTCCCTGCCGGATGCCTGCCAAAAATCCCCGCGCGATCAGCCCTCCGGAATACGCCGCGGTGACGATATTTTCTGTTTCCTGAAAGTCAAATATCGTGTCGCTATTAACAACGCCGGTGCCGGCGGTTTTTATAACGTTCATTTTGATGCCATTTAAGGATGGAGTTTTCATAGAGCCCGGTTAAATATTATTTTAATTACCTATATCCATAAATCTTTTGCAGATAAAACTACAGAAAATTTAGTTTTATACCCCGCCGACTCGAGCGTGCAATCGCTTGAACCGGTGTTGGGTTTAAAAACGCACCTTTTCGGCGATTGAACGATCTTGTACTGATTTTGAACACAATTAAAACCGGAGATTTTGTAATTTGCCGGCGATGATATTATTTCAAATGCCTTTCCACCAGTCATCCCGCCAATGAAAATACGGTTTACGCTCATCTTATTATTTTTCACTGCGTATGCTTTCGGCCAGGATGCTGAAATTTTTAAGCCCAACCCGCACCGGCGCGAATTAAAAGCAGTAAAAATAGACGGCAATATTAAGGTTGACGGCGTACTGGACGAACCCGAATGGGCGCTTACGCCGGGCGCCTCGGATTTTATACAGGTAGAACCTTACCAGGGCAAACCTTCGGAGTTTGTCACCATCGTTAAAGTGCTGTATAACAAAAAGTATCTTTATTTTGGAATTATTTGCAAGGACCCAAAGGGCAAAAAGGCCATTATGGCAACGGATTTTGCGCGGGATTTTGATTACCTGCGGCACGACCTGGTGAACCTGGCGTTCGATACCTTTAACGACCAGCGCAACGCCATTGTATTTGCTACGAATGCCTATGGCGTGGAACGCGACCTGCTTTCCTTCGACGATTTGTACTACGATATCGACTGGAACGGGATATGGAGCGTTCGTACTACGCGCACCGACTCGGGATGGGTAGCCGAGATGGCCATCCCCTGGAAAACCCTGCGTTACCCTAAAACTGCCGACACGCTGCAAAGCTGGGGGTTTAACATGTACCGGAATCGCCGGCTCACCAATGAGATCAGCGCTTTTTCGCCCTTTCCGCGTATTTTCTCGTCAACGCATATGAATTATGCCGGCGTACTCACCAACCTGCAGCCCCCGCCAAACACCACCAATATTACGGTTGATCCTTACATCCTGGCGTCTGACGATCATTATACCAATTTTGGCAATACCGAGCCGCCGCATACCCAAAGTTTTAAATATGGCGGCGACCTGAAATGGACGGTTACCCCCAACGCGGTGCTTGACCTGACCGCCAATACCGACTTCGCCCAGGCCGATGTTGACCAACAGGTAAACAATACTACCCGCTTTAATGTGTTCTTTCCCGAAAAGCGGCAATTTTTCCTGGAGAATGCCTCGCTGTTCGGCGTACAGGTAACCTTGAATGGCGACGAGGCCGGTGGCTCGATGCATTACCAGCCCTTTAACAGCCGGACCATTGGGCTGGATACGAGCGGAAACCCTATACCGATCGTTGGCGGGAGCAGGTTTGTTTACCGCTCGGCAACGATGAATTACGGCGCGATGGCCATACGGCAGCAAGGGTACAACGGCGCCCCGGCAACCAACTTTTTTGTCGGCAGGTTTTCTCAAAACTTCGGCAGCCAGGACCGTATCGGGGGTCTGGTGACGCTGAAAGAAGAGCCGGGCGCCGCGAATATCGAATCGACCGTGGATGGCTTTTTTCGTATGGGCGACTCCAATTCCATAAATGCTATCGTCACCCAATCAACCACCACCAATACCGGGGAAAAAGGCTTTGGCGGCATTGTGCAGTATTTCAATAATACCAACAGTCACGAGATCTGGTTAACCGAGTCCGTTTTCACTAAAAACTTCGACCCGCAAATGGGTTTTATATCACGCACTGACGTAATTGCCACCACCCCCGGCATCAATTATTTCTACCGGGGCAATTTACTGCCCTTTAAAAGCTTCCTGCTGGCCTATTCGCCCGGGATATTACCCGAGTTATATTATACCGCTTCCACCGGTAAATTTTCGGAGGCCGATCTGCCGGTGTTCCCGGTATGGTTCAACTTTAAAGATGGCGGTTCACTGGGGTATGGCGTGCAATCCACCTGGCAGCACCTTACCGCCACCTTTTCCCCGCTAAACGTAAACATCGCCCCGGGCGACTATCAATATTTTAACCAGCAGATCTTTTTTCAAACCGATCCGTCCAAAATCCTGAACTTTCAGATGATGTATTCCACCGGAACTTACTTTAATGGCCGGCTGATAGAAGGTGATTATAAGCTGCAATTTGCACCGGTGCCTTATGTATCTATACAGGGCGAATTTAACCGAAACCATTTTGAGGGCGTTGGAATTGATAATACTTATAAAGCCATTAACCTGTATATTTTGCAGGCGCGTTTTGCGCTTAACCCGCGGCTGCAGTTAACCGGCATCTATCAAAAAAATGAGGTTAATAATTCCAACAGCTATAACCTAAGGCTGGCCTGGGAGTTTTCGCCGCTGAGTTATGTGTATTTTATTTATAACCGGGGCGTTAACAACCAATTGACCACTGCGCCATTAATAGCCCAAACCGAGGATCATATTATATTTAAGGTGAGCTATTTGCAGCAATTTTAGTGCGTATGGTGGGCCTCGCATTTAAAATTACTTTGTATACTAACTTGTTAATGAGTGATTTACCCTCTTTCCCGCTTGCGGAAGAGGGCAGTGATGAACTACTATCCACAACACATAGAACGCTAAATTTTCTGTGTATCTGTGTATAATAATATTTATAAATACAAAATCCCCATAAGTTATATGAGGATTAATTTTTACCTTTGATGTGCGAAAGCAAAGGAATGTGTTCTTAACGTGAGAGTTGATGTAAAGGTGGCAGATGTTGTCCCTGCTCTCTCCATCCTTTTTAAGGAAGCCGCCGGATATTAGTAGTATTCGGTGGCTTTTTTTACGCTGGTGTAGCTAAACTTTGATCTAACTTACCATCTATATTCGCAACTCTTTCTTCTAACTTGTAAAGTCTATTGTTAATAGCATCTACATGCGTTCTTATTGCGCTTACATCTGTCTTAATAACAGATATATCGTTCTTAATAGGTTCCAATTTAGAATCTAATAGTGCTGATATGTCTTTTAGTTCCATCTTTTCGTTATTCCTATACAAATATACCTAAATCTTATATCTATTTGCAACTATTTGTTAAACTTATTTCCCGAACTTTCATTTGCTCCTTTTTTTAACACCTATAATTATGAACTCTTGTTAAACCTTAAACTATCGTAGTTCAACCCTCACGGTTTCTCCCCTTTTGTAGAGTTATTCATTATTGCCCGGAAGAGAAGGTCGGCGAGCGAAGCAACGCCGGGCCCATAGGGCTCCTTTGGAGGTAAGTCAACCCGTAAGACATTGGCGCTAGTGCATTGGCGGTAATGCATGACGGTTTGACTCACCCCGACGACGCTTCGCTGGCCGACCCTCTCTTCGCCTGCGGCGTAAAGAGGGTAGCTGCAGTTAATTGGTAAACGCGATTTCCCTGTTTTTTTAACCAAAAATGACCCGGTTGGGTCATTTACATTTATCAAATTGGGGTGATTTTTATAAATTCCGCTATTCAGGCGTACCCCCTGGCCCGCCCGGACCGCCGCCATCGCGACCGCCACCACCCGGCCCACCACCATTTCTGGGGCCGCGCATGCCGGGCATCTGGGTAGGTTTTTTGCCGGCAAATTTTTCCAGGCGCAGTGTAAAGGTGGCCAAATAGTAGCGCGCCAGCCGGTTAACATGCGATTCGGTGATCGAACTGGCATTTGCCGAAGAGGTAAAACCGGTATTTTGATTAAACAGGTCAAACGCCGACAGGCGGATGGTGGCCTGGTGATCTTTCAAAAACCGGCGCTCCACGTATACGTTTAAAATATTGGGGTTGGTAACTTTTAAACTTGCCGCATAACCATAGTTGGTGGCATGAGTATAATCGTAGCTGAATGTCCAGTCGCCAAAATAGTTTTTACCGTTGACGCCAATGTTCCAGGTCTCAAAACGGCTGGGGTTGTTTAACGAATCCTGTACCGAGTTATGTGTGCTGTTAATGGCATAATTGGTTAAAAACTGTGCGTCAACCTTGTCGGTAATATCCACCCTGAACTGGAATTGCGGGGTGAGCTGCAGGTTCCTGGAAAGATTTTTTTGCGTGGTTTCGGCATAAGTGGTGGAGTCGATGCTGGATAAAAAGCCCACATTATTGGCATACGTAGCGGTGCCGCGGAAATAAAACGTGAATTTCCGGTTGTCAATTGGTTTGGCATACGTTAACTGGGCCGAGGTAGAATTAAAACCACTCGTGTTTACATATTGCGTCAGGATGGTATTATCAAACCGGGTATCGGGCGCATAATGCCGCGGAAAAGTGATGGAATTGGTGGCCACATAATCCGCAGTAGAAGTGTACTGTACGCTCACAAAAAATATGTCGCCGCTTTGGAAGCTGAAATTATTGTATCGTATCGAAAAATTATTGGTGTACTGCGGGTCTAATTTCGGGTTGCCCTCAACCGGGTAAAGTGCGTTTGAAAAATTGGTGACCGGCTGCAACTGGCTAAAGCTGGGTGCGGTGCTGGAGGCATTGTAATTTGCACTGAAATTCTGGCTGCGCGAAAAATTATAAACAAATCTTGCCGTAGGGATCAGGTCGAATGCCGAAACGTGGGTATCACTGTTAACCAGTGCCGGCGAATTACCGTTCAGATCCGCTTCCTGCACGCCCAGGCCGAGCGTGTAATTATATTTCTTCTGGATGAACCGGTAGTTCAGTCCAACCCGGTTGGTAGTAAAAGTATAATTATATACGTTACTTAAAGCACTGTCGCCCCTGAACAGGTAGTTCGCCGGGTCGTAAAGCGAATCTGTCTGCGTATTATTATTGGTTACCGAGTAGTTTAAATTATAGTTGAACTCCAGGTACGACAGTTTACCGATGGGGAATAGATAGGACAAGGTGGTTCCGTAGCTATTGGTATGACTATAGGTATTGATCATTTGATTTTCGGGGGCGGTATGCGGGCCTGCTATAAAATCATAGATCGGGTTTTGATAGGCGTTACTGCTTGACGAGCTAAAGTTAACGTTGACGCTAAAATTATGCCGGTGCGGAAACCGGTGATTATATAATGCAGTAAATCCATAAGTTGGTGCATGCGAAGTACCGGTAGTAACCTCGTTGTAATCCGAAAGCACCGACCCCGTGTTTGTGCTGGAGAAATTATTCATCCCGGTTTCGTTGGTATTGGTGCCCGCCCACAAGAAGGTTGGCGTTATTTTCAGGTAGTTTATCGTGTCGGGCTTATACTCCATATTCCAGGTAAAACGGTGATTGATGTTCTGGTCCTTTTCCACGCTGTATTGTTGTTGCGTGGCAGGGTTTATGGGGTTGCTATTTTGCTGCAGGGTGTTGGAGTTGGTGGTAGTGGTATTATCGCCAAAGCTGTAGCTGCCGTAAACCGACAGGCTTTTCCCCCACTGGTCGCGAAAGTTGGTGCCGATATAATGCGCATCGGTAATACCATTTTGTGTAGTGGTAAGGCCGCCGGTATTCTGTGTTGCTCTTGCGGCATTACCCCGGCCGCCGCCGCCAAATCCGCCGCCGCCGAAACCGCCGCCGCCACCGCCGGTATTGCCGCCGAAGGAGAAAGTGTTCACATTGGTATTGTTAATACTGCCCAGTAAAGCAATTTGCCGGTCGCCGTTAAAATCAAAAACATTCAGGGTACCTAAATACCGGTTTTGGTCGGGTATGCCCTGGCTCGCCGGTAATGCATCTTCGCCGTCGCCAGCCGTAGCCTGGCCAAAATACCCATAGTTTTTATCCTGGCGGATGGTGATATTCATGATCTTGTCCGGCTCGCCCGTTTTTACGCCGGTAAGGTTTGCCTGGTCACCGTAGTCATCAATCATCTGGATGTTTTCCACCACATCTGCCGGCAGGTTTTTCGTGGCGCTTTGTACGTCGCCGCCCATAAAGTCCTTGCCGTTTATGCGTACTTTTGTTACCTGTTTACCCTGGGTGCTGATGTTTCCGTTTGCATCCACGTCGACACCGGGCAGTTTTTTTATCAGGTCTTCAACCGGGGCATTCTCACGCACTTTATAGGCGCTGGCTTTGTATTCAACCGTATCTTCGGTTATTCTTATCGGCACAACCCCAACAATGGTTACCCCTTTCAGCATATTCGTTTCGGCTTTCAATACAATTGTGCCCAGGTCGGCATCAAGGGAATCGCTGGTGAGCGTATAATGCCTCCTGATGGCCTGGAAGCCTATTGACGAAACCGTGATGGCTACCTTACTGCCCTTTACCGAGGGGAAAACAAATTTTCCGTTCAGATCCGAAACCGTCGTCGTGCTGTCGTGCTGTTCGGTAGTGATGGTAACATTAGCGGCAGGTACACTTTGTTTTGTCGTGTCGATAAGGGTTCCGTACACCTGGCGCCCGCTTTGAGCCCGTTTGGACACAACCGGTTCGGGTTTTAGCTTTAAAACAACCAGGCCAAGGTCGGCGGCTGCGGTATCGGCAGTTAGCACGAAATGTTTCCGGGTGACCGGGTAACCGGCTGCCGAGATGGTGATGGCTACTTTGACGCCTTTCACCGCCCGAAAAACAAATTTTCCGGCCGTATCCGTTACGGTAGTGAGGCTGTCATGCTGATCAGAGGTAAGGGTGAGATTGGCGGCCCGTATACCCCGCTGTGTTGAATCAACAAGGGTTCCGTGCACCTGGCGCCCGCTTTGGGCATTTGCATAGGTCAGGGCAAAAAGAGTGATGGCTAAAAATGTAAATAGGGGTTTCATCAGTTGCTAAAAGTGTTTTCAACGTTAAAAAAAAACATCATTTGTACGCAAAGGTTCTATTTAAAAGCCTTAATTGGTTAAAAGCCATAGCATTGTTACATAAAAAAGCCTCCCGGGAAATCCGGGAGGCTTTGCTTTTTATTATGCTTTATAACTGATCGTATTAGTTTTTCAGGTGCAGCGCCTTTGCAACTTCGTTAAAGTTTTTAAGGTTAACGCCGGGGTGAGCAACATTCAGCTGGGTGAGTCCCGAGCCTGATATTACCACTACCCTGAAATCGAACGCATTTGACTGGGTAAAGTTTGCCTGCAGGTCAACAAATCCTACACCGAAGTCAAGGAGATCGATGTCGTTGCCGCCTACGGAATACGGTAAGGCATACCATCCGGTGGTTGTTCCTGTATTCCTAACGTATACCAGTACGGTACCTTCGTCAACAATATCCTGGGTGATTGCCGGTATCGAAAGCCTTGTCGGGCCCACTGTTACCACACCCATGCCGGTTAGCAGGTAGTTCTGAACATTTGAGTTGCCGGTTGCACCTGTTGCGCCGGTAGCGCCTGTTGCACCAGTGGCACCTGTTGAGCCTTTAGCACCTGTTGCGCCATTAGCACCCGTTGCACCGGTTGCGCCGGTTGAGCCGGTTTTGCCTTGCGGGCCGGCAGGGCCTGTTGCACCGGTAGCGCCGGTTGCGCCATTTTGACCATTAGCGCCTGTTGCACCGGTAGCGCCTGTTGAGCCTGTTTTACCTTGCGGACCGGCAGGGCCTGTTGCGCCGGTAGCACCTGTTGCACCGTTTTGACCATTAGCCCCGGTTGCGCCGGTAGCGCCTGTTGCGCCGGTTTGTCCTTGCGGGCCGGCAGGGCCTGTTGCGCCGGTAGCACCTGTTGCGCCATTAGTACCATTGGCACCTGTTGCGCCTGTTGCTCCGGTGGCGCCTGTTGCGCCGTTTGATCCATTTGTACCGTTTGCACCTGTGGAACCGGTAGCGCCTGTTGCGCCGGTAGCACCTGTTGCACCGCCTGAAGGGCCTTGCGGGCCGGCAGGGCCGGTAGCGCCAACTGCGCCTTGCACACCAGTTGCACCTGTTGAGCCGGTATCACCGGTTGGGCCAGGTGTTTTGTCTTTTTTACATGCTGCGATACTCAGTAGCAGTGCAAATGTGACGGGTAGTAAAAGTTTGCTTGCTTTCATAACTAACGAATAATTTAATTTCTTATAATTTCAAGTTTGATTTTGTTTTCCACCTTCTACGCGTCCCTTTTGTATTAGGTTTCAATTTTTGTTATATGAAATATATTTGCTTCGTATTTTAATATATAAAAAATGTAGAAATTGACGCCCAAAGCAAACATTTGTTTAAAATTTCCCAAACATTTTTTTTAAAAAATGGCACGGTTTTTCGTAACCTTTGAGAAGAAAAATAAACCCTATGAAGCAAATCGGAGTTTCTTTGCACAGCAAAGTGCATAAGTGGATGGATGCCTTTGGCTTCCGTTTAAACGGATCGCAAACCAGCAATAAGGACAATGTGACCACCAATCATTATTTTTTTGAAACCTTCAATTTTTTTGAAAGATCAAAAAACAATGATCCTAAACGGGCGAAGTTTTTGTGTTTTGACGCGTACGGCGAATCGATCCCTGTAAAATCACTCCTTGATCTGCAGACGGCTTTTTTCGAAAACATCAGCCAGTTGTAATAAGTCAAAAGTTTTTAGTCGCAAGTCTAAAGTCATTCTTTTTTTCTATTTAGCGCTTAAGCCTTTAAAGCTCAACCCACACAAGGTTTTCGCGCTCATAAGCATAAAAAAAATCCCGCAATTGGCGGGATTTTTTGTTTCAGGAATATATCTTTTTCAATATTTTAAGGCTTGTTGTACGATGCCGGTTCCATGTTTTCATCAACAGGAAGATCCAGCGTAATCCCCCTTCCCCCTGGCAAGGCAGGCAAATTCACAATCGGCCGTGTAGGGTTCAAGGCTTCTTTTATCCTCAAATGCAGGTCGGCGTAGTGTGCCGAAGTGATCGCGTCACCGCCTTTTGGCAGTTTTGCGTCAATTGCTTTAAGTTCGGCGCGCACCATCGGCCTGATGTCAGATAGGGTCATGTTTATCGGTGTTAACCCAATGTATGCCTGGAATGATGCCGGCAAGCCCGGAATGCCGGTAAAATCATTGTTCAAAAGATTTTTCAAATCCTCAACATAAGCCCGCTGCAGGTTTCTTTGAAACACGTCGGTTTGTCCGGCAGCAAAAATGCTTCCCCGCAGATCATTAAACAGGTCGGCAACTGTATAGGCATTAGTACCATTCCTGGCCTCATTATCGTACATTCGGGATAACCTTGGCGGGAAAAGCACGTTGTTCAACCCGCTTGTTTGCAAACTTTTTATCCGGTTTATCACCACACCGTTGTCAAACTTGCTCAATTCTTTTTGATCGATCAGCCAGGTTGGTGTTGTAAACAGCTGTTTATTTAAAAACAATACGGCGTCGCGTTGCCTGGCTTTACTTACAAAATCATACACCGGCCCGTTTTGGTCATAAGTTTTAAAATTCTCGTTCATACCCCCAATATTGGTAGTTACATGGCCCATATAACGGTAGTATTGTACCAACACCTCGTTATAAAGCTCTTGCAGGTCGCTAAAATCTTCGCCCGGCTGATAGGTCCAGGTTTCAATGTTCGGTAAAATGCGTTTTAAATTAGCAATCCCGAAAGTTCCCGCCTTCATGGCATTATCCCCCAGGTCCTCATTTTGCAGGCGTGGATCAATGCTGGTACCCTGGCGGCCATAATAGTAAAGCGGATCACCGGCTTTTTCCTTAACCCAACCATCCAGGATGTCCTTTTCCTGCTTTGGCGATTTGTTGCCCGGGAACCAGGTATAGCCCCATTTAATGGCCCATTTGTCGTATTCGCCTATGGCGGGGTAAAAATGGGTTACGCCGTCGCCGGGCTGAGCTATATAATTAAAGCGGGCATAGTCCATAATGGAAGGCGCTGTGCCATGTTTGTCTGTGAATGTCTTGGAGCGAAGCGAGTCGACCGGGTAAGCATAGCTCGATCCAAAATTATGCGGCAGGCCAAGCGTATGGCCAATTTCGTGCGAGGATACAAAACGGATCAACTCGCCCATTTGCTCATCGGTAAATTTGGCGTGCCGCGCATCGGGGTTAGCGGCGGCAGTTTGCACAAAATACCAGTCGCGCAATAAATTCATTACATTATGGTACCAGCCCACGTGGCTTTCCAATATCTCGCCGGTGCGCGGGTCGGAAATATGGGGGCCATAAGCATTCTCCACATCCGAAGCAAAATAACGCACCACGGTAAAGCGGGCGTCTTCGGTGCTGAATGTTGAGTCTTGCTTTTTGGTTGGCGCTTCCTTGCCAACAATGGCATTTTTAAAACCAGCCGCTTCAAAAGCAACATTCCAGTCGTTAATACCCTGTATCAGGTAAGGCACCCATTTTTTTGGCGTAGCCGGATCGATATAAAACACGATCTGTTTTTTAGGTTCAACCAGTTCGCCGCGCTCATAAGCAGCCGGATCCTTAGGCTCCAGTTTCCAGCGATGGATATACGAGGTAACTTCCGCTTTTTGAGCATCGGTACCATAATCGGTTTGCGATTGACCGAAAAAGCCCACACGGTCGTCGTGTAAACGCGCCTTCATCGGTGTTTTTGGTAAAAGCAACATGGATGTATTCAGCTCAAAAGTGATGGCCCCGGTGCTGTTGTCGGTCGGCGATTCGCCCGCGCGGTAGGTTTTAAGCGTACGGGCCTCGATATTTATCGGGAAGCTTTTAATGGTATCGATATACGACCGTGCGTTGTCTACCCCCGAAACCTTGTACGATTTCTTCAAATCATCGGGTATACCAATAGCGGCAACATCGCCGTTGTAAAAATCGGTCACGTCGATAACCACACCGGTTGTATCCTTATTAAATGCCTTGATATCAAACGAGGCCAGCACAGCGTCGAGGTTGGAGTTTTTCACCGCGTGGTACATGTCTGAGGTACTGTCGGCCCTTATCACATAGCTGGGCACGCGCAGCATTACCTGTTTGTCATGTTTTTCCCATTTCCAAACCTGCTCATTGGCTTCCTCGCCGCCATATTGCTCGCCAAAGTTTCTTAAGCCTGCGGGGGTTTTAGCCAGGCGGGTTACCACCAGCATTTCGCGGCCAAACAGCGAGTCGGGGATTTCATAATAAAATTTTCCTTCAACTTTATAAACGTTAAAAAGGCCTTTATTTACTTTGGTTTTGGCGGGGATCACGTCGCTGAACTTTTTTATCCCCTCTTTTTTGTCCTTGCTAACGGTAGCAGTGGTAGTTGTGCCATTGGGCGTTGTGGTTTTCACAGTGACCGTTTCAGCCTCTTTTTTTGTTTTGCACGATACAGCGGCTATTGTCCCCATAACCGCCGCCATCAGTAAGTAGTGATTTACTTTTAAATGTCCGGGCATAATGCTGTTTAAATTTATTTAGTTAAGGCGTAAACTTAGGCAAAATAGCAGCGATTTTAAAATGCAATGGTTTTGTTACAAAAGACTTCATACCCTTAATATTTGCTTTTACATAAACAAATAGTATATTTAAAATATCTAAACTAATAACTGTCCTATGGAAGCTTTATCACGAGGAAAAAGTCCATTCGACGAAACAAAACCCCGGTTTCGATGGAGCTTTTTTAAAAAACTAAAATGCCTGTTTAACCGAACTGACGAAAAAAAGCGGATCCGGGTTACCTGGATGGCTTTATCATTTTTTTTGCTGCTGCTTGCAAGTATAGCGAGTGCCCAGTCTAAACACCGTGGCTCTGTTGCCTACCCTGCTGATGCAGGGCCGATTGTTACAACTCATGATGATAAAGGCAACGTTCCAAACCTCTTGTTTGAAGACCCGCACAATGCGCTGTTCTTTTCGGCTTCAATCCCCGGTTCGGATACGATGAGGAACATCTCAGGCTATAAAATTCTCGGCTTTACTTCAGCCTCAGACAGTTCCCAGTTAGAGCTGGACCACGTAATTTTAGACTCCGCGCACATCGAGAATTCATTCGACCAGGTGACGATCTATAACTCGATTATAAAAGGAAACACATTTTTTGACAACGACGGATCGACCATTCACACACTCGCCGTTGATAATTGCAAACTGAAGAGAGACGTCTATTTTTATACCGACTTACTAAATGAGATGCTGATCACCAATACCCAAATTGGAGGTAAAGCGTTATTATGCGACCTGAAAATCGATAAAAACAGCATTATTACCGGCACAATTAAAGGGGCGCTTGACTTATCGGGCTTGCAGATATACAACAACGCCACGCTTGATTTGACTTATTTAAAACATGATTCGGTGTTCAACGGCACGCGGATCCCCATTATTTTGACCGGCGCAACCGTGGGTAATATCGACTTAAATTACAAGTACTTTCAATTGACGTTTAATCCAAAAACGGATCCCGGTTTGCAGGAAAAAACTTATGAAGACCTGCTTTATAGTTTTAAGCTGAAAAAGAAAATGGATGACTATCAACTGCTCGCAAAAGACTACCGGCATATGACAGGCGACAGCACGATGGTTGGCAAGATCACTAACTGGGTAATTGACAGAAGGGAAGACTACGGTACCCGCCTGGGTTTTATGTTAGGGTTTACATGCCTTGTATTCCTAATTTTCTCGATCATAAATATTCATCTTTATAAACACCTGAGCGAGGACGTTTATAAGGTTGACAATTTCGACCCGCATGAGATCAGCAAAACAATTCCGGCCTGGTTGTGCCCATTTTATTGCAGCGTTATTTATACCTCGATCATATTTATAAACCCCTTTTTGAAATTAGAGAACCTTTATTATAAAAAGATATTTTCGCTGCTGTACGTGCTATTTTTGTATTCATTCGGATTGTTTCTGCTATACTACATTGTTCATTACTTACTAAGGTGGGATTAGTGCAATATTATCGATAAAAGGCCCAGGTTATCTTCTGGTATTTTTCGCTGCAATAAGGAGCGTGCGTATTTCCGTTTCCCAAATATTTTCCTTTAATTTAATAAATTTTTATCACAATGAAAGTTGCCGTTCTCACAATCATAGTTATGCTGGCGTCCCTGGCCGGATTTTCGCAAAGCATGCCGCCGATTGACAGTGTGAGACTGGCAACTGCCGCCGACTACCGCGCGGCTGAACCGATTGCGCTGCAAGTATCTAACTACATTTTATCAACCCCTACTGACGATAAAAGCCTGCCGCGCCTCAATGGCAGCAGATTTTTGCTCGACTGGATGGAGGGTTCACCCGATTATAGTTTCGAACTGGATAAAAACGTCATTAAGTACTTTGAAAAAGATATCGACCTGATGGGTGTTTACACCGCATCGCTAACCTCGGTAGCTATCGAAAACAAAGAACTGATCAAGGAGTCAAAAGCTATTACCTCGCTGGCAGTTAAAAAGTTTATCGCCTATATCAATAACACCAATAATAAGGTCGACGTAAATTCAAAACTCAAAAAAATGATCGAGGCCGACCAAAAGGGGCAGTTCAATTAAACAGTGATGAAACGCGCCGGCATAGTTTTTACACTTTTATTATTGAGTCATTTTGCTATGGCCCAGGGCTATGTTATTACCCGGAAAATAAAGGAACCTACACGGGGCAGCCGTTATTTCTTTTCCGGCTTTGCGCGGGGCTTTATCATTAATGCAAAGGGCGAACTGGTGAAGAAGCCGGGTTATTTTTATGATTACGATAAGATAAACGGCCAGTTGCTGTTAAAGCCCTATGGCCAACCCATCGTTGCCGCCAGCAAAACGGATGTGCAATCGTTCACGCTGTACGACCGGCAGCAAAATGCCTTTGTTTTTGAACGGGTGCCGGCTATCGACACGCAAAAGTATGTGCAGGTTTTGTCATTGGGATTGAAATATAAGCTATACAAACTGATCAATACCCATTTTGTGAGCGCCAATTACCGCGATGACGGTATAGACAAGGAGGGCAATAAATACGATGAATTTGTTGATGAAGGCACTTATTACCTTTTGAACGTGGAAAATAATCAATTGCAAAAATTCAGCCCCAAAATAAAATCGCTCAAAACGGTGTTTGAAAAGGATGGGGATAAACTCGACAAATTTATCGCATTGCACCCCTCTGATAACATCAGCGATGTTTACCTGGCCAGCCTTGGCGAGTTTATGAATAACTGATGCTTCCCTGGCTGTAGAGACGCAATATTTTGCGTCCCGGAGACAAATGTTCAGAATATTCCCCAAAGCCGTATGCATAACAACTGTCCAAAGGCATCTTCCTAAATTTCTAAATTAGGGTTCGAGACGTCCCGAACGTTCGGGACGTCTCTACGGCCTTATTAGGATTTTAAACATGCTCTTGAATCTCATTGTAACAGCAACATTGCCCACCAAATTTTCTTATCCAACATATTATCACTTTATTCGTTCCGTTAATAAACCAGATGAAGAAACTTTTTTTTACGCTGCTTGCGGCAGTCATGGTTCAGTTCGCCTTTTCTCAAAACATTCCGCCGGTTGACGGCTTCAAGCTGGAAACGCCACAGGATTACCGCAATGCCGATTCTGCGGTGGTGCAGATCTCCAAATATTTTTTGTCGACCCCTATCGATAAAGACAACAACACGCGTTTATATGCCGGTGTATTTTTGATCAAATGGATCAGCGGTTCGCCCGAATGTAATTTCGACCCTGACCAAACAGTTTTAAAATACATCGGGAAAGATGTCGACCTGCTGACGGTTTATTATTGCTGCTTCAGCGCGTTTTCTATCCACCACCCTTACGTAAAGGACCCTAAGACGGTGGAACTAAACGCGGTAATGCAACTGTTGACCTATATTAATAAGCCCGGCAACCATGTTGTACTTACCCGCCAGTTAAAAAACATGATAGCTGCCGATGAAAAAGGAGAATTGAAAAGTTTTTTGAAACTTTAGGCGGGTTTGTTTTTTGTATGGTGAGGAATGTTTTTCTAAGTAATATTGCGCCGGGAACGAAATGGGGACTGTGTCTCATCTCATATCTCATATCCATAAATCAAAAATGAAACAATACGGCCTCATCGGATACCCACTCACCCACTCCTTTTCAAAAAAGTACTTTACCGACAAATTTGAGAAAGAACACATCCACGACTCGGAGTACCACTTGTTCCCGATAGAACATATTGCGGAATTGCCTGCACTGCTAAAAAAGCATCCCGGCCTGCTCGGTTTGAATGTTACCATCCCGCACAAGCAACACATTTTAAAATATTTAGACTGGATGGAGGAGGACGCCAAAAAGATCGGCGCGGTAAATTGTATCCGTATCCATGGTGAGAGCCCTGTGGGAGCTTGTTTTGACGGCGAAGTGGGTATCGTCGGTCATGATTTCAGGCTGGAGGGTTTTAATACAGATATGTATGGCTTTGAACAGTCGTTAAAACCGCTTTTGAAGGACCGTCACGACCGCGCCCTGGTTTTAGGCGATGGCGGCGCGGCGCAGGCGGTTAAATGTGTGCTGGAAAATTTGGGCATCGCTTATACGGTTGTTACCCGCAAAGCGATGGAAGGCGGGATTTTATTTAAAGACCTGAAGGCTCGTGATATCAAAAACAATTTGCTCATCATCAATACCACTCCCCTTGGGATGGTACCGCATATTGATGAATGCCCCCCAATACCCTACGACGCGATAACAGACGACCACTTGCTTTACGACCTGGTGTATAACCCTGAAAAAACGGTCTTCCTGCAAAAAGGCGAAGAAAAAGGCGCGATGATAAAAAATGGCCTCGAAATGCTGATATTGCAAGCCGAAAAAAGCTGGGAAATATGGAGCGCAAAAGATCTGTTATCGTGAAACAAGCCGTGCTGATGCTGGCTGCTATCGCATGCCTGGCAGCCTGCAACGGCAACCACGATTATTCGCCCAAGCCGCGGGGGTATTTTCGTATTCTATTCCCAAAAAAGCAATACCAGATGTACAACGAGGCCTGCCCGTTTACATTTGCCTACCCCACGTATGCCAAAATTGAACCTGATACAAACAGGGGCGCCAAACCGTGTTGGTTAAATATGAGGTTTCCGCAGTTTGCAGGCACGCTGCATTTAAGTTATGAGCATATCAACTCGCAAAAAGAGTTTGATGAACTGATAGAAGACGCCCACCGCCTCACCTTTGAGCACACCGTAAAAGCTACTTCCATAGACCAGGGGGTTATTGCCTACCCCGACCGGAAAGTTTACGGTATTTATTATACCGTGGATGGCAATGCGGCTTCCTCGGTACAATTTTACCTGACGGATAGCACCAAAAATTATATACGCGGCGCCTTGTATTTTTATACCGAACCCCGCCTCGACTCGATACAGCCGGTGCTTACTTTTGTAAAACAGGATGTAGATTTGATGATCAAAAGTTTTAGGTGGAAGTGAGGAGAAGTCCGAAAGTCAGTAAAGTCGGAGAAGTCCGAAAGACGGAGCTTTTACGAAATGACATTGAATCGGTGTAATCATATCCTAAAATCGGTGGGAATCGGTGATATAAAGTTCGAAAGACGGAGTTTTGATAAAATGACCGTCAATCGGTGTAATCGGTGATAAAAAGATGAAAATTGCAACCAGATATTTCTGTGTCCCTTTTTTGTTGCTTTGCTTTTCAGCAAACGCCCAGGTTCAATTTCCCGGCATCGACGTGCTGCATTACACGTTCCGCATTGGGTTGAATGATCAAAACGACACGATCAAAGGCCAGGCCACCGTCAACATTAAATTTTTAAGCGACGTAAGTTCATTTCAACTTAACCTGGTTAAACCTGACGCCAAAGGCAAAGGCATGCTTGTTTCGTCCGTTGCCGCGCACGGTAAAAGTTTGTCCTTTTCGCAGGATAGCGATGTGCTGACCATCACCTCCGCCGCGAAGGAAGGCAGCTTGCATAGCTACATCATTACTTACAAAGGCGTACCCGCCGATGGGCTCATTATATCCACCAACAAATTCGGCCACCGTACTTTTTTTGGCGATAACTGGCCCAATCGGGCGCACAACTGGCTCCCCTGCGCCGATTACCCGGCTGACAAGGCCACCGTTGATTTTATCGTCACCGCACCAGATCATTACCAGGTAGTGGCCAATGGCTTAAAAACCGAAGAAAAGCAATTACCTGATCATTTAAAACTTACGCATTGGAAAGAAGGTGCGCCGCTGTCGACAAAGGTTATGGTGATCGGCGTAGCTGACTTTGCTATCGATCATACCGGCGACATTGGGAACATACCGGTTTACACCTATGTCTTTCCTGAAAACAAAGACACCGGTTTTAAAAGCTATGCTGTCGCGAAGGAAATACTGCCCTTCTACATCAAAATGTTTGGCCCCTACGCCTATGAAAAACTGGCCAACGTGCAATCAAAAACCATATTTGGCGGAATGGAAAACGCCAGCGCCATCTTTTATTTTGAAAACTCCGTTGGTGACAAAGGCATAGAAGAACTGATGGCGCACGAAATAGCCCACCAATGGTTTGGCGATGCGGCGAGCGAAAAAAGCTTTGCCCACTTATGGCTGAGCGAAGGCTTTGCCACCTACATGACCAACGTTTACCTTGAAAAAAAATACGGCATCGAAACCCTGCAAAAACGGATGAAAGCCGACCGCACAACCGTGTTAGGGTTTGAAAAAAGACGGTTAACGCCGGTCGTGGATACCGCCGTAAAAAGCAACTTTATGCAGATGCTTAACGCCAATAGCTACCAAAAAGGTGGGTGGGTGCTCCACATGCTGCGCCGCAAACTGGGCGATACGCTATTTTGGAAAGGTATACGTGCTTACTATGCCAAATATGATGGCGGCAATGCAAACACTGAGGATTTTAAAAATGTGATGGCGCAAGCCAGCGGTCAAAACCTCGATCAATTTTTTAAACAATGGCTGTATACGGCGGGGCAGCCAAACCTCACGATCGCGCGGACTTACGATGACAACAAGAAAAATTTAACCCTTACGATACACCAAAACCAGGATAACTTGTTTGAGTTCCCGTTGGAGCTTTCTATCGAAGGTAAACTGCAAACCATCGCCATAAAAGACAAGATTACAACCATCAACATACCAATACAGGCAGCACCGGCATCTGTTGTGATTGACCCTAATGTGAATTTACTGGCAAGTTTTGGGTTTGTTGAAGCTGATTAAATTACCCGATATTCTCGCGAAATAGGTTAGCTTTAATAGTATTTATAGTTGAATTTAGTGATCCCTGTTAACTCGCCCCTTGAATAGGTTTCAATTTTTAAAAGCAAACCTTCAGCGTTGCGAAAATACACTTCATCGGTTTCGGACCAATAACCATCCTTTTCCACGGTTTGCCAGCAGTCTTCCAGCGCAACGTCCGAATCGACAGTTGGTTTTAATCCCGCGTAAGTGGTTTCAGTCTCGCACCAAAGGCTGGCGTCGCTGTCATTATCGTAACGCAATTCGACAACATTATTAACGGTGTATAAATATTTCTTCCGTAATAAAAAGTGCCCGTCCGAAAACTCTGTTGCCAGGATAATCCTGTTTTGTGCATCAAACTGGTTTTCGGTGCGAAGAATAGACAACTTAACGCCGGGGTATTCATTATACGAACTGTCGATCACTTCGATAACGTTAAGATTTTTATCGTAGACGGTGGTCTTCGTTTTTTTGAGGGAATCCTTTCCTGTATAGGTTGTCTGTTTAACAGGCAAGTCGTGGTCGTTATATTTAAAAACGCAGTAATCCCAAAGGACAGACTTTTCGTTATCGTGATAAAGCCAGGTGTCCACCCGCAGAATTCGCCCTTTGCTATCGTAAGTAGTGAAGTCATCGGTAAAGATGTTGGCATTGAGCCATGTGTCGCCTATAACCGAAGTGCATTCTTCAGTAGTGCTGTAACTTTCTGTGACCTCACCATAGGCCGCGTATTCAATTTCGCGTCCCTGTTTATCGTATACGATATAGTTATCCGTTCGCTTATAGTGCCTTATTTTGTCATCGCCTTTATCATAGTACGTTGTAGTGACCGATGTCCGTTTCTTCACCTGCTTCTTTTGCCCGTAAACAAAAGAACTAACAAGTAGTGACAGCATCAGGAAAGCTACAGTTTTCATAAGCTTCCACCCCGCTATTTCGCCAATCCCCTAAACGCCAGCATTGGCTTAATATCCGGATCATGCCCGCGAAAATCGCGGAACAGTTTGCCATAGTCTTCTGTATTCCCCCGCGAAAGCACCATATCCCTGAAACGTTGGCCATTTGCGCGGGTGAGGCCGCCGTTATCCATAAACCATTGAAAAGCATCATGATCCAGCATTTCTGTCCATGCATAAGCGTAGTAGCCTGCCGCATAGCCGTTGGCCCAGATATGTAAAAAATAGCTGGAGCGGTATCTTGGCGGCGCCTGTGGCAAGTTCAGTTTGGTTTTGTTCAGGGCATCGGTCTCAAATTTGTCCGCATCGGTTGGCGTTTCATTTGGGGCAAGCGTGTGCCATTGCAGGTCCAGTTCTGCTGCAGCCAGGGCTTCAGTTAAGGCATAGCCCTGGTTGAATGTGCCCGCCTTTTTAATCTTGTCCACCAGGGCCTGCGGCATTAGCGCGCCCGTTTTGTAATGAACGGCGTAGTGGGCAAACACCTGCGGGTACAGGGCCCAGTTTTCATTGAATTGCGAAGGGAACTCCACAAAATCGCGGGCCGTATTAGCGCCCGACAGCGATGGATATTGCTGACTGGCAAATAAACCATGCAAGCCATGCCCAAACTCATGAAACATGGTCCTCACATCATCAAAGCTGATGAGCGCCGGCTGACCGGCCGCAGGCTTTGCAAAGTTGCACACGTTATAAATAACCGGCTTCATCGCCAGCAGCTTGCTTTGAACCACCATATTGTCCATCCAGGCGCCGCCCTGCTTATTGTCGCGCTTAAAATAATCGCAATAAAAAATGCCCAGTTGGGTTCCGTCTTTGTCAAACACATCAAATGTCCGCACATCGGCCTGGTATACCGGCAGATCGTGGCGCTCTTTGAAAGTGAGCCCGTACAATTGGTTCGCAGCATAAAACACGCCATCCTGCAAAACCTTATTTAATTCAAAATAGGGTTTTACCTGTTCTTCGTCCAGGTCGTATTTTGCTTTGCGCACCTGCTCGGCATAAAAGTTCCAGTCATACGGCTGCAATTTAAAGCCGCCTTTTTGCTGGTCTATCAGGGCCTGTATGTCCGCAGCTTCACCCTTTGCTTTGGCGGTAGCTGCCGGCACCAGTTTCGCCATAAAGTCAGCCACAGCTTCCGGTGTTTTGGCCATCTGGTCGCGCAGCTTCCAGTCGGCATAATTTTTAAAACCCAGCAAACTGGCTTTTTCAGCCCTGATCTGCGCAATGCGTAAAATCACTTTCCGGGTATCATTGCTGTCGCTTTTCTCCGTGCGCGTCCAGGATGCCCCGAACAGCTTTTGCCGGGTATCCCTGTCCTTCAACGATTGTAACGCCGGCTGTTGGGTGGTGTTCTGAATACTCAGCATCCATTTGCCATCGTGTTTTGCAGCTTTAGCATTTTGGGCTGCCGCGGCAATTGCTCCGCTGCTCAATCCGCTTAAAGCTGCTGTATCTGTTACAAGCAAGGCAGCCGCTTTTGTTCCCGCCAACAAAAGTTTGGTAAAGTTAGTGCTCAGCCCGGCCTCTTCTTTGTTCAGTTCCTTTAGTTTGGCTTTGGCGCTGTCGGGCAAGGCGGCCCCGGCCAATGTAAACTCCTGGTTATAATATTCCAGTAAATGTTCCGACTCGGGGTCGAGGTTCAATTTGTCTTTTTGGGCATAAACAGTCTGTATCCTTTTAAAAAGTTTGCTGTTTAAGTAAATGGCGTCCTGGTTGGCCGCCAGCAAAGGGGCAACCGCGCCCTGGATTTTTTGCAGCGTGTCGTTTGTATTAGCGCCGGTGAGCACACTAAAAACATTCATTGTGCGATGTAGCAACTGCCCTGTTTTCTCCAGCGCGACTAATGTATTTTCAAACGTCGGCGCATCGGGGTTATCAGCAATTTTTTCAACCTCGGCTTGCTGTTGTTTCATACCTTCCATAATGGCCGGCTCAAAATCGCTGTTTTTTATCTTGCTAAAATCAGGCGCCTGGAAAGACAGCTTGCTGGCTGCGAAAAAAGGGTTATGCTCATCAAATTTGACTGACGAGCTTTGTTGCTGATTACACGACATCATAAAGGTTACTAATACCAAACTGCTTAATATGCTAAAGGTTCTCATGACGTAATTGGTTTACAGCAGGCAAGTTAAGGATATTTATTAAAAAAGGAATGGCGGGTTTTTTAGCCGCAATGGAAGACCCTTTAAAACCTCGGTTTTAAACATTTGAAGATGATGCAGTTACCCTCTTTACCGCTTGCGGAAGAGAGGGTGGTCGAGCGAAGCAACGACCGGGTGAGTAGTCGCCGAGCGGCATGGCCCTAATGCATTAGTGCCAATGTCCGCCGGGTCGACTCACCCTCCCGCACGTGCGGGACTGGTCGACCCTCTCTTCGCCTGCGGCGTAAAGAGGGTAGCTGCAATTATTTCGCCCCCCGGTGACTATCGCTTATCACGCCGCTTCCTCCCGCCGCATTAAAAACTTCGCGAAAAGCAATGCCACCACCAACGCGATGACACCTTCGCCAAGCACCGTTACCGGCGCGCCAATATGCTGCGCTATGAAACCTACCAATACGCTGCCAAGGGGCAACATCCCAAAAATGGCCATCAGCAATATACTGATGGCACGCCCCCGCATTTGCGGCGATGAATGCGACTGCACATAAATATTGCAAACCGTAAACTGGGCCATGCCGCCAAAGCCCGCTAACGCCGCGAAAAACATGGCCAAAGGAAAATAGGTAAGCTGCGAAAAAAAAACGAGGCCGACGCCCATGGCGATCGCACTGAAAAATAATATCCGTTTTAAATGGAAGCCGGGCTTGCGCGATGCCAGGTAAATAGTACCCGCTATGGCGCCTACGCTCACAAAACTGGTAATATAACCGAAGGTTTTTGCATTGCCTTTATATATTACTTTGGCAAACACAGGTAATACGGTGTTGTAAGGCAGCACCAGCAAACTGACTATGGCCACTATTAACACAATTACACCGATGTCGGGTTTCTGCTTCAGGTAGGCAAAACCTTCGGCAAATTCGGCCATGACTTTCTTTTCGGATTTTTTTCGGGTGTGCGCAGGCAGTGTCATCAACAGCAAAGAAACGAGTACCCCGCCAAAACTTGCGGCGTTGATGAGAAAACAAACCGCCGCGCCAAAAGCGGCGATCAAAATACCCGACAAAGCCGCCCCGCCCAGTTGTGCAAGGCCCGCCGTGGCCGTGGTAAGTGACAAAGCGTTTGACAGATCTGCGGGGTCAGCCACCACGTCGTGCACCAGGGCCTGGCGCGCCGGTACGTCAAAGGCATTGATGATCCCCAGCATTACGCTCAAAACAAGTATCGCCCATACCGGGGCATGTCCGAAAAACACCAGCGCGGCGAGCATGACCGACTGCATGATCGAGGCTATTTGTGTGATCTTGATGACCTTGTACCTGTCGTACCGGTCGGCCGCTACGCCACCGAAAACCGAAAAAAGGAAGGATGGAATTTGCTCGGCAAAAACAGTAACGCCGGTCATTAAAGCTGAGTTCGTCATGCTGTAAACCACCCATATCACCGCGGTGCGCTGCATCCAGGTACCAAATTGCGAAACCGCCCGGCCCATAAAATAAAGGGAATAATTTCTACTGCGAAAGGCCCTGAATAAAGGCCGCTCGCTCAATCTCGTCGTCCTCGGCATCTGACCGGCAAATTATCAATAAAAGCCCGTAAACAGGCGGCGAGGTTCATCACGGGCGCAATTGTCGCTAAAAAATTACCATGGGCTTACCTGGGATATTAATTTGTCGGCAAATTTATTTATCCTGCTTCGATTGCCCGGGTGGTTCATTTTGTTCAGTTTATAGACTCAAAAGATTGAAACTGCTTGGAGACTGTTCTTTTTTGGAGTAAATTTGATTGCCAAAAGGTATCGAATGGAAACAATCATTAAAGTGAGCCCCAGCGAACTCGACGAAAATCTGCTCAACAAAATAAGAAAGTTTATTGGTGGCAGGGATAATGTCGATGTAACCATCTCCCTGAAGGAATTTGACCCTGCGTATGCGGATACACTAGATCGATCAATTGAGGAAGCTGAAGGTGGTGAAAACCTGGTTTCCTTTACCATGGAAAGTTTCATGGCCTATCAACCGTCTCAGAACAGCCATTGAAGAACGTCAGTTTTACACCTATTGCCTTTAACGAATACAACGAATGGTTTGATAACAATTCGCAGATTATCCAGCGGATCAAAACTTTGATAAGAGATATTGACCGGGATCCGTTCAAAGGATTGGGAAAACCTGAGCCGCTAAAAGGCAACTGGAGCGGTTACTGGAGCCGCAGAATTGATAATGAGCATCGCCTTATCTATAAAGTAACGAACGAGTATATTTTAATCGCCAAGTGTAAAGGCCATTATTGAGTGATTTCATTTTAGCCCGGCTTAAAACACTCCACTCCGACCGTGCATTTCAATTGATAATCCCATGACCAAAAAGCGCCCAAAATTTCGTATTTTTGTGCGCTTTTTACGAAAGGCCTATTTATGTTAGAGAAATTAGAAGCCATTTACCAACGCTGGAAAGATGTTGAAGCCGAACTGAGCAGCCCTGATGCCATGGCTGACATGAAGCGTTTTGCCCAATTGAACAAGGAATATAAGGACCTTGCCAAAGTTGTTGAGCAATACAACATTTACAAAAATGTAATGAGCAATATCGACAGCAACAGGGAAATACTGGCGACTGAAAAGGACGAAGAGTTTCGCGAAATGGCGAAAATGGAGTTGGATGAGCTGCTGGTGAAACAGGATGAGATGGAAGAATCCATCCGGCTAATGCTGATCCCTAAAGATCCTGAGGATTCTAAAAATGCCATCATCGAGATCCGGGGTGGTACCGGCGGTGATGAGGCTGCCCTTTTTGCCGGCGACCTTTACCGCATGTACATGCGCTTTTGCGAAAAACGTGGCTGGCGCACAGAACTGGTGGATTATACCGAAGGCACCTCAGGCGGCTATAAGGAAATTGTTTTTAATGTAATGGCCGAAGATGCCTATGGCACTTTAAAATATGAATCGGGCGTACACCGGGTACAGCGTGTTCCCGATACCGAAACACAGGGCCGTGTGCATACCTCAGCCGCTACGGTAGTGGTATTGCCCGAAGTGGATGAGTTTGACATCGACCTGCAGGTAAGCGACATCCGTAAGGACCTGTTTTGTGCCTCCGGCCCGGGTGGTCAGTCGGTAAATACTACCTATTCCGCAGTAAGGTTAACCCGCATCGGCCTTACTATCTATAACCTCCCCGGCGTAATGAACGGCGACATTCTCGAAATTATGGAAGCCCTCCAGTTTGCCGAAAATGCGGAGAAGCTGAAAGAAGGGACGGTGGCTTAAGTCTAAAGTTTTGAGTCTAAAGTTCAAAGTCCACATTTGTTCAAAAAAACTTTCCGTCTTTCTTATGGCTTGCGAAGCTTGCGGTTAATATAATGTAAAAAAAATCGCACCCCGGCTACGATTATGATAATCGCAATCGGGTTTTCATCTCGTTTTCATAAACACCTCCTACTTTAGTCATTAAACCGCGGGCGCATTTTTACGTCTATAGGTGTGTACTCTTAAAACTGGCGAGTTTATGTTAGCAATAAAGACTTTAGCCCCGAAGTCAGTCATCTTCAGGCGCACGGCAAAATTAATGGGCGATT
>Ga0206954_1089_pt1 | contig 25872 bp, 27 predicted proteins | sample Alteio_BWOrgHeat_37_FD_153250 | JGI IMG/M metagenome (GOLD analysis project Ga0206954, IMG submission 153250) | Enriched cells from forest soil in Barre Woods Harvard Forest LTER site, Petersham, Massachusetts, United States -... | ecosystem: Environmental > Terrestrial > Soil > Temperate forest >...
TCGATCCCAATAGCCTGCAAGCCTACCTGCAAGCTTTCGCCCAAGGAGCGGACATCTGGATCATGGCACCGGCGGACTGGAACCCCAAGGTTGCCTATCCTCCAGCGGCCAATTCCTCCATCATCGGCGCGGTAGAAAACCTCGTCAGCAGTGCTCATGGATCAGTCATTCAAGCCATCGTCCTGCGCAGCGGTCGAGGTGGCGGCGGCGGGGGAGGAAGAGGCATGCGCGGCTTTGCGGGCGGCGATGATACTGGCTGGTCGGATATGGATGACCGTATGCGCAATGCCATCAACGGCTTGCCTGGGGATGCGCGTGACCAGGCCCTTAATCAGTTGAACCAGGAAGATCAGTTCCGCAAGCAGGTCATGGCCGCGCCTGAGGACCAGCGCCAACAAATGATGCGCCAACACATGGTCGACAAGATGGCTGACAACTCAGGACGGATGAGCCCTGAAAGACGCGCCCAAAGATTCCAACGGATGGTCGCCAATCGCATGGCTGCCACAGGTAAGTAATGAAACTTTCTTACCTTCGGCGGCGACGCGTGATCGCCTTTACTCTGGTTGAACTCATTGTGGTCATCGCCATCATCGGGCTCATGGCCAGTCTCCTGATGCCAGCCATCCAAACGGTGATCATGCGGGCCAGAAGTGAACAGTGCTCTACGAACCTTCGTTCCATCGGTGTGGCGGCCATCCAGGCCGCGACGGACAATAACAACACCTATCCAGAAATCGACCAGGCTGCGATTCCAATTTATCCGGCCGGCAGCGGTGCCACCAATCTGATCGGGGCCCTGGGACCCTACGGCATCACCACCAATACCATTCAATGCCCAGTTGATATGATGGCTGGCGGTAACAGCTCCTTTCAGCAATATAAATCGAGTTATGAATGGAGACCGGCGCTGGACAATGAAAGCACGGTATCTCCAGTCATTTATTTTGGTAACACGCCGATCCCGGTGAATACCTCACGGATACGGCTTTGCACCGATTTTCTGCCCTTGCATAACGGCAAAATGAACGCGGTTTACGGCGACGGCCACGTTAGGGCCCGCTGAGGCTTTTCAGTGCGGCTTGTCGGGGTTAGTCTGGCGGGCCATGTCTCAAACCTCCACACCCGTCCCCCTGCATGTCCTGATCTCCGGCGGAGAAGGCAGTTTGGCCTGTGCCCTGTCTACGGAATTTTCGTGTCAAGCCCACCAGGTCCATGCACCCGGACGCAAGACGATGGATGTGCGTGACGAAGCGCAAGTCGAAGCTTACTTTTCGCGTTTGGAACGGCTCGATGTGCTTATTGTCAACGCCGGATTGACGCGGGACGGAGCCATCACCGGCCTTACTGCGGATGGTTTCACCGAAACGATGAATACAAATTTGCGCGGAGCTTTTTTATGCGTCCGGTCTGCCTTGAAACTGATGCTCAAACAACGTAGCGGTCATATTATACTCATCGGCTCGCGGGCTGCACGTCACGGCACACGAGGCCAGAGCGCATATGCCGCGGCCAAGGCGGGGCTTGTCGGACTGGCGCAGAGCGTCGCGCAGGAATATGGTGCCCGCAACATCCGCTGTAACGTGGTTCTGCCCGGTTTTCTCGAGACCCGGATGACAGCGTCCCTTACCACCGAGCGGCGCGAAGAGGTGCGCGGGGAGCATGCTCTTGGCCGCTTCAACACGGTCGAAAACGCCGCCCGCTTCATTGTCTTTCTGGCCGGGCTGGACCATGTTTCCGGCCAGGTCTTCACCCTCGACTCGCGTCTCGATAAATGGACATGAATCTCGATAAAGTTTTCTGCGCTGAACTTGCCGCGCTCGAACAAACCAGCCTGCGACGTACTTTACGTGCCGCAGATGAGCTTGGGCTACTCAACTTCGCGGGTAACGATTATCTTGGGTTAAGCCAACATCCGACTTTGATCGAAACAGCGCGGCAGGCTACCGCGCAACGGGGCACCGGGACAGGAGCTTCTCGTCTTGTCACCGGCACCGATTCCGCTGTCCTCGCTTTGGAAGAACAACTGGCCGCCTGGAAAGAAAAAGAAGCCGCTCTCATTTTCAGCAGTGGATACGCTGCCGCACTCGGCACCATCCCCGCCCTCGTCGGCAAAGGCGACATCATCGTTTTGGATAAATTGACCCACGCCAGCCTGATCGATGCCGCGCGGCTTAGCGGTGCCACCGTGCGCGTCTTCCCTCATAACGATCTCGGCAAACTCGAAGCGCTTTTGCAAAAAATTTCCCGTACACACACGAATGATAAAAGTCGCGTTCTGGTAATCACGGAATCGATTTTCTCAATGGATGGCGATGCCGCGTCCTTGCGGGAAATCGTCGAACTGAAAGACCGCTTCGGTGCGTGGCTTCTCGTCGATGAAGCGCATGCCACCGGACTTTACGGTAAAACAGGCGCAGGTCTTCTCTCCGAAATGGGATTAAGTTCGCGCGTTGAAATCGTCATGGGCACGTTGAGTAAAGCCCTGGGCAGCGTTGGTGGATATATCGCTGGTTCCCGCGTCCTGATCGACTGGCTGGTTAATCGCGCCCGTAGCTTCATTTACTCGACCGCGCTTCCGCCCGGCGTGATTGCCGCGAGCCATGCCGCCGTTGAGCTCGCCCGCGGTCCTGAAGGCGCAGCCTTACGCACGCAACTTCGGGAAAACATCGTCCATTTTCACGCAGGCCTGGTTTCGTCATGGAAAAACAACCCCCTTTCCTCCAGCGCCATCCAGCCGCTTATTTGCGGTGAAGCTTCGGTGGCCCTGCACTTGGCGGCAACCTTGCGCGAAAAGGGCTTTCTCATTCCGGCCATCCGCTATCCGACGGTCGCCCGAAATGCCGCTCGCTTGAGAGTGACTCTGAGTGCCGTCCATGCGCGGAAAGATATCGATGCGCTCAACCATGCGTTGCTCGTCAACGCCGCTACGGCTATACAATAGTCCTCATGAAGTTCCAGCTCGTGTTCATGGGCGTTATTTTGGGATTTTTCGGTATCTCGTCGATGGAGGACAAACCCTTTCCAGATACCCTTCCGACCAGATTTTTTGTGCAGGTAGGTGGAGGTTTGGATGGCACAAATTCTGTGGAACTCAAGAAAGATATCCTCTTTTTTCAGCGCACGGAACGTGGAAAAGTCGTGGTTGAAAAATCGTTTCAAGTGCGCCCCACTAAAGAGGCTTGGACGCGATTTATTCAGGAAATCAACGTGGCCAAACTCTATCGATGGTCGAAGAATTATCAAAATCTAAACGTTTTGGATGGTGAGCAGTGGCAGGTCGATTTGGAAATCGACGGCAGAAAAATTCACAGTGAGGGCGATAACAGCTATCCAACCGATGGCGATGAAGCTAAACCCACGAGCTCGTTTCCAGCAAATAGCCCACCATTTGATCGCCTGTGCCAAGCCGTAAGCCATCTTATCGGCCATGAGTTTAGATAACCTTTGAGAGCTTCCGGTTAGGAATTTTTTGATTTCCTCCCGTGCGCTCGGCACACCCGGACAACGAAGTAGTCCGGATCACCCGAGTAAAGACCGTCGCTCGGAGAGCAACGGCTACCAAAGTAAAAATGAACGTCTTCCCTTCGACGGCGTCCAACAAAAGTTACCCTCAAGTTTTTGTCAGAAGTCCTTGAATAAAGGGGATTAAGTTAAATCGGAGTAACCAAGCCTTCGCGGGTTGTTCCCTGGCCCGTCTTCAGCTAAAATGAATTTCATGCCATCCCTTATCGGAAAAATCGAGCCTGGCGACGTCATTGGACGTTGCCAGATTATCCGTGAACTCGGTCGCGGCGGGGTGGGCACGGTTTATCTGGCCACGCATCAGACGCTCCAAATCGAGGTCGCACTCAAGATCCTTTCTCCTTCCCTCTCGCTTGATAATCCGGCCCTGGCGGAACGTTTCATCCGTGAAGCGCAACTGGCGGCGCGGATTCGGCATCCCAATGTCATCGCCGTGATGGACGCGGCCCATGACGAGGCCACCGGGCTTTACTTCATCGTGCTCGAATACGTCGGCGGCGGTTCGCTTTCCTGGCATCTGCGTCATGGCCCGCTCCCCGAAGCCAAGGCCCTGGCCATCATTACGGGCATTGCCCACGCGCTGGTGATCGCGGAGGAAAACCGCATCGTGCATCGGGACATCAAGCCCGACAACATCATGCTCGACCTGCGCGGAACAGCCAAGCTGGCCGATCTCGGCCTGGCCAAACACAACATCGATTCGCGCACCAGTCTCACCCTCGGTGGTTCCTACATGGGCACACCCGCCTACATGAGCCCCGAACAAGCCCGCGACGCCAAGGCCGCCGATACCCGGGACGATATCTACAGTTTGGGTGCGACCCTCTACGAATGCCTTACCGGCGAGGCGCCTTTCCGGGGCGAAACACCTTACAACATTATGAGCGAGTTGTTGACCAAGCCTTCACCGCAACCCCGCCTTCAGCGCCCGGAAGTTTCCCGTTCCATGGACCTGATTTGCCGCAAGATGATGGCCAAGACCCGCGATCTCCGTTATGCCGATGCCAATGCGTTGTTGAAAGATTTGCAGCAGACCCAGATATTCGGTGACTCGGGCCTGGAGAAATTGGAGGCTGCCACCTTTAACCAGGATTCGATTATCGCGCGTCAGCAGGCGCTCAATTTAGGAGTGGAGACTTCCGCTGACGGTGTCGCCATGGTGCCGGAACCACCCGATGATTCTTATGTCGGCCCCATCCATAAGCCAACCCCGGCCCTGATCGCGCCACGCCGGGCCGACTACGGCGTTTTTGGTGCGGCCGCCGCCCTCGTCATCCTGGTCATGATGGCGACCTTGCTGCTCGCATGGCTGGGACAACACCACTCGCTCTCACGCTTGAAGAATGAATTTGCTTTGGTGCTCAATCCTTCGACACATGCCTCGACGGCTCCGCCCAAGCCAACTGCGGAACAGGAGCCCCCTCCCGCTTCGCCGGAAAATCCGCCGCCCGATCCTGCCCCGAAGATTCCAAGTGAAACAGCCCAGACGGCACCTCAACCCACTGTAGCGCCGGATGTACCTGTCGCCACCCCGGCAAATACGTCCGAAGTGACCAATGCCGTACCGGCGTTACCGGTGAATCCGGAAACATCGCCCGAGCCAACATTATCCGAACCGGCGAGCGCCTTTACTGCCCGCAATATCGCGGAAAGCAGCCTCGGTAAAATCGACGCCGATCCAGCCGGTCAGCCCGAATTGTTAAGGATCGTCGGCAAGCGTGACGATTCTCCCGCCGTGACTCCCACGACTTGGACCTTTTATTTCTACGATACCAAGACCATCAGCAACGCCCGCATCGTCTCGGTCAAAGACGGCAGGGTAGTCAAAAACGGAGCGGATATCTGGCACCCGCTTTCTCCTTTCCGGCAGAATGATGTTATTCCTAATGACAAAATCGTGGTCGATTCCACGCAAGCCCTGCAAATCGCCCAAAATCTCATTTCCGGTGTCGAGGTGAGCAACTCTTACTTCGAGCTGACCCAGAAGGATTCCGATTCCGTACCCAGCTGGAAAGTGACCCTCTGGGCCAGGGACCACGAAGGCGAGGAACTGGAATTGGGAAGTGTGACGATTCTGGCGGAAAATGGTGCCGTCAGCTCCAACACGCTTAAACCCGAACGACTTGCCAAACATTAGGACAAGGCGGTTGTAGCTTCGTGCCATTAGGAACGAGGATAAACCGTGTAACCTTTTGATACTGTGAGCGTCTTGTTTTTTGTGAGCACACTACGATATCCCACCCGTCGTCTTTCCACGTCACACCTCGGCCATGGGACGGCCCCAACTTCGACGCAAAGATGATCGCTCCCTCCTCTTTTTGCTGGCATACACTTACGCTATGGTCCCAGAGGAAAGCTCACCCCCCGATGATCGGCTTGTCGAGGCAACGCTTGGCGGAGACGACCGGGCTTTCGAAGAACTCACCCGCCGCCACAAAAGCAGGGTCTTCGGTGTCGCCGCCCGCTTTGCCCACGATGCTGCCGAACTCGAGGACATTTGCCAGGAAGTCTTTGTCCAAGCTTTCTTCAAGCTGCGCCAATTCCGCCGCGATTCACCCTTCGAACACTGGCTTCTGCGCATCACAACCCATAAATGCTACGATTATTTGCGCAAACGACGTCGCCAAAGCCCTGGCGTTTCGATCGACCTCATGCTCGAATCGGGCTATGAACCTTCCGCTCCGGCGAATCCCGCTCCGCACCCAGATTTGGAGCGCCTTTATACCGCCCTGGCCCAATTATCACCCAAGGAGCGACTCGTCATCACTTTGCTTGAGCTCGAAGAACTCACCGTTCAGGAAATCTCCAGTCGCACTGGCTGGAGCATGTCCAACGTCAAGGTGCGGGCCTTCCGGGCCCGAGCCACCCTGCGTAAATTAATGCTAATGGAGAACCAGACATGAATGAAACCCATCCCGATCAACAACTCGACGCCCTGCTGGCCCGTGCCCGGGCGCATCGTCCCGACACTTCCGCGGTGGAATATGCTTTTGAGACGCGCCTGATGGCCCGCCTGCGCGCCGACCGCGCAACCGATTGCATCTGGACCAAGGTTTCCTGGCGGATGATCCCCTTCTTTGCCACCTGCGCGCTGGCACTTGCGCTTTGGCACATGCAGATCACCTCGGAAACCGACGAGGCGGCCCAAATTGCCTACACGGAAAATCCCGATACGGTCGAAGCGTGGGACACTCTGAATTAGCCATGACGACCCATTGGAAAGCCATTGTTGGCGTCATCCTGGTTTTTGTTTTTGGATTTCTTTCCGGGATCCTTTGCCTCTCTATCGTCGTTCAGCATCGGATGCTTGCCTTTTATCAACATCCTGCCGTTGCCCTATCCTCGGCCCTGGAAAAAAGGCTCACGGGAAATCTGCATCTCGACGCGAATCAGCAGCAAAAGGTTAATGATATCTTTGCGGAAAATCTGCGGCAACGAAAAGAATTACAGAAACAAATTCAACCCAAAGTTCAGGCCGTTAATCTGGAAACCTTTCGACAAATCAACTTGGTGCTTCACCCCGACCAATTGGATCTCTTTCACCAAAATCTCGAGAAGTTTCACAGGCGCCTGGCAAAAAACGTCCTTAACGCGAATCCTAATACGGATGCTCCAACGCCGCCGTAAAGAAGTCCCGAGCGAATTTCGTCGCGGGAGTTTGCAGGGAAAGGCATTGTCCGGTGTACTTGCCCGGGATTATTTTTCTGCATTCATTTTCTGCGAAGAAGAAGCTGTTGCGGCCATCAAGCGATGGCGATCCTTGTCGCAAAGCGCGATGAGCAGTGGGGTGCCATCGGGCGCGAGTTTTAATTCGCCATAAACAGCGTGCTCAAAACTTGATCCGGAACCTTCGGGAATAAAGTAGCTCTCCGCCCCGATTACGGCGCGCCAGTCGACGTGATGGAACTTGAGCCGGTGCTCGCCAGGTGCCAAGGCGCCGCCTTGATCGTAATGAGTGAACGTTCCCACGTTCTGGTTGTCGATCTGAATGACGACCACGCCCGAGTTCGGTTGCTTCGGCTGAGTGGAATCAAATCGATCATGATTGAGCTGATTCATGATCGCATAATTGAGCGCCATATAGTCGCCTTGCATGACCGAGCGAGGGTCCAACGGAGCCAAAGCGAGATAGACCGTTTGACCGCTTTGCCGCAACGCCTCCTTTTGCGCCACCATGGTGTAGAAGTTTCCGAAGACAAACGCTGCCGCGATCCAGATAAGAATAACTCTCATATTGCCTCCTTGAGATCCGCGAAGACCCATCGCTTGAGACCGGTCCGTAATAAAAGCATCGCCAGGCCGGAGCCAATCAAGACGATTGATTTCACAAGCAGGTCCAGGCTGAGATTGTAGTAATAGTTGCTCAAAAAGATGGGGAAGAGGATGAGTCCGAGAATAAAAATCACCCGGCTTTGCAGAGAAAAACCCAGAAGCATAAAAAGAAGGGCCAACAGCACTCCACCCGGCCCCAGCCAAACCAGGACCGCCAGCGTCAGCGCCAGTCCGATAAACAAGAGGGGCTTTTCACGCAGGACAGAAAGTCCACCCGCAGCCCAGATGGAAACGCCGAAGATGGTGAGCGCAATCAAAACGGTTTTGGCCCAAAAAAGCGCCAGAGCAAACATCGCGGCGTCATAGCTGTTGCTCATGGAGGTAATCGACCAAATATTGCTAAGATTTTCCACCTGCCACGTGGTTAGCGAGGCAATGAGCGCGTAACCGAGCGGAGCGAAAAGAGTCGAGCGGCGGGGGTTTAAAAAGCACCAGCAAATGGTGGCGAGATGAAAGGCCCAGTAGCCGAGGACAAGCTCCGAGAGATGCGATGCCATCCGCTGCGGTCCGGAAAAGGGTTCGCCATTACCGGCGTAGATCCAGAGCGTTGTAATCTGTAGCGCAAAAAAGCAGGTCATCAGCCGCGATAAAAAACTGGGATAGGCAATATAAAGCACCGCAGCCAGAACAAGGGAGAAAATGACAACTGTGGCTAAGGGATGATACTGTTCATTCACAAAGCCATAATAGATCATGGCCTGTCCGGCCAGACTTACGGCCAGAGCGCACTGGTCGAAAAACAGGCCCACTTTTTTGCGGCCAACGACAACAGCGATGATCAAGAGGACAACGCCGATAATTCCAATCGTGGTTTGGTGTTCATCTTGCCACCCGATAAGCGTAATGGCGAAGCCGAGAAAAAAGCAGGCGGCCAACCAGGCTCCGATTCCTATGATGATGCGAAGATACCAGGGCAGGTCGGATCGGTGATCCTCGATCAGCATTTCTTCGAGCCGGTGCAGGCGTTCCGGGTTGAAGCTTTCTTCGTTTCCCGAGTTGAGGCAAAGTTCCTTGAGTGATTTCATGTGATTAGTCCTGTTGATGAGAAAGCCGCTGTGTGCGAAGGAAGTAGACCCCGCTTCCAAAAATGGCCAAAACCATCAGGCCTGCGATCAGCCAAATTCCGGCATCGAGATGAGGTTGATCGAAATCCAGAAAGCGGATGGACAGAAAAGTCAGGACGGTACAGACGCTTAGGGTCATGATGGCCAGAGCTGGCAGGGAATAGCGCAAACGGCTGTAGTAGAAACCGAGTCCTATAATGAATGCGGCAAAACAGATACAGGCGATAAAGGCGCTTTTGCTCGAAGAACTCGAATCCCAAGTGTAGAGAATTTCTCCGATTGTTTCCAGTGAGGCCGGAATGATGGTTGCCAGGAGCAGAATCAGGGTGCTCCAGCCACGATCAAACCAAGAGATGGGCCAGCGTCTTGCGATTTCGCTAAGCAGGAGGGCGAGGCCATTCAAGAGTAGCAGACTGATGGTTTCGTGACGAAAGACATCCCAGCTATCGAGTGCTCCCCAAAAAGAGGAAATGGGCCAGTAAAAGCCCAAGGCCATATTGAGTAGCCCCAGCCACATGATCCACAACGGCATGAAGCGGCTCAAGGCCACCCACGGGAAAATGAGGAAGGCCCACCCGGTAAACAACTCGTAGCTGTCGGCTCCGGTTTGATAGATCTGGCCGAAAACGGCGATGTAGACTCCGACGAGTGCGCTGGCCACGAGCAAGAGAAGCTTGCCCAGAAACTGATTCAGCCCCGCCCAGGTCGCGCCGACGAAGCTGACTAGAACGGCTCCGCCAGAGAGTGCCAGCTTGTCGTTGTCGGTCAGGTGGTCCCAATTATGGGCAAAGAAGTAGCCGATGCCGGCCAGAATGAGCACCACCCCCAGACTCAGCAACCCACGATCGAGCCAGGATTTCCATGGGAGATCACGACGTACCTGCAGCTCCATGCCCTCGACTTCCTGGGGCGTCAACGCCTTGGCTGCAAGTAGTCGCCGGAGGATCGGAATGGAGGCGGGTCTATCCAAGGGAGAGGGAATCGTATTCATAGTTCAGGCTGTGAATGCCGGTGGTTGGAGGGTTTCACGTAGTGTGGAAAATGACGTTTCGTTGGAGTTCCGTTTCAGCGCTCCGTAAAGTCTTTCCAAATCATCAACGAAAGGTTGACGCCGTTTCGCGGGCAGCGAGCCAAAGACTTTTTGAACCTCTCTTTCGTACCGAGGTGAAATTTTGTGCCAAAGGGCACGACCTTTTTGAGTTAGGATAAGCACCACCTGACGACGGTCCTTGGGATGTTCTTCTCGTTTGATGAGCTCGTCCCGGACCATGCGGTTGAGCACAATCGAAATGCTCGATTTACCGACGAGGAGCAAATCGACCAGTTCTGCTTGGTCCATTCTGCCCTTACGATACCCCAGAAGGTTGAGAATATTGAATTGCGCGCCCGTGAGACCAAAAGGTTGAAAGTAAGCTTCGCTGCGGCGTTCCAATAAACTTTGGACCAGCAGGAGTGCAACCAAGAGATCGTGAGGTTCGGGCTTGCGTTCCATGACGCTACTTTTACATTAAACTGTATGATGTCAAACTATATTTCATGGCATGCTTCCTTTCGGGTCTATCTCATCTGTGGATATCGTGGCTTATTCCAATCTGCTTTGCGGCGTTGTTCGGCGTGAAGCGGTTGGTGGGCTCGGCGGGATTTGAACCCAGCCCTGTGGATGAGCAATCTCGCGGTTTCGTGTGCAATGCTGCACGATTCAGCGGGTTGTGACGAGAGTACTTTTTACATCAATTGGCAGAATAACGCAGCATTACGCAAAAAAGTTGTGTGCAAGTGTGTGCGGCACTGTTGTTCCAATTCCTCCCTCTTAGGAGCCCGCTACATGTCGTACAACTGGTTTATTCTACGAGAAAATGTCTCCACGCCGCGATGCCGTTGATGTTCCGGATGAAGAGCGTACTGGGCAGTTCGCGGGTCGAGTCGGCGACTTGAGCAGGTGCAGGACTACCCGCTCCGGTAACCATTCGCTTACTTGGGTCTGACGTCCGCTTTGTCGAAGAAGTCGAGGAATGCACAGAATCATCCCAGCAACTATTGACTCTGGAGTCGCCCGCTGCTGAACCTTGAGTTGAAAAGACCGGACAGCAACTCGACGTGAGCTACTGCCCGGTTAGGGAGGAGAATAAAATTTACGACTATTCGACTAGGCGACCAGTCCCGCAGAGCTTACCCAACGCGAGTAGTGAGACATGGCGTATCATTTGAAAGGTTTGGAGTCTAGAGCTGACTTGGGAGAGCGGATTTCTCAAAATCACATGGGCCAGCGGATGAAAACCACGTCGGACAGAATTTAATGTCTTAGCCATAATTTCCAGATTAACCGGAATGAATTTCAGGTCCAATGGGGTGTATGCCCCATGCAGCCGTGCCGGCTACGAGGGTCAACTTGGAGCGATTACAGTTGAAAAATCACACCTTCACTAAAATTTCCACCACCGGGTACCCTTGGCGGTCTTTTCAAAACAAACCGTTACGACCGCATGTTGGAAATCATTTTGATCTTATGGGGGTGAAGACCCCATTACAACGGTTCACAAAAGCCATTATCCTTAAACCATGAGAAAAATGATATTACGGCATAACCGCAGAATGTTGTTGGTCATGGAAGAGGTAGTGGTCCTCGGGACATATGCGGATCGTCAATGGCGTATCATCAGTGGACATTTTCTCAAAATGATTACGGCATGTTACCTTACCTATCTGGAGATCACCCCATAATGGTGGATTGAATAACTCGTGCTTTGGGCCCTTCTGGCCCTCTTCCTCCGACAGAAAACAACAGTCTTTTCAGAGCGCCCTCTCACTTTTAGGTACCAGAAGCGGGCAATGGGGTATTCACCCCATATACAGGTGGAGACGATTGCATGATGATCAAGTTGGGGTGGTAAATCGCCATTGAGAGATAAAACCTGCTTCCGGCCCAGTTGTTATTTTTACCCGCGTTAACAAAAGAATGATATTGAATGAAAACTAACGGTTCCAAGCCAGTTTCTCCTGCGACTCAATTGCCCAAATGTCTCACGGGCATCCAGGGTCTTGATGAAATTACCGGCGGAGGGTTGCCGCGCGGACGGCCCACACTGGTGTGCGGCGGCGCGGGTTGCGGCAAGACGCTGTTAGCCACAGAATTTCTCGTACGCGGGGCTGCGCAGTTCAACGAGCCGGGCGTGTTGATGGCCTTCGAAGAGACGGAAGCAGAGTTGAAAGCCAACGTCGCGTCGCTCGGATTTGATCTGGTAGGCCTGGTTCGGCGCAAAAAAATTGCGATTGATTTCGTCCACATCGAACGCAGCGAAGTCCAGGAGAGCGGCGAGTATGATCTGGAAGGGTTGTTCGTTCGTCTCGGTCACGCAATTGATTCCATTGGTGCCAAGCGCGTGGTGCTGGACACGCTGGAAGCGCTATTTGCCAGCCTGCCTAACGAGGCCATCCTGCGCGCCGAGTTGCGACGACTCTTCCGTTGGCTCAAGGACAAAGGCGTGACCGCCGTTATCACAGCTGAACGTGGACGCGAACAACTGACGCGGCACGGGCTGGAGGAATACGTGTCCGACTGCGTCATCCTGCTCGACCATCGGGTCTATGATCAAATCGCCACGCGGCATCTGCGCGTGGTAAAATATCGCGGCGCGCTGCATGGTACCAACGAATTCCCCTTTCTCATCGGTGACACGGGCATCAGCGTGTTGCCCATCACGTCACTGGCGCTGAATCACAAGGTATCGACTGAGCGGATTGCCACCGGCATACCACGACTCGACGCGATGCTGGGAGGGCGGGGGTTCTTTCGCGGCAGCAGCATCCTGCTCACGGGCACATCCGGCACCTGCAAGACTATCATCGCCGCCAACTTTGCCCAAGCCGCCGCCCGGCGCGGGGAACGAGTGCTCTTCTTCTCCTTCGAGGAATCGCCCAACCAGATCATCCGCAACATGCATTCCATCGGGTTGCGTCTGGAACCGTTGGTCAAGCGCGGCCTGCTGCGGTTTCAATCTGCGCGGCCTTCCCTCTATGGCTTGGAAATGCACTTGGCAACGATGTTCAAAGAGATCGCCACGTTTCAACCCCATGTTGTCATCATAGACCCAATTACCAGTCTAATGGACTCAGGCACCGCCTCCGAATGCAAGGGCATGGTGACTCGACTGATTGATTATCTGAAAGCCGGACAAGTCACTTCGCTCTTCACCAGCCTGACGCAGGGCGGTCATGCGCTGCAACAAAGTGAATCCGCCATGTCATCGCTCATGGACTCTTGGATATTGTTGCAGAACTTCGAAGGCAACGGTGAACGCAATCGCGTGCTCTACGTGCTCAAAGCACGCGGAATGAAGCACTCGAATCAAATCCGCGAGTTCCTGATTTCGGACCGCGGCATCGACGTCGTAGACGCCTACATTGGTCCCAGCGGTGTATTGACCGGTTCAGCCCGCGCAGCACAAAATTCACTTGAAAAGGCCGCCGTACTGGCCAGCCAGCAGGAAGCCGCCCAACTCAAGCGCGAAGTGGAGCGCAAACGTACGGCACTCGAACGGAAAATCAGCGGGCTGCGCTCCGATTACGAAACCGAAGCCGAGGAACTGCGGCGCATTGCCGAACAGGTCGGAACCAGCACGCTCATGCTGACCACCGAGCGGGCGGCGTCAGGACTCTTGCGCCAGGCGGATATCAAGGTGGTTGCCCACGTGCGGAACAATTCTCGAAATGGGAAAGTAAGTTAATGAAAACCAAAACGGCAAAACGACGCATCGCTAAGAGCCAGGCTGTCAAACTCTGGCAATTGCGCCTTTACGTCATGGACCAAACGCCAAAATCGGTGACGGCATTTGCGAACCTGAAGAGATTTTGCGAAAGTCACCTCAAAGGTTGCTACCGCATCACGGTGATTGATTTGGTGAAGCAGCCCCAGTTGGCCAAAGGCGACCAAATCCTGGCCACTCCCACGGTGGTTCGGATGTTGCCGAAGCCCGTGAGAACAATCATTGGCAATCTTTCCGATATTGAGCGTGTGCTCGTGGGCTTGGATTTACGCTCTGCCGACTGATCGAGACAGGCTTACTCGTGAAAAAAACAAAAACCCACCGCACGGCACAGATATTAGAAAAATCTTTGACCACCCGGTTCGCGGGCAAATACGTTTTGCGACTGTTCGTGGCAGGGGCCACGGTTCGATCACATCAAGCTGTCCTGCGCGTTCGCCAACTGTGTGAGGCCGATCTAAAGGGCAACTGCAAACTCGAAGTGATCGACATCTACCAGCAACCAAAGTTGGCGCGTGAAAACCAGATCGTTGCGACCCCGACGCTTATCAAAGAATTTCCCCGTCCCGTGCGCCGGTTCATCGGTAATCTATTGAATACCGCTGGCCTGTTCGCGGAGCTGGACTTGGCCACAAAAGGTAAAATCGCACTTTGAAGACTTCTCGGTACAAGAGTGTCACCCGACCTGCGCCGCCTCGCGAAGTTGCCGAACTCCGCGCCCGCCTGACTGAAGCAGAGGAAACGCTCCGGGCCGCCCGTACCGGCGACGTGGATACGTTGGTGGTTGCTGGTAAACGGGGTCCGCAAGTATTCACGCTGCAAGGTGCCGAACATGCCTACCGCGTGCTTATCGAATCCATGAACGAGGGGGCGCTTACCCTGACAGCGGACAAGACGATTCTTTACGCCAACCAATGCTTCGCCCGAATGGTCAAATGCCCGCTGGAGCAAGTGATGGGCAGTTCCCTCCGCCGCTTTCTTTCTGCCACAGACCGGGCAACGCTTCGACTGCTCCTAAAACGAGCTGCTCCATCCGGCTCTAAAATCCAAATATTGCTCAATGTCGACGACGGTTCACATCTGCCGGTGCAAATCTCCATTCGCCCGCTGGCCAAGAATGGTTTCAACCATGCGACCATCAGCATGGTCGTGACGGATCAGACGGAGGCCCGGTACAACGAGGAAATGCTGAGGACCTTGACGCACCGCGTGGTGCAGGCGCAGGAAACAGAGCGCGGGCGTGTGGCCCTCGAATTGCACGACACTATTACCCAACCACTTTGCGCCATCCTGCTTCACTGTCAGGCACTGGCGGATAAACTTCCGGCGCGCGAGGGACCGGCGAAGGGAAAGGCGATCAAACTCCGCGAGATGCTCGGCCAGACGGTCGAAGAAGTGGAGCGCATCTCGCGTGATTTGCGGCCCAGTGTCTTGGAACATCTGGGTCTGGTCGCGGTCCTGCGCGATACCGGCACGAAGTTCTCGAAGTGGACAGGCGTGTCCTTCAAGCTGACCTGCGTGCAGCTGACGGCGCGGCTGCCCGCCGATATCGAGTTGACGCTCTACCGCATTTTCCAGGAAGCCTTAAAAAATGTGGAGAAGCACGCCCACGCCCGTCACGTGACGGTACACCTGACGAAGCCGGGCCATATCGTGCAGTTGGCGATCAAGGACGACGGGGGGGGGCTTCGACCCGGATCGTCATCCGGCCGGACGAAAAGGAAAAAGCGGCCTTGGTCTGCTCAGCATGATCGAGCGGGCGACCTATGCAGGCGGCACCTTGAATGTCAAAGCCGTTCCGGGTAAAGGCACGACCATCCATGCGCAAATTCCTCTCATTAATCGTACAGTGGGCGAGCGTATTCTGTAGCTTGATGTTTGCGAGGCATCCGCTAACGGCAAACTTACCTTAGGATAGATCCGGTCCTGCCTGCTATGTTCAAGGCGAGGCGATTGCAGGTGTGCCAACACCTTGGTGATAGACCATCTCTCCACCTAAACGGCCAGTTTGAATCACACTCCATGTCGCGCCCAAAGCAACAAGCACGAGAATCACTCTGACGACCAAGGCAAGCTGCGGCCATCTTTGCAACGCGAGGGCGATTACTGCAAGAGCAGCGGCAGCCAGGGTGACGTTGCGGGTTGTCTCACCCCATTCCGCATGATTATGCACGAGCTGCTTTACCGCAGGCGAGAGCTTGTCACGGACTTCTCTGGCCTGATCTCCTCCTGACCACGTTGCGGCTACCGCTCCGAGGGCAGCGAGAACAAAGAGCACTGCCGTCCACTCCCGTATATTCCATCGGTTAAGCACAAGTGAGAGCACCGCTGCACCGGTCCCGAGAATAATCAGGACGATAGGAAAGTGGACGAGTGCCGGGTGAAGTGGTTGAGGGATCTCGAACATATTTTCTACAATAAACCGGGAGATTCTGTGGACGTTATGGATTTTTCCAGTCCATGAACGGCTTCGTTCATATTTTTTGGAGTGTCGGCTACTTCGATAATGGAATCTGAACTTGTGACATTATGCACGGCAACCAGAATATTGCCATTGCGAATGGCCTTAACCACAGCGTCGGCATAGGCTTTCTTGGCCTGCTCCCCATCGATCCGAACGACCACCTGAATATTTTGCTGAGGAATATCCAAATCTTGAAAAACCGCGCTCGTTTTCTCCTCATTTCCACCCGTCGTAAATATTCCGCCAACGATCTGAACTTCGTAGGTTTTACTTATGATCTGAGGCATAAGTGTAAAATACGTAGGAACTAAATTCACTGCCATGGGGTGTTTACCCCATACGACAAGCGTCATTGAGGTTTGCCCTGCATCATGATTACCGATTTGTGGCAGAGTTAATTCCCCATGCTCTTTTTCCTCTATCTGGAATCTTGCCGCTCAAATACCCAGTGACAATCCGAAGTGCGGATTGCATTCCACCCGTTTTCATTAGCTAGCTGAGACGTTTCCAAGTTGAGGTCGATGCCACTGAAACCCAGGAAGGATTGTAAAGTACTTTCAGGAATGATAACGGAATCGGACTGAGTCAGTTCGCCTTTGGACTTCTTCAGAGATCTGGATTTCATGACCGTAAGGACGGAGCAGCGAAAAGTGAGTTTACTTCAGGTGGTTTTGCGAGGCTTTGTGAGTGAATCTCGCATGTAACCCTGCAAGCCTTCTTCAGTTAAATTCTCGTTATTATGCTCATCATCCGGCTCAATCTTGGTGATGCGGTGGTCTGAAGTTGGAACTTCTTCCTCCTCGACTACGTTGCCATGAGGCGTGTTCTCCTGCCCTTTGGCTTCGTCAAGAGACTCATCCGGACCAAGCCGATCATCGGATATTTTTGCTTTATGGATTTTTTTCATGATGAATAGATTGGTAAACTTAACCCTCCGAACGCAAAACGTGCGAAGGGGTCGTATCAGGTACAGGAATGGGAACTTTGGACTCTCTTGGAGGTGGGCAATTCCAAACGGAATAACCACCCTCCATACAGTTATCTTCTTTGGGGATGGGGGTCATGTATTTAAGTAAACCGAGAAGATGCGCCATCGCTACGGGGTGTTGGCCTACAACTACCGATGCGTTGTCGTTTTCTGTATCGTCATTTATTGAACGGGAATGGAATTTTTTACGACCACGCGTGTCGCCAGGAGATCATCTCCATCACGCTCATAAAAAATGGTCACAGGGGTGCCATGTTGCAGCATTTTCCTTGAGACTGGATTTCCACTTTCATCGACATAGGCCGTAGCATCATGCGCCTTGTAGTGAGTCTTTCCGTCCGAGGTAGCAGTCCGAATGGAGATTCCGTCCGAGTCGGCGTCAGCAACAATTCCGTCGACGGTGGGAGGGGTCGAGGGCTGGGGTGCCACCATGACTACCGCGTCAGGAGTTGTCGTGGTAATGACTTTTTTCACCACAACTTTATCGGCCACATAGCCATCTCCATTTTTTTCATAATACACCACCACAGGGGCGCCGGTTTTAACGGTTTCAACCGATACCGGATTACCGTTTTCATCGACGTAGGTTGTCGTCTTGGAGTAGGAGTAACTAACTGGAGCGGTTGACGTCGTGGATTTAATCACGATGGCACCCGGACCAGACTGACTGACGGTGCCGTCAGATGATGTTGTGGTGGTTGAGGTGGTGGAAGTCTGTGCGAGGGCCCTGTTAGCGGTGAACAGCATCACACCTAAAAAGGCGAGGCTGCTCAGATAACGGAATATATTTTTCATTTATATACTTTCTTATTAAACCGTCACATGGACGGCGGTTGTTTGCTATCGTAAGAATATGCTGGGGTTATGTTCGTGCTATGGGGTGTGAACCCCGCAAGCTCGTTTCAACGGGCATTGATGGCTGAGAGTGAGTGTCTTGCTCCGAAAGAGGAGTACCTGGAGTTATCTCCGGCTCAGGCCGCCAGTAAAAAACAGAATCAGACAGATAAGCAAGATGAGTCCAAACCCACTTCCACCTATCACCGGTCCGCCCAGGTAAAATCCGCCACCGCCGAACAAGAGCATCAATACAATTAAAATAACGAGTAGATTCATAATACTAACAGTAGTGCTCGCGGATATAGTCGCCAGTGGGGTCTTCACCCCATAGGAACGAATGCGTTCCCGGCGTATTCTCATATTTATAAATATGACAAAAACATCCATTCGCCCTTTGACGTTAACCTTCTCCTGCCTTGCCGCGCTTGCGCTTCTCTCTCTTGTGGGTTGTGCCTGTGACGAAAGGCATTCTTCTGAATCTTCTGCCACGACGCTGTCATCGGACAGCAAGGACATGAGTCATCGCGGTTACCAAAACTCACATTAGCGTCGGCTGGTTTTTATCCATACTAAAAACTCACACGTTCGAAAACCCTTATGACAAAAGACACAATTACCAGTACTCGAGAAACACTCGTCCAGGATACCAATAATCTAAAACAAGATGCAGGACAGATCGTAACGGACGTCAAGAAGCATGCCGCTGCTCACGTCGATGCCGTTAAAGACAAGGTGACCGATGCGTTCGACTTGGCGCGCACCTTCGTAAAGGAGCATCCGCTTAAACTTGCTGCCGCCTCTCTCTTCATCGGCTTTCTGATCGGAACTTTTCGTCGGAAATAACACAGACAACAAAAAATAATTATGCCTAAAACATTAGATGGTCAGATCATTGGCGGAATATTCTTAAATCAGGAAGATGCGGATCTAGCCATAGAGGCTTTTGAGGACTTGGATATTTCCGAGGAAAATACCCAGGTCATCGTCCAACTTAATGATGATCAGGCTGAAGATACTTACACCAGCGTGATGGTGGAGCGGGGCATTTCCGAATCACAAGCGCTTTATTACGAGCAAGCGATTCGGGATGGAAGTGTTCTGGTGGTCGTACACGGAGTTACAGATCCTGCGCCGATCATTGATATTTTTGATGAATACAAAGCTGAATATAACCCGAACGGCTCTCGCAATTTGCGGGATGATGTGGCGGGCATGACCGTGGGAGCAGTTGTCGGTGCTGCTGCCGGAGGCATAGCCGGTGCCGCAATGGGAGGTCCTGTTGGGGCCACGGCAGGCGGTGTCGCCGGTGCCATTCTCGGCGGTGGTTCTGGGGCGGCGGTTGGCAAAACGGTCGAGCATAAGAAATAACTTACTCTCTTGAAATGGCCGGGGCCAATAAACCCCGGCCCGCAGGTCTAACAATGAAAACGACATGGCGGGTGGTTGTAGTCGGTGCCTCTGCGGGAGGAGTGAAGGCATTATGCGAGCTCGTTAAAGCCCTGCCAGCTCCATCACCGGTGCCCATATACATCGTTTTGCATACCGGTCCTGACAGCCTGCTCGATGAAATCCTTACGGCATGTGACAGCCACAGCGTTCGTTTTGTGGAAGATGGAGAGCCAATTAAAAAAGGTATCTACGTCGCCCGTCCGCGACGGCATCTCGTGGTGAATGCGAAGACGATAGGTGTATCAGAACTAAGTGCCCCGAAACGGGAACTTTGGATGCCTTCCATTGACGAGCTTTTTGAAAGCACCGCAAAATCCCAGGGAGCTCAATCAATCGGCGTCATCTTGAGTGGCACCATGCATGATGGAGTCGCAGGTCTTCTCGCCATCCGGAACGCTGGCGGAACCACCATCGTTCAGGAACCAGAAGAGGCCCAATGTCCGGGTATGCCCAATGCGGCTCTCCATGCAGGAGCTGCGGATTATTGTCTGCCGATCAAGGGTATAGCAGCAAAAATTTCCGAGTTGTCTGTCTAAAGCTTCAATCAACCGTCTCGTAGCGCTCCCTTTCATAGGGTGGAGACCCTATAGCGGACTGGGTTCTTTGCGTTTATATTTGTGCTATTATGAAAACAATCAGCAGGATTATCTGCGCCTTGATCGTTTCGTCACTTGCACTTGAGGCGCAGGCAACCGGGACGCAATCTCCAAACGCCCCAGGAATGCCAAGCAGCCCTCCGCCGAATGCACCGGGACGTCCGAGTACCTTTCCGCCGAATGCGCCAGGAAGACCAATCACACCTCCACAGAATCCTCCGGGATTACCAAGTCCGCAGCCCAGCATAACACCGAGCCAGACGAACAGCACCAACGGTACGCTTGGAGTCAATTCACCGGGGATTAGCCCCAATTCACCCGGAACTAGTCCCAACTCTCCGGGGATCAGTCCAAATTCTCCGGGAGTGAGCACTAATTCACCCGGAACCAGCACCAATTCTCCGGGAAACGGAAATTCCGGCAGCACCAATTACCCGGGCAGTGGAAATTCTGGCAGTACCAATTATCCTGGGAGTGGAAATTCCGGCGGCACCAATAACGACTCCTCGGGCAATAATCCGGGGTCTACAACAAATGTGCCTTCAACTCCTGCCAGCCCGCCAGGATCTTCCCCAAGTCAGTAAAAGAGCGAAATTGTTGTCATAGGAGTAACGATTATGGGGTATTAATCCCCAGATCAGGAGTGAGGTGTCCGTCGTTCTATTACCTTGATTAAATACCTTTGTCCTGTCTGACGGTTAGCGTTACGTCCTTCGTCTGGATTACTTTAGACTCACAGCTACTCAGCCCCCTGGGCAATCGTTGACTGGATACTGTTTTCAATGATCCCCGTGGCTATGGCGAAGCGAGTCAGGCCGGCAATATCGTGAATATCCAACTTTTCCATCAGATGCTGGCGATGCTTCTCCACCGTTTTGGCGCTGATGCCAAGTTCTGAGGCAATCTGTTTGTTCACATGGCCCTCCGCAATCAATTGAAGCAATTCGGCTTCCCGTGAAGTTAGCTGGTTTTCTTTTTTCTTTCGCAGACCAACTTTATTAGGTGATTTTTGGTACGCATCCTTTAAGCGTCGGGAAATCGATGGAGCAAAAAACATTCGCCCTTTCTGCAATTCACGAATCGCGCTGGCAACGACTTTGCTGGACGACTGCTTAAGCAGGTATCCCTTGGCTCCAACTTTGACTACCGCTTCCACATACTCGGGATCACCATGTGCGGATAGAATAAGTACCTTTGCCTTCGGTGATGCCCTAAGAATCTGCCGGGTGGCCTGCAGCCCATTGAGTAACGGCATGGCAATATCCATGACCACGACTTCCGGACGAAGTTCACCGGTCATACGCACAGCTTCTCGACCGGTTTTAGCTTCCCCCACGATCTCGATATCACCGAAAGCTTCGATTAACACTCGCAGACCCTCACGAACGACCGTGTGGTCTTCAACCAGAAGAACGGTGATTCGTTTCATGGGTTGATCAATCAACAGGTACAGTCAGCTTGAAACGAGGTATCATTTTTGCTTGCTTAATTCCAGCACAACTTAGTAATGCGAAAAGCACGAACCGCACCATGCTTTTCTTTTATAGCTCCTCTACTATTTCCATTTTTCAATTGAACTAAGCCTCAGGAAATCAGAGCCGCACCGAAGTTTCGAGAATTGAATGGATTGAGGGCTAAAAACCGATTTTTACGCCAGCTGAGGCCGACTGACCGAAGAAAGTCTGTCCGCCTGCCTCTGCCTGATAATCGATAAACAAGGTAAGGGTCTTGTTCAATTCTGCATCGATGCCAAACCCAAGCAGTGCGTTGTCGCTGTCACCGTGGGTTGTCTGTACGGAGAAAGTACCGATTGGCAAACCCTGGAACTGACTGTTGATGAGGGTGGAGTTATCGAGAAACTCATGTTGCCAAAAGACGCTCAGGTGAGGAGTCAATACCACAGAGCCCATCTTAGCCTGGTAACGAACTGTTCCACCCAATCGGCTGCGAAGCGAATCGGAGGACTGGCTCCTGATGCTCAAGTTAGCCGGATCGGCTCCACTTTCATTGAAGCTATCAATACCCAGGTTGACGTAAGTCAAACCGACATTAGGTCCAAAGGTCCAGTTACCCTTGTGGAATTCGTAGCCACCATCGATATCTCCTCCGAACTGATTACCGCTCGGCGAACCTGTCGCTGTGCTGTTGACTCCAGGTAGGATGATATTGCGATCCGTGGTGTAATCATTGCGTGAGTAGGTGAACAAGCTGTTGGCATAGAATCCTTCCTTATCGGCATAAGCCGCATAGATGCCCGGCGTAAAACTATCGACCTGCGCTTTACTGCCCTCGTTATCCAGTTTGGCATCGGTATGGCTGTAGCCAAAGAGAGCGCCAACTCGAATATTCGCGGAAACACGGTAATCGGCACCACCACGAATGCGGCCTGTGGTATAGGAAGAGTGACTCACGTCGGAGTTATGCTCAAGATCACCCAAATCCGCGCCGCCATCAATAAATCCGTTCCATGTATTCAAAGGTGTCTGACGCGTCATTTCCTTCATGTCCTTGCCATTGGACATTTCCATACCGCCAAGAATGGCCGGAACCGAGTCGCTAAGTAGACCTGGTTCAGGCGCAGGGGACCAAGCCAGCAAGCGACTCTTGACCAGAGATAACTGGGATCCGAGCGTGCTGTCATTAAAGGCAAAGCCCGCCGTATCGATACCACCCTGGCCATTGCGTTCGCGGGCAAGTTCGTCATCCAAATTCTGCATGTCGAGCGCGTAGTTGTCGAAAGCGATGTTGCGCAGGATTTCAAATCTCTGGGGAGACAACTGATCCAGCGCGGCACCGAGATTCCCCGCGTTGCTCGCCAACGTCAGCCCCGCCACGATGTTGTTATAGGTGCCGGGTCCTCCTGCTGTCATCTGCACGTTATCAATATACGTTGCCACCGAGTTTTGATTTGGCGTCAACCCCGTAAACGAGGTGAAAGGCTGCAGCAGGGTGACGACCACGTTGTCCGCCGCATACGTGCCGCCAAACGAATTGTTGTAAGTCGTGAAAGGCAGGAAAGTCGTACCGGTCAATGTGACCGTGTTAAACGTGCCCGTGACGCTCGATCCGGCTGAAACCGCCTGAAACCGTTGACCTGCTTGACTGGCAGCTTGGAAGTTCAACTGAAGCGTTCCGGCAACAATAGCGGCACCCGTCGCGGCCAGGGTATCATAGCTTCCACCGGTTCCTGCTGCGGTCTGAGTCGTCACAGGAGGGCCCTGATTCGTAACCACTTGAAATTGCAAAATTCCACTGGTGTTCTGGGTATAGGCACCATGGACATTGATCGTAAGAGGTCCGCTAACCGGAAAGTTGGGAATGGTCGTGGCGGTCGTTTCCAGCGTGGCATTGTTCGTGACGAAGCCCGTACTCAGCGCACCCGCACTACCGACAGCGAGGGTACCCATATTGATCATCGTGCCACCCAAATAGGTGTTGGCTCCGGTCAAGGTGAGCACGCCGGTTCCGGTCGGGATAACCCCGGCGGTTCCTGCTTTGGTTAATCCGATGGTCCCGCCGACTGAACCGTTAATTACCAAACCGGCCGAGTTACTAACCGTAATTCCTTGAGATGAGCCGCCCAGCGTAAGATTGCTATTGATCGTCGTCTGGCCTGCACCGCTGTTGACCGTAATTCCCGTGGTTGGGCCAGTCCCGGAAATCGTGAGGGTATGTAAACCGGAGATCGTCACCGGAACGGGATCGTTGACCGTAAGACTTAAAATTGTTTCATCCTGATCGAGAACGGTATTTTCATTCTGGGGCGGATTGTACTGACCGGGGCCCGTTACGGAAAAAACGACATTAGCCCCGGTAGGTGCGAGCGCAGCAAGTGTCCCCCTGGACGCGCCAGTAGCATCTGGAGACCAATTCGCTGCCGACCAATTGGCGTTAATGGAGCCGTTCCAATAGGTCCCGGATAAGGGGTTTGAGGGGATCAGCCCACCCGGGCCGTTGAGATTAACCGAATTACCGCCCGCCATCGTGACGGCTCCATTAATCGCCAAGGCTCTTCCAACGGAGAGACTGGCCCCGGGGTCCAGGGTTATGCTGGTGTCGGCCAGAATATTTCCGTCGAATACAGTCGCGCTGCCGAGGGTGGCTGAACTGCCGACCTGCCAAAAGATGTTAGGATCCGAACCGCCAAGCAATAATACTGCGGAACTGGATGCCGTGGTCAGGGTGGTGCCGATTTGGAAAATATAGGTGCCTGTTTGGTTCCCAACGTTGTTCAACTTGAGCGTTCCGGTCAATTGAGCAGAGCTGGTGAAGTCATAGACTCCAGGCGCAAGCGTCAAAGTGCCCAGATTCTGTCCCGTTAAGCTAAATGCCCCCGCTGTGCCAGCCAATTGATTATAAGCCGTGATGGTATCGGCATGGGCCGTAGTGGCCGGTGCGACATTATCGTATATAGTCCCGATCACCGTGCCGGGCGGAAATCCTGTAATGGAGCTGCCAGGACTTACTCCCACGTCTCCGTTAATAATGGTCATGCCCGTATTGGTGACCGCTGAGCCGCCCAAAATGGTAAATTGGCCTGCCGTACCCAGTGATTGGGCCGCCGCTGGCCAAGACGTCGCGAGCAATCCGAAAATGATTAATGCCGCCAAGCACGCCACCCTGGAATTAATTTTCATGCTGTGAGGTTTACCCCGACAACATGCACAGGCGCTATGGGGTGTTCACCCCATATTACAATTGGCAGGTAATTGCCGGCATTTGTTTCGTTTCACGCTGATTTAATCACCACCTTAACGGTGTCGGGAATTTCCTGATGTCGGGTGACATCCAATAATTGGAATGAGGTGGTGGTTGCGTGGGTTGGGGCTATCGTGACGAAGTCCAGGGCTTGCGTGATAGTATCTCGAGAAAACTTGTCGGGCTTTATTGATGAGCGGGTAGCACCAAGTCGGCATTATTCAATTCATGAGGTGAACTGGAGGCCGTTATCTTTTCTTTGGTATTCATCGTGTACTGCTCATAGGTGTAAAGACTCGATACGACAACAAAGCAGAGCAGGCCCGCGAACAATCCACCGATGACTCCACTCCCAAGCTTTCTTTCCGAATTTCTTTCATCGTTACCCGAGACCAAACCCGAGCGGACCAGCAACTCAATCGTCGTCATACTCAACAAACAGTACCCGATAAAATAATAGAGGCCCAGGCATGGGATGGATTTGGTCGCTTCCTGGGCTTTCAGGGCATAAAGAGCCAGGAGAATCCCAGCCACAAAAACATCCGCCATGGACCACTTGCCAATCGTATGTAAAAATTGCCCGATCTTATAGTTCAAGGACTTGGATGGGCAGGTTGTGACAAAAAACGTGAGCGAGGATTTGGTAAGAGGCGTCAAAATACTAAAGAGGAGAAGAAATCCGCCCACGATCCAGTGACCGGTAGTGAGCAACTCCCGGATAATGGCGGCAATTCCTCGCACTTCATGCTGCAAAACGAATTCGAGGTTGCCTGTCGACATTGGAATGCTGGGGGTTGTCCAGATCACCATAGCGGGCGCAAAGATACCGATGATAAAGAAGATGAGAGCGACGGTGTTTAATGAGAAGAGAACGGAACGCGTGATAAAATTGCGCTCCAAGGCAATAACCATCACGGTGTAAAACAGACTGAGATTCAGTAAAAACCAGGACCACCAGGCGGCTACCGAGGATTCCTGACGGACCGATTTCAAAAAGTGCGTTACATCTGAGTGGAGAGCTTGGGCGGATTCCGCGGTAGAAGGAAGTTCGAGGTTGTGCTTGATGGGCGAGGACACGAAGAGCCCGAGGATGGGGTTTTCCTTATCAAAGCGTTCAAGGGCTTGCGCTCCTTCATTTTGCAGATTGTCTTGTGCA
>Ga0206954_1059_pt2 | contig 25780 bp, 27 predicted proteins | sample Alteio_BWOrgHeat_37_FD_153250 | JGI IMG/M metagenome (GOLD analysis project Ga0206954, IMG submission 153250) | Enriched cells from forest soil in Barre Woods Harvard Forest LTER site, Petersham, Massachusetts, United States -... | ecosystem: Environmental > Terrestrial > Soil > Temperate forest >...
TAGGCGTGCACCAATCCCGGCACCAGCAGTAATACAATTCCCCACCAAAACAGGGATGGTTTGGTTTTCTTCCTTTTGATATTCAACATTTCGGACGGTCAGCAGACATTTAGTATGAAACAGCTCACAACAGCAAATTATTTCAATATCGGCGCCTCTTATTTCAACAAACGGGTGAACATCGTGCACCGGGCACAGCATCTCCTCCACAACTGATTTAATTACTTCTAAAGTTTCCATAGTAGCGGCTAGTACAACCAGGTAACAAGGCAACTAAAACTTTGGTTTAGATTTTTTTAAATTATTTTCGTCAGCAAAACATTTGATTGTCTAATTTTTAATAAATTCAACCCCCGATATACCCGGTCAATGTTTTGCCCGGCAATTTTTTAAGCCAATTAACCCTGATTTAAACGATGCCTCACATCCCCTTAGATGAGAACCTGCCCGGCATTACCGGCCTGTTGAATTACCGCCAGGATACCGCATTGCCCATCCGGCAGATCACGCAACTATTGCTTCGGGGAGAATCAACGCTAACGGAAGGTGAACGGGAACTCATCGCGACGGTAACTTCACAGGGTAACCAATGCAAATTTTGTACTGCGGCACACAGCGCGGCGGCAGATGCTTATTACGGAGAACGTACGACTGCCGAATTGGTAAAGAACGACCCTGGGCATGCTCCGGTCAGCGAAAAAATGAAATACCTGCTGGAAATTGCCCGTAGGGTGCAGGCCGACGCACGCACAGTAACCACTGAACTGGTTGAAAACGCCAGGTTGGAGGGTGCGACAGACAGGGAAATACACGATACGGTACTGATTGCGGCACTGTTTTGCCTGTACAACAAATATGTTGACGGCCTGGCCAGTGTTACGCCGGTTGAACCTGAATTTTACGACCGGCTTGCCGGCATTTTGAAAACCAAGGGCTATATGCCGTCACCCGACAGGTACGCCGGCCTTAACGAAACGAAATAAAATGAAGAAAACCAAACCATCCCTGTTTTGGTGGGGAATTGTATTACTGCTGGTGCCGGGATTGGTGCACGCCTACCTGTTGATGCCTTTTCCCGGCAGCCAGGATTTGAACGCCATTACGGTTTCCTACTACCTGGAAAAAGTTGTGCTGCCGCTGCGTATTGCGGGGGCCATCCTGATCATCTGGTATCTTGCCAAATACTTTACAAAGAACTCCACCACCGGCAAGGTGGTTAAGATAGCCGTCCTTGCAATTTGTGTGGCCAGCTATTACTTTACCGATGTGATGTTCAAGGCCGAAAGCATGTTTGAAGAGCCGCAAACAGTAAAATTTGCCAATGCCATTAACAATAAAGTGCCCGAAAATTTCGTGGTGATCGGCGTGGTAAATAACGGCGTGGCCAAAGCTTACCCTGTTGATTACCTGGCTTATCATCATAAAGTACAAGACAATGTTGGCAGTTTGCCGGTGCTGGTTACCTACTGCAGCATGTGCCGCACGGGCCGGGTTTACAGCCCGCTAATTAATGGGTCGAGGCAAAATTTCAGGCTGGTAGGGGCCAGGCATTACAATGCTATCATCGAGGATGAAGGCACCAAAACCTGGTGGTACCAGGCAACCGGCCTGGCGGCGGTTGGTAAATTGAAAGGCTCGCACCTGGAGGAACTGCCTTATGAGCAGTCGACCCTGGCGTCGTGGCTTGATAAACATCCTGCCTCGCTCATCCTTCAACCGGATAAGCACTATGTAAGCGATTATGCCGACCTTAAAAACTACGACCGCGTACAATCAGTTGACAGGGACAGCACGCTAAAAAATAAAGATTCGCTGATGAGGAGAAGCTGGATGCTGGGCGTCATAGTTCACGGCCAGGCAAAGGCATATGATTGGCGCCGCATGGTTAAAAAACGTTTGCTGAACGACCAGGTGGCAACCACCCCTGTTTTACTGGCCATTGAGGACGACAGCCTCAGTTACCACGCCTTTGACAGCAGGCTGAACGGCCAAACGCTGCACTTTAAGCTGGATACCGCCGGCAATATAACCGACCAGGAAACCGCTTCCGTTTGGGATTGGGACGGCCTGGCAACGGATGGGAAACTAAAAGGCAGCCGGCTAACCAAAATACAAGGCTACCAGGAATATTGGCACTCGTGGAAACATTTTCATCCGAATACATTGTTTTGGAAGGAATGATCGCGATGAAGGTTGTGGTAAATTATATAACCGCAGCCAGTTTGCCGATGTCGCTATCAGCGATCAAGGCTTCTTCAGGAGTAAAAGGATAATATTTGTTTAGGATTTTCTTTATGAGCAAATAGCTATCAGTAGACTGAACCGGGGGTGAGGCCAATTCGTCTATTAGTAAACCGACCAGCTTAGTCATTTTAGCTTCATACTGGCTGATCATAAAGTCGGAAGGGTCATTCTGACGATGCAGGGAAATAAGCTGGTCAAGTTTTTTTACATCCTCGATCAAATCCATCAACTTGTATATCTCAGCCTTTTTCATCTAATCAAATTTACATTTTTATTTCTAAAAATCCTTTGAATTGTTTATTTCCCATCCTATTTCTTCTCGTTTTAGTGAAATGGTCAAGCCAGTATATCCTATCTGAAACGTATAATTTGTGCAGTTGATGACCTGGTGGATAAATCTTAACTAGGTATGCATCGACCCCAAATACTATTTCAGATAACGGATATTTGAAATCTTTAAGATCATCCCTCGATTTTTCTGCGATGGAAAAGTCTATAAATGTCACTAAATCAATATCCTGCGGCTCGGGTTTTTTCATAGCAAATGATCCGTCGATCCATTGAGTCAACTTAACACTGCCGCACCATTTTTTAAGTTCATTTGTATAGTGAATATAGTTATCGAATAATTCACGTCGTTTTTGTGTTTGAATATTATTGACAAATATTTCCTCAAATTCAGCGATGTCGGACGAAATATTTTCGGGAGGTGTTAATAAACCAAGTGCGTTGAATTTTAACATTGTTTAATGTTTCGATTAAGGTACTTCGATTCGTCCGAAATTACAATAGAGAACCTTAAAGACGCAATAATCTTGGCCTTAATAGAAATAGATTCTCTCTCCATATTCCTTTATTTGACTCCTCCAAACGGAACAACCAGCTTAAAGCTGATATTCCTCCCTATGTTGTAAACGCCCTGGCTCTGCCGCGTTACGGTAACACTCTGCCCATTATAGGCCAGAAAATACTGGGCCAGGTTCAAATGGTCGGCGTACGCTACGTTCGTTAGGTTGGCGCAGTTTACATAAAGGGAGCAGATCACCCGACCGGTTTTTGGGTTAACAAAATTGGTTCCCGCGCCCGCGTTAAACAAGGTGTAGGCGGCCGAAGGTACCTCGGTGTAAACTGCACTGTAGATGTTGTTTTGCGCCCAGTCATGCTGCAAGCCAAACTTAAAGTAAGTGCCTTTTAGCACTGAATTGTGGCCATCGCTCAGCCGAAACGTAACTTCCGAGTTAAGGTGCGGTGCAGGCGTCCATGGAATATGGTTTGTGGAGTCGGACGAATTGGGCAGGTACGAATAAATATAAGTAAATCCATTGTCGATCTCCAGCCACCTGGCGCTTGAAGGATGAAAGTTCAGAAATCCCGAAACACCGGTAAGTATGGCGGTATTGGATGACACGAACTGATATACCGGGTATCCTTGAGAAACGGAATCCGTCCGGTCGGCAAAAATAAAGTTGCTGATGTGGTTGTAAAACCCATCGGCTTCCAGGCTTACATCGCTGCCGTTGTAGCCGTAGGCGAAATCGACCTGGTAGCCTTGTTCGGCCTTGAGGTTGATATTGCCCAACTGGATAGCATTTGAGCCGATATTAAGGCCGTTGCTGGTTAACTCATTGATAGCGGGCGCCCGGTAGCTTCTTGAGAAATTAAGCTTGACGTAATTGTCATCGGGCAGTTGGTATGATGCGCCGACGCTTCCCGAGGGGCCGGTATAAATATTGTTGAACGCCGTAAACTGTACCGCTGAGCCGGGCGTGCCTGTTGGGACGATGTTGCCTGAATCGTTCAGCGACATCGGGTCACCAACAAAATCGGTTCGGTCAAAACGCAGCCCACCGCTTAAGGTCAGGTCTTTCCATGTCTTTTCAACGATCACATATCCGCCGATCTCAAAATTGGTATAGTTTGGTATTTCATAATCGGCTATGTAAGGCGCGGGCGGCGCGGCGCCGTTGTGCTGAAATTCATATATCCCGTTAATGCCGGTGGTCAGTTTCCATCCTGATTTTTCGCCCGTTAACTGATATTTGAGGGAGTAAGGAATATCATTTACCAACAGGTTGCCCGAGCCGACGGTTCCGGAATCAATATCGTGGTGAACGCTTTGCGTGAAGCCGACATCCAGCCCCAGACGGCCTTTACCCAGGTTAAGGCTGTTTTGCCACCAGGCCTGGTATTCATCCAGTATTTTATCACCTGCAATGTTAGCCGAATACGAGAGGAAATCAGTATGTGAAGGGTAAACCTGCCCATTTTGCGGGGTATCAAACTCAAAACGCCCGGTGCTGTCGCGATTGCCATCCGGCACTTCTATCCTGCGATGCAATGCACTCAGGGTAAGTCTTGAATACCCCCAGGCGCGGTTGAGCCCCAATGTTAACCTCGCGTTTACCTGGTTCCAGGCAGTGCCCCAAACGTAGCCGTCCTTCGGGTCCCGGTAGCTGTGCGCTTCTTCGCCGCTGGCAATTAATCGCCACACAAAGCCACTGTCATTTCCTGCAATATTTAACGAAGTACCCAAATAGCCATTATTGGTGTGGTATTCGGTAAGCACGCTGCCCACCACTATGCCATTTTCGGGCAAAGATTCCGATTTAAAGCTGATAACGCCGGCTTCGGCGCTGGCGCCGTATTGCAAAGACGCCGGCCCCCGGATGATCTCCGCATCGTACACAGCATAAGGATCGATCAGTAAACCATGGTCGTCGCCCCATTGAAAGTCTTCCTGGGGCAGGCCGTCCATCAGGGTAAGTACGCGGTCGAATCCCAGCCCATTGATCTGTGGCTTGGTGGTGCCCGCCCCTTCGGTCGTCTCGTTAACCCCCGGCTGCGACGCTATTTCGTCAACAGCCGTGTTCCAGGCGCCCTGCAGTATGGTGTTATGCGGTACCACTGTAATGGGTGTAGTTGCCCGCTGCCGGGTTGTGGTATTACCAAGCGCAGTTACAATAACATCGGCCAATTCATAGTTTGAAGCTGACAGCTTGACGTCGACGGAATAGGTATCGCCCAGGTCAATTATTTTGGTCACACTGGCATAGCCTATAGCGGTAACCTGCATTAAATATTCCCCGGTGGGCAATTGTTTTAGCCTGTAAACGCCGCTTGCGTCAGTGCTGGTCGCAATTTTTAGGTCGGGTACCGCAACAGTTGCACCTGCGATGGGCGCGCCGGTTGCCTTGTCCGTAATTTTTCCGGTTATGTCATTAAAACCTGGTATGGCTTTACCGGTAACCGGGCTGCAGACAGAAAGGCACATTAAAATATAGATCAGCGCGATAAAACGCAATTGAATTCCCATAAGATCAAGAAATGAAATAGAAAATATGTCTTTGATAACAGTAACAGCAGTGGATAAGCAAATCCCCGGGTATAAGCGTTAAAAGACCTTAAAAATATAGAAGAGCGAAATTAGCCGAGCCGTGGCGGCTGGTAGATGGGGTGGTTAACAATGGGCAGGTTAACGCGGCGATCGGGCGCCCGAAACTCCTGCAGTACCTGTGTATAAAACTTAGTCGCGGCCATTTGACCAAATAAAGCTTCCTGGAAAAGGTTTTTTTGGGACTGGATGTCCTGGTTTTTTTCTTTTTCCTGTTCCTGCTTTATTTTGCGCATAAAGTAGCATTTGCCGTTACAATGCAGCCAGGGTTTGTCGCGGTTAACACACAGGTGCGTAGCAATGTATTGCTTGTTCAACTCAAAACCTGCAAAAATAAACAGGCTTGAAAAATTGACGGAAAGCAAAGCTACTATCAGTAAATAACCGGTAATGCGGCGTGCCATATCGATACAAAGGTAAGGAGACGTACTTAATTGATATCGCCGGCTTAAAAAAAACTGTTATTTATATTATATCTAAATAAATCAGACCAACACTGAGCAAACAATGATCATTTGCCGTTGGTAGTGTTGCCCTACCGGGGCCCTGGCCTATCTATCAGCGTATGAATTTTCGCTAAAACGCCGGCCAGGTTTTGGTCGAGCTCTTTTTCGCTAAGCGGATGCTCAAAATGAATATCATCCCAGTAAGCGAGTATATTTTTAAGCGAATTTTTGATTTCTGGATTTTTGCGCAATAGGATATTCAGCTCTGCTAATTCTTTCCGGCTGGCCTCTTTTGCAACCTTTTTTGATACGAGGGTGAGTAAGCGCGTTTGAATATCCATGGTGTTAACATACGTGGCCAAACAACGGCAGTAAAGTTTTAATATATGACGCGATCCTGATGCAACCGTTGCGCTGGGTGGGTTAAAAAAGCGGTAATTTCAACCTTTGCCGAAAAATTTTGTTAAAGACTTAACACAAAAAAAACCAAAAATGATAACCCGTACATGGCACGGCAGAACAAGCCTCGAAAATGCCGCATATTACCTCCAGTTCCTGTTACGCGAGGGCACCAGGGAGTATTTGCAAACCAAAGGCAATTTGTCGGTCAGGGTATGGCAGCAGAAAGATGAAGATTGCTGCCACTTTTGGACCGTTACCGAATGGGAAGATATCCCGTCAATAAAAGCATTTGCCGGCGAGGACTATGAAAAAGCCAAATACTACCCTGAAGATGAGGGTATTTTACTGGAGTTTGAAGAAAAAGTAAATCACTACGAGACCTTTGCAGTTTCGATATAAAACAGGCGATAACCCGGTCAGCCCCGGAACGAAACAGCTTGCCTGCTATTTATCATCCCGCTTTAGTGTAGCGTGTATTTTGTTGCCGTTTACGTCAATATTCACCCCTATCGAATCGCCCTGCGGATAGTATTTGCCGGCATGCTTAAAAACTATGCCCTGGGGATTGGATACGCTGAAGGTAAAATCGTTTCCTTTTACAACCCCGCTGTCAATCGGTGTGGGCGAGCCGTCGCCCTGCGCAGTGCCGGTCAGCTTATCGCCATCAATCGTAAATACATAGTTGATCTGCAGGTCATTCCCATCAGGGGTGGTGATCTTTCCGGTCCATTTGCCCGACATGCCGGCTATTACTGCTACCGCCATGCAAATGCCAAGGCAACAGGCCAAAAAGGCGGTTAGTAATGCTTTTCTTTTCATATTTCGTGATTTTTATTAAGATGAAAAAATTCAGCAGAACGTTACGGGATTTTTGATATAAAAATGCTTAAAAAAAAGACCACACCTGCGGGTATGGTCTTTACTTGTATATATTGATTTAAATCAGGGCGTATTATTTATCCGTGCTGCGTTTAAGGGTAGTATGAAATTTTTGACCGCTCAAATCTATATCAAGGCCAATAGAATCTGCCGCCGGATACAACTTGGCGGTATGCTTATAATCAGCCCCGTTGACCGACACCGTGAAGGTACAATCAGTGGCGCTTAACAGTTTTCCGTCGGTTATTGGAACCTCACCTTCGGGAGTTGCTGCTGTACCGGTTAATTTGCCGCTGTCGGTTTTAAAAACATAAGTCAGCGGAATTTCGTTGCCATCGGGCGTTTTAAGGGTGCCGGTCCATTTCCCGGCGAGGTCTGCTGCAATTGCAAAACAAACCATAATGCAGCATACCAATGCGGCAGTGGTAAAAAGTCTTTTTTTCATGATTTAGTTTTTTTAATGAGACACCCTGGCCCGAAAAGTGTTACAGGCAGGGCGTATTTATTGTGCCCGTTTTAGCAGTAAATGCGATTTATTCCCTTCAAAGCTTACATTCAACGCGATAGAATCACCTGCGCTGAAATATTTGCCTTTATGCGAATAGGTTGTACCCTGTACGCTTACGCTAAACGAAACATCGTCGCCCTTAACCATACCACTGTCGATTGGCACAGTCATACCGCCAGCATCCAGCGTGCCGCTGAGGTTGCTGCCGTCGATCTTAAAGGAATAAGTTAAAGGGTACTGGTTGCCGTCGGGTGCGTTGAACGTACCCGCCCATTTTCCGCTCATGTCGGCAATCACTGCCATCGCTGCAAAAACGCAGCCGATCAGCAAAGTGGTAATTAATAATTTCCTTTTCATAATTTGGTTTTTCTTCCGTATAACTTTAAGTGTTGTAAGTCGAAACGTCAGTTGCAGCTTCTTTCCGACTTTCGGACTTTGCTGACTTTCGGACTATTTCCTAAAATTATATTTTTTTTTGCGGAAATAACAACCAAATTATTTTGGAAATTATTGAGCGGTTTTTTTCAGCGTGGCATGTGCCTTTTGATCGCCAAGACTAAGGTCCACACCTACCGAATCGCCATAAAATTTACCGCTGTGATCGATCTCCATCTTGTTGATCAATACGTTGAAGGTAAAGGAGTCGCCGGTGATCTTGCCATCATTGATGGGCAAAAAACCTTTGGGCGTTTTTGCCGTACCTGTCAGCTGGTCGCCGTCGATTTTGAAATTGTAGATCAGTGGATACTCATCGCCGCCGTCGGTTTTTAACACGCCGGTCCATTTTCCGTTCAGGCTTTCAATGGCTGAAAAGCCTGCAAAAAAGCAAAAAAGTAAAAGCGCTGTAGCAACAATTGTCTTTTTCATCAGGGTTAATTTTTTTGCTGCGAAAATACCCCTGGTGTGATGCCTTATCTTAAACTGTGTGTTAACTTTTCAGTTTCTGTCATTTGCAGGTCCTTTATTTCCTAACTTATTAACAAATCTGTATATTTCAGCGCCTTGCGCACAACCGGGAAGGGGTGAGGCCGTTTAGCGTGTAGCTTTGATGACCCGAAAATAAAGCCGGGCATTATTGATGAATTGGGCAGGGAAAAAATAAAAAAGTCAGAAAAAAAGGCTGCCCCGAATAATTGTGGGACAGCCTTCAACAAAGGTAATTAAAGCGGCATTAAAATGTCCATTTCAATTTGGTGAATATTCGCATCCCGTTAAAACCCATTTGAACCGATTCAAACGGTCCGCCGGAGTTGCTGTCGCCAAAGGAGCTGTCGCCGCTGGTTGGGCTGCTTGATCCTTTAACGATGTCTTCGTCGGGGTGAACGTTAAACAGGTTGTCGATACCCAGGTCCCACGAAATGTTTTTGTTTATTTTATAGCTTACGTAAATATCTGTGGTGATCTTGGGGTTGAACACAAATATTTCAGGCACTTCGCCACTGCCATTATCCAATTCAACATAAGGAAAGTAAGGATCTGCCGAGCCTGCCGGAGCGCTCACCTCGCCAAAACCCAATTCTTTTACCAACCCGAAATAGGTAAAGCGTGTACCGAATGCCCATTTGTCAAAGCCATATTCAAGGTTAAGGTTATACTTGGCTTTTGGGGCGGCATATTTCATAAAATATTGCTCCCTGTCCGAAAAGAAGGCCGCGCTGTCACCTGCTGATCCCCTGAAAGCAGCCGGTACATTGATCTTGTTGATATCCACTTCCTGGATGTTACCGGACAGCGTAGCATTGAAGTGGGAATTGGCCCAGCGCTTGCGGTAATCGATCACAATGTCGACGCCCTTGTTGGTGGTATTTACTGCATTGGTAAAGAAAGCTGCTTCCTGTACAGAATTCGCCAACAGCTCGTAGTTCAGCGTTCCTGGTGTACTTGGGTCGCCGAAAGTTGGGTCGCCCTCTCCGTACACGCCCGAATAAACGATACGGTTTTTGATATCGATCTGGTAGGCGTCAACCGTGGCGGTGATCTCATTAACCGGGTGCCAGGTAAAGCCGAGGCTATAGTTCACTGATGTTTCCGGCGTCAGGTTGGGGATATGCGCTGCCCGGGCGATCCCGGAATAATTGGGGACGGTCTTTTGATATTCCAGCACACCGCCTGCGCCGATAGTGGTATTGGTATTGCTGAAGTCCTGCTGTTGCAGGCTTGGTGCACGAAAACCGCTGCTGATGGAACCGCGCAGGTTAAAATTATCCGAAACTTTGAACAGTGTGGCAAATTTTCCGGTGGTTACCGCCCCGAAGTCGTCATAATTTTCAAAGCGGCCGGCCAGGTCTATCAGCCATTGTTTGGTTACATCAATTGCTGATTCCGCGTATACAGCTTCGGATCCCCGGTCGGCAATATGTGCATCGGAGGGCTGGTAGCCCGGGTAGCCTTCGGATCCCGGCGCCTTTGTGATTGACGAATCTTGCCCCATTGAGCCTTTCACCGGGATAGTTGCCCCGCCATTATTATAGGAGTTTGGCTCGCCTGCGTAGATCTGGTAACGCTCGTACCTTAGCTCACCGCCAAACGAAAGCTCCATTCCCTGGGCCACCTTATTAAAATGTTTGGAAATATCGGCATTGGTGGTGTTTTGCAGGTAGTTAAAGCCACCGTCGTTAAACCGGGTTTGGATAGTTTGGCCCGGTACATAGATGGTGGAAGCATTGAAAGTGTTCTCGCCATAATAATGAAAATCGTTGCGGCCGGTGTTATTGCTCACATTCCATGACCAGCCGCTGTTGAATTTGCCTTTAAAGCCGATTGCTGCCGACAGGTCCTGTATGTAAACATCTTCTTCCGGATCGTAATACACATTATTCGGATCAAACGGTGCGCCGTCGGGGGCGTCAACCTGCATCACCCCCGGAACAAAGATCAGGTCGCCGGTTTGCGGGTCGGTAGGGAATTTGGTTGGGTTAACCCGCAGGCCCATATAGTTCCAGCTTCGGGTGTAGGCGTACACTTCGGAATATTTGTAGTTGTATCCGCCGAACGAATAAAACGAAGTATTGGTGCCTTTTAATGGTATTTCCATATTATACATCGCCCCGCCCGACTCAACCGAGCCGTCGCCATAAGCACGCCGCTCACGCGAGACCGGTTCGTAAGGCGACATACGGAACGTTTTGCCGGCATCCTCAAAGTTGCCGCCAATATTAAAAAACCCGCCGTCCTTACCAATTGAAAAGCCGTAATCGCCGCCCAGGGTAAACGTTTGCCCATCAAATTTTTTGCTGGTGTAATAGGCTTTAGGGTCGGGATAACTTAAGGTGTTATATTTTTGATCATCATACCCGCTGAAGCCGGCATTAAGCGTAAACAGGTTGACGTTTTTTCTGAGCACGATATTGATCACCCCGGCAATAGCGTCGGAACCATATTGAGCCGAAGCGCCGTCGCGGAGGATCTCCACGTGATCGATCGCAGCCTCAGGAATGGCATTCAGGTCCGTACCGCTTTGACCGCGGCCGCGTGCAGACTCGCCCGGATCGACATAAGCAGACTGGTGCCGGCGTACGCCATTGATCAATACCAGCGTTTGGTCGAAGCCGAGGCCACGCAAACTGGCATAGTCTATTGCGTCCGCACCGTCCGCGCCTGATTGCTTGTTATAGTTAAATGACGGAACGTTCTGGTTCAGCTGGCTCATCAGGTCGGGTTTAGCGGTATTGTCGCTTACGCTGTTCACGCTGATGATATCCACCGGTACCGGCGATAACAGGCGCGACCGCCCGCCGCCACGGCTACCCACAACAACCACTTCGTTCAGGGCCGATGAAGACGCTTTCAAAGCCACATTCAGCGTTCGGCTTTCGCCGGCCGCCAGTTGTATGTCTATGGTTTGGGGGTCGAAGCCGATCTCCGAAAAGAATATTTTATATGTGCCTGGTTTTAACGAAAGCATGTAGTGGCCGAGGCTGTCGGTTGAGGCGCCGACATTCGACGGCGAGGCCCGCACACTTGCTCCGGGTAATGGTTTACCGGCATCCGTAACAACACCGCTTAAGGTTTGGGCAAAAACTGGGGTATTTAATAAAATTATACCCATCAAAATTAATATGCGTAAATTTTTAATCATGATTTTTGACTTTAATGAAAAATTCGGGTTAACTAATTGCTAATTTAAAATAATAAATGGAGTTTATGAATAAAAATCGCAATAAATAGTGCTTTATTATTTTACTTTTTCAATGATTTGAACATTTTATAGTAAAAATTAATAAACTGTTTAAAAAAAGAAGATTGTTTAATAATAAATTACAAAAATTATAAAAGTAATAATGACATTTATTGGGTCAAATCATCTATTGAATTAATAACGTGATAGATGATTTTAGTTTTTGATAAAAAATTTACTCAAAAACCAGCATTATTTTGGAGATATGTAAAAAATTCGGCTGGTAAAATGAATTAATACCATGAATCCATACTTAAGCAAAAATATCTCAAAAGTACCCGCGCAAAACGCGATCTTACAGGCAAAGGGAAGTTTAGGAATTCACCCGCGCTATCGCTAATTTTACGAAGCCAATAAAACGAGTATGCTATTTTCAATGACCAGCCAAACCATTACCAACATGGCCAATATCGCACTGTCACTATCAGTGATCATAGCGGTAATATTTGGCATTGCGCAGGTAAAGGCGGCAGCCCGCGACCGGCGCGAACGGCTGACCCTTGAGGTATTGCGCCAGTTTCAAACACGCGAGTTTGCCGAGTTGCTGCATTTTTTAAGCGGCCGCGAGATGCCGGCCACCGGCGCTGAACTGCGAAAACTCCCGGCAAAGGAACAGGTAATGATGATACAATTTGGTCAGCAGATGGAATCGTTAGGAATGATCGTTGCCGAAGGATTGATCAATATCGACCTGGTGGATAAAACCATTGGCTCATTTGTGACCACTGCCTGGGGGCAGTATGAAAAGATGTTTCTCGATATCCGTGAAAATCAGCCCGACCCTTTCCTCGGTGAATATTTCCAGTGGCTTGCCGAAGAGATAGAATGGCGGATGAAAAAATACCCCCGGAAACCGTTCAACGAATCACATCAGCATTGCAAGCAGAGATAGCATTAAATGGCTTCAGCGTCGGCAACCATTGGTGGAAATTACAATAGACACCCTCGATTTTTCATGATATAGGGTGATACCCCTGATATACCCGGGCAATGTGTCAGATTTTTGCCAGTTCAGCGATGATGTTGGCATTAATTACAGCAATGACTATTACCTGGAGCCATGTTCGCCATGATGGTTTTTGAAAAAAGAACAGCGCGAAGACCACAGCCGCGAACAAGCTAAACAATCCTTTAACAAATAACAGATCGCAAATAATTTTTACACCAAAGAACCCCGATGCAAGGAAACACAATACGCATGCAGTTTTATAAGCAATGATATTTATCCTGGCAAGGTCCATTTTTCAGAAGTCCGATAATTTTGCTTAAAACAATTTAATACATCCAAATCAAAGGATGCCGTATAGGCAAATTCCTGATCACTTCTTCCACCTTCGGGTTATGATCAAGCGACTTCCACGTTAAAAACCACGTGTTACTATGGAAGGCATCGGCACCAAAAAGCAAAAATGGTTGGGCCACCGGCCAGTTGTCCCAATACATCACATCCGGCTTTAATATCCATTTACTTTTATCCCCAATAAACGGATACAAGTAATCGATGCCTTTTTTTATCGATTTGCCGTCCGCCGTTTCAAAATCCCACAAATTATCTTTCGGGGTAGATAATATTTGGCACAGCGTAGCCATCGCGTCTAAATTGAAAATAGAATACCCGTAAGGCTTGGTACGCGCTGTTTCCAACTGGAAACTTCCGTCCGTACCCATTTGGTTGGGTAATAACACAGTTTTGTACATTACCCGCATCGAATCGAGCACTGCCTGGTTGCCGCAAAGTTTGGCAAACGAAGCCACCTGCATGGCCCAGCAGGTGGAATGGTTGTTTTTGGTCATTTTTTCTTCGACGCCCGGTTTGCTGGTCATTAACCAATTGGTGTAGTCGGCAAACCATTTTTTTACGCCGGCTGTGGTTTCCGCGTCTATTGCGCTTTCCATTACGATTACACCCTGCGCTACTTCCATTAAATGGATCGAGTCGATAATGCCATAGTTGCGGCCCGTAAACTTCCCTTTTACCGCCTGCGCAAAAAGCAGGTTTGGGTTCATCAGGGTTTCCGGGTTAATAAACCAGGCTTTCAAATGGATAACCGCCTGCTGAACATATTTTTCGTCACCGGTTATTTTATAAGCGGATGCTAAAGCGCCGATGATCTTACTCAAGCGGATCATCGCTTTACGATGCTCTACAAAATTATCCGGGTTGGTTAAACCGTCGCGATTGATATACGGCCCGTCAGGGTTTTTCGGGTCGGGCCAAAAGTAGTCCGCCTCAGAAAAGAAATCATGCTTGCCGCCGGCGCTTCGGGCGCAAGAAAATGCCGTTACGGTAATGGGCTCCTGTTTCATCGCCCAGTCCGCCTCGGCTAAAATTTGTTTTTTTAGCAGCTTTTCAGCAGCTTTTTGTATTGGGGAATTTTTTGGCTGTGGGGTTTTGGGCGAAAAAGAGGGTAGGCTTATCCAGGCGGTGGCAATCAATAATAGTGAGCATAGCTTTTTCATGATCGTGAAATAGGACAATATCAATTACCCAAATTTGATCCAATTTTACGACGGGATATTTGCTCTTCAGCAGATTTCTTTGCCAGGCGAAAAGCTTTATAAGTAAAAGCGCAAGCAGTTAAAAATCCCGCAATCGCTATAACTATTGATAATATAACTGCCATAATATCAATTTTTAATCCTGGTATTCCAATGCTTTTTCATAATCGTACTTTTCGTACTTTGAAGCGGTTTCCTTCTTTTTGTTGAGTGATAATACATCATTCTTAATCTGGATATTCAACCACAAATCCGGTTTGGTATGAAAGAAGTGGCCGAATTTCATCGCCAAATCTGTGCTGAAACGGCGTTCGCCAATTAAATATTTTTTGAGATTACCGTCCTGGTTTTCAATAAGTTCGGCAAACCTCTTCTGTGTCAGGTTTAGCGCTTTTAAATAATCCTTTAACCAAATATCAAGGCTCATTAAATCGTCATCCTTGATAGCCTCATTGTTAAGATACTCTTCCATCCGGTACCGGATAGAAAGCATACGATTTTTCAATTTCATTTCAGGACTGCGCTTGCCGGCTATTTCTTTTGCAATCTCGTCCGTTTCAGCCAACTTTTCGCTGCTCCACTTCTGTCCGTCATTTACTTTAAATTCTAAATTAAAGTCACTATGCTCTTTTTTTACCTTAGCCATTTCGATATTGATTTACAATTTATTATCGCCGTTTTATTTTGCTTCGAGATATTTTTTTATCAATTCATGCCCGTCATCGTCGGCGATGACCATCCTGGTACCTCTGTATATTTTTGCATTATATTTACGTGCATACAAATTCATCAATTTTTGTTGGTCTTCTTTACGTTTTTCTAAAACGTCAAGAAATAAGATACCATTATAGTCACCCTTACCCTCTATTAATGTACGCTGAAAAGCATAAGCTATTAAACATCCGGCAACACGGTCATATTTTCGTTCATCAGCTTTATTATGAGGCGCAATCTCAATAAATGCCATATTGGGTCTTATATTATCAACCATTTGGAAAATCATACACCCTTCTACAATATCAGGCGTTGCTTCGGTAACCAGCACATATGCTGTAGCGTTGGCCAGTTTTTTAATTTGCTTGTCGAAATTAAACCTCCAATTATCGTGCATGGAAGGAAGATCAACTGCTTTGCCCGGTTTAATAATCGCTTTTACCTCGCCGTTTGTTGCAACGCTAATAATCTTAACATCCATTTTTATGCGTTGTATTTCCCGATCTTTATTAAAATACTAATATACAAATTATGATTAAATTATACAAATTGTATAATTAATTATTTCGAACAACATGTGTTTAAAACACCTGCTCTACCCTTTTATCCGGATAATTCACCTTTTCACTTTTCCTTACGCCGCCTACAATCACATGCACAATATTGATCTCGTCATCAAAAAGGTTATAGATTAAGCTGGCGTCCACATCCACTTTTTTTACCTGCGGCAGCTTATCCGATTCCAGGTAAACATCCGTCGCTTCGCGGTTGATCTCGAAGCCGAGGTAATTTAGGGTTACTGGTTTATCATCCGCTTTGAGGTAGAGATTGGCGGCAATGTACTGCTTTACCAGCGCATCCATGGCGGCGTGCATTTCCTGCTTGTTCAGGTCGGTTTTGGCGTGATATTGTTTAGCCAGGGCTGTTTCAAAATCATCGGTAAACAGCGTGCAGATCACCTCGAATTTGTTGTCCTTGCCGTTGTATTCGATGTTGCTGGTGCTGACATGGATGGGGTGAAACCCTACCCCGCTCGTCATGCCGAACTTGTTTCGGCACCCCACGGATAGGTCGTCCGCAGATAGGTAATTTGGCGATAGGTAACCCAGAGAGCACACGCCTGCATGGCGTTCACTTAGCGCGTGGGGTGCCGAAACAAGTTCGGCATGACTTTTTATTATTGCGTTCCCAAGTAGTATTATGTAACAATATAATAGCGGTTTATAAATAAATGCCCCCATTGCGCGTGCTTGTTTTTGTTGTTAAAAAAACGTCCTAAATTAGTGCTTTCAACGCTGAGTTCGCAATGTCCGACTTTGGTTTTTATTTTAAGATGGGCTGGGAACATATTATCAGCAGGGATGCTTTAGATCATCAGCTGTTTATCCTGGCCCTGGCCTGCGTTTATACTATCAGGGACATTAAAAAGGTGCTCATTTTGGTCACCGCCTTTACCATCGGGCATTCGCTTACACTGGCGTTGAGCGTGTATGATATTATAAGGTTCAGCAGCAAATGGGTGGAGTTTTTAATACCCTGCACCATTTTTTTAACGGCGCTGAATAACATTTTTCGTGTTGATACAAAAGGCGGAAGTGCGCGGGTAAATTATTACCTTGCACTGTGTTTCGGGCTGATACACGGGATGGGTTTTGCTAACGCGATACGCATTATGCTGGCAAAGGACCAAACCATCGGCTGGGGCCTGTTCGGTTTTAATGTGGGACTGGAAGCGGGGCAGGTCTTTTGTGTGGCGATCATTTTGATCGTCAGCATTTTGTTCTTATACGGACTGAAAATAAAACGAAGGGATTGGATATTTTTCCTTTCGAGCGGAGTGCTTGCGCTTTCGGTAAAGATGGCGCTGGATAGGTTGCCGTTTTGAAGAAGTCCGAAAAGTCCGAAGTCCGAAAAGTCCGAAAGATAGATCTGTATATCAAAGGAACCCAGGGCATCGATAAAAAACGAAATAAATCTTCCGGACTTTCCGACTTTTCGGACTTTCGGACTAAAATAATCATCCGGACTTTCGGTCTTTTCCGACTTTCCGGACTAAAATAACTGATCTCTAATTATCAAATAAAATGAAAAGAACGTTTACTTCATTGCTGATGACATGCGTGCTAGCCGGTGGCGCTTTCGCGCAGGACATCCACAACAACCCGGGCAGCAACCACGGTAACAAGTTTGAGCAGCTGGGCACCATTATGCCCACGCCAAACGAGCAGCGCACCGCCAGCGGGGCGCCGGGCGCCAAGTACTGGCAACAAAAGGCCGACTATGACATTAAATGCAGCCTGGACGAGAAGGCACTGAAACTGACGGGCAGCGAAACGATCACCTATTACAACAACTCGCCCGACCCGTTGGATTATTTGTGGCTGCAACTGGACGAAAACCAGCACAACAATCTCGATAATGCCAATTACCAAAGTAGTACCACCATGCCGAAGGTAGCCAGTACCATTGCACTGGAGCGTGCAAACATTGACACGGCGGATAACGGCTATGGCGATAAAATTGTGAGCATTACAGATGCGTTGGGTAAAGCTATACCCTATACCATCAACAAAACCATGATGCGCCTTGACCTGGCCGCACCATTGAAACCAGGCGGGCAAACCATATTCAAAATAAAATGGAGCTATAAAATAAGCGACCGGCTGAGCATGGGCGGTCGCGGGGGCTATGAGTTTTTCCCCGGCGACGGTAATTACCTGTTCACCATGACGCAGTGGTACCCAAGGATGTGCGTTTACAGCGATTTCCAGGGCTGGCAAAACCACCAGTTTACCGGCAGGGGCGAGTTTGCCTTAACTTTCGGTAATTTCCATGTGCAAATGACCGTTCCTGCCGACCACGTGGTTGGCGGCACCGGTCAGTGCATTAATTATGCTGCTGTGTTAACAGCCGGTCAACTGGCAAAATATAACCAGGCCAAAGCGGCTTCGGTTCCGGTTCAGATCGTTACGCTTGACGAAGCCAAATACCGCGAAACACACCCCAGCGCGGCCACCAAAACCTGGGTTTTCCAGGCTAATAATGTGCGCGACTTTGCATGGACATCCTCCCGCAAGTTTATTTGGGACGGGATGAACCAAACCGTTGGCGGCAAAAACATCATGTGTATGAGCTATTACGGTAAAGAGGCCTACGGCCTGTATGCCAAATACTCTACCCGGCTGGTAGCGCATACGGTGAAAACCTATTCGCATTTTACTTTTGATTATCCTTACCCGGTTGCGCAAAGTGTGGAAGCGTCAAACGGTATGGAGTACCCGATGATCTGCTTTAACAACGGCCGTACCGAAAAAGACGGTACCTACAGCGAAAGCACCAAAAATGGCATGATCGGGGTGATCATCCACGAAGTGGGCCATAACTTTTTCCCGATGATCGTTAACAGCGACGAACGCCAGTGGACCTGGATGGACGAAGGGCTTAACTCTTTTGTGGAGTACCTCACCGAAGAGCTTTGGGACAACAAATACCCCAGCAAAAAAGGGGCGGCTTATACCCAGGTGGACTATATGAAACTGCCAAAAGATGACTTGGAGCCGATCATGACCAACTCGGAAGACATCGTTCGCTTCGGCCCAAATGCGTATACAAAACCGGCTACCGCGCTGAACATTTTGCGCGAAACCATCATGGGCCGCAAGCTGTTCGACTTTGCCTTTAAAGAATATGCACGCCGCTGGGAATTTAAACACCCAACTCCTGCCGACTTTTTCCGCACCATGGGCGACGCCAGCGGCGAAAACCTGGATTGGTTTTGGCGCGGCTGGTTCTACGGCACCGACCCCTGCGATATAGCACTGGACTCGGTAAAGGTTGCCAGGGCCGATATGGACGGTAACCTGCCCGCACAATTTGGCCAGGGTCGCGGACCGGGTGGTAATGGCAATAAGGTAGCTGCGCCGATCGTAAATAATTATGACGACATATCGAAGATCAGGAACCGCGAGGACAAAACGATACAGTTTTATGTAGACAAGGACACTTCTATGCGTGATTTTTACTGGAGATACGACCGCGGCCTGGCATCTGTCGACAGCTCGAAATTCAGGGACATGACCAAAGCCAAAACCATGGCCGACCGCACCCCTGAGCCGCTAACTGCCGACGAAAAGCAAAAATATGCCAACAAATATTTCTACGAACTCAACTTCAGCAACAAGGGCGGGTTGGTGATGCCGATCATCGTGCAGTTTACTTATACCGACGGCACGAAAACTATCGACCGCATCCCGGCACAGGTTTGGCGGCTGAACGAAAAGCACGTTTCCAAATTCTACGTTCAGGATAAGGAAGTGGCCTCGATACAGCTCGATCCTTACCGTGAAACCTGCGATATTGACGAAAGCAACAATTATTGGGGCAAACTGCCCGAGCCATCAAAATTCCAGGTGTTTAAACAACGCCAGGGAGCACGGGGCGGCGCAACCGGCACGGTTAACCCGATGCAGGTGGGCGGCGGCAAGTAGGACACGATTTATAAGATTTTAAAGATTGACGGGATTTTTTGAGCCTCCGGATTTCATCCGGGGGCTTTTTATTTTTAAAAGTATTATCTTAGAAAAGTCTTACTCAAAAAGATACTACTCCTGATTGATCTCCTTAACCATTTATAAATTATGAAATACTACATCGTTACCAACCGCCAGATACTAACCAATGATGGCGTCGAAAGCATTGATACCAGCGATGATGGGCTTTGCACAGATAATTTGCGCTTTGCCACGCTTGACAGCGATGCCGGCCCTATGGACTATGAGCTGATACCCGATAAGGTTGATGATGGCTCAGGCGCTTATTATTTTATCGGGGATGGGGCACAACCAACCGGCAGTGAAAAATTTTTCACCGACCTGGCCACCGATATGAACAGCCCAGATGGCGGCGATCTGCTGGTATTTGTGCATGGCTTTAATGTGGATTGGGCATGTGGGATCAGCACTTTGGGCGAGATCAAACAACGCGTAGTTGACCCGGCTGGTTCGCCGATAAAACACCTGGTGCTTTTTTCGTGGCCCTCATGCGGATCGGTTTTAAGGTATAAGTCCGACTTCCAGGACGCTACTACTTCAGGCACCACCCTTGGGCGTTGTTTCCAGCTTTTTACCGAGTTTTTGACAGAAGCCATACGCAATAACAGAAAGGACCTTACGCAATGCGGCAACAATATCCATTTGCTTTGCCATTCCATGGGGAACCATGTGCTGCAGTACATGGTAACCAAATTAGTGACCGACGGCAATAAATATCATGACCCGTTTGAGGAGGTAATACTCGCCGCAGCTGATGTAGATAATAATATTTTTGACAGCCCCAATGCCTTTAGCTACCTGAACAATTTGTGCCGCAGGATACACGTTTACTGTAACCGCAACGATTTGGCCCTTAAAATTTCATCGAAGTTTGAAAATCCGATAAAACGTTTGGGCAGCGACGGCCCCGCCAACCTGAACACGCTGCCCAGCCATGTGTATGTGATAGATTGCACCGATGTGGCCTGCAAGTACGACCCTGGCATTGTAAACAAAGTTATTGAACACAGCTATTTTGCCGAGGTGCCCGAGGTTGGCGCCGACATTTACTCGGTATTGCTGGGCACTAATGATGAAAAGATCACCAACAGGGCGAAGATAAACGATGTAAAATATAGGCTGTTGGCGACATAACGAAGGGTTATAGGATTAAAAGACTTCGCGCTAAACTTCCGAAGTTTTCAAAACTTCGGAAGTTTTTTATTTTACTCCTCAAGTATTGAATAAACCGGGAATAAAGTTTTACCCCCTATGCTTACTCATCAAAAACACAATCAGCGCAATCACGATCAATATCACCAGCACCAACGCAATGATCTTCCCCGGGCTGAATGGCCGTTTGCCGCTCACCTGCCCCGTGTAGCCATTGATGGCAAACTGGTAGGTTTTGTTTTTGTAAACATAAGAGCTGATCCAGATCGGCAGCAATACGTATTTAATACCGATATCATCGAGTTGCGTGGTGGAGGCGGTGATCTGCTGTTCGTCGCCGCCGATGTCCTGGTAAATGGTTTGGTTGATCACCGGGGCCATTGATTTTTTAGCCACTTCCAGGGCTTCCTGCGGCGTGGCCTGGTAGGTTTCGGAACGGAAGCCACTCACGTAGCGTTCGTCATAATTTACCAGTTTGCCAAAATCCCAGGATCCAAGCTTGTTTGAGGTATCCTGGGCGAGTGATTTGGTTGCGCTGATGATAATATTGCGGAAACTGTTCACCACATTGCCAAACACCGGGAACCAGTTGGTTTCGCGGATCTCGCGTTCGCGCAGTACTTCTTCACCATCAACCACCTCGGTGTAGGTTTCGGTAAGGTAATAATATTCGCCGCGCATACCGTCGTAGCTGGTAGTCGCATCAATATCAAATGACCAGTAGGGCAGGTATACGCCGTCGATAGGAGTAGACGCATTGTTTACTTTTTGGATCAGATCAGCCGGGGCAAACGATAAACCTTTAAGCCATACTATAAAATCCTGTTTGGCCACTTCCTGGCTTACAGCAAATGGCAAAATATAATGCGGCCGAACGTAGTTTTGCGCGTCCGTTAGTTCGATCACCAGCGGCGACGAACAAAATGGACACTTGCCCGCCGTTACATTTTCGGGCAATACCGTTGTGGAACCGCAGTTGTTGCATTTAACCGTTTGCATGCCAGGGTTAGCCGGGGCTGTCGCAATGCCATCCACAAAACTGTTAAATTCAAACGATTCGATATCCGGGTTGCCGGTATCGGTAATTTCATTCACGCTGCCGCAATGGTCGCATTTTAACGATTGGGTGCCAGGCTCGTAATGGAGCACGCTGCCGCAATTATTGCAGTTTAATGAATTGGTGATCACGGTTTTTTCGTCGTCGGCCATGGTGCGATAAAATTAGAAGGGTGAAATGAACGTATTGGTGTCGTGATAATCATGAATTGACGTTTAGTCCTCGGCCCTAAGTCAATAACCACAAAATCGACTTGGGCCTCAAGACTTAGGACTTTTGACTTAACATTAGCCCGGTATTGGTGGAGGTACATTATTCAACACATTAGCCAGGTCGGGCACGGAGCCGGCGGCAACCCAGCCGCTCATGCCTTTTTTCCAAATCATGCTGCCGCCGGTAAATGTTTGTGCAAAGGCCATCTGGTTTAACTGGTCCATGCTATACGGCCCTTCGGACTTACCATTCACGGCAACAAAGTACTCAGCTGCCACGGGTATTGGGGGCGGAACATCCGGCCCGGCGCTTTGGCCTCCCGCCGATGGTGTTACCTGGTTTGGCTGGAATATGTTACCGATCTGGCCCATCATCGCCGCACCTACGCCCAGGCCCATGCCTGCTGCGCCAAGGTTGCCGCCGATGGAGTTTTGTGCCGATTCTTCGATGGCATTTGCCGCCTGGAACTGCGCATAAGCGCCCAGGTTGCCAATGATGCCCATCTCGCTGCGTTTATCCAGCACCGCTTCCACTTCGGGCGGTAGCGAAATGTTTTCAACCAGGAACTTCTTCAGGTTAAGCCCCATTTCGGCAAAGTCCGGTTGTATTTTATCGGTGATCAGTTTCGAAATGGTATCGTAATTCGCTGTCAGGTCCAAAACGGAGATCTTCGATTGCGCGATCGCATCCATCCCGCGCGAAACGGCGATGTTGCGTAATTGCTCATTAATATCGTCGGTATAAAAATCCGGGTTGGTAGCTGATATTTGGGTCAGAAAAACTTTGGGGTCGCTCACCGCAAAATTGTACGAACCAAATGCCCTTAACCGTACGGGCCCGAACTCCGCATCGCGCAGCATCACCGGGTTTTGGGTGCCCCACTTTTGGTTGGTGAACTGCCGCATGCTTACAAAATAAACATCCGCTTTAAAAGGGCTGTTGAAGCCATATTTCCAGCCCCGCAAGGTACTCATGATCGGCATATTTTGGGTGGTCAGTTCGTACATCCCCGGGCCATAAATATCGGCGATGGTCCCCTCATTCATAAAAATTGCCGCCTGCGATTCGCGCACGGTGAGTTTTGCGCCCATCTTTATCTCGTTATCATACCGCGGGAATTTCCAGATCAGCGTATTGGTGGTATTGTCAACCCATTCAATAATGTCGACAAATTCGTTCATTAACTTGCTAAATAGCCCCATAACATTGGTAGGTTTTGATTTGTAAATGCAGTTAAAAGTATAAAATATTTCGATTACAAAATGGCGCGGGAAAATTTTTGATGAAAATGGGATAAATGTGGTAAGACGGGGTGAAACCTTAGCGGTTAATTTTTTACCACAAAGGGCACGAAGGTTTTCACAAAGGGCACAAAGGCCTGTCGCTTCAAGATATGAGTGGTCGGATTATTAGTTAATACCTTGCATTGTCAATGTCTATTTTTTGGCATAAAGTCTAATAAGGATTTCAAAACGTCCCACAAAATTAGCCCGCCATTTAGGCTTTGTGCCTTTTGTGAAAACCTTTGTGTTCTTCGCGGTTAATTTTTATCATCAAGGTTCAGGAATATCAGCCGCTACTGCCCCTTAGTTTTCCAGTACATGTACACAATGCCTACCACAACAATAATCGCCAAAACAATAAGCCCTTGTTTGCTTTTCTTTTTGTTTTTATTCTGCCGGATCAGCCATGCTAAAAATGCGACAAATGGCAGTACAAAAACCAGCCAGAAGATGATGGATGCAGTGGTCATGTCTTTAGTTCATAGTTAATAGTTCATGGTTCACGGCCGAAGGAGGCATTGTAGTTGATAGAAGTTTTGACATTTTTTACTATGAACTATGAACCATCAGCCATGAACTAAAAAGGCATCCTCGCCAGCGGCGCTACGTCTTGCCCGGTGAATTCGCCTTTTAAATATTTATAGTAGCCGGCAATGGCTATCATAGCGGCATTGTCGGTGCAGTATTCCATTTTGGGGATAAAGGCGCGCCAGTTGTTCTTTTCGCACAGGGCAACTAAGCCTTCCCGCAGGCCGGTATTGGCCGATACACCACCGGCCAAAGCTATGTCTTTTATGCCATAAGCCACAGCGGCTTTGCTCAATTTATTTAGTAAAATGGTTGCTATCCGCTTTTCAACCGAGGCGCAAATGTCGTTTAAGTTTTTTTGGATGAAATCCGGATCGGTCGCCACATGGTCCCTGATAAAATAAAGAATGGCCGTTTTTAAACCGCTGAAACTGAAATCCAGCCCGGGTATCTGCGGTTCCGGGAATTGGTAAGCATCGGGGTTACCCAGGCGCGCATATTTATCTATCAGCGGGCCTCCGGGGTAAGGCAAGCCTAAAATTTTGCTGGTTTTGTCCATGGCCTCGCCGGCGGCATCATCAAGCGTCTGGCCGATCAGTTCCATATCAAAATGATCTTTCACCAAAACAATTTGTGTATGGCCGCCCGAAACGGTTAAGCACAAAAACGGGAACGCCGGCTTATTATCGCCGATAAAATGTGCCAGTACATGGGCCTGCATGTGGTTTATCTCAACCAGGGGGATGTTTCGGGCCAGGGCAAAGGCCTTTGCGAAGGACACGCCAACCAGCAATGAACCTAAAAGACCGGGGCCGCGGGTAAAGGCTACCGCATCCACATCATTTTTGTTTACTTTTGCAGCATGTAAAGCTTGTTGTACAGCTGGAACAATGTTTTGCTGATGAACCCTCGAGGCAAGCTCGGGGACCACGCCGCCGTAAGCTTCGTGTATGGTTTGATTGGCAATAATATTGCTCAATATCTTTCCATCCGCACAAATGGCGGCCGATGTTTCATCGCACGAAGATTCAATTGCAAGTATTACTGGCATGATCAATTAGTGAATGAGTGAATTAGTGATTTGCAGATGGTGATGGATAACAAACTTATATTTACCTGTCATTGTTAAACCTAATGCTATGTTTTGTGTTAAACCAATGTTTCAATCACTTCCCGATAGCTATCGGGATCGCTAATTAAAACCGCAAAGTTATTAAAAAACTACTCAAAATAGCGCTCAGTATTGTATTGGTTATCCTGCTGATGTTTAGCATACTGTTGCTGCTGTTTCAGTACAAGCCGGTGCAAACCTGGGCCGCCAAAAAAGCCGCCGCCTATTTATCAGACAAACTGGGCACCACGGTTGATATTAAAGGGCTGTATTTGCAGCCATTCACGTCGGTAGCCATTGACAGCCTTACCGTGCTGGACAAACAAAAGGATACGCTGATCAACGCGCCCAAACTAACGGTGGACATTAACGGGTTTTCGCTTTTTAGCAGCATTAAAAAAAAGCAGCTTGATCTGAGCAAAATTGAGTTCGACAAAGGATCGTTCTACCTTAAAAAGCAAAAAGGCGGGTCGAACCTCCAATTCATCATTGATTATTTCAGTTCGACGCCAGTTACTGCGGAAACGGCCACACCGTCAAAACCCTGGCAGGTAAAATTTGAAAAAGTGGTTTTTAATAAATTCCGCTTCAGGTATAAAAACATGCTGAAGGACACCTTTATGCGA
>Ga0206954_1090_pt1 | contig 25746 bp, 25 predicted proteins | sample Alteio_BWOrgHeat_37_FD_153250 | JGI IMG/M metagenome (GOLD analysis project Ga0206954, IMG submission 153250) | Enriched cells from forest soil in Barre Woods Harvard Forest LTER site, Petersham, Massachusetts, United States -... | ecosystem: Environmental > Terrestrial > Soil > Temperate forest >...
GCCATCCGGAAGAGGAGCAGGCCCATCTATTGACCGAGCATGTTACCACCGTCTTTGAAAGTGGTCTGGCCGGTACGTTCATCTTTTCCTGGACCGATGAGTGGTTCACCGACGGCGTTGACGTAACCGATTGGGCCTTCGGCATCGTCTCAAAGGAGCGTCGGCCCAAATTAAGTTACCGCGCGCTGCAACCCTTGCTCCAAAATCCGGAGCGCCCGCTTTATCGGCGTTTCGTTCCGGAAACGGGCCTGCCGAAAGTCTCGGTCGTGGTCTGTTCCTACAACGGCGCGCGCACGCTGCGCGATTGCCTGAGCTCGCTGCAGGAACTTCACTATCCCGACTACGAGATCATTCTGATTGATGATGGCTCGAAGGATCATACGCAAGAAATCATGCGGGATTTTCCGCGCGTAAGAAATATCTTCCAGAAAAACAAGGGGCTCAGTGCCGCGCGCAATGCCGGTATCGCGGCAGCGACAGGCGAAGTTGTCGCTTTCACTGATTCGGACTGCATGGTCGATCGGGACTGGCTCTACTTTTTGGTGCGCACACTGCTCTCGGCCGATTTTGCGGCCGTGGGCGGCCCGAATATCTCACCTCCTGCCACGGACTGGATTCAAGCCACCGTCGGTGCCGCGCCCGGTTCGCCCAGCCACGTTTTGCTGACTGACACTATTGCCGAACATGTGCCGGGCTGCAACATGGCCTATCACAAGTGGGCGCTGGAGGAGATCGGCGGATTCGATCCCGAATATCGCAAGGCAGGGGACGATGTTGACGTCTGCTGGCGTTTAATGCAACGCGGTTACCAGATTGGCTTCAGCCCCGCCGCCGTCGTCTGGCATCACCGGCGCTTCGAGGTACGTACCTATTTCAGCCAGCAAATCGGCTATGGTGAGGCGGAAGCGATGCTGCGTTACAAGCATCTGCAGTATTTCGGCCCCACCGGCTCGGCCATCTGGCATGGGAATGTCTACACGCAAACGCGGATGGATTCGTTTTTTTCGCGGCCCGTTATTTATCACGGAATTTTCGGCACCGGACTTTTCCAGTGCATTTACCCGAAGCGTTATTCTCCCTTCGCCGGATTGTTGAGCAGCCTCGAATGGCTGGCGGTGACCCTCTTCGTATTTTTCCTTTCCATTCCCCTCCCCTGGCTGCGACTGATTCCGCTCATTATGTTTGGACTAACGGTGCTCGTCGGACTGATCTACATGGCGCAGGCGAGGATCGAATCGAAATTCGATAGTATTCCCGCGCGGTTACTCCTGCTTTATCTCGCCATCATGCAACCGTGGCAACGCGCCTGGGCCCGCTATTTCACCTGGCTGCGCGGCAAACGAACACCACCCGCCGTCATCGCCACCAAAGAAAATGCGCCGCATCTCTCGGTCAAATGGCTCGCCGCGGGACATCTGGTTTTCTGGAGTGAATCGGGCCACGAACGTTCCCATCTTCTGCAGAAGACTGAGGAGTTGCTCGAGGAAGAAGGTTGGAAATTTTCTCTCGATACCGGCTGGACGAATTGGGACCTGCACATTTTTGCCAGCCGTTGGTGGAATTTGCGTCTGCTCACAATGACCGAAATTTATCCGCAGGGACGCCGCCTGACCCGACTCGGAAATTTTCTCACCATCAGCACGTTTTCCTCTCTCGTCGGCGGTCTGTTGCTCACCTTTTCGCTCGTTACCATCCTGACTCCCCGGGTCGGCCCTTTCACCTCATTAAGCGTGCTCGGGATACTTTGTCTGCTGGCGGCGATTTGGTTCATCCACGGTCTGCGTCTGCGTCATCGATTGGCCGAACTCGTCGAGGTCGCCGCTATTCGCGCCGGGTTGCAGCCACTGGGAAAAGCGAAGGACGCGGAAAGTAGCGCCAAAACTGAAAAGATTGAAGATCCTGCTAAAGCTTAGCACTTTTCCATTCCCGACCGCGCCAGCGAGCGATCAAGTAATCGAGAGAGAAAGCCCCAGACCCAAAAGCGAGCACGATGACAGCGGCAAAAAGGAAAAGAAATGGCGCAGCGGCAAAAAAATCGTCTGTATTCAAACTCAAAAGTTCATGAAGTGACTTCTGCTCGGTCGTGATATAAGCGACAGTAAAATTGATGATGAGCGGAATCGCGGTCAGGCGGCTCAGCAGACCCAGCGCCAGAAACATGCCGCCAAAGGTTTCTGTGAAACCGACGAGCCAGGCATTTTCCACCGGAAAGGGAATGCCGAGTTGGGTGAAGTAACTAATGGGCGTTTCGATATTCGTGAGCTTTCCAAAACCGGCCTGCATCAATTGAATACCCCACACAAAACGGATCGCAAAAAGGAGGGGAGATTGCAGGTGATTACCCACCGAGACGAGCAAGTCGTAGGCGCGGATGAAGAGGGCAACGAGAGGATTGGGGGATGAAGACATAGGGATAAGTGAAGTGAAGGTTGTTTGGATTAAAATCGGAGGTCAGGTCGTACGGCAAAACCAACCAAAGGAGGCCCATTGCGCAAACCAGCCTTGCAACGTTGCGCTAAAATTTTCGTCCCTCTTTTTTCGGCGAAAAGCGCGTTCACAAGCCGCTTGCAGCGTGAACCCTTTTTGCAACGCGGAACAAATCAGATAGGCCTCCGGCGCCAAACGCTTGTAGTAGACCGCATAGTCGCTGCGGTGAACCGCCAGCCAGATTTTCTCCGGTTTGGGTCGCGCCAGCTTGCGGGCGGTCTTACGCTTCGCCCGTTCATTCATCGCGTTGCTTGCCTCACCCCGCGGTTCTTCCCTTCGACGGACCGCGAGGATGTAATCATCAACCGGATAATCGCAGGCCAGAAAAGTGAGATGGGGCTGGAAGCCCAAACGCAATCTCGCCGGATCGCCGCCAAGCAGATCGTCGATTTCCAACGGCGGCAGGGCCGCATTATCAAACGCGAGAATATGAGCCCACTCCAGCCGGACAATGTCGCGGGCGAGTTTGTGATGAGGTGCAATCCAAGCCGGTTCACGAAGCAGAAATTTTTCCAGCCGATTGCCCAGATCACGCAAGGTGAAAGAGTTCGACGGATATTTTGTGAGATAAGCGATCGACAAATCGTGAAAACGCTTTTCGCCCAGCAGCGTGCGCAAACCTGGAAAATCCTCGTAAAAGCAATCGAGGAGCCGGAACCAATACTGCTTGTTGTAAATTTCGATCCGCTCGAAAGAATTTAACCGGTCGTTGGGCTTGACGAACCGGCTGACGAATTTCAGCGTCGGCTTTCCGTCAATCCACTTGGATTTCATGCGCTGTCCTGGCGTCAACGGGCGCATGATGCCCTGGGCAAAAGCGCGCTGGATAGCCCGCAGATCGCTTAAACCTTGGGATTTAGATGGTCGCCGGTTCACGAACCAACTCCTCGCAAAATTTCCCCGCCTTCAGGGCTTCGTGGTGGACTTCATCAAAAGAGGGAATCCGGTCATCCCATTCCAGCAAAGTCGCGGTCGGACCGATCAACTTCGTCGCGTGGGCGTACATTTTCCAGACGGGATCGAGCACAGGGTGATCGTGGGTATCGAGGATGTACTTCTCGAACTTCGAGTGACCCGCGATATGAATTTGGCCCACACGCCCATGCGGAATATTGTTCAGATAATCGTAGGGATTGAATCCGTGGTTTTTGGATGAGACGTAGATGTTATTCACGTCGAGCAGAATGCCCGCATCGGCCTTTTCGACCACCTCGCTCAGAAATTCCCACTCGGACATCGCCGAGGCATGAAATTCGGCATAGCTGCTGACGTTTTCCACCAGAACCGGCACTTCGAGATAATCGCGAACTTCGCGGATGCGTTGCGCGACGTGTTCCGCTGCAGCGAAGGTGTAGGGCAACGGCAGCAAATCGTGGGTGTAACTTCCATCAACACTACCCCAGCATAAATGATCCGAAACCCAAGGTGTGTTGGTCCGCTTAACCAGACGCTTGAGCCGACGCAGATGCTCGCGGTCCAGGCGGTCAGTCGAACCGAGATACATGGCCACCCCGTGCTGCACCACGCGATACTGCTCAAGAATTTGATCGAGAACCTTTAAGGGGCGACCTCCATCGACCATGAAATTTTCCGAGATAATTTCAAACCAATCAACGGTCGGCTTGCGCGACAGGATATGCTGGAAATGCGGCACACGCAGCCCGATACCAATGCCGTAATTGGTGAAATTATTGAAGCGATTCGCGGGCATGGCGTGAAAAATAAAAAGAGAGACGAGGGGCCGTAAGACCAGCCCCTCGCCTGAACACGATTTACATCGCGCCGTTCGTCTTGCAACCGCCCTTGCCCTTGCAGGTGTTCTTGCCGGAACAACCCTGGTCGCCCGTCTTGCAACCGCCCTTGCCTTTGCAGGAATTCTGGCCTTTGCAGCCGTGCTTGTCCGAATCGGAATCATCAGCCAACTGGCCTTTGCTAATGGAAGTGGACGAATTTTCACTGCTGCTGGTTGACGCGTGAACGCGCGCTGCCGCACCGGCCATCAACCCGGTGAGAGCGACGGTGGCAAGCATGGTCTTGGTGGTTTGGAGGAGACGTGGATTTTTCATGTGTGTATTGACCCTTTCTTATTTTCCAACGGTGTTGTTGTGCTCCAATCCATCCGGCATCAGCCGAAAAGAGCGGAACGTTGTTCAGTTAGACGCGAGGGTCTTGATTTTATTCCAAGATTTTGTCCTTTTGTTCCAACTGATTTCCTGAAGATAAGCCGTCGTCCTTTTTTTGAAGAGACTTCTTATCTCAAGCTTTTTATCACCCCATCACCGTGCCCTAATTTATTGTGATGGGTTTTGATTCGTGACGGTCTTTTTGTTGGGGTCATCGGACCAAATCGGGGCCTGAACCCCGGTACCACCCTGATTGCCCATCAGACTCGATGGAGACCCTGTATCGGGAGTATAGTCTGAAACACCACCACAATGAGTCAGCACGAAAGCAGCGGTAAGCAGGAGAGCCAAACGCATGGTTTAGTTTGTCTCTTCACCGCCAGGATGCAAGTTCCTAAAGTACGCCTTTCCTCTCGTTAATTTTGCCCCTTCCATCAAAATGATCGTTCCACCATGAGCAACGCCGATTTGGATCGAAAGTACGTGTGGCATCCCTTCACGCAAATGCGCGACTGGAATTCCCAGTCGCATCACCCCCTCGTCATCGTTGAGGGCCGAGGTGCACTTTTAAAAGCCGAGGATGGCCGGGAATATCTCGACGGCAATTCCTCGATCTGGACCAATCTGCACGGACATCGCCGTCCGGAAATCGATCAGGCGATCCGGAATCAACTCGACCGCATCGCGCACAGTTCCTTTCTTGGACTCACCAATGATGTGGCTCCACATCTCGCCCGCAAACTGATCGAGGTGAGCCATTTGACTGGCCATAAAGTCTTCTTCTCCGATGACGGCTCGACGGCGATGGAAGCCGCGCTGAAGATGGTTTACCAGGCAAGAATCCAGCGGGGCGAAAAAAAGCGGACGACCTTCGTCTCGCTCGCCAACAGCTATCATGGCGACACCTTCGGCGCGATGAGCGCCGGTCACAGTCCTCTCTTTCACCGTGCCTACCAGCCGCTCCTTTTTGAGACACGCGAAGTCATGAGTCCGGCCTGCTACCGCTGCCCCCATAATCGCGCCGAGCCTATGCGCGGAAAGGAAGCCCGTACCACGCATCAATGCCATTGGGAATGTGTGGATGAGCTTACCGCCGCGTTGGATGATCTGGGAGAAAAGGCTTCGGCCCTTGTCCTCGAACCCTGCGTCCAAGGCGCGGCGGGAATGACGATGCATCCTCCGGGCTATCTTAAAAAAGCAGCAGATGCGGCAAAGGACCGTGGAGTCTGGCTCGTCCTCGACGAAGTGATGACCGGGTTTGGCCGCACCGGCGCGATGTTTGCTTTTCAAAACGAGAACATTACCCCCGATCTCATCGCACTGGCCAAGGGCCTGACCGGTGGATATCTCCCCGTTGCGGCAACCCTCGCTTCACGGGAAATATTTGACGCCTTTCTCGGCGATTTCTCTGAATTGAAAACTTTTTTTCATGGTCACAGCTACACCGGCAACGCACTCGGCTGTGCGGCGGCATTGGCCAATCTTAAAATTTTCGAGACGGACAACACGCTGCAAAAAAATGTCGCCTTGCAAATCAAGCTCGCCCAACTGGTCGCGAAATTCTGGGAACACCCCCACGTCGGCGATGTCCGACAGGAGGGCCTCATTTGCGCCATCGAAATCGTGCGTGATTTCAAAACCCGCGAGCCCTTTCCTTTTACTGAGCGGATCGGCCATCGAATCTGCGAAGCCGCCCGAAAGCATGGTCTCCTCACCCGCCCCATCGGTGATGTCCTGGTCCTGATGCCGCCCTATTGCGTCACCGAAAATCAGCTCACCCAAATGGTGGAAGCGCTCTGGCTCGGTCTGGGAGAAATCCTGCCGACGAATAATTTCTAGAGCGTATCAGTCATCCCGAGCTTGTCGAGGGATCAGCCTCCGTTGATTCCGCCTCATTCTCCGGGGGCTGATCCTTCGACTTCGCTTCGCTCCGCTCAGGATGACAGGAAAAAATGCGTCTATCTAAATCGAAATGCTCTAAGGCTTAACTCCACTGATTCGTCGCGCCACCAGCTGGGCCTTGAGACAAAGTTCAGCCGCTTTGAAGGCGTGGATTTGAGTCATGGCATTTTCGGTCCGGTTCAGGCAATCGAGAATCAGTTGGCCGAAGTAAGGAAAACCGACTTTGCCTGCAAGCGAGAATGATTTCTCTTTTTCCCCATCAACCAGAAAAAGCTGGTCGCCACCCCCTTCGCGGGCCACGTCGATGTACTTCCGAATTTCGATATAGCCCTTGGTGCCGAGCACGACCATCCGTCCATCACCCCAGGTGCGAAGACCATTCGGAGTGAGCCAATCGATGCGAAAATAATTCGTCGCGCCATTATTGGCCGTCAAGTTGGCGTGACCGTAATCCTCCAATTCAGGATATTCCGGATTGGCGTAATTGGCGACCGCAGCGTCGGTCACCTCGGCATCGGTGGCGCCGGAATAGAAGAGAAATTGTTCGATCTGATGGCTGCCGATATCGCACAGGATGCCGCCGTATTTCGCCTTCTCAAAAAACCATACGGGACGCGAGGCGGCATTCAGACGATGCGGTCCGAGACCGAGAACACTGACCACCCTCCCAATCGCCCCATCGTTAATGAGTTGCCCGGCGAAAACGGCACTTTCAACGTGGAGCCTCTCGCTATAATAGACCATGTATTTCCTGCCGGTCCGCGCTACCGCTGACCGCGCGGCGGCAAGCTGATCGAGCGTGGTGAATGGAGTCTTATCGGTAAAATAATCCTTTCCCGCTTCCATGACCCGAATGCCCAGCGGCCCTCGTTCCGACGGTACCGCTGCCGCGGCGATCAAACGAATCGCAGGATCATCGAGGATCGTCTCGATCCGATCGACCGGCTTGGTTTGCGGATACTTTTGCACGAAAGCGGCGATCTTGGCCGGATCGGAATCATGAACGTAGCGCAATTCAGCACCTGCTTCGATCAAGCCGTTGCACTGGCCATAGATGTGACCGTGATCGAGGCTCACCGCAGCGAAGGGAAATTCCCCCGGCGTCACCACCGCCGCTGATTTGCCCTGCGGCGCGTAATTCATTCCGTCAGCTTTGGACATAGTTGGAAGATCCTTATTTTAAAAGGACATCATCACACAACAAAATTTGACCGGATGTAATCGAAGCTTTGCTTGATCGCTTCGAACGGATCTCCCGGAGTCGTGTCTTGCTCGATGATGAACCATCCGACTCCGGCGGTGTCGGCTGCGGCGATAATTCCAGGCCAATCGAGGCCGCCCGCGCCGATGGCGGCAAAACTCGGTTTATTGTCCATCGTAAAAACGTAGTCCTTGAGGTGGAGCAACGGCAAACGCCCCTTGAGCTTGCGGCACCAGGAAGCCGGATCACCTCCGCCATACTGGACCCAATAGGTATCGATCTCAGCCTGGAGATTCCGGGGATCGGTCTTGGCATAAATGTAATCGAGAGCGGTCGCATTCCCTATCCGGATAAATTCGATGGCATGATTGTGGTAAGTCAAAACTTGTCCCGCCGCGCGAAGGATCGCTCCGGCCCGATCCAGGTCGGCAATGAGGTGATCAATATCGTCCTGCTTCGTCCAATCGACTCCAGCAGGATGCGGATAAGCCGTGTAACGAACGCGGAGCTTTTGCAGCCGCTCCACCACTTTTTCTGGATTTTGTCGAATCACGTTGGCTGGTTCGTGGGTCGCCACAATGACGAGACCCTCACCTGCCACAATCCGATTCAATTCCTCTTCGGCGATGGGGCCCATGCCGCTGACTTGGATGGAACGATAGCCGATGGCGGCAACTTTCTTTAGAGTGGCATGAATATCGCCAGGGGTTTTGAGGTAATCCCGAAGCGTATAGAGTTGGAGAGCCACTTGTTCGATTTTCATAAGTTATATTTCGAAGGAATGCCTGAATTTTTATAAAGCAGGTGCTTTCACAGAAATCGAGTTAGCGGCTTTTCTTTTTAACCATTGCGCATAGGCCGATGAGTTTAGCGGAAAGGAAAGGGTTTCTTTCCGTGCCGAGGAGTAAAGCATGGCATTGGCCAGCTCAACCGAATGAATGCCCTCCGCAGCGGGAGCAATCAGGGGTTTACCCAAACGGATCGCATCGACGAAATTTTGGATAATTTCGAGATGCTGGCCACCGTGATTCGGAAAAGGAATTTTCACCTCCCAGATGGGCGGAGCGGCAAAGCGTTCGCGGGTCGTGCGGCTGAATTCCGACATGGGAATCTCATTTCGCAAGTAGCGGAATTCGTTGTTCTCAATAACGACCTTGCCCCGTTCCGCCGTCACTTCGAGCCGATTGGTGCCCGGGGCCTCGCCGGTCGAGGTAATAAAGACGCCCGTCGCGCCATTCGCATATTCGAGATAAGCGGTCACATCATCCTCGACCTCGATACGATGATATCGGCCAAAAGTGCAATGGGCCCGGACCCGTTTGGGCATGCCGAAAAGCCATTGCCAGAGATCTAGATTATGGGGACATTGGTTCAGCAGAACGCCGCCCCCCTCCCCGGCCCAAGTGGCGCGCCAGCCGCCGGAAGTATAATAGGCTTCGCTCCGAAACCAGTTGGTGATGATCCAGTTGATCCGGCGCACCTGCCCAAGTTCACCGGAGGTAAGCAACTCACGCAATTTCCGATAATAGGGATCGGTTCGCTGGTTGAACATGGCGGCAAAGACCTGCTTGCGATTGCGATGGGCTGCAATCAACTTTTCGCAATCGGCCTTATGCACCGAAATCGGTTTCTCGACCAGGACGTGGAGACCTGCCTTCAAAGCCGCTATTCCTAGAGAGGTGTGGGCATAATGAGGCGTGGCAATGAGCACCGCATCGACTTCACCCGAAGCGATCAGCGCCTCGCCGGAAGTGAAGGTCCTTTGTTTCGGATAGCGTTGTTTTAGATTAGAAACTCTGTCAGCCACAGCGACTAATTCGGCCCCAGACACTTGTCCTTCGAGAAAACTTTTCGCGTGAGCTGTCCCCATGATGCCAAGGCCGATGAGACCGAATCGAACCGGACCGGAAGGAGTTGGGAGGGCCTTCATCTTTGGTTTGGCGGCGCGAAGCGAAAATTTTGATTTCATCTTGTGCCATCGTATGACGATCCCCGACGGTTAAACTAGAAAATATCACGAGAACTGCTTCAACTTTCGGGCTGCCTCTTGATTGACCATTATTTGTTTCTGCATAAGGTGTTCCCTGTGTTGCATCGCACCTTCCTTCTCCTTGGAATCATGGCGTTGACGACCCCGCTTTGGGGACAGGCCGCAGACGATGGGCCCATCAAAATGACCCCGGAGTTGGCCCTCACTTTTCCCGTGGTCCAAAGCGGTAAGGACGTCACGGTCAAATATCCTATCCTGATCAATCCCACGACCATCCTGAAGCCGGGCATGATTTTGCGCGTGCTTTATATTCTCTCCAACAACACGGATGGTTCCTCCGACCTGGCCCTGGCCCACAAAGGAAACATGGAGGAGTCCTATTCGCGCTCGACCTCGAGTTCCGACGATCAAGCGAAGATGCCGCCGGAATTGGCCCATGAACTCGAGGGGTATCGCCGCACCATCTGGCAAGTGACCCAAAACTTCGTCATGGCCATGGCCCAATATCCGACCGATGCCATGCACCTGATCTATTCCCCCACCGGCAAAAACCAGGATTTGGTCGATGAGAGGTTCAGTTTTTTTGAAGGGCTGCTCATTGGCCTGCCGGATGGAAAAGTCACCGTGCTGGCGGTTGAAAACGGCAGCAAGGCCGATAAAGCAGGCATTAAAGCCGGAGACGAAATTGTCGCCGTGGACGGGGCTTCACCCAAAAATGATTTGAGCACATTTGCCAACATCTGGGCCGCAGCCAAAACGACCGCCAAGTACAACGACGCACCAAGCTTTCCTGTCACCATTCTTGCCCCCGGTCATACGGATGCTCATACCACCAACGTTGCCATGCCTCCAACGATCAAGAGCAGCCTGATGGATGGGTTTTAGAATTCACGGTCAAAGTAGCCAATCAAGCACGGGGATGAAACCGGCGGTGGACCTCCTTCAACCGCGTTTCATCGACATGGGTGTAAATCTGGGTCGTCGCCAGGCTGGCATGCCCCAGCATCTCCTGGATCGCTCGCAAATCGGCCCCGTGACTAAGCAGATGGGTGGCAAAAGAATGGCGCAGAAGATGTGGCCAAATCTTTTTTTGTAAACCCGCAAGCCGGGCCATCTCCTGCACGATTTGCCAGATCCGGGCCGTGGTCAAACGGCGGCCATGAGCACCAAGAAATAATTCCCCGCCCGTTTTGGGCTTTATCAACAGCGGGCGCCCTCGGTTCAGCCATCGATCAATGGCCGTCAACGCCTTCTCCCCTACCGGAACCAACCGCTCTTTATTTCCCTTGCCGATAACGCGCAGCAGTCTTTCCTCATGCAAAACATTTTCCAGACGAAGGCTCGTGATTTCGCTCGCCCGCAATCCGCTGGCGTAAAGCACCTCCAAAAGCGCTCGGTCCCGGAAACCAAGCGGCGTCTCCGGCAATTCCACCGCAAGTAATTGCTCAACTTCGGCCTCACTCAACGTGCCGGGCAAAAGGCGGTCCAGGCGCGGCAGTTCGAGCGCGGGAAGGAGATCGTGCTCCAAAATCCCTTCACGTTTGAGACAGGCAAAGAAATGGCGCAGGGCGACGACCATCATCTTCATCGAAGTTGGGGCCAGTTTTCGTTCCGTCCGCTGCGTTCGCAGAAAACCGCGAACCTCTTCCGTGGTCAAAGATCCCGGCGCTCGTCCCGGATGATTTTTCTCCATCCATGCAGCCAGTGCCTCCAGCGAGATACGATTGATAAGCTGCGTGTTGACGGCGTGGCTTTTCTCCGTGGCCAAGTAGCCCAGGCAATTCTCAATCGCCTCTTCCCAAGCGGGGTTCATAAGGAAATTTAACTAAAAGAACTGTCATCCTGAGCGGAGTCCCGCTTGGCGGGACGAAGTCGAAGGATCAGCTTCCAGAAAGCGTACACGGTACCCCAAAGACCCGGGCTTACCGGAGGCTGATCCTTCGACAAGCTCAGGATGACGGACTTTGAAGAATCAGCGGTCATGGGACCATTGCTACCGCTATTTAATTCCGCCAGTACCGACGGGTCGCGCACATCGGCCCAGGCGCGGCGCAGGGTGACACCACGCAGACGATCTCCCGCCTTGGCGCTGGCTTTGAGCGCATCGGTGAACTCGAATTCACCCCGTGGCGACTTTTCAAGCCGCGCGGTGTAATCAAAGATGCCCGGGGTTAGCAGATAAATGCCCGCATTATAATAGGCATTCGCTGGAACCTGGGACGAAGAGCCTTTCTCCACAATATCGGTCATGAAGCCTTCGCGATTGAGCACAACCGCTCCGCCCTTGGTCAGGTCTTCGCCATCCTTCACCGCAATCACGCCCTCCTCCTTGAAGGCATCGACCAGTAACGCGTAATCGGTCGGCGGACGCAGCAGGATATCGCCGTACGTCAGCAGGAAGCGGTCGTTTCCCACCCAAGCCTGCGCAATTTCGGGTGCTTTACCGGTACCATCCTGCACCTTTTGCTCGCCGTAGCTGACCCGCACGTCCCAACGTTTGCCGTCGCCGAAATAGTCGGAGATTACCTCACCGCACCAACCAATAATGATAAAAAAATCGCGTATCCCCGCTTCGTCGCGCAGACCGGTAAGAATGTGTTCCAGGACTGGCTTACCCTCCACCAGGACCATCGGCTTGGGCAGATTCGCGGTAAGTTCACCCATGCGGGTCCCTTTCCCGGCGGCAAGAATAACGGCTTTCATCGGGAGTGATGTAACCGATTCCCGGCCCAAAGGCCAAGCCTCTTTACTTTTTGAACAGCAGATCAAAAAGCCACAATGTCCAACTCGTGTTGGATGAACTTGGTGGCGCAGCAGGAGGAGGAGGTGCAGATGCGGGAGAACCGGAGCCACTATCTCCAATCCTGGCATTGCCTGATCCCGTCGGCATCGAAGAAGCGTTTGCGATGTTGCTCGTCGCCGGATGCATGGTGATGCAGACCGCGCCGGTCAACATCACCCCGGCAGAAGGCGGAGTTTCCAAAAGAGAACCGCTCAAGAGCATCAAACCCGCCACGGGCGCGTTATAACCCGGTAACATAAAGGATCCGCCCGTTAACAGCGTGGGGGTGAGGATTTTGCGCCCAGGCTCATCGTTGTAGTGAGCGGGGTCATGAATTAAAATCATATCGGGTTCCGCATTGACCAAGGTAACCGCGTGACCGGCATAAATGGCCTCCGTGAAACTATTATTTGCCGGGCTAAACCGGCAGTAGGCCAGGAGCAGGATGAACCCTTTATTGGGATCGTCGTTTTGCTGAAGCCAATCCTGGGTAAAAGAAACGGGAGTTTTCTGGTACTTTTTGTACTTCTCCTCATTGTCGTCCTTCACAATCTGCGGGAACTTCACCTGACCCCAATCCAATCCACGGTATTCGACGTCGCAATCATAACCGGCATCGTGGACGTAGGTCTCGATCCCATAGGCAATGGCATCCGTGCGAGTGCCCAAATCGTACCGCGCGTCAGTCGCGTTGATGATGGCGTGCACGGTGTGGATGTAATCATCATCTTTGCTGTCACCCTTCACGATGAGTTTTGGATAGCCATGCGTACCAAACCAGACGATCAGATTGGCCGTGGACGTGGGTAGACAAGTCTGTTCCTGCTGGCTTAAATCGGGCATGCCCTCTTTTTCGTCCGCCGAGGCCGGAACAAGCAACAGGCCAGCCACGCCCAAAATGAGCAGGCCCTGTCTCCAAACCAAATAACCACTAGGTGGCATCACTCAGGAAACATAGCACAGCCTGTGCCGTCTTATCCATGTAAAATGTTTGGCGATGCTTATTTCTTTTCTGTCGCCTTTAAATACATCCTAGTGGCGGAAAATAAATCGAAGAGGATCAACTCACCAAATCAAAATTCGGTCTGGGAGGTGACAATTTTGCCGACCAGACCGTATTGTTTGGCTTCGTCAGCGCTCATCCAGAAATTGCGGTCCGTATCCCGCTCGATCTTTTCCACCGACTGGCCCGTTTGATCGGAAAAGATTTTGTTGAGCCGTTCGCGCATCTTGAGAATTTCCTGGGCCTCAATGCTGATATCGCTCGCCTGACCGCCGACTCCGCCGCTCGGCTGATGGAGCATGTACCGGGTGTTGGTCAGGGAATAGCGATTTTCCACTGGTACCGAGGCATAAATGAGCGCTCCCGCGCTGGCCACCCAACCGGTACCGAGGATTTTCACCTTGGGCTTCACAAAACGAAGAAGGTCAAAAATCGTGTCGCCCGCTTCCACGTGACCACCCTGGGAATTAATAATGACCTTGATGTCGTTGTCGTTGAGCGCGGAAAGCAGGATCAATTTTTCACAGACCTCACGGGCCACTTTCTGACTGATCTCACCGAAAATCAAAATGGTGCGGGTTTCGAGAAATTTTTCCTCAAGCCTCGACTTGGGCTCCTTCTCTTTCTTTTCCTCCTTCTCGGGAGAATCATCACGAAAGCGGGACAAATGGGGCAAGAAATCCATAGCATGAAAACATACCCGAACCCGCCGCGCTGGCAATCGCAACTCTTTTGCTCACATTTTTAAGAACTTGCGGAAAAAATGTCATCCTGAGTTTATCGAACAATGACAGCATTTTTAACAAGAAAACATGAAGCTGATGAAGAACATGAAATAAGCAGATAACTAAGGCCAGGACATCCGAATTCAAAATGCCTTTTTCATGTCTTTCATTTTCTTCATGTTTTCCTGTTAAATCATATTTTATCCCGAGCTTGTCGAAGGATCAGTTCAGTTGTACTGAACAAGAGGATGTCTGCGTCTTATGATTTCTCCAAGCCCGCGATTCGTCGCGCCTGGATTCGGCAATTGCTCGGCCCGCTCGACGATGTGAAATGGAACGTGCTGGCTTCGGAACTTTTCGCCTGGCAATTCGCCCGCGTCCCGGCCTACCGCCGTCTTTGTCTCGCTCACGAGATGACGCCGAAGCGATTCACCTCATGGCGCGACCTTCCCGCCGTTCCGCAACAACTCTTCAAGCTCGAAAAGCTTTTCAGCCATGGTTCAACAAAACCCGCGGCCATCTACGAAACCAGCGGCACAACCACCGGCCAGCCAGGGCGACAATATCTTCTCCATACCGACATTTACCAGGTAATCTCGGTTGAAGGCGTAAAACGCATCGGTCTCTTTAATTGCGAGCCTCAGTTCCATTTCCTGACACCTTCACCCATGGAGGCCCCCCACTCATCGCTCAGCGCGATGTTCGGTTTCTGGCTGGAAATTACCGATCAAAAAAAGGAGCCGAGATTTTGGATGCGAAAAAACAAATTCGATTTCACCGGGCTGAGGCAAACCCTGGAAAAACAAATCAAGGCCCGTCGCGCCATCGCTATTTGCGGCACGGCCTTCAGTTTTGTCCATCTGCTCGACGCCTGGGCCGATCTGCCGCCGTTACGTCTTCCGCGTGGAAGCTGGCTACTTGAAACCGGCGGCTTCAAGGGACGCAGCCGCGAAATTACTAAGCCGGAACTTTACCGACAACTGGCCCGCACCTTTTCCGTGCGCGATATCTATAATGAGTACGGCATGAGCGAACTTTCCAGCCAGGCTTATACCCAGGGAACGCAGGGCATCCATCAACTACCACCTTGGGCCCGCGTGCTGATCGTCAATCCCACAACGGGCCGTGAAGTTTGCGTCGGCCAACGTGGACTGGTCCGCTGGTTTGATCTGGCCAATATTGACTCGGTCTTCGCGCTGCAAACTCTCGACGTGGCCGAACGCGCACCTCATGGTTTCCGGCTTATCGGTCGCCTGCCTCGCACCGAACCGCGCGGCTGTTCATTAAGCGTGGAGGACTTGTCCCCACAACGGAGTAACCCATGACCACTCGCCAGCGCCTTGACCTCCTCACCCGCGCTTATCCCCGACTTTTCCCGCGCGCGGAACTACTGCGGCTTCTGCGGACACAACTCGGCCACGTCGAGGCACTCGATGCCTGGATCGCTCGCGATGACACACGCGTCCGCGCCCGCGCACCCAAGCTGATTTATCATATCTGCGCGGGAAACCTGGCCGTCTCGGCGTGGACCAGCCTGGCGCATGGCCTCCTGCTCGGCGCACACAACGTTGTGAAACTTCCGGGAGACCGTGCCGATTCGACCACGCGACGAGAAATTCTCGGATTTATCCGCGGCTTGCCCGCGCCCTTGTGCAAACTGGTGAAAACTCATCGCTCGCTCGACTCCAATCTTCTCCGTCGCGCTGATGTCGTCATTGCTTTTGGGGCCGACTCCACGATGGAAAGCCTTCGCGCTAAAATTCACTGGAATCAGAAATTCATCGCCCATGGTCATGCGGTCAGCCTGCTCTGGATCGCCGAACCGAATCGCATGACCTCGCGCCAAGCCCGCGCCTGTGCCATTGATATTCTCACCTACGATCAGCTTGGCTGTCTTTCGCCCCAAGCCATCTACCTGCCGCCGGGAACCGATCTCGATTCATTGGGTCAAAAACTTGCCCGCGCCCTGGAAACGCACTGGAAACAAATTAAACCCAAGCCCGCACGTCCTTTCTCTGTTGCCGCCCGCATCACGGAAGCCCGCGACCTGGCGCACGCCCTCGGCCAACGCGTCTGGCTTCCGCCGGGAAAACATCTCGGCTGGACACTCATCCACGATCCCGATCCCACATTTCGATCCTCCCCGTTGCACGGAGTCATTTACTTACGCCAAATCACCGCTGCAAAATTAGGAGCAGCCCTCGCTTCCGTCGCCGGACATATTTCAACCGTTGGCGTGGGTGGAAAAATATCTTCGCCTACGGAACAAGCTTTCCTTAGCCTCGGCGCTTCCCGGTTCTGCCCTGCGGGTCACATGCAATTTCCTCCCCTCACCTGGCATCACGATGGCCGCCCCGCTCTCGCCGATTTAGTCACGTGGATTGCCGCCGAGGCTGCGCACGCCAGATAATTTAGCCAAATTCGAGCATGATTTTAAAAGCGCAAAAACCATTCCCCTGGTACTGGATCGCCTGGGGATTTTGGCTCCTGATTTTTCTAATCATCGTGGGCGATACTGTCCGGCATCCACTCAAGCATACCACCATGCCGACCTATCGACTGGCCTCCACACAATGGTGGCAAGGTCAGGACGTCTACAGTCTCAATGCCCACGCCGGTTTTCTCTATTTTCCGCAGGCAGCCTTTCTCTTTACGCCTTTTAACGCGGTCCCTTTTTACGCGGGCGAAATTCTTTGGCGCATCGCGACCTTCGGGCTTTTCACCTGGGCGCTGGTGCGATTGAACCAATTTTTTCTTGGCCGGGATGGCGTCTCTCCAGGAAAAACTTTTTTCCTGCTTTCGCTTCTGGCGGTACCCAGTTCAATGGCCAGTCTGCGCAATGCCCAATTCGATCTACCGTTGGCTGCGCTGATCGTACTGACGGCGGCGGAAATTGCGCGCACACGCTGGACACCCGCCTCCGCATGGCTTTGCCTGGGCCTGGCCCTCAAACCTCTCGCGGCGGTGCCACTCCTTCTCTTCAACGCGCTTTATCGGAAACTCATCCTGCGCATCATCGTCGGCCTGCTCATAGTCATCGCGCTTCCGTTCCTCCATTGGAATCCCGCCTTTGTGGCGCACGAATATGTCCGTTGCTTTCAAACACTCGTCTGGGCCACCCAAGCCAATGAACCCCGTTACAGCGAACTTGGCGCGTTGCTCTCGCACATCGGCATCTATCCGCCTGACTTGGTGAAGACCGTTACCCGCGTCATCTTCGCACTGGTTTATCTTGGTCTTGGTTTTGCCGCCGTACGGCGACTGATCCCACCTCAAGCCGCCTGGACAGTGGGCGCTTTGAGCGCCGATTACCTGATGCTCTTCAATCCCCGCACTGAGACCTGCTCCTACGTTTTCCTCGGTCCTTTTGTCGCGAGCCTCGCTCTTCTCTACCTGCCGCGCCCGGACCGCAAATGGTTGGGTTGGTTTCTCGTTTTTGCGGCGCTCGGTTTCTCCTGCGACGCGATTCCTGTTGTGCATGGCCTAACCGATCGCTGGCTTAAGCCGCTCCTGGCCCTCCTCTTTCTGCCCATCCTGATCCAATTTATTTTCGAGACACGGAAAGTCGAAAACACGAATCCTATTCAAAATCAGTCATCCTGAGTTTGTCGAAGCATGAGAACGATAGGTAGTGGTACAGTTTGAGATTTTTGCGAAAAAACCTTCTTTGAATAATCCGTCATCCCGAGCTTGTCGAGGGATCAGCCTCCGTTGATTCCGCCTCATTCTCTGGGGGCTGATCCTTCGACTTCGCTGCGCTTCGCTCAGGATGACGGCCTTTTTCAGCAAGCTCCTAGAACTCGTAACTTTCCCCATCCACTGGCCGTCTTTGGATGGGAAATGCATCGATTCCTGTTTGCTCTGGCCTGTCTACTTTCGCCGCTCATGATCGCCGACACCTTGGGCGCTTGGAACCAATCCTCTTCCCTACCAACCGTGACTGATTTCAATAAATTGCTCGAACCGGGACGACACCTGATCTCCTTCCGACCTGGAGAACAAGAGCGGCAATTTGTTTTCGTCACGCCGAAGAACTTCAAAGGCGGTGGTGACGCGCTGCCCCTTGTCTTTTTCTTCCACGGAGCAGGCGGAACAGCGGAGCAAGCCGCGCGGATCTACGGCTGGACCGAAAAGGCCGATGCGGAACATTTTTTCGCCGTCTTCCCGCAAGGCCTCCCTGTCCATCCGAAAGCGCCTGCCAGTTTTCTGCTCAATCCCCACATCTGGCGTGATGAACGAACCGATCTCCTGGTCAATAATGTGGATGACGTCCATTTCTTCGAGGAACTCCTGAACAAACTGGAAGCTGTTCTGCCCATCGATACCCATCGCGTCTATGTTACCGGTTTTTCCAACGGTGCGGGCCTGACTTTTACGCTGGGCGCCCATTTCTCCAACCGGATCGCGGCGATTGCACCGGTCTCCTCACAATCTTTCATCCACATCGACTCGCTCGCCCGTCCCCTGCCGGTCTACTACCTTGTCGGCACAGCCGATCCACTGGTTCTTTATCACGGCGGCACCTCCACGTTGCCATGGGGAAATACCCGCACCCTGCCTCCGATCCAGGAATCGGTCGATACCTGGGTACGTCTGGATGGATGTCCTCATCAACCGAAAATCATGAGCGATCAAAACGGTGTGCGCGTTTTGCGCTACGGACCGGGAAAGAGTGATTCCGAAGTTTTCTTCACCACCGTCGAAGGCAACGGCCATCATTGGCCCGGTACGGTCGAACTTCTGCCTCATGCCATTTGTGGCCCCACGCTCGACCCCTTCCACGCCACCGATGCCATCTGGGCTTTCTTCAAGAATCACCCGATGCCGGAATCGGATTGAGCGAGAGCTATCCTCTCTGCTCCAACAACTCCACGAGTCTGATCTCTCGACAAGCTCAGGATGACGGATTTTGAATATGGCGACGTGACGCATACGTTTCGCCACAAGAATTTCACGCGACCTCCAAACCGTTTATGCTACGATGGCATCGTATGCCTTCCGCCCGCCAAGAATCCCTCCGGTTCCTTACTCCGCTTGGGGTCATTACAACCCTGCTCATCCTTGCCAATCTTCTCGTGCCTTGGGCAATGCTTGTTACATTACCGCTTCTGGCTCTTTCTTTGGCCCTTTTTTTCTTCGTTCTCTACTTCTTTCGCGATCCGGAACGAGCCGTACCCTCGGACGAGAAAATCATCGTTGCCGCCGCCGACGGTCTGGTCGTCAGTGTGGAGGAAATGGACGAACCCGATTTTCAACTGGGACGCATGCGCCGCATTGCCGTTTTTCTTTCCGTCTTCGATGTCCACGTCAACCGCTCCCCCGTCGATGGACAGGTCAAAAAAACGATCTACAAGCCGGGCGAATTTCTCGATGTCCGACACCCGGAATCGAGCACCCGCAACGAATGCCTTTCCTGGTCGCTGGAAACCGCACGCGGCCCCGTGGCCGTGCGGCAAATCGCGGGACTCATCGCCCGCCGCATTGTCGCCTGGTCCAAGGAAGGCGATACGATCAAGCGCGGAGCGCGTTTTGGCATGATCCGCTTCGGTTCCCGCACGGAAGTTTTCCTGCCGTTGGAATGCTCCGTGCTGGTTAAGCCCGGCGATCGCGTGGCTGGTGCCAGTTCTCCCATCGCGCGCTGGCCTTAATTCGTCTATCTCTTGTTTGCCCATGAATCCACCAACCCAACGCCCGATCAACCCGGCTAAGATTTTTCTTCTGCCCAACCTCATGACGGCGGGAAATCTGATCTTTGGCTTTTTAGCCGTGCTGAAGATTTTTGAAGGCTCGATTCAGCGCGAACGAGGCGGGGGAGATTGGATCCATTATTATGTCGTCAGCCTCCAGTGCATTCTCGTCGCCTGCGTGTTCGATCTGCTCGATGGACGCCTCGCCCGACTGGGCGGCAAGGAAAGCCCCTTTGGCCGTGAATTCGATTCCCTGGCCGACATCGTCAGCTTCGGCGTCGCGCCCGCGCTGCTTGTCTTCAAGATCGTCCTCTACGAAATCCCGCATCGCATCGGCTGGTTCTTTGCGGTCTTCTATCTTCTTTGCGGCGCAGTCCGGCTCGCCCGGTTCAATGTCGTGGCCACCTACAATCTCGGCACCGGCACGCGGGATTTTACCGGCTTTCCCATTCCCGCCGCCGCAGGTTTGATTTCCTCCATCACGCTTCTTCTCCTCTCGCAATACCAACGCGAACAAGAACTAACCCTCGGCTATGCCCAATACGGACTGACCATCCTGATGATTTTTCTTTCGTTCATGATGGTCAGCAAATTCGAGTACCCGAGCTTCAAGGGCTTCAACTGGCGCACCCAATTTTCTCCATCCAAATTCCTGATCTTCGTCGTCGTCCTCGGATTGAATATCCTCTATTTCCAATGGATGCCAGCGGTGATGTTCGTCACCTACCTGCTCTACGGCTTTCTGCGTCCCTTCCTCTCCCGCGCCATGCGCCGTGAAATCGAGGAAGAGGAGGAGGGAGAGACGCCAACTTCTTCGTCTTCACCCAAAGGAAGTCTTATCCGTCGCTACAAGAGTCCCAGCCGCTCCCGCCGATAAGTCCCCTGCGAAATCGCATCGCACCAGGCGCGGTTCTTCAAATACCACTCGATGGTCCGACCCAGGCCCGCCGTCAAATCGGTGCGCGGCGACCAGCCTAACTCGCGCTGAGCTTTGGATGAATCGATGGCGTAACGCCGGTCATGCCCCGGACGGTCTTCGACGAAGGAGATCAGGTCTTCGTAAGTGCCCTTGGCTCGTGGACAGCGTTCCTGGAGCAACAGGCAAAGCTTTTTCACCAACTCAAGATTCGTTATCTCGTTGCCCCCACCAATGGGATAAACTTCGCCGGGAACACCCCGCGCCAAAACAGCCGCCAAAGCCCGCGCATGGTCCTCCACGTAAAGCCAATCGCGAATTTGGCCACCATCCCCATAAATCGGCAACGGTTTGCCTTCGAGCGCGTTCAGGATCATCAGCGGAATCAACTTCTCCGGAAATTGATGCGGCCCGTAATTATTCGAGCAATTCGAAATCAACACGGGCAGACCATAAGTCTGATAATAGGCGCGCGCCAAATGATCGCTCGCCGCCTTGGAGGCTGCATAGGGGCTGTTCGGCGCGTAGGGCGTCGTCGCACAGAAGGAAGGATCACCGGGCCGGAGCGTCCCGAAAACCTCGTCAGTGGAAACATGCAGAAAGCGCCTTTCTGTACCCTTCGGCCAGAAGCGGCGCGCCGCATCGAGCAGCCGATAGGTCCCCTCGACATTGGTTTTGATGAATTGACTTGGATCATCAATGGAGCGGTCGACATGCGATTCCGCCGCCAGATGAATCACCGCGGTGATGTCATATTCGCGGAAAACCTCCTCCACAAAACCGGCATTCGTAATGTCCCCCCGTACAAAATGGTAGAGAGGATGACCCTGGACCCCATCGAGATTGGCTGGATTTCCGGCATACGTCAGAGCATCCAGATTGACCAAAGAATGAAGCTCAATCGCTTTTTTTTCTGCTTTGGCGTCATCAGAAAGAAGCCAACGGACCAGGGCCGACCCAATAAAACCTGCACCCCCGGTAATCAATAAATTCATAAACCTCTATGGTATGTAGCATTAGGCATGCGAAAAAGCAGTACTTAATAATCAGGGGACTTGTTGATATATTCTAACTTTAATTAATATATTTGAGACTAGATGTAAAAAAAGATTGAACTCCTGGGCCAGTTCTCTATTTTTCGATTGATCGCGAGTATTGCGATACATGTTCTCGGCAGTCGGCTTTTTTAGCTGACTCCCCAGAATCAGACCTTCTAGCCGGAGCTTACGTTCCAATCGGCTCTCTGTAGGCAAGTGGTCTTAGATCCTCCTAGTTATGTGACTTCGGGCATGTATTTCATTCGCTATTAACAACCTAACACAAAATGATTCGATATTTATACGGTACCGGTTTTTTGGTTTGTTGCTTTGGCCTGCCCTTGAAAGCCAAAGAGTCCTGCACGAGTAACCTGGTAAAGGAAAAGAATGCCCAGGCCATTTTGTCGAGTAAAAATCGACTTTCCACTTCCGTGGCCAGTTCTTCGAATTCCAAGGACGAAGATGATGCTAAATCACAAAAAAGCCATGTCGAGCCAAGTGAACGGCTGGCCCGCCTGACTGCCTACTGGGCAAGTGAAGGCGACTACTACACAAGACATGGCATCAGCTCCACCGGCATTCACCTGCATGAAGGCCATTGTGCCGTCGATCCCCGTATTATCCCCTACGGCAGCGAAGTGAGCATCGAAGGACTCGGTACTTACTTGGCCGTGGACACAGGCTCCGCCGTGATTTCCCGCGAAGCCGCCAAGGAAACAGGGCACACCTCTGCGGAACGCAGCGCCCTCGTGATCGATCTCTACTTCGATAGCCGGAGCGAAGGGGAAAGATTCGCGGCCAGTGGGCCCAAATTCGCCGCCGTCAGCTGGCATTCGCCAGACACAGCCGCGAACGTGCTCAAGAAGCACAGTAGTCTTGTGGCCGACGACAATTAGGCTTTGCCTTCCCTCACTTCATCCGGGTTCCATCCCCGGATGAAGACAGGCAAACAATCCGTCATCCTTCGACAAGCTCAGGATGACGGATTTCTTTTGACGTGGAGATCGTTTAAAAGCAACTCGGCAATCAGGCTTGCCTCAAAGGGCTTCTTGAAAAAGCCGCTCACCTTAAGAAAACGGTAAGTTCTCCACTCGGAGACGGTGAGTTGGTCGTACATGATCAGCACTAAACCGGTAAACTTCAAGGCACGCAGGGAACCTACTACTTTGAGGCCATCCATCCCCATCATGTTGTGATTGGTCAGGACAATGTCAAACTTCCGTGGAGCAGAGCGAACTTGTACCACGGCATGACAGCCATGGTCGGAGTCGGTCACCTTGAAATGGTAAGCTTCCAGGCCTGCTGCCAGAGCCTTTAGGGCCAGCGGGTCATCCTCTACGCAGAGGATTCTGAGGGGAGGGATAGGAACGATCATCCTGTTTATTGCCAAGTCTTTATTGGTCGAAAATTCGACCAATAAAGACCACGAGAAATCCCTATTGTCAATGCGCTTTGAAAGGCGTACGAAATCTTGCAGGACCAATCCTACGAAAGCTACGAGTTGCTTGTGGACTTTCCCAAGCGGCACTTGCCGCCAAGTGTCAGCGACATGGCTGGGATGCCAGCAGGGAAATGATTAATCACATCGAAATGCAAGTTCGCGTGCTTCGTGAATATGAGATCGTTGCCTTGGCAAAGGCACTTAATGTTTCTCCCGCAAAGCTTCTTCCAAACGAAAGAGAAGCATTTCGCAGGCTTTCTGTAGAATAGATTGTGTCCGCTACATTTTGGAAGCCGATCCGATAAATCGCTTCGATTTCGCCCAGGGTTAGGGATACTACGCCATCGCACTCGCTTTTTTTCTGATCTGGGTAAAGATTATTCCGTGCATAAACACGAGAGTCAGGTCGACCTGAACATCGACCATATTTTAGAAGATGAGGCCCTGCGCCATCGTCTCTTTCCCGTTACCCGCCAGCGCATATTTCTCGCCCACGCCGGTGTTGCCCCACTGCCCGGCCCGACCGTGGACACACTCAAGCACGAAGCTGAACGCGCCTCCATCGCCCAGGAAAGTTCCGATTTTCTGACTGAAGTCGAAGCGATCCGCCGCGTCGCCGCTCGGCTGATCAACGCTTCCAGCGACGAAGTCGCCCTGCTCGGCCCCACTTCGCTCGGGTTGAACATGGTGGCCAACGGCCTCCGGTGGCAGAAGGACGACGAAGTGGTTTTTTACCCGGATGATTATCCGGCCAATGTCTACCCCTGGCAGGCCCTCGCGGAACAGGGCGTGCGCTGCATTCCACTTCAACCCGAACGCGCAGGCGAGATCACTCCCGACTTGGTGCTTAAGGCCCTCACACCCCGCACCCGGTTGGTCGCGCTGGCCTCCTGCCATTTCCTGAGTGGATTCCGCCTCGATTACGAAGGCATCGCCGAGGAACTCAACCGGCGCGGCGTTCTCTTTTGCCTGGATGCCATCCAATCTCTCGGAGCCACCACCGTCGATGTGCGGCACATCGATTTTTTAGCGGCTGATTCCCATAAATGGATGCTCGGTCCGCTCGGGGCCGGAATCTTCTACGTCAAGCGCAAGCACTTTGACATCCTCCGCCCCTCTCTTCTCGGGGCGTGGAATGTCCGTTCTCCCGGCTACGTTGCCCAGCCCAACATCGTACTGGAAAATACGGCCCGTCGCTACGAACCAGGCTCCCTCAACTGGCTGGCCCTGCACGGCATGAAAACCAGTTTGGAATTGATCCTTGGCCTCGGCGTCAAACAGATCGAGGCACGTTTGCTCGATCTGCGCAGTTTCACGGAAGACAAACTCCTCTCCGCTGGCTTCCGCGTTTTGGGGCACGCCAATCGTCGTTCGCAAAAATCGGGCATCACCACCATCCTGATCGAAAACCAGGAAAACGCCCTGGCCCAGGCCCTCAAGCTGCGCGAGAACAAGATCGATATCTCCCTGCGCCAAACCCGGGCGGGCCTTTCCTGCCTGCGGCTCTCCCCCCACTTCTACAACACGGAAAGGGAGATCGAAGAAGTGATTAAAATCCTCTTGTCTTAAATGACCCTTTCCGTATTCTCACCTTTCCCCAACATTAGCACTTCCCATGAAAAGAACGTTCCAGCCCTCCCAAAAGCGTCGTGTCCGCCAATTCGGTTTTCTAGCCCGCACGCGCACCAAGGCCGGTCGCGCCATCCTGGCTCGCCGCCGGGCGAAGGGTCGCGTTCGTCTGGCTGGTGCGGGAACCGAACGCAAGTTTGCCCGCCACACCGAAGCCTAAGCTCACCGGTTGGTTTTAGCGCTCAGGCCCATCCCGAGTCCGGTCCCGTTTCTTCCCAGAAACTTCCCCGAACCCGGATCATCCGTCGGCGAACCATCTTCGATGCCACACGCCTCAAGGGCCGTCGTGTGAACAATCGCTGGATGGCGCTTAATTTTTTGCCTCTCGACCCAGCCCAACCCGATGCGGCCACTGTCGCTTTCCTCACGCCCAAGCGGCTCGGCGTAGCCACCAAGCGCAACCAACTCCGGCGCCGTATGCGGGAAATTTATCGGCGATATCTGGCAAAACCCTCGGAAGACTCGTATCTCGTCTGGGTGGCCCGTCCAACCGCGCTTGAATTGGACTTTGAAGGATTGAAGAAATGCATGGCGCAACTCCGCCATAAAATGGACCATCCCTTGTAAATAATCGCGAAGAAACTCCGGGGCATTTCAAGGAATTTAACCCAAGAGATTAAAACTACTTGGGCTGAAACCGGAGCATCGCTTATAGTCCTCGACCAGAAGTCATACCCACGATGTTTGCGAGCGAAGCAACTGAGGAGATATCCCACTCCAGACCTTCCAGAAAACGGTAGGATCCATGCAAATCCAAATCAACCAGTCCGGCGTCGTCATGGGCCCCTATTCCGAGACGGAGGTGCGCGAATATCTCGCCGAA